>JACXTT010000259.1_pt1 | contig 87603 bp, 67 predicted proteins | sample 9270951 | NCBI WGS metagenome assembly JACXTT01 (sample SAMN15532306, study PRJNA645909) | rock metagenome | isolation source: weathered quartz diorite | place: Puerto Rico | collected 2017-06-21 | reverse complement strand
GCTCGCGCGGGCCGCGTGCCGGACGTGACCGTGGGGGCGCAGGCCGAGCACTATCCGACCTCTCCCACGAATACGAACGGCAGCGGCAACAGCTACGGCGTGTTCGTGTCGATCCCGCTTTATGTTCGCCACAGCTTCGGCGGCGAGGCACGCCGCGCCGAAGTCGACTACTACGCCGCGCTGGACGATCGCAACCGCGTGCTGCTCGAGGCGCAGAACGTCATCGAAAGCCTGCGCAGCCAGCTGGAGACCGCGCGCCAGTCGCTGCGCCAGATGCGGGATGCTGTGCTGCCTGCCGCCGAGAGCGTGGCCAGCAGCGCCGAGTTTGCGTATACCAAGGGCGCTTCCGGCGTGCTCGACCTGCTCGATGCGCGCCGCGCCTTGCGCCAGACCCGCCTCGATGCGGTCGAAGTGCAGGGCGAGTACGCCAAGGCGCTGTCCGCATATCGCGCCGCGTTGCAGTCTTCCACCACCAGTCCTTCCAAGCTTCCGCAGGTTCAAACCGATGCGCCGCGTCCCTAACATGCTGTCCGAGATGATCCGATTTTCTCCCGCCGGCGGTGGCGCCCGCCGCATTGCCACGCGCGTGGCCGCGCTGTCCCTGTGCGCCGTGGCGCTGGCCGCCTGCGGCAAGAAGGAAGCCCCGCCGCCCAGCGACGAACCCAAGGTGACCGGCCAGACCGTCCAGTTTCCCGCCACCGTGAAGGCGCTGCCGGGTATCAATAGCGAAGCGGTCAAGAGCGGCGGCGAGCGCATGCTGAGCCTGCCTGGCCGCCTGGTCTGGAACGAAGACAAGACCGTGCGCGTCTCCACGCCGTTCGCCGGTCGTGTGACGGAAATCCTGGTCCAGCCGGGCGCGACCGTGAAGGCGGCGCAGCCGCTGGCGATGCTGACCTCGCCGGACTTCGGCGTGGCGCAGGCCGACGCGCGCAAGGCGGCGGCCGACAGCGCGGTGGCCGCCAAGGCGCTCGCGCGCCAGCGCGAGTTGTACGGCGCCGGCATCGTCGCGCAAAAGGAATTGGAGCAGGCGCAGGCCGACGCCGCACGCGCGGCCGCCGACCTGCAGCGCACGCAGGCCGCGCTGCGCCAGTACGGTTCGGCCGGCGGCGACGGCGTGAACCAGCGCTTTGCGCTGCGCAGCCCCATCGATGGCCTCGTCGTCGAGCGCAACATCAATCCCGGCATGGAACTGCGTCCCGACCAGCCGCCCGCCGCGCCGTTGTTCCTGGTGACCGACCCGTCCACGCTGTGGGCGCAGGTGGACGCCACCGAGGCCGACCTGAATCTGTTCAAGCCGGGCGTGACCGTGCAACTGGTCAGTGCCGCGTATCCGGGCGAGAAGTTCCCCGGCACCGTAGTCAAGATCGCCGACTACGTCGACCCGACCTCGCGCGCCATCAAGGTGCGCCTTGTCGTGCCCAATGCCGACCGCCGCCTGAAGGCCGAGATGTTCGTGACCGCCAAGCTGCAGGCCGCGTCGTTCCAGGGCATTGCCGTGCCGTCCAAGGCCGTGTTTTTAGCCGACAACCGCAACTACGTGTTCGTGCGCACCGCGCAGAACACCTTTGAGCGCCACCAGGTGCGCCTGGGCGTCTCGCTGCCGGGCATGACCGAAGTGCTGGAGGGCCTGAAGGACGGCGACGCGGTCGTGACCGAAGGCAACCTCTACCTGCAGGACATCCTGCGCGACGCGACCGCTGTGAATGCGGTGCGCGCGGCGCAAAAGCCCTGAGGAAGCCGGCCACATGATTTCGCGTATCGTCAACTTCGCGCTGCACCAGAAGCTCTTTGTCTGGCTGGGCCTGCTGATCTTCATCGCCGGCGGCCTGGCCGCCTTCAAGAACCTGCCGATCGAGGCCTTCCCGGATGTCTCGGACATCCAGGTCAACGTGATCACGCTGTATCCGGGCCGCGCCGCCGAGGAAGTGGAGCGCCAGGTCACGATCCCGATCGAGACCGCGCTCGCGGGCACGCCGAACTCGGTGCGCGTGTTCTCGCACACGCAGTTCGGCTTGTCGTTCCTGATGGTGACCTTCAATGACAAGGCCACCGACGTCACGGCGCGCCAGCAGATCATCGAGCGCCTGCGCAGCGTGGACCTGCCCGACGGCGTGCATCCCGATCTGGCGCCGCTGTCCACCGCGATCGGCGAGATCTTCCGCTTCCGCCTGACCGGCAAGGGCTACACGGCGCAAGAACTGCGCACGCTGCAGGACTGGGTGGTGGAGAAGAACCTGCGCCAGGTGCCGGGCGTGGCCGACCTGGTCACCATCGGCGGCACCATCAAGCAGTACGAGGTCAATCCCAACCTGGCGCGCATGCGTGACGCCAAGATCTCGCTGGCGCAACTCTTTACCGCGCTGCAGCGCGGCAATGCCAACGCCGGCGGCGGCGCGGTGGCGCATGGCCGTCAGCAGTTCCTGCTGCGCTCGCTGGGCAGCTTCCGCACCTCGGCCGACATCGCCAACGTGGTGGTGGCCGAAAACAACGGCACGCCGATCCTGGTGAAGGACATCGCCGAGGTCAAGGTCGGTGCGGCGCCGCCGCAAGGCCTGATGGGGCAGGACAACGAGGATGACATCGTCTCGGGCATCGTCGTGATGCGCAAGGGCGAGAACCCGTCCCTGGTGCTGGAGGGGCTCAAGAAGCGCATCGACCTGCTCGACAACCAGATCCTGCCCAAGGGCGTGAAGATCGTGCCGTACTACGACCGCTCCACGCTGATCGACAAGACGCTGCACACGGTGTTCGGCAACCTGGTCGAGGGCGCGCTGCTGGTGATGGCGGTGTTGTACCTGTTCCTCGCCAACGTGCGGGCCGCGGCGATCGTGGCGCTGGTGATTCCGCTGGCGCTGCTGTCCACGTTCATCGGCCTCACCTGGGTGGGCATCCCCGCCAACCTGCTGTCATTGGGCGCGATGGACTTCGGTATCATCGTCGACGGCGCGGTGATCGTGGTGGAGAACATCTTCAAGCGCCTGGGCGAGCTGAAAGAGCAGCAGATTCAGGACAGCCGCGCGCGCCTGCACGCCATCCTGCAGGCGACCACCGAGGTGGGCCGCCCGACCGTGTTCTCGATGATCATCATCATCGCGGCGCACATCCCCATCTTCACGCTGCAGCGGCACGAGGGCAAGATCTTCGCGCCGATGGCTTATACCGTGACCGGCGCGCTGGTCGGCTCGCTGATCATCTCGCTGACCGTGGTGCCGCTGCTGTGCCACCTGCTGCTGAAGAAGAACATCGCCCACGAGGACAACTTCGCGGTGCGCTACTGCAAGCGGCTCTACGAGCCGATGCTCGCCTGGGCGCTGGACCACAAGAAGATGGTGGTCGGCATCGCCGTGGGTTTGCTGGTGGCGACCGTGGGCGTGGGCAAGTTCCTTGGCAGCGAGTTCCTGCCGGAACTGGACGAAGGCTCGATGTGGGTCAGCTTCGACCTGCCCGCGTCCGTCTCCATTGACGAGGCGCGCGACCAGGCTCGCATCCTGCGCGGCGTTATCCGCAAGACGCCGGAGGTCAACACCACGATCTCCAAGGTGGGCCGTCCCGACGACGGCACCGATCCCAAGCTGATCAACACCGTCGAGATCCTGGTCGACCTGAAGAACGACAAGGAATGGCGCGCCGGCTACGACAAGCGCAAGATCATCGAGGAGATCAACCGCGACCTGCGCGCGCTGCCCGGCATCGAGCCGAACTTCTCGCAGCCGGTGCGCGACAACATCCTTGAGAGCATTTCGCAGATCAAGGGCCAGATCGTCATCAAGGTCCAGAGCGACAGCCTGGAGCACAACAAGCGCGTGGCCGACCAGATCCTGGCCAACGTGCAGTCGGTCAAGGGCGTGATGCGCGCGTTCATCGACCGCGACGGCGAGCTGCCGCAGTACGTGCTGGAGTTCGACCGCGCCCAGGCCGCGCGCTACGGCATCAACGTGGCCGACGTGCAGGACCTGATGGAAACGGCGTTGGCCGGCAAGGCCGCCACCGAGCTGTGGGAAGGCGAGAAGCACTTCAGCGTGGCCGTGCGCCTGAAGTCGTCCGAGCGCGCGCTGCCCAACCTGCCGAACATCTTCATGCAGACGGCGGACGGTGCGCAGGTGCCGTTGTCGCAACTGGTGACGTTCCGCGCGGCATCGGGCGCGATGAACATCAGCCGCGAGAACGGCCAGCGCACGACGTCGATCGGCATTTTCATCCACGACCGCGACATGGGCAGCGTGGTGAAGGACATGCAGGAGCTGGTGGCGAAGAACGTGAAGGCGGAAGACGTCAAGATCAGCTGGTCGGGCGAATTCGAGAACCAGGAACGCGCCATGGCGCGTCTGGCCATCGTGGTGCCGCTGTCGGTGCTGGTGATCTTCCTGTTGCTGTTCAACGCGTTCAAGTCGTTCAAGAGCGCCACGCTGATCATCTCGAACATCCCGTTCGCGTTGATCGGCGGCGTGTTCGCGCTGTTCCTCACCGGCATTCCGCTGTCGGTGTCGGCGGCCATCGGCTTCATCGCGCTGTTCGGTCAGGCCGTGCTTAACGGCGTGGTGATGGTGACCTACTTCAACCAGCTGCGCGACGAAGGCATGCCGGTGCGCCAGGCCGTGCTGACCGGCTCGATGGACCGCCTGCGCACGGTGCTGATGACGGCGCTGCTGGCCATGCTGGGCCTGTTCCCGATGGCCATCTCGCGTGCGATCGGCTCCGAGACGCAACGCCCGCTCGCGATCGTCATCATCGGCGGCCTGATCACCGCCACGCTGCTGACGCTGATCGTGCTACCGACGCTGTACGAGTGGATGGTGGGACGGACGTGGCCGGATGAGGGCCCGGACGATGCCAATAACCGTCTGACGGATTCAATCGCGTCGTAATGAAAAAAAGGCCGGCATATTTGCCGGCCTTTTTTCTTGCAGCGTCTTCCGCGCGCCTGTCCGAACAGGCTTGAGGTTCGTCTACCAGGTGTACTTCACGCCCACGCGAAGCGCGTACTGGTGGAAGCTCTGGTCGCCCCAGGCTCCCGAGACATTGGCCCAACCTGTCCAGCGCTTGTTGATTTCTCCGTTCACCCCGAACTTGACCTCGTAGCGGTTCGACGGATACAGATTGCCGAGCGATACCTGGTTGAAGCGAATGCTGTTGTCGGTGCTGGTGTGCCACCAGTTGACGGTCACGTAGGGCCGAACCTTGCGGGTGTCCTCGCGGACGAACGTCCGGTAGGTGCGCACGCCGAGGCGCGTGATCACGCCATTCGCGTTCGCGCCTGACACCCGGGTGCCGTTGGGCTCGGTGGTGCCGTTCTCGTCGTAGCCGACATAGATCAGTTGTGCCTGCGGCTCAACCACCCAGTCGTTGCGCAACGGCAGCGCGTAACCCACCTCGCCCGAGATCGACCAGCCCTGCGCGTTGTACTTGACCGTCGGGAGCTGGTCGCCTTCCACGCGGTTGTTGAACCAGCCGTACTGGAGCCAGGTATCGACATAGGCGCCGAGCTTCTTCTCGTCGTTCTGGTACCAGGTGCCATAGACGCCGAGAATCCACCCTTCGACCGTTCCCTTGGCGCGCGCGGGATTGCCCGTGGCTTCCGCGCGGCTGCTGGCGGTGCCGTAGCTGCCCATCACACCGACATGAAGCCGGTCGACCCTGCCGGCAACCGGCCAACTGGCCAGCTCGGCGCCGCCCTGCATCTGGAAGGCGTCCGTGTTGACCTTGAAGTTGCCATCCGCGCTGCGGCTTCCTTCCCAGTTGCCGCTCATCCGCAGCCATCCGGAGCGGGCACGGTCCCCCCGCGCCGGATCGAAGCCCTGTCCTTCCACGAACTGGGGTTCGCCCAGCCGGTCATGCAGGCTGTTGATGAACATCTGGCCGGCCAGGTACTGGTTGGCCAGATACGCCGCGATTTCGGGTCGATACAGCGGTCTGGGCGGCTCGGGCGGTGTCGGCGTCGGTGGCGTGGGAGGGGTTGGCTGCTGCGAACGCAGATACCACTGGCCGTCTCCCGGATCGCTCACGCCACCGCGGAACAGTTGGTACTCGTAGGGCCCGGCCACCACCCGACCATCCAGCACGAAGGCGCCGCTGGCCGAGAGAGCGCGGTTGCCCACGGAAACCACCCGGATGCCGTCCTGTTGCGTGACCGCGCCTTGTCCGGCTCCCACCGGATGCACGGCGATGCGGGTCGGTCCGCCGGCGCCCACAGCCGTCGCATCGGTCGCGAGTTTGTCGCTCTGGGCATTGGCGCCGCCTTCATTGAGCACGGTGTCGATCAGGGCGCGCCCGCCGTTCGAGACGTATGTGCCGCCGGTGACGATCAACTGGTCGCCGGCGACGCCATTGTTCATGGTGATCGTGCCGCGGTTGTCGAGGTTGCCGGCGATCGTAAAGACCGCGTCCGGCCCGTTCGCCAGCGCGGGCAGGGCATTGCCTACCCCGATCAGGCCGCGGTTGACGACCGGCGCGCTGACCTTGCCATAGCCGCCCAGCGATCCGTTGGCTTCCACGGTCACCAGCCCGCCGCCAGACAGCTGCGCGCTGGTGTGCAGGGCATCGCCCACCACGAGCGTGCCGGCGATGACATGGGTGGCGCCGCTGTAGGGCTGGATCCCGTTGAACACCAGTTTGCCGCTGCCCGCTTGCGTGACCGATCCGGTGCCGCTGATGATGCCGTCCTGGAACACGGCGTCGGCGCGGTTGAAGACGAGCGCGCCGTTGTTGGCCACATCTCCCACGACGCTCCCGCTGTTGCCGCCGTTGCCGATCTGCAGCACGCCGCTGCTGATTGTCGTGCCGCCGGTGTAGGTGTTGTTGCCCGTCAGGACGAGCTTGCCAAGATCGGTCTTGTCGAGGCCGCCCGTGCCCTGGATGACCGCACCGATAGTCGCGGTCATCGCGGCTCCCGCCGCCGTGCCATCGCCCACGCGGATGATCGTCTGGGGCGTGGTCGTGGTGAGCGGCTGGCCCGTGAGCGTGTAGCCATCGACAGCGAACTGCGCCCCGCTGAAGGTGACCGGGCCGGCGCTGTTGTCCACCGTGACGGTGCCCGGCGTGCCCTGGAAGATGGCGAAGCCATCCGCCGGCCACGGGCCGTTGATGGCCCCCGAACTGTCGGTCCAGGACTGGTTCGGTACCCCCGCCAGCCATGTGCCCGAGCCGCCATTGACCTGGCCGTTGTTGATCAATGCGCTGTTGCCACCGTCCCAGAACGTCAGGTTCGCACCGTGGACATTGATCAGGTTCACCTGCTGCGGTACAGCGGTCTGGATCGACAGGTCAATGTTTGGCGCAATGCCGCCTGGCACGGTGCCGAACGCCAGTCCGTTATTGGTCAAGGCGCCCGTGTAGTTCATCAGGCGGTAGACGCCAGGCCCGAATGCGCCGGTTGCCGTGATGTTGAGCCGACCGGCCAGGGTCAGGTTGCCCGCGCCCGGGCCGCCTGCATTGCCGTTGATGTTGAACAGGCCACTAGCGCTTGGCGCCGAGAGCGATACGTCGATTTGTGAGAGCGGGCTGAGCGTCAGCGCGTTCATCGTGAGAACCTGGCCTTGCGTGCCGACCAGGTGCGCGTTGTCCGCCACGGTCACCGTGCCGCCCGTCGTGCCCGTACCGCCCAGCATCGCGCCCGATGCCACCGACACGGCGCCAGTCGCCGCGCTCTGGTTACCGTTGATGAGCAGCGTGCCGGCGTTCACCGCTGTCGCGCCGGCGTACGTGTTGGCGCCGGTCAGCGTGACCGTGCCGGTCTGGCTGGTGAGCGAGCCGCTGCCGCTGATGGTGCCGGCGTAGGTGGTGGCGGCGCTGCGGTTGAGCACGAGCGCGCCGTTGTTGACGATGTTGCCCGTTACGCTGCCGGTGGCGCCGCCGTTGCCGAGCATCAGCGTGCCGGCCGAAATGGTGGTGCCGCCGGCATAGGTGTTGTCCGCCTCGAGGCGGACGGTGCCGGATCCTGTGACAGTGAGTCCACCCGCGCCGCCAAACGCACTGGAAAACACATCCACGTTGCCGCCGTTGTTGATGGTGCCCCCGAGCGACCCCAGCGTGACCGGGCGCGGCGAACTGATGGCGCCGGTGGTCAGCAACGTGCCGCCGTTGAGCGTGAGGCCGGTATTGGCCGCGCCGAGGTTGGCGTCGCTGCCGATCGACAAGACGCCGCCGCCGACCGTCGTGCCGCCGCTGTAGGTGTTGGTGCCAGAGAGCACCAGTGTGCCAAGATCAGTCTTGTCCAGGCCGCCGGTGCCCTGGATCGCGGCGCTGATGGTCGCGCTCATGGCCGCGCCTGCCGCGGAGCCATCGCCCACGCGAATGATGGTGTCGGGCGTGGTGGTGGTGAGCGGCGCGCCGGCGATCGTGTAGCCATCCACTGCGAACTGCGCGCCGCTGAAGGTCACCGCGCCGGCGCTGTTATCCACGGTCACGGTGCCCGGCGTTGCCTGGAAGACCGCGAAGCCATTGCCCTGCCACGGTGCATTCAGGGCGCCGGTCACGCTGCTCCAGGCATCGTTGCCCGGCGCCGCCAGCCACGTTCCGCTGCCGCCATTGATCTGGCCATTGTTGAACAGCGCGCTGTTGTTGCCGTCCCAGAAATTCAGCGGCCCCACGCCCTGCGCATTGACCAGATTCACTTGCTGCGCGACGGAAGTCTGAATGAACAGGTCAACGTTCGGCGTGAAGCCGGCGGGCACCGTGCCGAAGGCCATGCCGTTGTTGGTGAGCGCGCCGGAGTAGCTCATCACGCGGTAGACGCCCGGGCCCAGGCTGCCGGCGGCGGTGACGTTGAGGTTGCCGTCGAGCGTCAGGTTGCCCGCGCCCGCACCGCCGCCATTGCCGTTGATATTGAACACGCCGATCGTACCTGGTGCGGTGACGGTGACATCCACTTGCGAGTTCGGATTCAGCGCCAGCGTATTCATCGCGAACGACTGGCCTTGCGAGCCTTGCAGATGGCCGCCATCGGCCACGGCCACGTTGCCGCCCGTGGTGCCGATGCCACCGAGTGTGGCTCCGGATGCCACCGAAACGGCGCCGGTCGCGCCGGTCTGGTTGCCGTTGACGAGCAGCGTGCCGGCGCTGACCGTCGTCGCGCCGCCGTAGCTGTTCGTTCCCGTCAGGGTGAGTGTGCCGGGGCCGCGCTGCTCCAGTGTGCCGCTGCCGCCGATCACGCCGCCAAAGGTCGGCGCATCGCTGCGGTTGAAGACGAGTGCGGCGTTGTCGGTGATGTTGCCCGTCACGCTGCCGCTCGTGCCGCCGTTGCCCAGCTGCAGTGTGCCGGCGCTGATCGTCGTGCCGCCGCTGTAGGTGTTGCTGCCGGTGAGGATCGTGGTTCCGGTTCCCGCTTGCGTCACGGATCCTGTGCCGCTGACCACACCCGCGAACGTCTGCGCGTCGCTGCGATTGAAGATCAGCGAGGCATTGTCGACGACGTTGCCCACGATGCTGCCGGCGGTTCCCCCAGCGCCAATTTGCAGCGCGCCGCCGTTGATTGTCGTGCCGCCGGTGTAAGTGTTGGTGCCGGTGAGGATCGTCGTGCCGCTGCCGGTCGCCGTGAGCGAACCCGCGCCGCTGAACACGCCCGAGAAGGTGTCGACGTTGCCGCCATTGTCGATGGTCCCGCTGCCAGCAACTGTGACGGCACGCGCGGAAGTGAGGCCCGCCGTGGTCAGCAACGTACCGGCGTTGAACGTCAGCGAGCCAGACGCCGTGCCAAGATTGTTGTCGGCGGCGATGGACAGTGTGCCGGCGTTGATCGTCGTGCCGCCGCCATAGGTGTTGGCTCCCGAAAGCGCCAGTGTTCCGGTGCCCGATTGCGCCACCGTGCCCGTACCGCTGATGGCACCCGAGAACGTCAGGAAATCGCTGCGCTCAAACACCAGGGCACCGCTGTTGGAGATGAATCCCCCAACACTCCCCGACGTGCCGCCCGCGCCAATTTGCAGCGTCCCCGCGGTAATGAAGGTGCCGCCGGCGTACGTGCTGTTTCCCGTCAGGATCGTGGTGCCGGTGCCCTGCTGCAGGACGTCCCCAGCGCCACTGATGGCGCCCGCATAGGTCAGACTGTCGCTGCGGTTGAAGGAGAGATTGCTGGCGTTGGCGATATCCCCGACGATGCTGCCCGTTGTGCCGCCTGCGCCAATCTGCAACGTGCCGGAGGAAATTGTTGTGCCACCGGTGTAGGTATTGTTGCCGGTAAATATTAAACCTGACCCGGCTTGCGTCACATGGCCGGTTCCGCTGATCACGCCGCCGTAGGTGATGCTGCCCGTGCGGTTGAAGACGAGAGCAGCGTTATCGGTGATATTGCCGGCCACGCTGCCAGTGGTGCCGCCGTTGCCGAGCTGCAGCGTGCCGGCGCTGATGGTGGTGGTGCCCGTGTAGGTGTTGTCGCCGGTGAGAATGGTGGTGCCAGTGCCCGCCTGCGTCAGCGTGCCAGTGCCACTCACGATGCCGCCGTAGGTGACGCTGTTCGAGCGGTTGAAGACGAGGGCGGCGTTATCGGTGATATTGCCGGCCACGCTGCCGGTGGTGCCGCCGTTGCCGATCTGCAGCGTGCCGCCGCCAATGGTGGTTCCTCCCGTGTACGTGTTGTCTGCCGTGAGAACAAGCGTGCCGAGGTCGGTCTTGTCGAGGCCGCCGCTGCCCTGAATGACGGCGCCGATCGTCGCGCTCATCCCCGCGCCCGCCGCTGTGCCGTCGCCCACGCGAATGATGGTGTCGGCTGTGGTGGTGGTCAGTGGCGCGCCGGCGATCGTGTAGCCGTTGACGGCGAATTGCGCACCGCTGAAGGTGACGGCGCCGGCGCTGTTATCCACGGTGACGGTGCCCGGCGTACCCTGGAAGATGGCGAAACCATTGGCCTGCCACGCGGCGTTCACGGCGCCGTTGCTGCTGGTCCACGCCGCGTCGCCGGGCGAGGCAAGCCACGTTCCGCTGCCACCATTGACGACATTGTTGTTGTACAGCGCGCTGTTGCTGCCGTCCCAGAACGTGAGCGGTCCCAGCGCCTGCGCATTGATCAGGTTCACCTGCTGCGGCACCGCTGTTTGCACCTGCAGATCGACATTCGGCGTGAAGCCGGCGGGCACGGTGCCAAAGGAGAGTCCGTTGTTGGTCAGCGTGCCGTTGTAGTTGATCAGGCGATACACCCCGGGACCAAAGGTGCCGCCGGTGGATACGTTGACATTGAGGATGCCATCGAGCACCAGATTGCCGCCTACCGAGGTCAGATCGTTCAGCGATCCGCCTGGCACGCCGGCCTGACCCAATTCGTAATCGAGTATCGAGTTTGGAAGGAGCGTCAGATTGCCGGTGATGGTCAACGTGCCTGGACTGCTGCCGGGAGCGAGGTGGCCGCCACTGTCGATGTTGACGTTACCGCCGACGGTGCCGGTGCCGCTCAGTGTCGCGCCGCCCAATACATGGGTATCGGGGCTGGCGATCGAGCCGCTGACACGCAGGGTGCCGGCGTTGACCTGGGTCGCGCCGGTGTAGGTGCTGGCCCCGGTGAGTATGAGCGTGCCTGTACCGTTCTTGGCCACGCTCCCTGTGCCGCTGATGACGCCGGCATAGGTAAGGAAGTTCGTGCGGTCGAACACCAGGGCGCTGTTGTTGAGCACATTGCCGACGATGCTGCCGGTGAAATTGTTATTGCCGATCTGCAGCGTGCCGGCGGAAATCGTGGTGCCGCCGGTATAAGTATTGGCTGCGGAGAGGATCGTCGTACCCGTGCCCGATTGCGTCACGGATCCGGTGCCGCTGATGGCGCCTGCAAATACTTGCGTGTTGCTGCGATCGAAAATCAGCGATGCATTGTCGACGACATCGCCGGCAATGCTGCCCGTGGTGCCTCCGTTACCCAGTTGCAATGCACCGCCATTGATGGTCGTGACTCCGGTGTAGGTGTTGGTATTGGTCAGCGTGATCGTGCCGGCCCCGATTTTCGTGAGGCCACCAACGCCGCTGGCCACCCCCCGGAATTCCGTCGAGAAGCCGTTGCTGTCAAGAGTGCCGCCGCCGGCCAGCAGGGAGACAGGTCGGTCAAGAAAGCCAAATGCGCTGGCCAAATAGCGAAGCGTGCCGCCATTGAACACGATCGAGTTGCCGGCTGCGCCCAGATTGTTGGGATTGGAGAAGGCGAGTACGCCCTGATTGATATTGGTCGGGCCGGCGTAGGCATTGGCTGCGGTCAGGGTCAGCACGCCCGCCCCGGTCTTGGTTGTCGACCCGGTCCCGCTGATGACGCCGCCGTAGGTTACGGCATCGCTGCGATTGAAAATCAGCGATCCGTTGTCGGTGACATTGCCAACGATACTGCCGCTGGTGCCGCCATTGCCGAGCTGCAGCGCGCCCGCGCTGATTGTCGTGGTGCCGGTGTAGGTATTGTTGCCCGTCAGGATCGTGGTGCCGGTGCCGGCTTGTGTCAGCGCGCCGGCACCGGAGATCACGCCCGGCAACGTCACGCTGTCGCTCCGGTTGACGATCAGCGCCGTGTTGTCGACGATGGGCCCCGCGATGCTGCCGCTGGTGCCGCCGTTGCCCAACTGCAGGGTGCCGGCGTTGATCGTTGTGGTGCCGGTGTAAGTATTGTTGCCCGTCAGGATCGTAGTGCCGGCGCCGACTTGCGTCAGCGTGCCGGTGCCCGAGATCACGCCTGGCAACGTCACGCTGTCGCTGCGGTTGATGGCCAGCGCCGCGTTGTCGACGATGGGGCCCACAATGCTGCCGCTGGTGGTGTTGAGACCCAGTTGCAAGGTGCCGGCAGCGATTGTTGTCGTGCCAGTGTAGGTGTTGTTGCCGGTGAAGGCGGTGGAGCCCGTGCCCATTTGCGTCACGGAACCCGTACCACTGATGACGCCTGGAAATGTCACGACGTCGCTACGGTTGAAGGCAAGCGAGGCATTGTCGACGACATTGCCAACAATGCTGCCCGTGGTGCCTCCCGCGCCAATTTGCAGGATGCCGCCGCTGACCGTCGTGCCGCCGGTATACGTATTCGCGCCGGTCAGCACCGCGGTGCCGGCCCCGGTCTTGTTCAGCCCGCCGGCATTGGTCAGCGCGGTACTGAGTGTCAGGGTGTTGCCGCCGGCAACGTCGACGGTGGAGATGTTGGCGGCGGAAGCGCTCAGGGAAATGCTGGGCGCGACGATGCTGCCGAATCCGGTAAAGCGTCCGGCGGTGGAGGTGATGCCGTTGTTCGCGCTGAGATTGAATACGCCGCCATTCACCGCGACGCTGCCTCCAGCATTGATGGCGATGGCCTGAGACGCCAGCGTGCTGCCGTTCTCACCCTGCACCGTTCCGCCATTGTTGATGGAAAAAGTACCGAAGCCGGCATTGCCATACGTAACGGCATCGGTCAGCGCAAACGTGCCGCCGTTCACATTGGTGTTGACCAGCACGCTGGAGTTATAGGCTGGATCGCCTGGGCTGCTGCTATTGCCGTGAAAGATGACGCTACCCGCGCCTGTCTTGTTGACCGTAATCGATGCGCCGCCGGTTGACGCAACCGGGTCATAGAAGTGAATGAAATTTCCCGCGCTGGCATCCATGTTCAGGCTGCCGGTGCCATTCAGGTAGATGGCATTGGGTGTGCCGGAGCCAATGACAGGCGCAAACAGTCCGCCTCCGATCGATGTGAAGGAAGCGGCCTGCCGGTTACCCTGGAAGGTGATGTCGCCGCCGTTTGCCTTCAAGTTGATGGTGCCGGTTTGCAGGTAGATGGCCCCACCGAGTGTCTTGGCGTAGTTGTTGATGAGACTCGACCCGCCACCAAGATTCAGCACGGCGGCAGGTCCGGAGTCATAGTAAATGGCGCCACCAAAGCCGGAACCGGTCACCGAGTAAACATAATTATTACTGAAGGTGGTCGGCCCATTGAAATTCATAAAATAATTGTAATTTCCTCCATTTCCGTAAGCACTGACCGCGCCACCCAGTGCATTGAAGTTGGTTTTCGACTCGATGACATAGTTGCCATCGAATAGCGCCGTGCCATTGGTTGTCAGGTTGACGCTACCAGCGCCTGGGCTAAGGTAGCCGATGTTGATCGCGCCGCCTCTGCTGTGCTGATCGTTGACGTGGTTGGGGTACGTGGAAGAGAAAGCCGTGTTGCCGTAGGCATAGTTGCCCTTGAACGTCACGGGGCCGTTGTAGGTCATGGTGGAGGCACCACCCCAAAAGTCGATGGCACCGCCGAATACCGATGAGTGATTGTTGGTGAACGTAGTCTCTCCGGCAAACGTCATCGTTTCACCCGCAGCCTCGTACACGGTCAAGGCGCCGCCATAGTTTGCCGTCCAGTTTCCCGAGAAGGTGACTTTCCCCGTGAAATTGACAGTGTTGCTTCCATACAGGCCGAAAACGCCTGGCTGATCCGCCAGTCCGTGATTCCCTTGGAAGGTAAGGCCCGCCGCGCCGCCGTCGAGGTTCAACACGGAGTTTGAACCGCCACGCACGGAAAAGATCGGTCCATAGTCCGCCGAGGCATAGGTGTTGAAATCGGTCGGGCCGATGTCGCGGATGGTCGTGCCCGCCAAATTCATGTTGATGGTGTTATTGCTGGTGTTCAGCAAGAACATGCCGGACTGGGCGCCGGTGAATGGCTGCGAGGCGATCGTGGCGTTGGTGATGGAGATATTGCTGTTGTTCTGAGAAAAACTCAGCAGCCGCTGCCCACTGTTTGATCCGGAGGTAATGGTATGTCCAGCCCCATCAATGGTGATGTTGCTTCTGGCCGCCGAATTGATCGTGAAATTCGTCAGCCACGTGACATCGCCACCGAGCTGGAGATTGTAGAGACCGAGGTTAAGGCCATTCGCATAAACATCTTGTCCGGCCGCCAGGACGGTCTGCGCTTCGACCGGCAGCGCGGCGGTCATGAGCAGCAGCGGGAACGCGCGCACGATACTTGCGTGCATCGGGTTGAGCCGCGCCGTTTCGGGGTGCTGTGCGCTTCGGATCGCCAACACCGCGTGTTCGTTGCGGGAAAGTACGACGCGGCCACTACGAGTGCGGCACCGGACCGCGCTGTTAGTCGCCTTTGCAAAGCGCTTCGCCAGCTCGCTCGCCACCACCCAGCCATTGACAGCGTGGCTCCACACTACGAGATAGACCTTATTCACGAGCTCCCTCCACTTCGCGAAGTGACGATCAACGAGTGCGCAGGACGATAAGGCGCGTAGTGGGTGTTAGCCTGACCCCGATTGGCACCACGAGATAGCCCTGGCCACGCGTATCCGGCATGCTGATGGGTTCATTGCTTTGGACTACATCTTTAAAATATTAGACGTACAGTTTCCCAATGCAAATTAGTTGGGAAGTTTCGCTAAATCACGACACAAAATGTTTATAACAATTTAAATGGGCCGCATCGGAAAAAGCTGAGGCGGCATTCGCCAGGGCCTGGCGTGATGTGTCGTTGTCGTGTCCACGTGTTGTGCCAATGGCTTCGGGATGTTCTGCGCGCGATGCAGCCTGCCTCGACAGAGGGGCGGATTGGACGCGTCAGATTCATTTCACCCGTTTGATTGAATCTGGAATGCCTGTCAGCCTGTTCGTGAATTCAGGCTCTTCCGCCGTTCTCGGCGAGTTCGGCAGGTTTCAACTTGTCACGCATGATGTGTTCCACCACATTGGGCAGGCGGGAATCGTCAGCATTGGTGACTGACGTCGCAGGCTGGGATTTGCCGTGGTCGGCGCGAGAAGACAGGCAATCTCCCGCCATGCACGTGCTGAATGCTCCATACTTCCCCCCACTTGTCGACTACCTGTCTTCCATGTTCTTGGGACACCAGGACGGAAGAGTCAGGAATGCGGCGTGGATGCGCGTGTGGCGCCGCCGGCATGCTCGCGCGCATCGGATGGCCCGCGACCAGGCGCCGCGCAGCGTGCTTATCATCTTAGGTCGTGCCGTTGCGGGGGGAGACGGCGCCGTCGTCAATCTTTTTTTGCCGCGATGTGAGAGATTTCGATGCCGTGAGAGCCGCGCGCCAGCACGAGCCCGTAGGGGGCAATCGCGGCGGCTATGCGTCGACGATGACCTCGAAGCCGCCGAAGATCATCCGCTGGCCGTCGAAGGGCATCGGATCCATGCCTTCCTTCAGGCGCGGGTCGGCCATCGCTGCCTTCATGCCGACGTCGCGCGCCTCGCGCGATGGCCACAGGATCCACGAGAACACCACGGTCTCGTCGTCCTTGCGCTGGACTGCCATGGTGAACGACGTGACCTTGCCTTCGGGCACGTCGTCGCCCCAGCATTCCACCACCTTCAGCGCGCCGTGTGCCTTGAACACCGCCGAAGCTTTCTGCGCAAGCTGGCGGTAGGTTTCCCGGCTGGCGGTCGGCACGGCCAGCACGAATCCGTCGATATAGGGCATGGGGGTCGCTCCTTTCCGAGTTCTCGATGCGACAGAGGCGCCGGCCCCACGAGCGGGGTCGGCTGCCACCTGGATACCATAGTCGATGGCGCGACGATCGCCCAGTTGCCCGGGCGACGCTGTGGCCTCACGCCGCGAAGTCGGCGGCATGGTCCGCGACGTAAGCACGAAGCGTGCGAGGCTTCTTGCCGCTCAGCGTTTCGACGGCGTCTGTGACCACGGCCGTCCCGCCTTCCCGTACGGGCTGAAAGATGGCCGCAAGGAACTGTGCAAAGTCCTCGGGCGCCCCCGAACGGGTGAGCATGTCGATGAAGGTGCCGTCGTCGATGGCCTGGTAGGCGACGGGCTTGTGCAGCGCCTCGGCCAGGATGCCAGCGGCTTGCGCATAGCTCAGGGCCTGCGGACCGGTGAGGTTGAACGCCTGGTTGTCGAAGCGGTCGCTGGTCAGCGCGGCCGCGGCGCTTGCGGCGATATCGCGCACGTCGATGAAGCTCGTCTTGCCCTGCGCAGCCGGCAACGCGATTTGCCCGTGGTCGATGCCCGCCTTCCAGAAGTTGTGGAAGTTGTCGGAGAACCAGTTGGGACGCAGGATCACATAGCGCGTACCGGAGCGTTCGAGAGCCAGTTCGACCCGGCGGTACGGGATGGCGTCATCGGCATCCACGCCCAGCACGCTCTGGAGCACGATCTTTACCTTGCGCGCCGCCAGTGCCTCGATCGCCGGCGTCAGCAGCGCCTTCGATTCCACATAGCCGCCGGGCAGCACGACATAGGCCCGGTCGATGCCCGCAAAGGCCTCGTCATGGGTCGATGGGTCCGCGTAATCGAAGACAACGCCCTCGGCACCCTCGACCGCCGCGCCGGAGCGGCTCGCCGCCCTGACGCTTTCGCCTTTCGCCAGCAGAGCCTTGACCAGCGGCTTGCCCACATTGCCGTTTGCTGCCAGAACCAGAATCGTCTTGCTCATCGTCTTTCTCCTAGGTATCGGTTGGAAACCAGGTATATTTGTACGCCTGCCCAATGCGGTGTGGAAGAACGCACCGCGATGTAACCTGGTTTCCTTGAGGGAACCGCCAGCCGATGAGAGCGTGCGATGACCGAGTCCGCCCCTGCCTATGACGTTTACGAAGATTGCTGCCCGACGCGGCAGGTGCTGGAGCGCCTGGCGGACAAATGGGCCTTGCTTATCCTGGACCGCCTCAAGGCCGGTCCGCTGCGGTTCAATACGCTCAGGCGCGACATCAAGCGCATCACGCAAAAGGTGCTGGCCCAGACGCTGCGCAAACTGGAGCGAGATGGCCTGGTTTCGCGCCAGGTCTTTGCCACCGTGCCGGTGACCGTGGAGTACGCGTTGACGCCGCTGGGCGGCACGCTTACGGAAACCGTCGCGGCGCTGTCGCACTGGGCCGAGCGCAATATGGACGCCGTGCAGGCTGCCCAGGCCGCCTACGATGCAGCGTCGGAGAAGGCGGCGCAGCCGACGCCGGGCGTGCACCGACTGCTCGACCGTCGGCCCGCGTCGGGGAAGACGGCGTGACCGGGTGGGGAGGGACGTGGCCGTTCATCCTCAGGGGATCAAGGGCGTTGCTCTCTTCTTATATTTCCAATATATTTGAAATATGGAAGAAAACGACGCTGTCCGCTCCCTCGCCGCGCTCGCCCACGGCCTGCGCCTTCAGGTCTTTCGAATGCTGGTGGTCGCCGGCCCAGCCGGATTGACGCCTGGCGCCATGGTCGAGCAACTCGACGTGGCCGGCGCAACCTTGTCGTTTCACTTGAAGGAGTTGATGCACGCGCGCCTGGTGACACAGCAGCGCGACGGCCGCAATCTGATCTATCGGGCGGCGTTCGACCATATGGATGCGCTGCTGGGTTTCCTGACCGCCAATTGCTGCCAGGGAGAGCCCTGCCTGGACGCCAGCGTGACCGCTTGCCAATGCTGATTCACGCGTCACCACAAGAGGCGGTGCGCGATCCCGCCTGATCATTGCCGTTCCCATGACCACCAACATACTGATTCTCTGCACCCACAACTCCGCGCGAAGCGTCCTGAGCGAAGGCATGCTGAACCACTGGGCGAAAGCGCTGGGCAAGGATGTGCGCGCCTATAGCGCAGGTAGCGCGCCGAGCGGCCGCGTCAACCCGCTGGCACTGGAAGCGCTCGCCAACGCAGGCGTCGATACTACGGGCCATCGCAGCAAGAGTTGGGATGAATTCGCCGCCGAGGGCGCACCGCGGATGCGCATCGTCATCACCGTGTGCGATAGCGCCGCCGCCGAGACATGCCCGTACTGGCCGGGTGGCCCCGTCCAGGTGCATTGGGGATATGCCGATCCGTCGAACGCTTCCGGTGGTGATGAAGGCAAGCGGCAGGCATTCGAGCTGACGCGCCAGGCTATCGGCTATCGCATGTTGCAGTTGCTGTCGCTGCCGCTGCCGCTCGATACGCTGGGTAACGCGGAACTGCAGGATGCCCTCGAACACATCTCGAAAAACTGAGCGCCATGGTCGATCTACGCCGCAGATTATTCGCTGAGGCGCTGGGCACGGCTTTGCTGCTGGCTGTCGTCATCGGCTCGGGGGCCATGGCCGAGCGGCTTGCCGGCGGCAATGTCGCCGTTGCGCTGCTGGCGAACACGGCGGCCACGGTCGGCGGTCTGTACGTGCTGATCGAGGTCTTTGGCCCGATCAGCGGCGCGCATTTCAATCCGGTCGTCAGCGCGGTCATGGTGGCGCAAGGCGAGTTGCCCGGCGCGGCGCTGGTCCCCTACATCGCCGCCCAGCTCGGTGGCGCGGTATTGGGGGCCTGGCTGGCGCATGCCATGTTCGATATGACGTTGCTGCAGTTCTCCGCGAAGGTACGCAGCGGCCCGGGGCAATGGACGGCCGAGATGGTCGCCACCGCCGGTCTTCTTCTGGTGATCCTGCGCGCGCCAAACGGCCGGGCCTCCGCCATGGTGGCGGCATACATCGGCGCCGCGTACTGGTTCACCGCGTCCACATCGTTCGCCAACCCCGCAGCGGCATTCGGACGCATGTTCACCAACAGCTTTGCGGGCATCGCGCCCGCCAGCGTGCCGGCGTTCGTTCTCGCGCAGTGCCTGGGAGCGGCCATCGGGCTGATGCTGCATCGCCTGCTGGAGCCGCGCCGCGTGCGCGGCGGGCACCCCAACGTCATCGAGTCTTCCGGCGAGCATCGGGTCGAATGACCGCCGGGGCCAGCGCCGGCTTTCCCCGTCGGCAATCGGGCCGGACGATACACTGTGGCCTCTCACTGCTTTCGAGGACCCGTTCCATGCCATCGCTGCGTACGCTCTATCCCGCCATCGAACCCTACGAAACCGGCACGCTGGAGGTTGGCGACGGCCACGTCATTTACTACGAGCGCGTCGGCACGCCGGGCGCCAAGCCGGCCGTTTTCCTGCATGGCGGCCCGGGTGGCGGCATCTCGGCCGACCACAGGCGGTTGTTCGATCCGGCCCGCTACGACGTGCTGCTGTTCGACCAGCGCGGCTGCGGCCGCTCGACCCCGCATGCCAGCCTGGAGGCCAATACCACATGGCATCTGGTCGAGGACATCGAACGGCTGCGGGAGTTGGCTGGTGTCGGGAGCTGGCTGGTGTTTGGCGGCTCGTGGGGATCGACGCTCGCGCTGGCCTATGCGCAGAAGCATCCGGAGCGCGTGAGCGAACTGGTGCTGCGCGGTGTCTATACCGTGTCCCAGGCGGAACTGGACTGGTACTACCAGTACGGCGTATCGGAGATGTTCCCCGAGAAATGGGCGCGTTTCCAGGCCCCGATTCCGGAGAGCGAGCGCGGCAACATGATGGCCGCCTATCGCCGCGTGCTGACCGGCGCCGATACGGCAACGCAACTGGCGGCGGCGCGTGCGTGGAGCGTGTGGGAGGGCGAGACCATCACGCTGCTGCCCGACCAGGCCAACAGCGCCAAGCATGACGACGCCCATTTCGCGCTCGCGTTCGCGCGGCTGGAGAACCACTACTTTACGCATCGCTGCTGGCTGGAGGAGGGGCAACTGCTGCGCGACGCGCATCGTCTGGCCAACATCCCTGGGGTTATCGTGCACGGCCGCTACGACATGCCCTGTCCGCTGCGGTACGCCTACGCGCTGCACCAGGCATGGCCGCAAGCCGATTTCCATGTGATCGAGGGCGCCGGCCACGCGTGGACCGAGCCCGGCATCCTGGATCAACTGATTGCCGCGACGGACCGGTTCGCCGACGCCTGACGCCGCGTTCAACCACCGGCCGGCGCGGCCAGGTTCCTCAGGTGAAGATAGAGCGCCCCGAGTTCGGTGTCGTTCATGCGCCCGAATGAATCGAAGGGCATGACCCGGACTTCCGCGCCGTCCGGGCGTCGGCCGGTGCGCATCAGCGCGATGAACTTGGCGGCGGAGTCGTAGCGCGTCATCGCGCCGCCCGGCCCCACCAGGTCCGCTGCGGGCGGCCAGTCGGGCGGCCCGCCGGGGATCTTGCCGCCGCGCAGGTGTTCGCCGTGGCAGCCCAGGCAGGTGTTGGCGACATAGGCGCCATACTCGGCCGAGACGGCCATCGGCATCGGGCGCGCCGGCGGCAGGTCATGGTCGATTTTCTCGGCGGCATCGCGGATCATGCCGAAGCCATAGAGCGCGCGCACCATCCACGGCAGGCGGATGTCCGCGGGCGCCGCCGGTATGGGCGGCAGGGTGCGCACGTAGGCAACCAGCGCGGCCAGGTCGTCGTCGCTCAGGCGGTTGTAGTCCTCGCTGGGCATGATCATCAGCGCGCGCCCCGACGGCGTCACGCCGTGGCGGATGGTGCGTACCCAGTCGGCTTCGGCGTAGCGTCGCGTCGCGCCATCGGCCACGGTGATGTTCGGCGCGCGCACATGCATGCCGTTGGGATCGTCGATGAACACCTTGCCGCCGCCGTTCGCGCCGTGGCATTCCATGCAGCCGCGCGATTCATACAGATACTTGCCGTGTGCCACAGAGGCCGCGTCGCTGCGATAGCCAACGGGCGCCACGTTCACGGCAACCGTGCGTGCGGCCTTGCGCTCGCCCGCCGCCAGGCCCACGCCCACCACCGCGGCGGCCGCCACGCACAGCCCGGTCAGCGACCACAGCCCAATACGGATCGCACGCTTCATCTCGCTCTCCCGTCAACACGAATGGGCCATTGAAGTTCCCGGTGCGGACAGGGTCTGTGCGCTGGGCCACAGAGCGCGGCGGGGACCGGCGGCCTGCGTACGGCGGACCTTAGCCAGCGGCCTTGAGCGGGTCGACGTTCAGGGCCGGCATGTTCTCGACCCAGAGCGCCTGCGGCGCCGACAAGGAAATCCGGGCCGCCCGCAACTGCTTGAGGATCTCGAACAGCAGATCGCTCTTCGTTGCGGCGGCGATGCGCGGGTTGGCCACGTAGCCGGTGACGCTCAGCGTGATGCCGTTCGGCGCAAGCTGGCTGAACGTGACCGACGGCGCGGGGCTGTCGAGAATCGTCTCGTTCTCGCGATAGGCGTCGAGCAGCAGGTTGCGCACGGCCTCGGGATCGATGTTCAGCGGGAAGGTCAGTTGCAACGTCGCCACGCCCTGTGTATTCGGGTGCATTGTCACGTTGCGCACGTTCTGCGAGATCAACTGCGAGTTCGGCACGATCATCGTGGAGCGGTCGCCCAACTGGATCTCCGTCGCGCGCACATTGATGCGCCGGATGTCGCCTTCCACGCCGCCGATGCTGACCATGTCGCCGACCTTGACCGGCCGCTCCGTCAGCAGGATCAGCCCGGCGACGAAGTTCTTGACGATTTCCTGCAGGCCGAACCCGATGCCGACCGACAACGCGCTGACAATCCACGCCAGGTTTTCCCATCGGACGCCCAGCAGCGACAGCGTCAGCAGCACCAGCAGCACGTAGCCGACATTGCTGAACAGCGTGGTCAACGACGCGCGCAGGCCCGGCTCGTGGTAGACCTTGGGCAACAGTTCCGCGTCGAGCCAGCGGCGCACCGAGCGCAGCAGCCAGATGCCGACGCCGAGCGCGATCGCCGCGTTCACGAGGCGGTCCGGCATGATGTTGAGGCTGCGCAGCTTCTCGCCGCCGAGGACCGTCAGCAGGCTGTTGAGCAGATCGGAGGGCGTAGTGCCAAAACCGCCGGTCAGGAGCGCGATCACAGCCACCAGCAGCAGCACGCTGGTGCCGATGCCGGACAGCACCGTCGATGCCTGCTCCAGGTTGCTGTCGCTGACGCCGAACATCTGCTTGATCGCACGGCCGCTCGCGTGTTGCGGGGAGAACAGGCTCGCGCTCGCGTCGCGGGTCAGTTGCGTCAGCAGGTACAAGGTGCACAGCACGATGTCGAACCAGACCAGTTCGTAGGTCAGGAAGCGCGCCACGCTGATATAGCCGGTCAGCAGCGCAACGAGCGAGGCGAGGATCGCGGTCGAGACGCCCGCGTAAATCAGGCCGGCCAGCGTGGCACGTGCTTCGGGATGCTCGCCGGCCGCCACCAGTGCGGTGCGCACGCGGTTGGCGTGCAGCAAGGCGCCGCCGATGGTCAGCACCACCACCAGCGACACCAGGCCCCGGGCCAGCAGCGTCACCGACACACTGGTGTCGGCGATCCGGCTCAGTTGCTCCAGCGTCCCGGCAAGCAAAAGCAGGCCGCCCAGCACGGGCGGGAACGGCTTCATGGCCAGCGCCACCGGATCGGCCAGCTCCGGCAGCCGCCAGGACGGATGGCGCGTGCACAGCAGCGCCCGGCCCAGGCCGACGATCAGCGCGCTGGTCAGCGCCAGTTTCGCCATCTCGGCGAGCAGGCTCTGCAGGTCGGGAGGCGGCTCGTAGAGCCGGGTGAGGGCGACAATCACGACATGAACAGCCAGCGCCGTCGCCGTTACCGTGGCCAGCACGGTTCCCAGCGCCAGCGTGCTGCGCCGCAGCCGACGTTCCGGCAGGCGCGTGAGGCACCACCATGCCAGCGCCCGCTCGGCCAACCGCCGGCCAAGTTGCCAGATCGCGAGGGCCAGCAGCAGGAGCAGCGCGGTCACCGTTCGTTCGGTGGGCTGCCACGCCAGTTGCAGCATCGGCACAAGCTGCTCCCGGAACCTGCCCAGCCGAGCCCGGTCCTCCGCGGACGGATCGAACAGCGGCGCCCAGAAGCTCGGGTTCAGGATGCTCTCGGAACGCAGCGCAAGCTGGTCCTTCATCCACCCGCGCTGCAACTTGGCGAGTTGGTCGTTCAGGTTGGCAATGTTCTCTTTGTTCTCGGTGACCTGCTTCAGCGCGCTGTCCAACTGCGCGCCGCGCGCATTGAGGTCGGCGCGTTGCCGTGCCACGGCGGCGGCCTCGGGCGCGGCACCGGGCGCTGGTGGCGGGCCGAGCACGTCGAGCTGTGTCTGTAGTTGCGTGCGCTGCGGCGTCAACGCCGCGGACAGCTTGTCGACATCGGCCGACAGTTGCCGGAGGGCGTCGCCCAGGTCATCGAGCTTGGCGCTGCCGCCGTCGCTCGATGCCAGTTGCTTGATGCGGTCCTGTTCGGTCCGCAGCCGCTTCAGTTCGGCGACCGCGTCGGCAGGTGTCAGGGTAGCCGGCTGCGCGGCGTCGGCGCTCGACGCGGCATCGGCGGCAGCGGCCGGCAATGCCAGCGCCAGGTGGAACAGCGCGGCGAGGACAAGGCTCAGCGCGAGCTTGAGGGGGCGGCTCATGGCGGAATCTCGTGACGGACGGGGGCGCGGGCCGGGTGGCGCGATGGCGAGCCGGCCGCAGGATGGCTGGATTATACGGAAGCGTTCGGATCACCCGGCTCGCGCGGGCGGCGGGTGCGCCGCTTCCGGTCGTGAAGTGGCGCCGGGCTTGCTCGACAAGCGCGTGGGCCGCCGGGCAACGGTTACTTCGATGCACTTTCCTCGTCATGGCGGGCGACGAGCCGCGCCATCGCCTCGTCGCCGCCTTCCTGGCGCAAGCCCGCCACCACCCCCTGCCGGTCGGCGGCTGCGCGGTTCTGGCTGACCTTCCATTTTCCTTCGAGGCTGTCGATGGGAATTTCCAGACCCGCGATGCCGTTCAGCATGGCGGCGATGAACGGCTCCGGCGCGTCACCGACCTGCCACGGCGTCGGCCGCGTGGCTTCGTGCGTGGTCGTCAGCGTTTCGACCAGCGCGCGCAACCAGTCCGGGTCGTCGATGACGCGCGGCGTTCCTCGCGCCTGCACGACGGCGTAGTTCCAGGTGGGGACGACCTTCCCGTGTTCGGCCTTGGCGGGATACCACGCGGGGGAGATATACGCATCCGGCCCCTGAAAGATCACCAGCGCCTGCGCGCCGTCCCGCAAGGCTTCGAGCTGCGGATTCGCCTTGGCGAGATGCGCGCGCAGCGTGCCCTTGCCGCCGGTCTCGGCCAGCGTGAACGGCAACAGGTTGGCCATCAGCCCGCCGGCGCCGGCCGTGACGAGCGTTGCCAGCGGATGCGCACGCATCAGCGCGTGCAATACCTCAGGGCGATCCTCGCGGAAGTGGGGCGGGCGGTACATGGCGGCTCCTGGGCGTGAATGGACGAATTGCCGATTTGCCGCCCGGCACGACCGGTCGGCAGGGTTCATTATGGCGGCAAAGTGGCCTATATTTGAGGGCCATTTATAGTCATCCAGGTAGGCCGCTTCAGGCTACCGCTTCAGGCTATTTTTCGCATGCCCAAGAGAAAGACCGCGATCGACATTCCATCGCTCGGTGCCATCGACCGGGAGGCCGGGCGGGTCGGCCAGCAACTGGCTCGCCTGCTGCGCGAGGCAATCGCCCGGGGCGACTTGAAGGCTGGCGAGCGCCTGCCCTCCACGCGCTCGCTGGCATCCGGCCTCGGGCTGGCACGCGGCACCGTGATGGAGGTGTTCGACCAACTGGCGGCCGAGGGTTACCTCGATGCGCGTGTCGGGGCGGGAACCCGGGTGGCGCCGGTGCTGGCCGATCGCGTACCGCTTACCCGGACGGAACGCGTTCCCGATGCGCAGCCGGCCACGGCACACGTGTCGCCGGGCGCCGCACGCTACGCGGCGATCGGGCGCGCCCTCACGCCGCTGCCTCCGGTGCCGTTTGCCATCGGCGTACAGGCGGGGCCGACGGCCCCCGACGACAACTGGCGGCGGCTTGGCAAGCGGGTGCGCGCCAGCGAGGAGGCCGCACCGTCCGGCTACGCCGATCCACGCGGCCTGCCGGCACTGCGCGAGGCGATTGCCGACTACGTGCGCAAAGCGCGCGCGGTCGTGTGCGAGCCGGAGCAGATCATCGTCACGGCCGGCACGCAGCAGGGCCTTTATCTCGCGGCGCGCGTACTGCTCGCGCCCGGCGATGCCGTGTGGGCCGAGAACCCCGCCTATCCGGGGCTGACCGCCGTGCTCGACGATACCAATGTACGGGTGCAGCGGGTGCCCGTCGATGCGCAGGGCATCGATGTCGACGCGGCCATCGCCGGTGACCCGGCCGCGCGCGCCGCGTTCGTCACGCCTTCCCACCAGTACCCGCTGGGCATGCCGCTGGGCATGTCGCGCCGCCTGGCGTTGCTGGCATGGGCACGCGAGCGCGACGCGTGGATCGTCGAGGACGACTACGACAGCGAACTGCGCTACGCGGGCCACCCGTATCCGTCGATGCAAGGGCTGGACCCCGCCCGCGTGATCTACCTCGGGACGTTCAGCAAGGTCTTGTTCCCCTCGCTGCGGCTCGGCTACGCCATCGTTCCCGCGTCGCTGGCCGATGCCTTCACCGGCGCCCGCGCGATCATGGACCGCCACGCTCCCACGGCGGACCAGCACGTGGTGGCGGCGTTCATGCGCGAGGGATACTTCGACATGCACATCCGGCGCATCCGCGGTGTCTATGCCGAGCGCCGCGCGGCGCTGATTGACGCGATCGAACGCACGCTGGGGCCACTGGCGACGCTGCAGCCGTGCGACCAGGGCATGCACCTGCTGCTGTGGCTCGCACCCGGCACTGACGACGTGAAGGTCGCGGCCCAGGCGCTCGCGGCCGGCGTGTCCGTGCGGCCGATCTCGCCCATGTACGGCGGCACGTCCGCGCGGCCCGGGCTGGTGCTTGGGTTTGGCGGGTTTGCCGTGGAGCAGTTGGAGGCGGGGGTGGTGGCGCTGCGGGGGGTGTTGGAGCGGGCATGCTGAACAACGATTCTCGACGTTCGCTCAGCCAACCTTTCAAGACATGGCGGCCCTGGTTCGGCGGGCCCGACTACCTTCCGTCCGCCACCACCCGCCTCAACACCGCCAGCAACGCCTGCACCACCCGATCCTCCGCCTCCGCGCTGCGCGACACGAACGAGATCTGCCGCGATGGCGCCTGCTCGCCGAGCGTCAGCAGGCGCACCGGAAATGCCTGCAACAGGTACGCATCCGGCTGCGGCAAGACCGATACGCCCAGCCCGCGCGAGGCCATTGCCACGATGGCGGGGATCGACAGCAGCTCGATGCGCGACCGCGCTTCCGGCGCGATGCGCTTGACGAAGTCCGCCGCCACGGAGCCGGCGATCGTCGTGGTATCGAAGCGGATCCATTCATAAGCCTTGAACAGTGCAGCGGCGCCCTTGTTGCCGGAGTCGGGCGGCGCGACCAGCACGCAGCGCTCGCGGAACAGCGGTGTCCAACGGACCCGGGACGAAGCACCCGTTTCCGGTTGGGCGACCACGGCCGCGTCGATCGTGCCCGAGCGCAGCGCGTCGACAAGCGCCGCCGAGCGTCCGCGTTCGAGCCGGACATCCAGCCCGGGGTACGACTCGCGCACCAGCGCCGTGAAGGCCGGCAGCAGCGTGACCTGCATCGGTTCGATGATGCCGAGCCGCACCTTGCCTTCGACCACCGGCGCGGCGCGGCGCCGCAGCGCCTCCAGCGCGCGGATCGTGCCGTGCACCGTGGTGCCAACCTCGTGGGCAAAGGCCGTGGGCCGCACCTGCAGCGCCGAGCGATCGAACAGCGGCTGGCCGAAGTAGGCTTCGAGCTGCTTCATCTGCAGGCTGACGGCGCTCGGCGACAGGTTCATCTCCGTGGCCGCGCCGGCAAAACTGCCGCACCGCAGCACGGCGGCGAGCGTCTGGAAGAACTCGACTTTCATGAGATTTCCTCACGAATAGATTGAAAAACGTCACTTTATCTCAATGATGGCCGGGGCTAGGATGCCACCTAGACGGCCGTGCGCCGCGACAAGAACGATCTGGAGACCATCACCGTGACGCCGCCTCGCTTCACCCCGCGCGCCATCGCCGCCACCTTTGCCGCTGCCTTTGCCACCGCGATACTGTCCGTCGCGGCGCTGCCCGCCGCCCACGCGGCGGAGCCGGCGGTGCCCAAGACGATCCGCATGGTGGTGCCGTTCCCGCCCAGCGGCAGCAACGACGTCTTTGCGCGCCTGCTCAGCGAACGGTTGGCGACGCGGCTCAAGGTGACCGCGATCGTCGACAACAAGCCCGGCGCGGGCGGGGCCATTGGCGCCGAGTTCGTGGCGCGCGCAGCGCCGGACGGCGCCACGCTGCTCGTCACGTCGTCCACGCTGACCGCCAATGCCGCGGTGCAGCCGAGGATGAGCTACGACCCCGTCAGGAGCTTTGCGCCCGTGGCGATGCTCGCCAGCGGCCCGATGGTGCTGGCCGTTGCCGAGAAGTCGCCGTACAAGACTGTCGATCAACTGGTGGCCGCCGCGCGCCGTGCGCCGGGCGCCATCAACTACGGCTCGGCTGGCATCGGCTCGATCAACCAGATGGCCAGCGAACTGCTGGCCGGCGACAGCGGCACCGATTTCACGCACGTGCCCTACAAGGGCATTTCCAACGCACTGACCGACCTGATTGCCGGCCAGGTGCAGTTTGTCATCGCCAGCTTTCCGTCGGTGGCCGGGCAGGTCAAGGGCGGCAAGGTCCGCGCGCTCGCCGTGACCTCGCCGGCGCGCACGAAATTCGCGCCGCAATGGCCGGCCGTGGCGGAGACGGTGCCCAACTACTCGACCGAACTCTGGTGGGGCGTGTTCGCCCCGGCCGGCACGCCGCCGGCGCTGGTGGACAAGCTCAACGCGGAGATTCGCGACATCATCGCCACCCCCGAGATGCGCGAGACCTTCGCCCGCGAAGGCGCGGAGCCTTCGGCGATGACCGCCGCCCAGTTTTCCGACCATATCCGCAAGGACACCGCGCGCTGGAAGCAGGTGGCCAAAGCCCGCAACATCACTGCCGAATAAACCAGGTCCCCATGTTTACGCAGCAAGCCTTCGCTCCCGATGCCACCGGCCCGCTCGACGGCATCCGCATCCTGGATCTCTCCCGCCTGGTGGCGGGCAACACGCTGACGATGGCGTTGGCCGACCTTGGCGCCGACGTGCTCAAGGTGGAGCCCGCCAGCGGCGATACGCTGCGCGACTGGAAGGTGAAGGACATCTCCACCGCGTGGAAGGCCTATTGCCGCAACAAGCGCAGTCTGTGCCTGAACTTCCGTGCGCCGGGCGCCGTCGAGGTCATCCTGGATCTCGTCGGCCACGCCGATGTCCTGATCGAAAGCTTCAAGCCCGGCACGCTGGAGTCGATGGGACTCGCGCCCGAGGTGCTGCTGGCCCGCAACCCGAGGCTGGTGATCGTGCGCGTGTCCGGCTGGGGTCAGGACGGCCCGTATTCCCACCGACCGGGCTTCGGTACGCTCGTGGAGGGCATGTCGGGCTTTGCGTCGATGAACGGCTTCGCGGACCGCGAGCCTGTGCTGCCGCCGATCTATCTCGGCGACATGACGGCGGGCCTGTACGGTGCGATCGGCGTGCTCGCTGCCGTGCGCAACGTGGAGGTGCGGGGCGGCCAGGGCCAGGTCATCGACCTGCCGCTGCTGGACCCGGTGTTCGCAATTCTCGGCGCGCAGGCCGCCAACTTCCGCCTGACCGGCAAGGTCAAGCCGCGCACGGGCAGCCGCTCCACCAACAGCGCACCGCGCAACGCCTACCAGACGGCGGACGGCAAGTGGGTGTGCCTGTCCGCCTCCACACAGGCGATGACCGAGCGGCTGTTCCGCGCCATCGGCCGCCCTGAGCTGATCGACGACCCGCGCTTCGCCATCAACGCCGAGCGTGTTCGCCATGCGACGCTGCTGGACGGCATCATCGGCGAGTTTCTTGGCACGATGACGCAGGACGACTGCGTGGCGTTCTTCGACAAGGCCGGCGTGACGATCGGGCCGATCTACGATATGTCCGACATCGAACGCGACCCACACTTCCGCGCGCGCGACATCGTGGTGGAGCTGCCCGACGCCGACATGGGGCAGATTCCCGTGCATAACATCTCGCCGCGCCTGGGCGGCACGCCGGGCGCCTTCCGCCGCGCGGCACCGGCGCTTGGCGAACACTCGGCCGAGGCGCTGCGGGCCGCCGGCTTCAGCGAGGCGCGCATCGCCGCGTTGCTGGCCGACGGTGTGGTGATCGACGGCCACGCGCCAGGCTGAGGGGCATCGCCATGACCGCGCAGCCTCGCTGGACCCGGCGCCCGGACGGCGCGAACTGGGGCGACTTTGGCCCCGACGACCAACTGGGCCGCCTCAACCTGATCGGCCCGGCCCAGGTGCTGGCCGCCGTGCGCGAGGTGCGCGAGGGCCTGACGTTTTCGCTCAGCCTGCCGCTGAACGTGCCGCGCGCCGGGGTGTTGAATCCGCGCCGGCGGCCACCCGTGCTGCATCCGTCCGAAAAGGACGGCGTGCTGGTGTTCAATCATCCGATGGCGCACGAGGTGCCGGGCGCGACCGATGTCATCAGCGACGACCATGTCACGCTGTCGCCGCAGTACTCCACCCAATGGGACGCGCTCGGCCATGTGAACTGCCTGTTCGATGCCGACGGCGATGGCGTGGCGGAGACGGTTGGCTACAACGGCCTCTCGGTTGGTTCGGGCACGGCGCCGGACGGCACGTTCATCGGCGCCGACGCCTTGTCTGTCGCGCCGATGGCCGCGCGCGGCATTCAGGGCCGCGGCACGCTGGCGGACCTGCGTTATCACTTTGGCATGAAGCGCCACGCGGTGGGCTACGACGACCTGATGCGCGTGCTCGAAGCCGATCGCGCGGACGTGCAACGCGGCGACATCCTCTGCCTGCACACCGGGCTGGCCGCCCTGGCGCTGTCGCTGTTGCCGGCCGATGACCACGCGCCGCTGCGCCACGCCTGCGCCGTGTTGGACGGCACCGATGCGCGCCTGCTGCGCTGGATCGACGACGCCGGCATCGCTGCCATCGCCGCGGACAACCATGCGGTGGAGGAGCGCCGGCACAGCCTGCCGCCGGGCACCCGAGGGCCGCTGCTGCCGTTGCATGAACTCTGCCTGGTCAAGCTCGGCATTCCGCTTGGCGAGATGTGGCATCTCACGCCGCTGGCGGCATGGCTGCGCCAGGCGGGCCGTTCGTCGTTCCTGCTGACCGCGCCGCCGCTGTACCTGCCGCGCGCGGTCGGCTCGCCCACCAATCCCATCGCCACGGTCTGACCCTCGACCCTCTATTACCGGAGACAACCCATGATCCCGACCTGCCGGAAACTGCTGGCCGTGGCGGCCGCCTGCCTGCCGCTGCTGGCCGCTGCCGCCTACCCCGACCGACCGATCCGGATGATCGTGCCGTACTCCGCCGGCGGCGGCGCCGACAGCACGGCGCGCGTGATTGCCCAGAAGATGAGCACCTCGCTCGGGCGGCAGGTCGTCATCGACAACCGGCCCGGCGCGGCCGGCGTGATCGGCGAGGAGGCGGTCGCCAAGTCCACGCCGGACGGCTACACGGTGCTGTATGACGCCTCGGCGTTCGCGGTCAATCCGAGCCTGCGCAGACTGTCGTTCGATCCTCTCAAGGACTTCATCCCGATCTCGCTGGTGGCGACGGCAGCCAACATCCTCGTGGTGCCGCCCGGCGCGCCGTACAAGACCATCCAGGAATTCCTCGCCTATGCGAAGGCCAACCCCGGCAAGCTGACGTTCGCGTCCGCCGGCGCGGGCAGCGGCTCGCACCTGGCCGCCGAACTGCTGAACGCCCGCGCCGGCGTCGACCTGCTGCACGTGCCCTACAAGGGCGGCGCGCCCGCGCTGACCGACGTGATGGGCAATCAGGTGTCGGCCTACTTCGGCAACGTGGCGTCCACGCTCAACTATGCGAACAGCGGCAAGCTGCGCGCGCTGGCTGTCACGTCGAAGACGCGCAACGCCGGCCTGCCCGACACGCCCACGCTGGCGGAAAGTGGTCTGCCGGATTTCGAGGTGCTGGAGTGGAACGGCATCTTCGTGCCGCGCGGCACGCCGCCCGACGTGGTGCAGCGGCTGGCCACGGAGGTCCAGGCCGCCGTGGCGGATCCGAAGGTGCAGGAGAAGCTGCGCCAGCTTGGCCTGGAGCCGGTGGGCAACTCGCCGCAGCAGTTCAGCAAGTTCGTGCAGGGAGAGGCCGCGCGCTGGGGCGCGCTGGTCAAGGCGCGCCACATCAAAGCGGATTGAGAGACACCATGCGCAGCAAACTGTTCGTGCCGGGATCGCGCCCGGAATTGTTCGATAAGGCGCTGGCCGGGGCGGCCGACGCGCTGTCCTTCGACCTGGAAGATGCCGTGGCCGAGCCACGCAAGGGACAGGCCCGCGCCGCGCTGCAGGACCTGCTGCAGTCGGGACGCCCCGCAGCAGCCGGCAAGACCATCATCGTGCGCGTGAACGGCCCCGAAACTGAGCATTTCCGGGCCGACATCGCTGCCGTGGTCCGGCCCGGCCTGCACATGATCAATGTGCCGAAGGTGGAAAGCGTCGATCAGGTGCGCGAGGCCGCGCAGGCTGTTTCCCGCGCCGAAGCGGACCACGGCGTGACCACGCCGGTCACGCTGCTGCTGAACATCGAATCGCCGCGCGGCCTGCGGCTGGCGCATGAACTGGCCTGTGCCGACCCGCGTGTGGCCGGCCTGCAGTTGGGGCTGGCCGACCTGTTCGAGCCCGCCGCCATCCATCGGCGCGAGACCGTGGCGATCGGCCAGGCGATGTTCGGCCTGCGCATGGCCGCCGCCGAGGCCGGCGTGTTTGCCTACGATGCGGCCTTTGCCGATGTGCGCGACGCCGAGGGATTCCGGGCCGAGGCCGCGCTCGCGCGCCGTCTCGGCTTTCTTGGCAAGAGCTGCATCCACCCGAGCCAGGTCGCGCTGGCCAATGACGTGTTCCGCCCCTCGGAGGCGGAGATCGCCGCCGCGCAGCGCATCGTGGCTGCCGCCCACGACGCGCAAGCCGACGGCGTGGGCGCGTACCTGGTCGACGGCAAGATGGTGGACCGTCCGTTCGTGGAGCGGGCACGGGCGTTGCTGGCGCAGGCGAGGGTGTTCGGGCTGGTCGCGGACTGATATCCGCCGTTGCCGCCATGCATGGCCCCGCGCGACCGTTGGTGGCCAGGTGCGGCAGCTTGCACAGGGCGAGTTGTCACGATTGCCAAGGGGGAATACATTATGTCCATCCGATGAGGCAAAACGACCATCGCCATGGACGACACCGATCGACAACTCCTCGCGCTGCTGCGTGACAACGCCCGCACGTCCGTCGTCACGCTGGCGAAGACGCTGCGCGTGGCGCGCGCGACGGTGCAGAACCGCCTCGCCAAGCTGGAGAACGACGGCACGATCGTCGGCTACACGGTACGGCTTCGCCCGGAAGCCGAGGCGCATCGCATCCGCGCGATCATGAGCATCGAGATCGAGGGCAACCACAGCGAGGAAGTCCGGCGCGTGCTGCGCGGGCATCCGAGTGTGGTGGCACTTCACACCACCAACGGCCGCTGGGACATGATGGCGGAACTGCGGGCCGATACGCTGGAATCGTTCGACAAGATGCTCAATGCGATCCGGCTGATCCCTGGCATTGCCAACACCGAAACCAGCATCCTGCTGTCGACGCTCAAGCTTTGAGCGGGCGGCAACCCCGAGGCGGCGGCAGCGAACGACAGTCCGTGCGGTCCTAGAGCGCGTCGATCCGTGACCGCAGCGCGTCGGCGGCCGTCCTGACAGTTGCCGGGTTGCCGCTCTCCAGGGCGGCTTCCAGCGCTTGCGCCGCCGCCGAAACCGGCGCGTGCTGCATCGTCAGGCCGGCACCCTTCAGTCGGTGGGCGAACAGCCTGGCATCGTCATGCCGGTGTTCCGCAATGGCCGACAGCAAACCCTGCATATCGTCCCGGCAGCTTTGCGCAAAGAGCATTCTGAGTTCTTGCTCGTCGCGGATGCGAGCCGTGGCCGCGGCGGGCGCGCGCAGGGGGCGCCGTGGAGCCTGGCACCACCGCTCGATGATGCTGGCGAGCGTTTCCAGCGTCAACGGCTTGGAGAGCGTTCCGTCCATGCCGCTTTCCAGGCACCGCGCGGCATGCGCGTCGCCCGTCAATGCCGAGATCGCAATGATCGGCAGGCGCGGCAACGCGCGGTCCCGCAGCGTGCGCAGTCGCTTCGCGACCGTGTAGCCGTCCATATCCGGCAAGTTGCAATCCAGCAGCATCAGCGCGTACTCGCCCTTTGTTGCCGCACGAAGCGCCGCTTCGCCGGAATCGACGAGTTCGGCGTCGCAATGCAGGGCCGCCAGTTGGCGATGGATCATCTCCAGGTTCGTGGGATGGTCGTCCACCACCAGTACCAACGGACGCACGCCGTTCGCGGCATCGGGTGCGCCCGGTGGTCCGCCGCCGTCCGGCTCGTGCGCAGCGCGCGCGGATACGCTCACGGGTATCGACAGGGAGACCGCCGTTCCTTTGCCCTCCTGGCTCTCCAGCCGGATGGCGCCGCCCATCAGCGTGACGAGTTCCTTGCAGATGCTCAGGCCAAGGCCGGAGCCGCCGTACCGTCGCGTGGTGGATGCCGTGGCCTGCTCGAACGCCCGGAACAGATGCTGCTGCCGGGATGCGGGAATGCCAACGCCGGTATCGCGCACGGCAATGTGCAGCATGGGGCGGGCCGATTCGGACGGCGTTTCCATCGCCAGCCGCACGGTGACGGAGATCGTGCCCGCCTCGGTGAACTTGATGGCGTTGGACAGCAGGTTGAACAGCACCTGCCGGATCCGGGTGGGGTCGATGAAGACGTTGAGATCGTCCGGTGTGTCAATCTCCAGCCGCAGCGCCAGACGCTTGGCGTCGAGCTGTGCCTGCATGAGCCACACCACGCTTTCCACCATGACCCGGATGTTGCTGGCAACCCGCTCCAACTGAACTTTGCCAGCCTCCAGCCTGGAAATGTCGAGGACGTCGTCGAGCATGCTCACCAGGCTGCCGGAAGCCTTGATGGCGGTATCGGCCAGTTGTCGTTCCATCGGGGGCAGATTGGACCGGCTCAACAACTCGATGGCGGATACCACGGCATTCAGCGGCGTGCGGATCTCGTGGCTCATCATGGCGATGAAGCGGGACTTGCGCTCCTCGCTTTCCGCCAGCAGCCTGTGCTGCATCCTGGCGCGCAGCGCGAACAGGGCCAGCACGCCGAGTAACAGGAGGCCGGCCGAGATCTCGACCGCGTAGTATCTGGCGATGGACTGCCACGAGGGCGCGCCATAGTCGGTGGTTTCCAGCCATTTCGCCACCATCTCGTCGGTTTCCCGCGCGGTCAGCGAGCCCAGGGACTTGTTGATGATCGACGCCAACTCCGGCAGGTCGTTGCGGGTGGCCATGGCGATGACCGCGGTCGTGGAGGCGAGGGTGCCGGACACGAACAGCCTGCCCGGATGCTGGCGGCGCACGAGCGGCAGCAGGTTGGCATCGAGACCGATCGCCGCATCGGCGCGGCCGTCACGCACAGCCGCCAGGGCTTCCCCGGGGGTGCGAGTCGGCAGCAGGCGGACATCGTGGTGGCGCTCGCGCAGCATACGTTCATAGGCGCCGCCGCCTTTCAGCGCAACCGTCTTTCCCGAGAGCTGCGACAGATCGAAGATGACGCGCTGCGACTCACGGGTCACGATGACCAGCGTGCCGACGAAGTATGGCGTGCTCAGTACGACCCTGCTGCGGATCTCTTCGGCAAGCAGGCCATACGCGACGGTCGGCAGCACGTCCGCCTCGTGTGCGAGGATGGCGTCTTTGAAATACCCCCAGCGCGTACCGTCCACCAGCTCGAACCGAAGTCCGCTGATGCGCGAGACCGCCGCGATGTACTCCGCGGCAAGCCCCATGTACACGCCATCCTTGACGTACTCGAAGGGCTGCCAGTCGGGATCCACGGCGATGCGCACGACGGGATGCGCCTCCATCCAGCGCAGTTCTTCCGCGGTGAACAAGGCGTCGCTGCGCGCGAACGCCAGCGTGGGCAGCGCAAGGAGCAGCAGCCCGGCCTTCGCGAAGAAGGATCGGACAGCCGTCGGGCGCCACCCGGTGGGACGCACCGTTGCCGCCGTCAGGATGACTTTGGCGGGAGGTCGCCGGCCGGCGCCGCCATCAGTTCCAGCAGCCGGTAGGCCAGGCGCAGTCTTGCCTCGGTCGGGTGATTGCGGTTCGCCAGGATCACGATGCCGAACTGCCTCGCCGGCACAAAGGCCACGTAACCCCCGAAACCATTGGTGGCGCCAGTCTTGTTGACCAGTACAGCCCGCTGCGGCGGCAGCGGTGGGGTCAGCGCGGTGGCCGGATTGTTCTCCAGGACCATGTGGCTGGCGTTACCTTGCAGCAGGTTGTCCAGCGTGACCGGCCATGCGTACTGCTCCCAGATCAGGTCCTGCGTCATCGGCCCGATCTTGAAGTAGCCGACGTGGGTGTTGGCCAGCGCGCGCGCGAGCTTGGGCTCCACCGCGACCTGGCCGAGATTCGCCTTGACGAACCGCAGCATGTCCCGGGTGCTCGATTTCACGCCATAGGCTTCGTCCGCCAGCACGCCGGGATTGAGGCGCGCCGGCACGTCCTTGCTGTTGTAGCCCTGCGCGTACAACGCCATCTTGCCGGCGGGTACCCGAACGTAGGTGTTGGTCAGACCTAGCCTCGGGAACAGCGTCTTTTCCACGGCCTCGGCGTAAGGCGCGCCCATGCGCTTTGCCGTGACCACGCCGAGCATGCCGATGCTCGGGTTGGCGTAGGTGCGCTGCGTGCCGGCCGGATACTGCGGCTGCCATGCCTTGAGCCACGCCATCAACTGATCGTTGTCTGCCACCGCGTCGGGTACCTGCAGCGGAAACCCGCCAGCCGTGTGTGTCCCGAGGTTGATCAGCGAAACCTTGCCGAACGGCGTGCCTTGCAACGCCGGCAAGTACCCGTCGACGCTGTCGGTCAGCGCAAGCTGGCCGCTTTCCTGGGCGTAGGCTGCCAGCGTGACGTTGAAGGTCTTGCTGATCGAGCCGAGCTCGAACAACGTGTCGCTGGTGACCTTGCGTCCGGTGTCCCTGGAGGCGACGCCGAAGTTGTAGAAGTGTTCATGGCCGCCCGCCACCACGGCGATGGCGAGGCCCGGCACATGCGTATCGTGCATGAAGGTCTGCGCGGCATCGCGCACCGCCGCATCGATGTCGGCCTGCTTGGTTGGCGCGGCGATGGCGGCACTGGCGAGCGTGGCGAACAGCAGGCCGGCGCCGCAGAGATTTCGGACTGAATTTGGCAAGATCGTCTCCGTGGATGGGCTGGAGAAGCCGTGAAGTCATGATGGGCGCCAGCATACGCGAATCGGCTTGCCGGCTCCAGTTGGCGCAGACGTTCGTGCGAGGCGAACCTCGGTCATCGTGGGCACGCCGCGCCGCCGCGCCCGGTGCGGCGACAGGACATGGCGGCCAGATGCGGCGCGGCCCATGCGTGCCGGGTTGGCACGCATGGGCCGCGAGTTTCCCCATCAAGCGGGGCAATCTTCCGGGGGCAAGTGGAGGCGCGTTGGCGGGAATGGCAGCGCCACCCGCCAACGCGCTTTACGTCCCCACCGGCCTTACGGCTTGAAGGTATCGCCGAGGACCACCCCTTCGCGGCGCGGATCCGCGCCGCCGGACAGCACCTGCGCGCCGCCGACCGTGTTGCGGATGATGGCGCTCAGGCCGCTCGACTGTGCGCCGATGTTGACCCCGTGCCCCAGCGCCCGCAGACCCTTCACCAGCGGATCGTTGTCGCCGGCCAGCCCGCCGGCCGGCGTGCTGGAGTCGACGTTCGGATGCTCGCCGCCGACGACCATCGGCGTCGTGGCCGAGTTGCTGGCGCCGAAGTCGATCATCGACACGGCCTGCTGGGCGTCCATCTTCCAGTCCAGCACGCCTACCAGCGTCTTGACGACGTACTGGATGATGGCCGCGCCGCCCGGCGAGCCGGTGGTCATGTAGAAGTCGCCGCGCGTGCCGTCGGTGTTGCGCTTGAAGACCAGCGTGGGCGCCATGGAGCTGCGCGGGCGCTTGCCCGGCTGCAGGCGGTTGGCCACCAGCACGCCGCCGACGGAAGGCGCGGCGTTGAAGTCGGTCAACTGGTTGTTCAGCAGGAAGCCGTTGGTCATGTGATAGGAGCCGAGGCCGGCTTCGATCGTCGTGGTCATGGACACCACGTTGCCGTACTTGTCGACCAGCGACAGGTGCGTGGTGCCGTGCTCGATGTTCGACGAAGGCGCCAGCGGCACCGCGCCGAGATTGCCGGCGGGGGCCGGCAAGGTCATCGAGGTCACGGTGCTGATCAGGTCCGAGCGCTGGCGCAGGTAGGGCTTGTTCACCATGCTGTCCACGCTGCCGCCGGGCAGGCCGATGAAATCGGTATCGGCCACGTACTTGTTGCGGTCGGCGTAGGCCAGGTTCTCGGCTTCGGCCACCAGGTGCGTGCCCAGGACGCTCGGCCTGCCGCCATTGCTGTCCATCATGGTCGGCGTGTAGCGCGACATCTCGAAGTTCTCCAGCATGCCGAGCGTCTGTGCCACGGCGATGCCGCCCGACGACGGCGGCGGCATGCCGCAGATCTCGTAGTCGCGGTACGTGGTGCAGATCGCGGTGCGCTTCTTGGCGCGATAGTTCGCCAGGTCGGCCAGCGTGGTGACGCCCGGCGTCGTGGTGCCGCCGTACGTTTCCTGGATCTTGGCGACGATGGCCTGGGCGATCGGACCGTCCTTGTAGAACGCATCGGCGCCCTGGCTGGCGATGGACGTGAAGACATTGGCCAGGGCCGGGTTCTTGATGAGGGTATTGACCGCGCGCGGCGTGCCGTCGGCGTTCAGGAAGTAGGCTGCCATCTCGGGGTCACGCTTGATGTTGGTGACCGTGGTCGGGCTGGCGATCGAGGCGGCCATGCGCGGCGGAATCGCAAAGCCGTCGGTGGCCAGCTTGATGGCCGGCGTGAACAGGTCCTTCCACGCCATCTTGCCGTGCTCGCCCTGCGCCAGCTCCAGCACGCGCAGCGTGCCCGGCGTGCCGATCGAGCGGCCGCTGCGGACCGTGGTGGGGACGGGCACGGTCTGGTCCGTGGCGGATTTCCACTGCAGGTAGTTCTCGTCGGCGCCGGCCGGGGCCATTTCGCGGCCGTCGTAGGCGGTCACCTGCTTGGTCGCGGCATCATAGAACATGATGAAGCTGCCGCCGCCGATGCCGGACGATTGCGGCTCGACCAGGTTCAGCACCATCTGGGCGGCCACCGCCGCGTCCATGGCCGTGCCGCCGTCCTTCAGCACGTCACAGGCGGCCTTGGTGGACATGGGGTTGTTGGTCACCGCCATGTAGGTCTTGGCGTAGACGGTGGTCTTGGGCGAATAGCCGGTGGCAACCTCCGGCGCGCCGGGCGTGCCGGGCAGGATCACGGCTTCGCCGCCCGTGGTGCCGTTCAGCTCGCAGCCGGACACCGCCGTGGGCTGCGCAACGGGTGCGGCCGGGGGCGGATCGTCGCTGCCGCCACAGGCGCCAAGCGCGAGGGCGGCCGCGGCAAGCGAAATGTAAAGACGTTTTCCCGGGGGGTGCGTTGGCAGTGTGCTTGGCTTCGTGGTATTTGTCATTATTTTTCCTGCAGTGGCTCGACTAAAAAGACAATAGAAATGCCAGGCATCGCGCGCGAATGGCGATGCCGTGTTGTGGAAACTCAGGAACGATGCGGTGTGCAGTGCCGCACGAAAATTTCCGGAATCTCTTCGTTGGATTCCTTAATGTATTAACACAATTGGTTTGGATATTGCCGCAACATCCATGCCATGTCGGCGATTCCTTATCCTTTCCGGTGAGGCAAAGGATTAAGGAAAATGTAGAGTAAATTAATCGCGCGGAATAGGCAACGCATTGCCGAATGGCATAAGCGGAGAATCACCGTGTATTCAAGGGAAGACATGGGTTAGCATAGGGTTTTCACCGAGCCGGAACCCGTCATGTCACTGTCCGCCGCCATTCCCATTCTTCGGATTTTCTCGGTGGAGAAAGCCAGGGAGTTCTATGTGGACTACCTTGGCTTCTCGATCGACTGGGAGCACCGCTTCGAGGCGGACTTTCCCCTCTATGCCCAAGTCCGGCGCTGCGGACTGACGCTGCACCTCAGCGAGCACCACGGCGATGCCACGCCGGGCTCGGCGGTATTCATCCCGGTGAAGGACATCGATGCGCTGCATCGCGAGTGGAGCAGCAAGCCATATCGGTATGCAAAGCCGGCCGTCGAAACGGTCGGCTGGGGCCGGCAGATGCAACTGACCGACCCGTTCGGCAACCGCCTGCGGTTCTGCGAGTTGTCCGAAGGCTAGCGGCCGCCGGCCGTCGCCGGCGGGCGGGTTTGCTCTCGGCTTACGCAGCCTCCCGCATCAGCGCCGATGCCAGCGGGCCGTGCATGCCGGTACCGGCGGCGACGATTCCCCGGCAGCCCCAGCCGAACGGCTTGCCATCGAGCGCGCTGACGGTGCCGCCGGCTTCGGTCACCAGCAGCGCGCCAGGCAGCCAGTCGTAGTAGTCCTGTCCGCATTCCCAGTAGCCGTCGAGCGCGCCGGAGGCCACCAGCGCCAGCAACAATGAAGTGGGACCGTACAGGCGCAGGCCGAACGTCTGCGGCAGCAGGTGGCCGAAGCGCGCGAGGAAGTCGGCCGTGTCGCTACGCTCCTGGCCTGGCCAGTTGGGGTGCGCGGTGCAGATCAGGGCCTGCGCCAGGTCGGCGCGTGTGTTGACGCGCAGCGGCTCGCCGTCGCAGTCCGCGCCCTGGCCCGCCACGGCGCGATACGTGCGCCCGGTGGCGGGGTCGTGCACGACCGACAGCGCGGGCTGGCCGTCTACCACCAGGCACAGCGTGATCGTCCAGCCGGGCATGCCGCTCAGATATTGCAGGGCGCCGTCGAGCGGATCGCAGACCCAATAGGCATCGGCATATTCCGGGACTTGCTGGTGCCCGCTGTCGAGTTCCTTTTCCGAGATGGGAATGGCCGGCCAGCACTCGCTTAGTGTGTTGCGCAGCGCGGCTTCCACGCCGCCGCTGTGCGTATCGAAGGCGACGCGCAGGGCCGCGAAATCCGCCGGGGCGCTGCGGGGCCGCGAGGCCAGCAGCCTGTTGCCCTGCGCCTGCAGCAGGGTGGTGAGCCTGTCGAGCACCGCGCCCAGGGGCATGCCGAGGAGGTCGGACAGATGCGGTTGGATCATGAGTGTTCTCCGAGTGATGGAGTGCCCAGTCTAGGAATGCCCGCGCGTGCCCGCTAACGATAGAATGTCAATCCATAGCGCAAACGGGCCAATCTCATGTCGCTTCGGGAAATCCGCCCCCTCATCCATGCCGAGGCGGGCGAACACCAGCCGCATCAGCATGCCGAAGGCCAGTTGTTCACGGTCCGCTCCGGCGTGGTCAGCATCGAAGCCGGTGGCGGCCGCTGGATCATGCCGACCGGCTGCATCGCATGGGTGCCGCCGCATGCGTCTCATGGCGCCAGCGTGCATGGCGGGATGACCGGCACCAGCCTGTACTTTGCGGAAGACTGGAGCCGCGCGTGGATGCCCGCTGCACTCAAGGTGGTACGGCTGACGCCGCTGCTGGCCGCGCTGCTGGAGGTGCTGACGAGCGGCGGCGACGCTCCGACCGACGCGGTGCGCGAGCACTACCTGGCGGTCTTCGCCGATGCCTTCACGCGCCAGCCGCCACAGACGCTGTTCCTGCCCATGCCGCGCGACCCACGCCTGCTGCGCATGGTCACGATGTTGCAGGCCGCGCCCGATGACAACACCGATCTCGACGGCTGGGCCGAGCGCATCGGCATGGCCCGGCGCACGCTGACTCGCCGCTTTCAGGCGGAGACCGGCTGGAGCCTGGCGCAGTGGCGCCAGCAATTGCGGCTGCTGGGCGCGATGGAGCGGCTGGCCGCCGGCGAGACCGTCACGGCGGTGGCGCTTGGCATGGGGTATGCAAGCGTCAGCAGCTTCATCGCGGTGTTCCGGCGCTATACCGGCGCCACGCCGCGCGTCTACATCGCGGGCAAGGACTGACGCCGGCCGCGCCCGTGCGGCCTTGCGGCGTCGTTCGCGGGGTACAGATGACCACGGCCCGCCAGTGGCGCATGCGCCGCTCTCGCGCGGCCGGCGCATGGCGTCCGCGCGTTCCGTGTCCTAATATCGTTTGGACTTCCTCATTCTCCAGGCCTGCCCCGAGCGGGCGGATCCGCGGCGGTGCCGTCCGGCCCGACCGGCTCCGACCAGCACGAACCGGCGGCAGCGCGGATGCCCGGCGTCCGGCTTGTGGAACCTGACGTGGGAGAGCATCGGTGAGCGAGTAAACAAGACGCAAGCGAACAACAGGCGCGGCAGATCGGCCGCCTTCGCGGTACCTGGGCACGCAAGGAGACGTCATGAAGAGGAAGCCCCATATCACGACCTATATCGTCATTGCGATGATCCTGGGCGTGCTGGTCGGATACGCTTGTCACGCGGCTTTCCCCGATCCCAAGCTGGCGAAGGAAATCGCCGGCTACATCTCCATCATCACCGATGTCTTCCTGCGGCTGATCAAGATGATCATCGCGCCGCTGGTCTTCTCCACGCTGGTGATGGGGATTGCGCACATGGGCGACGCGAGCACGGTGGGCCGGGTAGGCGTGAAGGCGCTCGGCTGGTTCATCACCGCGTCGCTCGTCTCGCTGACGCTCGGCCTGATTATGGCCACCCTGCTGCAGCCGGGTCACAACATCGGCCTGCCGCTGCCAGACGTGGGCGCCGCCACCAATCTCAAGACCAACGCCTTCACGCTGAAGGATTTCGTCACCCACCTGGTGCCCAAGTCGGTGGCCGAGGCGATGGCCAACAACGAAATCCTGCAGATCGTGGTCTTCTCGATCTTCTTCGGCACGGCGCTGTCCAGCCTTGGCGACCTGGGCAAGCGCATGTCCGGCGTGATCGAAGACCTCGCGCACGTGATGCTGAAGATCACCGGCGCCGTGATGTGGATGGCGCCGGTTGCCGTGTTCGCGGCCATTGCCTCCACGGTGACCACCCAGGGGCTGGGCATCCTGGTGACGTTCGCCAAGTTCATGGGCAGCTTCTACCTGGCGCTGTTCGTGCTGTGGGGGCTTCTCACGCTCGCCGGCTTTGTGTTCCTCGGCAAACGGGTCTTCACCCTGATCCGGTTGATCCGCGAGCCGTTCCTGCTGTCGTTCTCCACCGCCAGCTCGGAGGCCGCGTATCCCAAGCTGCTGGATGCGCTCGACAAGTTCGGCGTCAACCGCAAGATCTCCAGCTTCGTGCTGCCGATGGGCTATTCCTTCAACCTGGATGGCTCCATGATGTACTGCACCTTCGCGGTGTTGTTCATTGCCCAGGCCTATGACATCCATCTGCCGCTCGGCACGCAGATCACCATGCTGCTGTTGCTGATGCTGACGTCCAAGGGCATGGCCGGCGTGCCGCGCGCATCGCTGGTGGTGATCGCCGCCACGCTGAACCAGTTCAATATCCCCGAGGCGGGCCTCTTGCTCATCATGGGCGTGGACCAGTTCCTCGACATGGGCCGCTCAGCCACCAACGCCGTGGGCAACTCGATCGCCGCCGCCGTGGTTGGCAAGTGGGAAGGGCAACTGGCGAGCGAATCGGATCTGGCGAATCTCGGCGACGAGGTCATGGCCGACGAAGTCCTGACCGGCGAGTCGGGGGGAGCGGGCAAGCCGGAGGCGGCACGCGTGTAGCGACACAAGACGTCTTTGCGGGAGAACGCATGCGTTCAACGGGGAGGGCGGTACGGGAGCGGAGCGTGCGGGCCGAGGCCACCGCGCGCGCGGGAGCGGTCATGACGATGGCCGGCGCGCTGATGCTGGCGATGGCCGCGTGGCTGTCGGCCGGCGAGGCACTGGCGCAGGATGCGGTCGTGCTGTCGGGCACGCTGAAGAAGGCCAAGGAGACGGGCTCACTGACGATCGGCTACCGCGAGTCGTCATTGCCGTTCTCGTACCTGAACCAGGGCGGACGCCCCATCGGGTATTCCATCGACATCTGCCAGGGCATCGTGCAGGCGGCATCTGCGGAGATTGGCCGCGAGCTGGCGGTGCAGTGGGTGCCGGTCACGTCGGACAACCGCTTCGACGCGGTGACGTCCGGCAAGATCGACCTCGAATGCGGCTCCACCACCCGTAACGCGGAGCGGCAGAAGCGCGTGGCGTTCTCGCCGGTGATCTTCATCGCGGGCACCAAGCTGCTGGTGCCGCGCGGCTCGCCCATCAAGTCGTTCCGCGAACTGAAGGGCAAGGTCGTTGTCGCCACCGCCGGGACCACGAATGTCGAGGCCATCGAGCGGCTCTCCGCGCGCTTCGACCTGGGCATCACGATCATTCGCGCGCGCGATCACGCCGACGCGTTCGCGGTCATGCAGCACGGCGGCGCGGACGCCTATGCCGGCGACGACGTGCTGCTCTACGGCTTCCTGGCCAAGAGCGGCGCGAGCCGGAAGTACGAGATCACGCGCGAGTTCCTGTCCTACGATCCCTACGCCATCATGCTTCGCAAAGGCGATCCGCAGTTCCTCGCGGTCGTCGACAAGGCGCTGCGCGAACAGGCGGTGTCCGGCGAACTCGATCGCCTGTATAACCAGTGGTTCATGAAGAAGCTGCCGACCGGCGAGCGGCTCGGGCTGCCGATGAGCGCGCAACTGGAAGAGATCATCCGCGCCGTGCCGGACCCGCGGGAGTAGCCGGCCAGTTCCGGTGGCCCCAGTGGGCTAATGCAGCTGCAGCCGCCTGGCCAGCCGGTCGCCGGTGGCCTGCACCACGGTGACCAGCGCGATCAGGATCACGATGACGACCGCCATCACGGTCGTATCGAAGCGCTGGTAGCCGTAGCGGATCGCCAGGTCGCCAAGCCCGCCCGCGCCGACGGCGCCGGCCATGGCCGACGCGCCGATCAGCGACACCACCGTGATCGTGAAGCCACCGATGATGCCCGGCAACGCCTCGGGCAGCAGCACGTGCTGCACGATATGCCAACGGCGGCATCCCATCGCCTGCGCGGCCTCGACGAGACCGGCATCGACCTCGCGCAGGCTGATCTCTGCGATGCGTGCGAAGAACGGCGTGGCGCTGATGGCCAGCGGCACCACTGCCGCCCAGACGCCGATGGTCGCGCCCACCACCAGCCGCGTGAATGGCAGCAGCGCGACGAGCAGCACGATGAAGGGTGTCGCCCGGAAGCCGTTGACCACGCCGCCGAGCGCGCGATGCAGCGGTGGCGCGGGCCGCACGCCACCAGGCGCGGTGACGACCAGCACCAGCGCGAGCGGGATGCCGGCCAGCGCGGCGATGCCGGCCGAGGCGCCAACCATTGTCAGCGTATCGAGAAAGCCTTGCCACAGGCGTTCAATCAGGATCGGGGACATAGCCAAGCACCTTGACGTGATGAGCGAGACCGGGCGCGGCCAGCGCCTCGGCCCTATGGCCGTCGCCGGGCAGCGACAGCAGCAGCCGGCCCTGCGTATGGCCCTGGATGCGGTCGAGGCCACCGTGCAGCAGCCGGACGCCCTCGCCCAGCGCGGCCAGCTTCGACAAGTCTGGCGCGTCGCCTTCCGCGCCGGTGTAGTGCAGCTCGGTGATGCGGCGGTATCGGCCCAACGCCGGCGGTGTGGCCAGCAGGCCCTCGCGCAGATCCTCGGGCAGCCCCCGCGCCAGCGGCTCCAACAACGCGCGTGTGGCGTCATGTCGGGGATCGCCGAAAACCTGCCACACCGGACCGGACTCGGCCATGGCGCCGCCTTCCAGTACGAGCACCCGGTCGCAAATCTCGCGGATCACGCGCATCTCGTGCGTGATCAGCACGATGGTCAGGCCCATCTCTCGGTGGATATCGCGCAGGAGTTGCAGGATCGACTGCGTGGTCTCGGGATCGAGCGCCGACGTTGCCTCGTCGCACAGCAAAATCTGCGGCCGGTGCACCAGCGCCCGCGCGATGCCCACGCGCTGCTTCTGCCCGCCGGACAGCCGCCCCGGGTAAACATGATGCTTGCCTTCCAGGCCGACCAGCGCCAGCAACGCCTCCACCCGCCGGGCGATCTCGTCGCGCGGCACGCCGGCCACCTTCAGCGGCAACGCCACGTTCTCCCACACGGTCTTGGCCGACAGCAGGTTGAAGTGCTGGAAGATCATGCCGACGCGGCGGCGCAGCGCAACCAGTCCGTCATCGTCGAGCGTGGCAATGTCGGCGCCGTCCACCAGCACGCGTCCCTGCGTGGGCGACTCCAGCCGGTTGATCGTGCGCAGCAGCGTGGACTTGCCCGCGCCGCTGCGGCCGATGATGCCGAAGATGCCACCGGCGGGGATATCGAGGTCGATGCCATGCAACGCGGGCACGGCACCGCTTCCCGCGTGGTACGTCTTGCCAACGCTCTCGAAGCGGACCGCGCCCGCGCCGCTGGCGTGATCGGCAACTGGCGGCGCGGTGGGCGCCGTCTTGCGGGAGTGGTGTGATGCGGACTTGGCCGGTGGAATGCCTGGCCCGCGACGAAACAGGGTGGTCAGCGTGGTCATGACATCTTCCTTATCGCGTCACGGCTTCAGCCACGGCAGGCTGTAGAGCTTCTCGTTGCCCGCATAGGAGGTGTTGAGCTGTTTGCGCACGGCCGCGGAATCCTGGTAGATCTTGACGAAGCGGGCAATGCGCGGATCGGCGGCGTTGTCGTCGCGCGTGACGAAGCGGATCGCGAAGTACGTGTCGTCCAGCCCCGAGTACAGCAGGCCGGCGCCCGCGATCTGCGGCTTGCCCGCGTTGACGAAGTGCGCCGGGTAGCCTTGCGCCAGGTCCACGTCGTCCAGCGCGCGCACCAGTTGCGGGCCTTCCACCTCGATCAGCTTGAACTTCCTCGGGTTGGCGACGATGTCGTTGACGCTGCCTTTCGCGCCCACGCCGTCGCGCAGCTTGATGAGTCCCGCCTTCTGCAGCAGCAACAGCCCACGTCCCTGGTTGACCGGATCGCTCGCCACGCCGATGCGCGCGCCTTCCTTCAGTTCGTCGAAGCGCTTCACGCGGGAGGAGTACAGCCCGATATTCGACAGCACGCCCAGCGCGACGCTCTTGAATTTGTAGCCGCGCTCCTTGACGGCGTTGTCCAGGAACGCCTGGTGCTGGAAGTAGTTGACGTCGAGGTCGCCCGACGCCAGCGCGACGTTGGGCGTGGTCCAGTCGGTGAATTCGACGACCTTGACGTCGATGCCTTGCTTGCGGGCTTCACCGGCGGCCACTTCGACCGAATCGGCGAGCGCGCCGGGGGTGACGCCAATGCGCAGCGGCGCGGCGTGTGCGTGGGAGACGAGCGATGCCAGCGCAAGCGGCGTCAGCAGGGCGAGGAGCAGGTGGCGAATGGTCATGGTGTGAACGTGGAGAGGAAGGGAGCGTAATCAGGTGAAGCGGTACGTCGCGCCCGCGTGGCGGGCGGGCAGGCGGTCGCCGTCTGCAAAGAGCTTCTGGCGCAGCGAGCCGTGCGCATACGCGGTCTTGTAGACGCCGCGGTCTTGCAGCGCGGGCACGACGAGGTCGACGAAGTCGTCGTAGCTTTCCGGCACCACGGTGCGCGACAGGTTGAAGCCGTCGATGCCGGTCTCGTCGACCCAGGACGCAAGCGTGTCCGCGACTTGCGACGGATCGCCGACGATGGCCGGATAGCGGCCGCCCAGCTCGAACAGATCGAGCAGCTTGCGGCGCGTCCAGCCGTGCTGCGCGGCGGTGCGCGTCGCGGACTCGATGGCGTTGCCGCCGCCGTAGTCGACCGGCTCGTCCAGCCCGTAGCGTGCGAAATCTACGCCGGTGCTGGCGGCAAAGTGCGCGAGCCCGGCCTCGCGGCTGGCATAGTCGCGGTATTCGGCGTGCTTGTCCCGCGCCTCGGCCTGCGTGCGCCCCGTGACCACGGCGGCGCCCGCGAAGATCTTGATGTCGTCCGGCCGTCGGCCGGCGGCGACCAGTTGCTCGCGCAACGCGGTCACGGTCTGGCGCGCGGCCTCCTTGCTCAGCGGCGAAATGAATACGCACTCCGCGTGGCGTGCGGCAAAGTGCTGGCCGCGGCCGGAGCTGCCGGCCTGGAACAGCACGGGCGTGCGTTGCGGCGACGGCTCCGCAAGATGGTAGCCCTCCACGTCGTAGTAGCGGCCGTGGTGGACAACCGGCCTGACCTTCGTCGGATCGGCGAACACGCGGGCCACCTTGTCGCGCCGCACCGAGTCGTCGTGCCAACTGCCTTCCCACAGCTTGTACAGCACCTCCAGATACTCGTCGGCGCGGTCATAGCGTTCGTCGTGGGGAAACTGGCCGTGCAGACCCATGGCGCGCGCGGCGCTGTCCAGGTAGCCGGTGACGATGTTCCAGCCGATACGGCCGCGCGTCAGGTGGTCGAGCGTGGAGAAGCGCCGCGCCAGCAGGTAGGGCTGCTCGTAGGTGAGGTTGACGGTGACACCAAAGCCAAGATGATGCGTGGCGGCGGCCATTGCCGGCACCAGCAGCAAGGGGTCGTTGACCGGCAACTGGATGGACTCTTGCAGCGTGACATCGACGTTGCCGCGATAGACGTCGTAGACGCCGACGATATCCGCGATGAAGAGCCCGTCGAACAGCCCCCGCTCCAGTGTGCGGGCCTGCTCCGTCCAGTATTCGAGCGTGTTGTACTCGGCGGAGCGGTCGCGCGGATGGGTCCAGAGGCCGTGATTGATGTGCCCGACGCAGTTCATGTTGAAGGCGTTGAGCAGGATCTGCTTGCGTGCCATCACAGCGCTCCGTGCCGGGGCGGGAACCGGTCGTTGAGGTAGAAGTTACCGACCGCGTGGTATTTCCAACGCACCGGGTCATGCAGCGTGTGAGTGCGGGCGTTGCGCCAGAAGCGGTCCAGTCCCTGGTTGTCCAGCGTGGCGGCCGTGCCGCCCAGCTCGAACAGGCGCGTACCGGCCAGCAGCGAGGCGGTGGTGGTGAGCGCGCGGGCCTCGGCCACGGCGACCGATGCCTCGGCAACGGTGCGTTCGTCCGGCGCGTGCTGAGCGGCATCGGTGATGCGTCCGGCGCGCCGCACCAGTGCCTCGGCCGCGCGCAGCCGGACCCTGACGTCGCCGACATGATGGATCGTCAGCGGGTCGTCACTCGCCCGCGTCACGCCTGCGTCGACCCACGGCCGTGCGCGCTCGCGCACGAACGGCAAGGTGGCCGCGAACGCGCCCCGGCCGATGCCGAGGTCGATGGCGGCGTGCATCAACTGCGCGACCGGACCGATGGTGGTCGGCGACTCGAACGACGCGAGGAACGGCACGACCCATTCGGCTTCGACCCGCACATTGTCGAACGTCACCGATCCACTGCCGGTTACGCGTTGCCCGAACCCGTCCCAGTCGTCGGTGATAGTGACGCCCACCGCCGTGCGCGGCACGAACGCCAGATGCGTCACCTCGCGGCCGTCTTCCTGCGCCACGACCAGCGTCGGGATCCAGTGCGCATAGAGCGCGCCGGTGCAATAGAACTTGCTGCCATCCACGCGGAACGCGTCGCCGTCTGGCGTCAGTCGCGTGCGCCGCTTGAAGTCCTGGTGGCCGATCTCGGCCAACGCGTTGCCGAAGCGCTCGCCGGCCAGCACGCGCTCGTAGAAGAACGCCTGCTGCGCGGGCGTTCCGCCCACGCGCAGCACCTCCAGCGCGTAGAAGTGGTTCTGCGGAATCTGCCCGAGCGAGCCGTCGGCGGCCGCGATGATAGCGATGACCTCAGCAAGCGTCGCGTTGGAGACGCCGGCGCCGCCATGCTCGCGCGGCACGGTGATGCCCCACAGGCCGCTGGCGCTGAACGCCTCCAGTTCGTCCCACGGCAACCGGCGCTCGCGGTCGCGCAGCGCGGCGTCCGGGGCGAAGCGCTTGGCAAGTTCATGGGCCACGGCAATGGCTTGCGCGTCGTCGCGGATCAGGTGCGGACGGACGGCGGGCGCAGAGGCTGGCCGAGCGCCGCCGTCCGGCGGGGCAGGGGTGAATAGCAACGACATGTCAGTTCCAGGAGTGCCGCGCGGGCAGGACGCGGTTGAGGTGGTAGTTGCCGATCAGATGGGTCTTCCAGCGCACCGGGTCGTGCAGGGTGTGCGTGCGCGCGTTGCGCCAGTGGCGGTCCAGGTTATGTTTGGCGCGCGTGGCGGATGAGCCGGCCAGCTCGAACAGCTTTTCGCTGGCCTGCAGCGCGATCTCGGTAGTCAGCACCTTGGCTTCGGCCACGGCTATCGAGGCGCGGGCGCTGGCCTCGGCATCCAGCGGCCGGGCGGCGATCTCGTCGAGCGTGAGGCCGGCTTCGCGCAACACCTCGCGCGCAGCATGCACGTCGATGGCGAGCCGGCCGACATCGGCGATCAGGTACGGGTCGTCGGTGGCGTGCGCCACGCCGGCGTCGATCCACGGTCGCGCATGTTGGCGCACGAAGGCGATAGCGTCGTCGAGAGCGGCCTGCGCAATGCCCAGGTCGATGGCCGCCTGGATCAGTTGTGAGTTCGGGCCATAGAGGCCGGGGCGGTCCGCAAGTTGCCACACCGGCAGCACATCGTCCTCGGCGACGGCCACGTGATCGAATTCGACCGTGCCGCTGGCCGTGGTGCGCTGACCGAACGACGACCAGTCGTCGGTCACGGTCAGGCCGGCGGCATCGCGCGGCACCCATACCTGCACCGGGCGGTCATCGTCGTCGAGCGCGCGCGTGGGAACGCGATGCGCGAACAGCGCGCCGGTCGAATAGAAGCGCTTGCCGGACAGGCGCAGGCCCTGCGGCGTGCGGCGCAGGCGCGTGGTGCCGTGCAGGATGGTCTGGCTGTCGGGCGAACGCCGCTCCGGCCCCGCATTGCCGAGCCGGTGACCGGCCAGCACCTCGGCGTAGAAGCGCTGCTTCTGCGCGTCGGTGCCCGCCTCGCGCAGCACGCCAAGCAGGCCGAAATGGTTCTGCGGAATCTGGCCGAGCGCGGGATCCGCGGTGCACAGGATGGAGAAGACTTCGGCGAGTGTGGCAAACGAGACGTCGGCGCCGCCATACTCGCGCGGCACCGTGATGCCGCCGAGGCCGCTCTCCGACCAGCGATCCAGTTCGTCCCACGGCAGGATGCGCTCGCGGTCGCGGCGCGAGGCATCTTCGGCGAAGTCCACGGCCAGGGCACGCGCGACGTCGAGCGCTTCCTGGTCGTCGCGAACGCGGCGCACGCGCGTGGGGTCCGGCAACACGGGCTCGCGCTGGGCAACGGTGGGTGGCGGCTGGAGGGCGTGCAGGTCGGAGAGATTTGTCATGGCGGTTGGGAGGAAGCGGGTCAGCGCGTCAGGCGCTCAGGGTTCGGGGCCAGCTCGTTTGTCTCGTTCACGGCGGTCGTGCGGCGGATATAGCGGGTACCGCAGCGCGGCGTAGACGAGTACGACGGTGGCGATGGCGGTGAGCCAGTCCAGCAGGTCTTTCATGGCAACTCGGCGGCGCGTTCGGCCATGCTGCGGATCAGGCGGCGCGCGACAGCGCGAGGCGCCGGCTCGCGGGAAAGAGCGGCGCGGCGCGGTCGGCCGCCAGCCGGAGGCGCTCGGCGAGCGCCGTGCTGCCTATCACGTAGCCCTCGAAGTCGGCGGGACTCGCGTAGACGCCGATCGGCAGCGTCAACGCTTGCAGGAAGCCGAACAGCGGCCGCAACTGGTGTTCCAGAATCAACGCGTGGCGGTCGCTGCCGCCGGTGGCGGCCAGCAGCACGGGCTTGTCGGCCAGCGCCTCCTGGCCGATCAGGTCGAACAGGTGCTTGAAATGGCCAGGGTACGAGCCGCGATAGACGGGCGACGCCGCGATGATCAGGTCGGCGCCTTCGATGGCCTGCAGTTCGGCCTCGACCTCCGCAGGCAACTCCTTGCGCCACAGCGCGGCGCCCAGCGGGCGCGCGATGTCGGCGAGGCTGATGATGCGTGCGTCGAGATGGAGCCGCTGCTCCAGTTCGGCCAGCAGCGCGCGCACCAGGGAGAGCGTGCGGGACGGTAGTTGCGTGCTGCCGTTGACGGCGACGACTTTCAACGGGGTGGACATGAATGGGCTCCGGGAGATCGTTTCTTGGGGCGACCGGCACATCGGCCAGACAGCGACGATGGCGCCACGATAGCGCCGGCAAGCGCTGCCGCGAACGACGCGTTTCGTCTATGCATAAGCGCATGGCGGGTATATCGGCATGCGGCAACGTTCGATCTCCCGGCGCGGAGCCGGTGGCACGCCGCCTTTGTTCGGTATGCTTGCAGGCAGAAGGGAAAACGGGTCCCCTTCTTCCTCCGACGGCAATCACTCAACGGGAAGCATTCATGTCAAAACAAGGGAGCATCGGGCAACACATCATCCGGGTCCTGGCCTATGGCCTCGCCGCCGCGGCGCTGGGAGGCTGCGCGCTGGGCCGGGACACCGTCGCGGTCACCGCGCCGTCGGCGGGGAATCCCGCAACGGGCCAGGCCGTTCGCATCGAGTCGGTGCTGGATGCACGCAAGTTCGAGGTGGCGCCGTCGAGTCCGGACATTCCATCGCTCGATGACGCCGAGGCCAGCGGGGACGCGATCAAGGCGCGGGCGATTGGCCGCAAGCGCAACACGTATGGCAAGGCGCTGGGCGACATCGTGCTGCCGGAAGGCCAGACCGTGGCGGGACTGACGGAGACCGCGATCGCGACGGCCTTCCGCGAGTCGGGCTATGTCGTCGCCAGCAAGGGCGATGCCAACTACGATTCGGCGGTGCCGGTCAGCGCGCGGGTCAACGAGTTCTGGGCGTGGGTCCGGCCGGGCTTCTGGTCCGTCACGACGAATCAGAAGGCGGAGGTTGAACTGCAGGGCAACGTGGGCGGGCTCAGCGGCAAGCAGGTCCTGAAGACCCAGGTCACCGAGTCCAAGCAGGTCGTGACTGGCGACGACTGGCGCCAGATCGTCGAGAAGGGCCTGAAGGCGCTGACGGATGAGACGAAGCTGGTGCTGGGGCGCGGCGGCAAGTAGCCGGCTCAGCGGCGGCGGATGCTGTCAATGGCAGCGTCCGCCACGTGCCGCGCGCTACGCCTTTGCCGTTGCGGCGAGCCAGGGCGGCAGTTCGTTGTCGTAGGTCTGGTCGAGAAACCAGCGCGCCAGTGCCTTGTCCGATGGCTTCTGCGCGCTGAACCAGGCGATCAGTGCCTGCTGCTTGGCCTCGAAATCCGACGCCGTCTGGGTCTGGAATCGCACGATCTCGGGGAAGCACTCCAGCGGATAGCCCATCTCCTGTTGCTGCAGTTCGCCCCGATGCGCGTTCAGCAGTGAATCGAGCAACTGATGCCAGACCGCCAGCGGCATGTCATACCCGCTCATGATCTCGATGTGCTCGTTGCTGTCGTAAATGAGCAGGCCATCCTCGGACTCGAACGTCTTGCCGAGGTGCTGCCAGAACGCGGCTTCGTCCAGGTTCCACAGGTACGACAGGTAGTCGCCGATGTAATCCTGCTGGAATTTCCGGTAGTTGACGATGATTTCGAGATCATCCTGATCGAGCATCATCAGTAGCTGCCTGGCCACCTCCGGCGAGAGCGTTTCCAGGAAATGGTGCCGCTCCTCGGTCCAGTGGAACGACATGAACGTGTCGTAGGCTTGTGCGATGCTGGGGAGAATGACCGCATTGTCGGCGGCCGGATCGCGGGCGGGACGGAGCGTCGACGAAGCCGCCAGGGGCAATGGCACCGCATCGAACTGCCGGAAGGCCTGGACGATGACGTTCTTCTCCGGTGTTTGTTTCCATTTCCGCACCGCCGTGGTCAGGGGAACACCGATGGTGGCGCCCATCACAATCGACTGGAGAAGCGGGAGATCCAGCTTGAATGTCGCGAGTGTGGTCAGGGCGAACCCGGCACTGGTCTCGACCCCCTCCATGACGTAGTGCGCCACCGTCTTGTTGCGCGTCTCGATCATCCCGACCATATCGCTGATCAGATGGTCGACCTCAGCCGCGGATTGCTGCGGTGACAGCCCCTGCAATCCTGGAAGAAAGTGTGCGCGCAAGGCATGCTGCAGATCGGGGTGTTGTGCGACAACGCGGTAGAACTCGGCTGCCGGCACATCGCGCAGGTACGCCACGCGCTGGTCCTTCAACAGTGCGCTGACGGCGGACTGAAAGACGTAGTTTTCGTTCGAGTAAAAGTCGTCGCGGTGATCGGCGACGCTGGCGTCGGCGGCCGGCTTGTGGCCGTCCACGAGCAAGGTGTAAGGGTGGAGAGGAAGACCTTCCTCGATGGCCGCCAGGGCCATTGAGAGGCCGAGCGTCGCCGCGCAGCGGTTGCCGCGCGTGCGCAGATCCACGTCAATGGATAGCGCGAGCGGGCTCCAACTGACCGGATGCGGGAGCACTACCAACCCGCCTTGCTCGACCACCGGGCGGAGCAGCAGCAGGTTGCACGCCGTTTCGGCCAGCACGCTCCTGAGACGGGGAGCGGTATTCCCCTTGACCAGCATCCGGCTGGCAAGCACGTCCCACAGGACGACCCGCTCCCCGTAGATGAATCCGAGCTTGACGAACTCACTGAAGTTCGAGGCGTGGCCAAAGCCAACGGTCTGGACATGCTGCTTGCCGTATTTCGCGGTTTGTTCTCTTGCCTGAGCCGCCAGCGGCCCGCCGAGCAGGTCGTCCAACGCCTGACGCAGACTGTCGATGGACGCGTCGTCGATCCGGTCGATGACGCAAACAGGCTGTTCCTGTTCGTTCCAGGTGATGTGAAGGTGGTTCTCAATCGTGTCAAGGTAGCGCAGGCTGAACGCCACCGCATCGTCGTGCTCGGACATCTTGATGAACCTTTCTGAGGGGAACTTCACCGGGGCCGCCACACGCGTTGCCGTGTGCGGCGGCCCCGTACTGCCAGTTACGCCATGCTTACCGCACCGTGCCCACGACGCGCACGTACTTGATGGTGTCGTTGGCGGTGGCCGAACGGATTTCCATGTTGCGCTGGTCGCCAGGCTGCGTGAAGGTCGGGAACAGGCTGGTCGCGCAGGCGTCGCCGCTGCTGGACGAGACGTTGTTCGGCGCCAGGGAGGCCATGGTAGCCGTGCGCGGCACGTTCGTCTGTGCCAGCACGCGCAACGGCAGGTCGGTCGACGTGGTTTTGAGCATGCCGAACGCGGAGACCTGGTTGACCGGCTCCGCCAGCGGGTTGCGCTTCCAGGACACGTTGGTGTCGACCTGCGAGCCGGTCTTGCTGCCACCGGTGGTGAGGAAGTCGAAGCCGAGCGGGTCGATCTCGTTCCATTGCAGCTTGGCCATGCGCGTCGGGGCAGTGTTGGCGGCGCCGGGGATGCTGCTGAAGGTGACATCCGGTGTGTCGGACAGGACAGTCTTGTAGGAGCCGTCGGTGTTCTTGTTCCACACCTCGAACGTGTAGCGGCCGAATTCCGGCAGCGCGTCGATCTCGGCGTCGCTGAGCGGCACGGCCGGATAGGTCGACGTGTTGGCGAACTGGCTCCAGTTGACTGTCTCGCTGGCGTTGATAGCCTGCGCGGCCATCACGACCGCGTTGCCGGCCTGGCTGGTGGTGGTGATCGGCTGGTTGCGCACGCCGACAACGGGATCGTTGGCCGCATACCGGATCCGGCCTTCGCTGTTCTGCACGGCCATGGTGCCATAGGTGCCGCACGCGCGCGAACGCGACAGTACCGCGCCGGCGGCCGGCAGGCCGGGGCCGGTGACGCGCACGACCTGTGCCTTCAGCCCTTCGGCGCGGTTCGGATTGAAGACGATCCGCACGGCGCTTTCGTAGCGCGAGACGATGCCTTGCGCGGACACCGGGTTCAGTTCGGTGATGCGCGTGAGGCGCGGCGTGACGCCCGCGTCGTACACGCGCTGGTTGCCGGTGAGCTGCCAGTTGGGCGCGGCACCTGCTGCCGCGCGGTTGGTCGCCACGCGGCTGATCTGATCGGTGGTGCCGTCCGTGCGCACGTAGGACATGCGCAGATAGGCCGTTGCCTGGCTCTGCGCATTGGTCGAATAGAACACGACCGCAGGCGTGGTGAAGATCGCGCCGGTCATGTCGTCCGAGCCCAGCAAGAGGCTGAAGTCTTCGCGCGCCGTGTAGCTACGGTTCAGGTAGTCGGCCGAGAATGCGGCCTGGCAGGCGCCGAGCACGGTGGTGGCGTCGCGGCGCTGCGCGGGCGGCAGCGCGAAGCAGGCCTGCAGCGCGGCACGAATGCCCTCGAACGTGGCGGTCGTCGTCTTGATCTCTGGCTTGGGCAGCACCTTGTTGGCCGGCTTGCCCAGCGCATCGCTGGTGAGCGACACCTCGGCGCCCTTGGAATCGTCCGAGACGGCCGTGCCGACGGTCGTCAGCTTGGCGCCGTTGGAGGTCAGCGTCACGCGCACGTTGTCGAGCACGCTGTCCGCGCCTTCGCCCTGGCGCACGAGCGGCGTGGAGATCGGATCGAACGACGCCGCGTCGAGGCCCGCTTCGGCGGCCACGTTCGCGAGGACGGCGCGCAGCAGCGCCACGGCCTGTTGGACCTGCGCGCTGGCGGCCTTGGACGACAGCACGTTGGGCTTGGCGAGTTCGAGCGGATCACCGCCGCCGACCAGCAGCGCGGCAATCACGGTGGTCAGCGGCGTCACGTTGACGGTGGAGGAGGCGCCGCCCGCCGGCTTGCTCGCCAGCACGGATACGTAGGTGGCGTGCGAGGCGCCGGCGTTGCCGGTGGCGACGACGGCCAGCGGCGCGCGCAGGTTCGTCACGTCGGCAGTGAATTTGCCGTTCGCGTCCGCCGGGACGGTGACCGACTTGCCGTCGGCATCGTAGATCGTGATCTGCGCATTGGCCATGAAGGCCCCGGTTGCCGCGGTTCCCTGGACCATCGACGCCGAGGGCGTCGGGGTGGCCGGCGTGGCGGCATTGTCGCTACCACCGCCGCCACAAGCGCTCAGCACGGCGAGCGCGCCAATGGTGACGGCCGCCAGCGCCGGTGCCGCAAAGCGACGGTGAGCCGGCATACGTGCCGTTTCCGGCATCATTTTTTGTGAATCCCGCTGATTTCCCATGACTTCCCTTCCAAGTGTGCGTTCTTGTTAGTGCGTGTCCTGACAGGCTGGCTCGGCCCGTCGTCGGCGGTGTTTGCGCCGCCGCCACAGCGTCGGGGAAGGACAGTCGCCGTCACTTTTTCCCGCGCCGAGCAGATTGTATCTATGTGTAACAAAATGAGCACGGGCAGTGAACTGCACATTTGTGATTCAATACGCACAAAATGACGAAAACTGGGGCAATTCAGTAGTTGCGTCATCACCGTGTCAACCGGCAATATTTCAATCCGTTACAACGTATTACAGGCAATACAGGCAGGTCCGTTCCCCACAACGACGACAAGGACCGGCCTGTGTAGTCGAGAGCCTCTGGCATCACGCACGAAAAGTCCGGCGGGCAGACCGGCCACAAGACCGCGTGACCAGAACAACAAGGGGAGCTTCAAGTCGTGCATGACCCGGTTACAACCCTGCGCTGGCTGATGGGAGCCACCAGCAGGGGATTGCTGGCGGATTTCAGTCCGCTGTTCTATTTGCGTTACCTGTTGACCGTCGCCACGATGGCGGCCTTCTGCTATCCGGCGGGCACCCGCAAATGGTGGAGCCGCCGCATCAAGCTGGTGAGCATGTCCGCCATCCGGGGCCGCGCCGTGCGCGCCTGGCTGGAGGCGATCGGCTCCAGCGTGCTGATGCAGAGCGTGATGGCCGCCAGGCCGACGCTGCTGGAACGACCATACCGGCCCCTCGGCCTGACGGGCCTGCGCTTTGCCGAGCGCATGCGCATGCTGCGCGACCACTACGACACCATGCACCGCCTGCTGCCGGTCTGCGTGTCGGAGCGCATCTACCTCGGCGGCGGGCTGGAATGGCTGCAGGGCGACGACCGCTACGCGCTTCGTCTCGCGGATTCCGGTCCGAACCCGAAGGAAGGCGAACTGGCGTTCTACTGGGTGGACAAGGCAAGCGGCGTCAGCCTGACGCAACTGAGCTTCTATCTGCGGCGGGGCGCGCAAGGGCCCGAGATCTTCATCGGTGGTCTGCAAGGCCCGATGGGGGAAGACAGCCGTGAACTGATCCGCGAGTCCACCAAGGCCAGCGACGGGCTGCGCCCGAAGGATGTCGTCATGGAGGCGCTGCTGGCGCTTGCCCGGCGCATCGGCGCCCGGCGCATCGTGGCGGTATCGCGCGAGAACCATGTCGGCCGCCAGCGCTATACGCCGCGGGTCATTCACGCCGACTACAACGGTTTCTGGATGGAGGCTGGCGGCGTGGTCCTGCCGTGCGGCAATGTCGAGGTGCCGGTCGACCAGCCGCGCCGCGACATCATGGAACTGCCGTCCAAGAAGCGTTCGGCCTATCGCCGCAAGCAGGCGCGCGTCGACGATATCCATGCCATGGTGGGAACCTGGCTGGACGTCCCGCCGGCCGCGACCAACGAGGTCCGGGAGATCGCCGCGACGGTGGTGGCCGCCGCAGCCTGAGCCGCCTGGCCGGCGGATTCGCCGGCCGCCGCGCCTGTCGGGACGAAAGACCCGTCGCGCCTTTCCGCAATCGGGAATCCTGCCTTCCGCAGAACCGAATGGCCGCGCCGCGCCAGTTCGGGCAAGCTCCTCGCATCGGCCACGGCATGCCCGTGGCATGCCTGAACCCGAGACGAGGAGACAACATGCCCCAACAGGAAGTGGCGGCGGGACCGGACAAGGTCTACGCCGAAGCACTCGCGGCCGGCCAGTTCCGCATTCAGCAATGTGCGGACTGCCAGCGCCATATCTTTTACCCACGCAATATCTGCCCGCACTGCGGCGGTGACGCACTGGCCTGGGTGACGCCAGGTGGCACCGGCACCGTCTATTCGACGAGCGTGATCCGGCGCAAGCCCGATGCCGGCGGCGACTATAACGTCGTGCTGGTCGACCTCGACGAGGGTGTGCGCATGATGAGCCGCGTGGAGGGCGTGCCGCCCGCCAGCGTGCGCATCGGCATGCGGGTCAGGGCGCGGGTCGCGCCGGCCGGCGCGGGCGATGATTCGGCGCTGGTGATATTCGATCCGCTGGAGGACTGACGCCATGAGTCTGTCTTCCCTGCGCGGCGGCGTCGCCATCGTCGGCGTTGGCCAGGCCGGACTGGGCGAAGCCCACGGCAAGACCGAAATGGAAATCCTGGTGGAGGCCGCCAAGGCGGCGGTCAAGGATGCAGGCATGTCGATGCGCGATATCGACGGCATTGCCACGGCCAGCGTCAGCGCCACCATGTGGGTGATGCCGGTGGCCGAGTACCTCGGCATCCAGCCGAAGTTCGTCGACAGCACCATGATCGGCGGCTCCAGCTTCGTCGCGCACATGCTGCCCGCCATGATGGCGTTGGAGGCGGGCGTGTGCGATGCGGTGCTGGTCTGCTATGGCAGCAACCAGCGCACGGCCGCCGGAGGGCGCGCTGGCCTTGCCAAGCTGCGCGCGGCGCTGGATCCGCAACCCTACGAGTTTCCCTACCAACCGCTGCCGCCGATCACGTCCTATGCGCTCGCGGCGGCGCGTCACATGCATCAGTACGGCACCACGCGCGAGCATCTGGCCGAGGTTGCCGTGGCGGCGCGCCAATGGGCGCAACGCAATCCCGAGGCGCAGATGCGCGATCCGCTGACCATCGACGACGTGCTGAACGCGCGCATGGTGTCCGATCCGCTCTCGGTGCGCGACTGTTGTCTGGTCTCCGACGGCGCGGGCGCCTACGTGATGGTGCGCGCGGATCGCGCGAAGCATCTGGCCAAGCCGCCGGTCTACGTGCTCGGCAATGCCACGGCGACGTGGCACCGTCAGATCTCATGCATGCCGGACCTGACGGTGACGGCGGCAAAGGACTCCGGGCAGCGCGCCTTCGAGATGGCGGGCCTGAAGCCGGCCGACGTCGACGTGCTGGAGCTGTACGACGCCTTCACGATCAACACGCTGCTGTTCCTGGAAGACCTGGGCTTCTGTCCCAAGGGTGAGGGCGGGCCGTTTGTCAGCGGCGGCGCCATCGCGCCGGGCGGGCGGCTGCCGGTCAATACCAACGGCGGTGGCCTGTCATGCGTGCATCCGGGCATGTACGGGATGTTCATCACGATCGAGGCGGTGCGCCAGTTGCGCGGCGAATGCGGCGAGCGGCAGGTACAGGGGGCCGAAATCGCACTCGTGCACGGCAACGGCGGCACGCTGTCTAGTCAGTCGACCGCCATCCTCGGTACGGCCGCCGCGCTTTGAGGGGGGGGCCGCCCGCGGCCGCCGGAAGCATCCGGCGGGTCGCGACGGTGTTCGGGTTTGCCGCCGCGTTGCCGGTGCGCCCTTCAGGTATCGAAGCGGTGCAGCCGGTAGGCCGCCGGCGCCAGCACGGAAAGATAGCCATGCACGGCCGTGCGCAGCAGGCGCGCCATGGTCTCGGGGTCGGGCCGGCTCGTGGCGGTCATCAGCGTTTGCGATACCAGACTGTAGGTCATCGCATGTGCGGCAAAGGCGGCCTGCGCGAGAGGCGCGTCGGCGGGCCAGTCGGCGCCGGCCGAGAGCGCGTCTTCCCAAAGTTGCACGAAATCCGCATAGAGGCGACGAAAGGCCTCGATGCCTGAAATCTTTCGCTCCACCAGGAACAACGCTGCCCACTGTTCGGGTTCCGCCAGGGCGGCTGCCGACTGGGCGGCCAGCAAGGCATTGACGCGCGCGGGCAAAGGCTCGGCACGTGTCGCATCGATGGCCACGTGCATGGCGGCGGCGATGTCCTTCACGCGCAGGTGAATGCAAACCGCCGCCAGCGCCTCCTTGCTGGAAAAATACTCGTAGAAGCTGCCAATGCCCACGCCCGCCAGCGCGATGACCTGGCGGATCGAGACCTTGTCGTAGCCTTTCTCCACCAGCAGGCGCACGAAGGCATCGCGGATGGCACGCGCGGTCGCCTGCGCGCGGGACTGCGCGGGCTTGCGCCGTGTTCGGGTGGGGGCGGTGGGCGCTTCCATCGTGTCTCTCTCAAGTCGACGCCGGGGCGTTGGCCTCGGCACGGGCGCGCAAAACCCGAACACTGTCGGGGCGGCGCGTTCTTATACTCGATGGTCAGGCAACGCTAGGGGAGCATGCATGAACCGGGGCACGCACGAAGTCACCAACGTGGTGACAGAACTGCAGGATTATAACGTCTACCTGACCGACATCGCGCTGCGCGACGGCGTGCGGCGGGCGGGGGGCGCGGCGCTGGAGGCAGAGCTTTCTGCCTACGGCGCGCGCCTGGGTAGCGGCGAGACGCTGCGCATGGCTGAGGAGGCCAACCACTTCAAGCCCGAGCTGCACACCTTCGATCGCCAGGGCCGGCGCATCGATCGCGTGGAGTTTCATCCGGCCTGGCACGGTGTCATGCGGATGGCGCGCGAGCAGAACCTGGTCTCGCAGCCGTTCTCCGACCCGCGCCCAGGCGCCTGGGCCGCCTACGCGGCCGGCTTCTCGATGCATGGCCAGGTCGAGGCGGGATCGCAATGCCCGAACTCGATGACCTTCGCCTGCATTCCCGTGCTGCAAAAGGAGCCGGCGCTGTTCGAGCAACTGCGGGACAAACTCTACTCGCGCACCTACGACCCACGCGATATTCCGCTGGAGCAGAAGACCTCGATCCTGGTCGGCATGGGCATGACCGAGAAGCAGGGCGGCTCCGACGTGCGCGCCAACACCACGCGCGCGGTGCCGCTGAGCGGCGACGGTCGTGGCGGCGAATATGAGATCACCGGCCACAAGTGGTTCTTCTCCGCGCCGATGTGCGATGCGCACCTGGTGGTCGCGCGCACGGAGAACGGCCTGTCGTGCTTCTTCGTGCCGCGCTACCGGCCGGACGGCAGCAAGAATGCCATCCATATCCAGCGGCTGAAGGACAAGATCGGCAACCGTTCCAACTCCAGCAGCGAGGTGGAGTTCGACGGCGCGTGGGGCCGCATGATCGGCGAGGAGGGGCGTGGCATTCCTACCATCATCGAGATGGCCACCTATACGCGGCTGAACTGCGTCATGGGCAGCGCGGGGCTGATCCGCCAGGCAGTGGTGCAGGCCATTCACTACGCGCGGCATCGCCAGGCGTTCGGCAAGCACCTGGCGGAGCAGCCGCTGATGCGCAATGTCCTGGTGGACATGGCACTGGAAAGCGAGGCCGCCACGCAGACCATGATGCGGCTGACGCAGGCCTTCGCGCTGGCTGGCGAGGATCCGCTGCAGCGTGCCTACCAGCGCATCGTCACGCCCGCCGCCAAGCTGTGGGTGGCCAAGCGCAGCATCGAGCTGTCCGCCGAGGCGATGGAGGTGTTCGGCGGCAACGGCTACATGGATGAGGGGCCGATGGGGCGGCTGTACCGCGAGACCCCGGTGATCTCGATCTGGGAGGGATCCGGCAATGTGATGGCGCTGGACATGATGCGTGCGATCAGCCGCGAACCGGACGCCATGCGCGCACTGCTCGATGATCTGGCTCCCTGCTGCGCGGACGATGCGCGGCTGCGGCCGCATCTGGCTCAGTTGGCCGATTGCCTGCGCCGCGCGGGCGACGATGTGGAGTTCCTGGCACGGCGCTACGCGCGGCAACTGGTGCTGCTCGTGCAGGCCCGCTTGCTGCGCGAATATGCACCCGCGGAGATTGCCGATGCGTTCATCGCCAGCCGCTTCGATGCGCAGTGGGGCGGCGTATTCGGCATGCTGCCAGAGGGCGTGAATGTTGGCGCCGTGCTCGAACGGGCCTGGCCGGTGTAGCGCCGCCAGCCTTTACTCGATGCCAATGACAAGACAACGGGAGACATCCGCGCCATGAACATCGTCGCGCTATTCGAAAGCAACGTGCGCAAGTATCCGGACAAGCCGTTCCTGCGGCACGCCGGCGCAAGCCATACCTATGCCGCAGTGGACGCGCAGTCGCGCCGCGCCGCCGCTGTGCTGGCCGCGCAGGGCGTGGGGCCGGGCGACCGCGTGGCCATGATGTGCTTCAACACGCCCGGCTTTGTCGTGGCGATGCTGGGGGCGTGGCGGCTCGGTGCGGTAGTGGTGCCGGTCAACCACAAGATGCAGGCGCCGGAGGTGGACTACATCCTCGCGCACGCCAGCGTGAAGGTGTGCGTGTTCGACGGCGCGCTGGTACCGGTCGTGGCGCAACTACAGACACCGGTCGAGCGGCTCGCCACGGACAGTGCACCCGACGGGTTCGCATCGTTCGACGCGCTGCTGGCTGCGGCCGAGGCCATCGATGCGCCGGTGCCCGCCGACGATGCCATTGCCGAGATCCTCTACACCTCTGGCACGACCGGCCGCCCCAAGGGTTGCCTGCTGACGCATCGTGCGGTCTGCCAGGCGGCCCTGACCACGGCGGTGGCATTGTCGATGACCCGTGACGAACGCACGCTGATGGCGATGCCGCTGTGGCATTCGTCGCCGCTCAACAACTGGATGCTGGGCACGTTGTACGTGGGCGGCACCGTGATCCTGCTGCGCGAGTATCACCCGCTGCATTTCCTGCAGACGGTGCAGGACGAACGCGCGACGCTGTACTTCGGGGCGCCGGTGTCGTACCTGCTGCCGCTGCAGTCGAAGATCGACGTATCGACGTTCGATCTCGGCGCGATGCGCGCGTGGATCTACGGCGGTGGCCCGATCGGCGCGGACACGGCGCGGCAACTGGCGGCCGCCTATCGCAGCGACCGCTTCTACCAGGTCTTCGGCATGACCGAGACGGGGCCGTGCGGCACGGTTCTCTACCCGGAGGAGCAGGTCGCCAAGGCCGGGTCCATCGGCCGCGTGGGCACGCCCGGCGTGGACCTGCGCGTGGTGCGCGACGACGGCCGAGAGGCCGCCGCGGGCGAGGTCGGAGAAATCTGGCTCAAGGCCGATTCCACGATGCAGGGGTATCTGGACAACGAGGCGGCCACGCACGAGGTGCTGCGCGATGGCTGGTATCGCAGCGGCGACCTCGTTCGCCGCGACGCGGACGGTTTTCTGTTCGTTGTCGACCGCAACAAGGACATGATCATCACCGGCGGCGAGAACGTTTACTCCAAGGAGGTCGAGGACGTGCTGGTGTCGCACCCCGACATCCAGGACGCGGCGGTTATCGGCCGACCCGATCCGGACTGGGGCGAAACGGTGGTGGCGGTGCTGGTGCCCCGCGCGGGCGCGTCGCCGCAGCCGGAGGCGATCAAGGCCTTCGTCGGCGCGCGGCTGGCACGCTTCAAGGTGCCGCGCGAGTTCGTGATTCGCGACAGTCTGCCGCGCACGCCGACCGGCAAGCTGATGAAGCACGTGCTGCGCGCGGAGGCGGCCTGATCCCCTGTCCGGCCGCTTGCCAGCAGCGGCGCGGATCGCGTACATTCCGGCTCGATGCTGCCCCGTTTCCGGGGCTGTCCATAGTGCCGGGAGAACGCCGTGAATCTGCAAGCGAAGGGAACGTTTGAAGTCAGGCTGGTGCCGCTGGCCGTCCACGAGGCCGCGCAGGATGCCGGGCTGGGCCGGATGTCGATCGACAAGGTGTTCAGCGGCGATCTGTCGGGGGCCAGCCACGGCGAGATGCTGTCCGGCGGCGACCCACGCTCGGGCTCGGCTGGCTACGTGGCGATGGAGAGGGTGAGCGGCACGTTGCAAGGCCGCGAGGGCACCTTCATGCTGCAGCACAGCGGCACGATGGACGGCGGCGGCCACTCGCTGCGCGTTTCCGTTGTGCCCGGCACGGGCACCGGCGCACTGCAAGGGCTGGCGGGTGAGCTGACCATTGACATCACCGGCGGCAAACACTTCTATACGTTCGCCTACCACCTGCCGGACGCTGTGTGAAGCGTTTGCAGGCGCATCGCGGAGCGCAGCCATGAAGTACGCCGTCTTCTTTCGCAATCTCAACCTCGGTCGTCCCAACTGTCCGACGCGGCAGCAATTCGAGACGGCCTTCCTGGACGCCGGCGCGACGTCGGCAGAGTCGTTCCTCTCCAACGGCACGCTTGTCTTTGCCGCGCCGGGGCAGGCCGTGGCGCGCAAGGTGCTGGCGCGCGCCGCAGCGCAACTGCATGCGGTCTGCGGATTGCGCGAGCCGGCCTTCTTGCGCGACCTGCCATACCTGGCCGAGTTGGTTGCCACCGACCCGTTCGCCGCCGTGGACCGTGCCGAGGTCTACGATTGCTATGCGACCTTCCTGCACGCGGATGCCACCATTCCGGAGAATGCGGCGCTGCATACCGCGCGCCGCGACGTCGAGGTGCTGCGGGTGACCGGGCACGAGGCACTCAGCATCGCGCGCAAGTTCGGCGCCAGCCCTGGCAGCCCGAACGCCTTCATGGAAAAGCTGCTTGACTTGCCCGCGACCACGCGTGCCTGGAACACGGTGGTAAGACTGGTGGCGCGGCACGCGGGCGGGCGTTAGCGAACGCTGCCGGCCGGACCCGCACCGTTCAGTCCTGCATCGTGTCACTGTAGCGCTGCAGGTGATAATCGCTGTCGCCGAGTAACGGATCTATCATCGTCAGGCGTTTGAAGTAGTCGCCCACCGACAGCTCGTCCGTCATGCCCATGCCGCCGTGCAACTGCACCGCTTGCTGGCCGACGAAGCGCGCTGCCTTGGCGACCGTGACCTTGGCCGCGCACAGCATGCGGCGCCGCCGGGCCGGATAAGGCTCGTCCAGGGCCTGCGCCGCGACATAGGCCATCGACAGCGCCAGTTCCTTTTGCACCAGCATGTCGGCCATGCGGTGCTGCAGCGCCTGGAAGGCGGCCAGCGGCTTGCCGAACTGCTGTCGCGTGCGCAGGTACTCGGCTGTGATCTCGATCAGCTTCTCCATTGCGCCGGCCGCCTCGGCGCACAGCGCTGCCACGCCGTGATCCAACGCGTGGCCGAGCGCGGCGAGGCCATCGGATGGTTGCCCGATCAACGCGCTTGCGCCGACGGTTACCCGCCGCAGTGCCAGGTCGGCGGCACGCTGACCATCCATGGTGGGGTAGGCCTGCATGCTCAGGCCCGCCGCATTGCGGGGTACCAGGAACAAGGCCACGTCCTCGCCGCCGGCGACGCGCGCCGTGACAAGGAACGCATCGACCGAGGCGCCGTGCCAGGCGAGGCACTTGTCGCCGTTCAGGACGTAGCCGCCGTTGTCGGCGCGCTCGGCAGTGGCGCGGGCCGCTTCCGGGCGATAGCGGGTTGTCGGCTCCAGGTAGGCCAGCGTGACGATACGCTCGCCGCTGGCGATGGCCGGCAACCAGGTGTCCTTCAGCGCAGGGCTGCCGTAGGCCGAGATGGCGGCGGCGCCCATCACCGCGCCGGGCGTGACAGGCTCAAGCACCAATCCCCGGCCCAGTTCGCGTTGCACCACCAGCTGGCTGGCCGCTCCCTCGCCAAAGCCGCCGAATTCCGGTGGGATGGTCAGGCCCAGCACGCCCATCTCGGCCAGCCTGGCCCAGACGTGGCGGTCCAGGCTTTCGCCGGCGCGCGCGCTCCGGCGGCGTGCCTCGAAGGTGTATTCGGTGTCGATATAGCGGCGCAGGCTGTCCGCCAGCATCTGCTGCTCTTCGCTGTAGGTGAAATCCATGTCGCGGTATCCAGTATCCGTGCGGTGATGCGGCAGGCAGGCTTCAGAAGCCAAGGATCATCTTGGAGATGATGTTCTTCTGCACCTCGGTGGTGCCGCCGTAGATCGAGGTCTTGCGCATGTCGAAGTACGTGGAGGCCGCCGGTGCGGCCCAGTCCGGGCCGCTTGTTGAGCGCGCCGCGCCCGGTTCCAGCCATTGCGGCGAGTAGGGCCACGCATTGGGGCCGGCCACTTCCATCTGGAGCATCGCCAGGTCCTGCTGAATCTCGGAACCACGGATCTTGACGATCGAGGCCTCCGGGCCGGGACCGCGTCCCGTATCCTGCGTTGCCACGCGAAGCAGCAACATTTCCAGCGCCATGATGTCCATCTCCACGCGAGCGATCTTGTCGCGCATGCGCACGTCCTCGCTCAACGGGCGCCCCGCGCCGTCGGTCGCCTGGCTGGCATAGTGCTTGAGCTGGCGCAGTTCGCGATGGCAGTGGCCGATGCCGGCGATGCCGGTGCGCTCGTGGCCAAGCAGGTATTTGGCATAGGTCCAGCCGCGGTTCTCTTCGCCCAGCAGGTTCTCGGCAGGTACCTCCACGTCCTCGAACCACGTCTCGTTGACGTCGTGGCCGCCGTCCAGCGTCTGGATCGGGCGCACGGTCACGCCGGGAGACGTCATGTCGATCAGCAGCATCGAGATGCCTTCCTGTGCCTTGGCCTGCGGGTCCGTGCGCACCAGGCAGAAGATCCAGTCGGCGAAGTGCGCCATCGTCGTCCAGGTCTTCTGGCCATTGACGATGTACTTGTCGCCCCGTCTCACGGCGCGAGTCTTCAGCGAAGCCAGGTCGGAACCCGAGCCAGGCTCCGAATAGCCCTGGCACCAGAATTCCTCCATCGTTGGAATGCGCGGCAGAAAGCGCTCCTGATGCGCGCGGCTGCCGTATTTCATCAGCACCGGCCCGATCATGGTCAGGCCGAACGGCAGCAGGCGCGGCGCGCCGGCGCGCAGGGTTTCCGTCTCGAAGATCAGCCGCTGCAGCGCGTTCCATCCGGTGCCGCCGAATGCCGTGGGCCAGCTCGGTGCCCCCCAGCCGCGTGCGTACAGGATACGGTGCCAGCGCACATAGTCGTCCTTTTCCACGCGCTGGTGACCCAGCACTTTGGCGCGGATGTCATCCGGCAGGCTTGCCTGCACGAAGGCGCGGACCTCTTCGCGGAAGGCCTGCTCCGCAGCGGTGAAACGCAAGTCCATTGGCTTGTCCCCCGAATCTTGTTGAGCCGGCGTGTCATGCGCCGACCTGAATGCCGTGCACCGATTCTATGGGCCGGGCGCGTTTCGGCTCTTCCGCAATCGCGAACCCGGTCTTCGCGCGCGGCAAAGCGCCGCGTCGTTGCCAACTCGCGGCGCAAGGCTGCACCGAAGGCGGCCTTAGCGAAATCCAAATGGCCGCCGGCCGACGCTCGGCTCACACTGGCGCTTCCCTGTCACGAGCAGCAGGCCAGGTGTCCCGCGATGCCGGATGCGGCCACGCAGCCCGTCGGCGAGCCTTGCCGCAGCCAATTGCCACTGTCATGCGCACCGATACCGTCTTCCGTCCGACCTTCATTCACCAGATCCCGGAACACTGGGCCGGGCTGTCGCCACATGCGCCATGTCTCCATGAGGATGGCCAGGAAATTTCCTACGGCGCGCTGTGGCAACGCATCGAGGCGGTGCGGGACTGGTTGCGCGCGCAGGGTGTGGCGCAGGGCGACCGGGTGATGGTGGTGGGCGAGAACTGCAGCGAAATGGTGGTGATGCTGTTTGCCTGCAGCACGCTGCACGCCTGGCCGATCCAGGTCAACGCGCGGCTGTCGCCGCGCGAGATCGATACGATCCACGCCCATGCCGATCCGCTGCTGACGTGCTTTACCGGCCATGTCTCGGACGTGGCCGCCGCGCACGCGGCGCGGCTGGGCGCCGTGCCCGCCGGCTGCAACGCGCTGGCCGATGGCTTTCACGTGCTGCGGGCGCGGCACGCCCCCGAGCGTGTCGCGTCGGAAGACGCTGTCGCGGTGGCGACGCTGATCTATACGTCCGGCACCACCGGCGCGCCCAAGGGCGTGATGGTGCCGCACGCGGGACTCACGCAGTTCGCGCGCATCTCCGCCACGTCGCGGCACCTGGCGTCGGCCGACGTCGCCTACGGCGCGCTGCCGATGTCGCACATCTTCGGCATTGCGACGGTGCTGATGGCCACGCTGTATGCGGGCGCCAGCCTCTACCTGCGGCCGCGCTTCGAGGCGGCCGAGGTCTTTGCCGCGCTGGATTCGCCTGGCATCACGATCCTGCAGGGTGTGCCGACGATGTTCTCGCGCATCATGGCGCTCGCGCAGGGCCGCCCGGCAAAGGGCCGCGACGCCTGGCCGCGCCTGCGCTACCTGTACACCGGTGGCGCGCCGCTCGACCCCACGCTCAAGCGCGACGTTGAGGCATGGTTCGGCCAGCCGTTGCATCACGGCTATGGCATTACCGAGTACGCGGGGTCGCTCTTCATCACACGCATGGAGGCGCCGCGCGCCGACTGCTCCGCCGGCTATATCGTCGAGGGCGTGGAGATCGCCATCACGGACGGCGAAGGCCGGCCACTGACCGCGGGCGAGCGCGGCCAAATCCGCGTGCGCGGCCCGGGCGTGATGCGCGGCTATTACCGCAATCCGGCGCAGACCGCCGAGGCGTTGCTGCCCGGTGGCTGGCTCAACACCGGCGATCTCGGCTATCTCGACGCCGATGGCGCGCTCTTTATCTCGGGCCGCTCCAAGGACCTGATCATCCGCTCGGGATTCAACGTGTATCCGATCGAGGTCGAGTCCGTCATCAACGCCTATCCCGGCGTGCGCCAGTCGGCGGTGGTCGGGCGGCAGGCGGCGGATGGCAATGAGGAGGTGGTGGCCTTTATCGAGATGCAGCCGGGACAGGTGCCGGACCGCGCGGCGCTGGATGCCTACCTGCGCGACAGCCTGGCGCCGTACAAGCGGCCGGCGGAGGTTCGCGTGATCGAAACCATTCCCACGACCGCGAGCGGCAAGCTGCTGAAACAGCCGTTGCGCGCGATGCTGGTGTAGCGGCGGGGGCGCCGACGCCACACGCCGACCATACAATCAAGGAGGAGACCAATGAAGACCTGGAAGATCGCCACGGCGCTGTGCATGACGCTCGCCCAAGGCGCGGCATGGGCCGACGCTTACCCTTCACGGCCGGTCAAGATGATCGTCGGCTACGCACCGGGCGGACCGGTGGATACGGCCGCGCGCATCTACGCCGACTATCTCGGCCGCGTGCTCAAGCAGCCGGTCGTGGTGGATAATCGTGCCGGCGCCAGTGGTGCGATTGCGGCGGACATCACCGCCAAGTCCGCGCCGGATGGGTACACGTTGTACTTCGTCGCCAGCCCGACGATGACGATGACGCCGCTGATCCAGAAGTCGGTCAACTTCAACCCGCTCAAGGACTTCAGCTACATTGGGCTGATTACCGACTACACCAACGTGCTGCTGGTCAACAAGGACTTCCCGGCGAAGAACGTCGGCGAGTTGGTCGACTACGCGCGCAAGCATCCCGAAGGCGTGTCGTTCGGCTCGGCGGGCGTGGGCGCTTCCAACCATCTGTCGGCCGAGCTATTGGCGCAGATGAGCGGTACCAAGATGTTGCATGTGCCCTACAAGGGTAACTCGCCGGCGATGGCCGATGTGATGAGCGGCAAGGTTACGTTCATGTTCGACATTACCGGCACCGCTATCGGCCATGTCCAGGGCGGCAAGGTGCGCGCGTTGGCCGTGACCTCGCGCACGCGCAATCCCGCATTGCCGAGCGTGCCGACGATGATCGAGTCCGGCCTGAAGGACTACGACCTGACCGGCTGGTATGCGCTCGTCGGTCCGCAGAAGCTGCCCGCCGACGTGGTGGACAAGCTGGTCAACGCACAGAAGACCGTGGGCGACGATCCGGCATTCCGGCAGCGAATGACGCAAGGCGGCTACGACCTCGACGTTACGGGGCCTAAGCCGCTGGCCGATCGCATCCAGCGCGAACTGGCATTGTGGGGCGGGGTGGTCAAGGCGGCGAAGATCCAGGTGGACTGAGGGACCGCGCCTGCCAGTCCGGAGGAGGCGCCGTTCGGCGCCTCAATCCATGCGATGAAGCCTGAACGGCTGGCGGGCTACTCGTCAAGGACCGCCCACGCCTGCATGGCCTGCCCGCCGGCGTTGTCGCCGGTCCACAGTTGAACCTTGCCGGGCGTCGCCGGGTCGGGCGCGCCGCCGACCGTGACGGTGTCGTGGTCGAACAGCGGCGCCAGGCCGCGAAATCCAAAACGGGCGACGAGGGCATTTGGCAACTCGCGCGCAAGAAGGTCGAGCGTCAGCATTGCCTGCAACGGTCCGTGAACGACGAGGCCCGGATAACCCTCCACATCGCGCACGTAGTCGTGGTCGTAGTGGATGCGATGGCCATTGAACGTCAGCGCGGAAAAACGGAACAACATCACCGGGTCGGCGCGCAACTGGCGTTGCCAGACGCCGGCTTGCGCGAGTCGCGGACGCGGCGCTTGTGGCTGGCCGGGGTCCGGCATGGCGCGGTAGACGAGGTCGTGGCGCTCGGTCAGCGCGGTCATGCCGTCCACGCTGAGCAGGTGCTCGACGGTGACAAACCACAGTTCGCCCGTGCGGCCGGTCTTGTACTCGACGTCTTTGATGGTGGACGTGCGCGTGACGGTATCGCCAACATGCAGCGGCCGAGTGAACGCCAGTTCTCCGCCGGCCCACATGCGGCGTGGCAGCGGCACCGGCGGCATGAAACCGCCCAGCGCGGGATGGCCATCGCGGCCGAGCGTGTGCTGCGGCGCGCGAGGCAGGAAATACAGCCAGTGCCACAGTGGCGGCAGCGGCCCGCGCGCGATGGTGTCGCCGTCCAGGTCGAGCGTGGCGGCCAGGCCGATAACGGGCTCGGGCGCCAGCGTTTCGGTGCGGATTTCGCTGCGGCCGATCCACGCGCGCAGCCGTTGAAGTTCGGCGGTGTTGTCTGTCATCGGAATCTCGGGGTTTGGCGCGTCAGGACGCCAGCGCCAGCAGGCGCCGGGCTTGTTCGATCACGGGGCGGTCCACCATCTTGCCGTCCACCTGCACGGCATGGCTGCCGCCGGCGGTGGCGGCCAGCACGCGGCGCGCCCAGTCGAGTTGCTCGGGCGCGGGCAGGAAGCCCGCGCGCACCGCGGTCACCTGGGCCGGGTGGATACAGAGCTTGCCGGAAAAGCCGAGTTCGCGTGCGTGCGCAACATCGCCGGCAAGCACTGCGTCGTCCTTCAGCGCCGTGGTGACGCCGTCGATGGGCGGCGGCAGCCCGGCCACGCGCGACGCCAGCACAATGCGCGCGCGCGCAAAGGCCAGCGCCTCGCGCGTGTGGGCGCAGCCCAAATCCACCGCGTAGTCGAGCGAGCCGAACGCCAGGCGCGTTACCCCGGGCGCTCCGGCGACAACATCAATACGATGCAGGCCTGCCGCCGTTTCGATGATCGCGACCAGCGCGGCGTCTGCCCGGATGCGCGTGAGTGTCTGAGCAATGGCGGCCAGCGCCTCAGGGTCCTCGGCCTTCGGCACGAGCAGCCCGGCCAGCGGCGTGCCGGCCGGCAGCGATTGCAGCCATGCCATGTCGGCGGCGAAGAACGGGGACGCGCTGTCGTTGACGCGCACATAGGCGGTGGCGGCGGGCCGGCCTCGCAACCACACGCCGATGGCTTCACGCGCGGCGGGCTTGGCGTCCGGATGCACCGCGTCTTCCAGATCCAGGATCATGACGTCCGGACCCGCGTCAGCGGCCTTGTCGAAGCGCTCGGGACGGTTGCCCGGCACGAACAGATAGGTGATGGCAAGGGACATGACGGATGGCCTCAGCGGGCGACGGGCGGCAGCCAGTCGGCTACGTCTGGCGCCAACTCCAATGCCCACACGCGACGGATGATCGCGCGCATCTCGTCCTCGCTCGCGCCGTGGCGGAAGGCGCCAAGCTGGATTGCCTTGGCCTCCAGTTCGGGGCGCGACAGCGTATTGTCCGGATCGCCCTTGGGCACATCCACGCGCGCGGCCAGCGTGCGGCCGTCGGTGGTCTGCACCGTCACGCGGCCGATCCACTGGCGCGGGTACGCGGCATTGATCTCGTCATCGAGTGTCATTTTCACCTTGTCGCGGAACGCGGCCACGCGTGTGTCTTGCAGCGCGTGCTGCTCGAACTCGCCGAGACCCGCATGGGCGTGCACGGCCACCAGACCCAGCACCGTCCCCATCGAGAACTTGGCCTGGTGGATCGTTGCCGGGTTGGTGACGGGGCCAAGCACATCGATGGCGCCTTGGTGCACGTGCGCGGTGACCCTGGCGATCTGGTCGGCGTGAATGCCTTCGCGCAGCATCAGCGCCTTGAGCGCGTCCGCCGCCGGGTGCGTGTGGCGGCACGAGGCGAAGAACTTGAACGACGTCTCCGCCGTGGCCCAGCGCGTGCCGAGGCCGTCGGTCAGTGCGGCGGGGTTGGCGTCGCTGGACATGCCGGCGGCCATGCCCTGCGCGCCCTCCAGGATTTGGCGCGCGCCGGTGAAGCCCGCGCGTGCGAGCCAGGCCGATTGCAGCCCATCCGCCGCCGCCTTGGCCGTGTGCAGTTGCTTGGAGTCGGCCGCGTCGCGCAGGAATTCCCACAGGCCCGCGGCCTGCGTGCCGGCCGAGCCGAGCGCCTGGTTGATGCCTTCGGCGTCCAGCCCGAACAGCTTGGCGACGGCTGCTGCGGCCGCGAGCGTGCCGACCGTGCCGGTGGTGTGGAACACGCGATAGTGCGAACGGCCCATGAACTCGCCGATGCGGATGCCCGCCTCGTAGCCGGCAATGGCGGCCAGCAGCACGTCGGCGCCATGTTTGCCTTCGGCCTGCGCGGCGGCCACCACGGCGGGGAAGACGACGGCGGCCGGATGCAGCACGGAGCTGTTGTGCACGTCATCCTGCTCCACCACGTGCGACGACGCGCCGTTGATCAGCGCGGCGAAGTATGGCGAGGTACGGCGACGGTCAACGAGAACCTCGGCGGCGCCGTTCGCCGGCCCCATCGCGTAGGCGAACTCCTGCAGACGGCGCACGGCCGGCGCGTCCTTGCCAGCGATGGCGGAGGCGATCCAGTCGAGGAACAGGTCCTTGGTACGCTCGATGACGGGCGTAGGAACGTCGGCCAGCGTGAAGCGCGCCAGGAACTCGCACAAGCGGCGGGTCGGATAGGTGAGGTCGGTAGTCTGGCTCATTGGGGGTCGAGGCAGTTCGGAATGAGGAAATTGGGAGATTGGCTCAGATGACCTGGCGCGCGGCCAGCGCCGCGATGTCAGTGGCGCCGTAGCCCAGCTCGGACAGGATCGACGCGCTGTGTGCGCCCAGCGCCGGCACGTCGCCCATCACGGGTTCCACGCCGGACAGGTTGGCGGGCGGCAGCAACGCGCCGATCGGGCCGCCGGGGCAGCCGACCTCGCGCCAGCGCGCGCGCGCCGCCAGTTGCGGGTGGTTCCAGACGGCCTCGATGTCGTTCATCGGGGCATTGGCAATCTGCGCGGCGTCCAGCAACGCCTCGACCTCGGCGACGGTCATCGACGCGAAGCGCGACTCGATCAGCGCGGTCAGCACCGCCCGGTTGCGCACGCGGCTGGAATTGCTGCCAAAACGCTCATCCTTCAGCAGTTCCGGTTGTACCAGCACCTTCTCGCAGAACGTCTGCCATTCGCGTTCATTCTGCAGGCCGAAGATCACGCTGCCGCCGTCCCCGGTGCGATGCACGCCATAGGGCGCGATGGCCGGATGCGTGGCGCCGAAACGCGCGGGTGGGGTGCCGCCATAGTGGCCGAAGTAGAGCGCGTAGTTCATCCACTCGGTCAGCGCCTCCAGCATCGTGACTTCCACGCGCAGCCCGGCGCCGGTGCGGGCGCGCTGGAGCAGCGCGGAGAGGATGCCGGTGTAGGCGTACATGCCGGCGGCGATGTCGGCGATCGAGATACCCGCGCGCGACGGCTCGTCCGCGCTGCCGGTGATGCCGATCAATCCGGCAGCCGCCTGTATCAGCAGATCGTAGGCCTTCTTGTCGCGATAGGGACCGGCATCGCCGTAGCCGGAGATGTCGCAGACGATCAGCTTGCCATATCGCGGATACAGAGAGTCGAAGTCCAGCCCCATGCGCGCGGCGGCACCGGGCGCGAGGTTCTGCACCAGCACGTCGGCGTCGGCGAGCAAGCCGTTCAACACGTCCCGCGCTTCGGGCTGCTTCAGGTCCAGCGTCAGGCTTTCCTTGCCACGATTGAGCCAGACGAAGTGGGAGGCCTGGCCATGCACGGTTTCGTCGTAGCCGCGCGCGAAGTCACCCACGCCGGGGCGCTCGACCTTGATCACGCGCGCGCCCAGATCGGCGAGCTGGCGCGTGGCGAACGGCGCGGCCACGGCATGCTCCAGCGAAATCACGCGGATGCCGTCGAGGGGGCGCACGCCAGTTTGGGAAGACACGGTCATGGGTGGCCTCAGAACGAACGCGGCAGTTCGAGCACGTGCTCGGCCACGTAGGACAGGATCAGGTTGGTCGAGATCGGCGCCACCTGGTAGAGGCGCGTCTCGCGGAACTTGCGCTCGATGTCGTACTCGGCGGCAAAGCCGAATCCGCCGTGTGTCTGCAGGCAGACGTTGGCGGCTTCCCACGACGCATCGGCGGCCAGCAGCTTGGAGATATTGGCCTCCTTGCCGCACGGCTTGCCGGCGTCGAACAACTGCGCGGCCTTGTAGCGCATCAGGCTGGCGGCCTCGACGTTGACGTAGGCGCGTGCGATCGGGAACTGCACGCCCTGGTTCTGGCCAATCGGGCGGTCGAACACGATGCGCTCGCGCGCATAGTGGCTGGCACGGTCGATGAACCAGTAGCCGTCGCCGATGCACTCGGCCGCGATCAGGATGCGCTCCGCGTTCATGCCGTCCAGGATGTACTTCAGGCCGCGGCCTTCCTCGCCGATCAGGTTTTCGGCAGGGATTTCCAGGTTGTCGAAGAACAGCTCGTTGGTCTCGTGGTTGACCATGTTGCGGATCGGACGCACGGTCAGCCCTTTGCCGATCGCCTCGCGCAGGTCCACGACGAAGACGGACAGCCCCTCGGACTTGCGCTTGACCTGATCGAGCGGCGTGGTGCGTGCCAGCAGCAGCATCAGGTCGGAGTGCTGCACGCGCGAGATCCATACTTTCTGGCCATTGACCACGTAGCGATCACCCTTGCGCACGGCGGTGGTTTTCAGCTTGGTGGTGTCGGTACCGGTGGTCGGCTCCGTGACCGCCATGGCCTGCATGCGCAACTCGCCCGAGGCGATGCCCGGCAGCCAGCGCTTCTTTTGTTCCTCGGAGCCGTGGCGCAGCAGGCAGCCCATCACGTACATCTGGCCGTGGCACGCGCCGGAGTTGCCGCCACTGCGGTTGATCTCTTCCATGATGACCGAGGCGGCGGTCAGCGGCAGGCCGGAGCCGCCATAGGCTTCGGGAATCAACGCCGACAGCCAGCCGGCCTGCGTCAGCGCCTGCACGAAGGTTTCGGGGAAGGCGTTCTGCTCTTCCACGCGTTGCCAGTAGGCGGAGTCGAATTCCGCGCACAGTCCGCGCACGGCCTCGCGGATTTCGGGGTAGAGCTGTTCGGGATCCTGGTCTGCAAGCATGGGCGTGGCGAGTTGAGGTGGGATGGGAGGATTATTCCCGAGGGGGGGAAGGGGGGAAATTCGGATTTTTGGAAGAGCGGGTTCGTGGGGGGCTTAGGGGAAGGGGGCGGTTTCGTCGTCGGCTTGCCGCCATCGAAACGCTGCCGGACTGCCTGCACGACAATGCCCTGACGCACCGGCCCGCCACCCTCGGGCCGGTCGGCGTGGTCGGCCCGCTGTCACTGTTCTGAGGCGGCGCCGGCGAAGTAGCGCCCCGGCGACTCGCCGAAGGCGCGGCGGAACATGACGATGAAATTGCTGGCCGTGGCATAGCCCAGCGCGTCGGCGACGACGGCGACCGGGTCGCCGCGCGCCAGGCGCTCCAGCGCGTGCGTCAGGCCGGCCTGCTGGCGCCACTGCGCGAAACTATTGCCGGTCTCGGCGCGGAACTGCCGGCTCAGCGTGCGAGCCGACATGCCGCCCCAGTTGGCCCACTCGGCCAGCGTGCGCCCGGCGTCGGGCTGCGCCAGTATCGCCTTGGCTACGCGCAGCAGGCGGCGGTCGGACGGCATCGGCAGGTGCAGCGGCTGGTGGGGTGCCTGGCGCATCTCGTCGAGCAACACGGCGACTACCCTTTCCTGCTCCTGCGTAAGATGCGGCTGGCCGGCCCAGGAGGCGGCGCGGCGCACCAGCGCGCGCATCAACTCGTTGACGCCAATCACGCAGGGCCGCTGGGGCAGGGAAACGCAGGCGGACGGCGCCAGCAACATGCTCCAACCACTCATCGCGCCGCTGATGCTGACCTGGTGCTCCAGGCCGGGCGGTATCCAGCCGGCGCGGTGCGGCGGCAGCAACCACGAGCCGTGGTGGGTGCGCACGTGCAACAGGCCACTTTCAACGCAGAGCACCTGGCCGCGCAAATGACTGTGGCCTGCGTATTCGCGGGTGCCGAGGGCGAACTGGCTGTCCGCGCCGTCCTCGTTCCACAGGGCGATCAATGGCGGGCCACCGAGCTGCTCGCTGAAGTCGGGAACGGTGTTGGCAGGCATGGTTTGCGGAATGGCCAAATCTCAATATTTTATGGCTGGATAACGGTATCACCTCTTCGCTCCTCCGTCCAATAATGGCTGCTCGCATTACCAGCATTCGACAGGGAAAAACATGACGATTGCACCGTTGCACGTCGCCATCATCGACGCCGGACCGGGCGGGCTTTGCGTGGCCCAGGGACTGCAACAACACCGCATCGCCGTGCAGGTCTATGAGAGGGGCGCGGCGCCAGAGCAGCGCCGCCAGGGCTACCGCCTGCGCATCGGCCACAACGGCCAGGCGTCGCGGCAGGGCGGGCGGCAGTTGTACGCCGCGCAGAAAGAAAACCCAACGGAAGAGGCCAATCCATGCAATTGAATCACTTGAACTTGCAGGTGGCTGACGCGGCCGAGATGGCGGCGTTCCTGGTCGAGCACTTCGGCTTCGCGGTGACGCTGGAAAAACCTGACCGCAGCGTCATTGCGCTACAGGGGGACGGCTTCGACCTGGTGTTAAAGCAAGCCGCCGATGGCCCACCCACCTATCCACCGGGCTTCCACTTCGGCTATATCCTCGCCGACCGCGAGCAAGTCGGCGTCGCCCACGCGCGCCTGCGCCGGGCCGGCGTCGCCGTCGATGGCGAGATCGGCCAAAGCCGGCGCGGCTGCCAGTTTTTCCTCACGGCGCCGGGCGGCCTGCGGATGGAGGTTGGGAGCCATGGCTAACTGGCGATGCACGCATGGCATCGCTCGGACTCACCCCGCCATGATGTTCCGCTATGATGGCCCTGGAGTGGACGGCGAGAAGTACGCGTGCGCCTCTTCGTGCAGTGCGGGTTGTCTTTCGCACACCAAGATCTGGCAATGCGTTGCGGAATGCGGTACAGGAGCAGTCATTCTGGTGCCAAAGGACGGGAAACCCTCAGGGGATAGGGCGCCGCCCAGAGGCGCATGCCAGAAAAGGACTGCCGCGCGCAACGTAGCGCTTGGGGGGCAAGACGTGGAGACACGGAACTCTGACGATCCGATGGCGAGGTTGCCACGCCGAGTCGTAGCACTAACGCGGTTCACTCAGCTCGGAATGGATCCAAATCGAAGCGCAAGAATAGAAATTAACGTAATTAAAAAATAATCAAAAAAATGACTTCATATATGAAAAAACTATTTCTAGTATTTCCAGCTGGCTTCCTGTTCGGCTGCGCCAACCCTGTTTCCGACGGCGTCAATAATCTGAGAACATCCGTGAGAAATGGGTTTCAGGACATGAAAATTGAAGTGAGCCCAAGCGTCTCGCAAGTGGCAACGCTGGCAGAGTTGAAATTGCAAGCAAGCCTGGACGACAGGTTCAATCTGACCGGATTCGTCACCTACAGCAAGTCTTGTAAGAATTTTTTGACAATGGATGTGCGATTCTACAGCGCCGATGGTACCTCTCTAGGTAATACGCTCGCCATGTCGAAAGGGTATCGAGCCCAGGAGCGAGCGAAGATTCAAGCCTCGTTCAAACAGATCGCGCGAGATCGCAAAGAGTTGATCAGCAGAGTGTTGATCGATGACCTGAAGTGCATTTGATCATTCATCCTGAATGCATCCCTGATCAGCCACGCCACGCGATCGGTCATTTTTCTCGATGACTGTTGGCGAAAATTCGGCGCACGACAAGAAATACATTTAAAAAATATCTGTCATGCAAAAGCTAATTCTTTTGGCAATTCCAGTCGCGCTGCTTGGCTGTCAGGTCGTCGTTAGCACCCCTGACGGACAGACCACAGTCGTCAACCCCATGCGGCAAGGTAATACCGCGCAGCAGGCCAATCAAACCGGAGCCACCAGCACGCTGGCGTCGGGCGTTTATAGCTACCAATCGCAGTCGCAGCACAAAGATGGTAAAGGCAAGCTGCAGAAAGAAACCGCCAAGTTCAGTTATTCGGTTGCGGATATCGGCGGGGGGCGTGCGTTGGTGAAATTCCAGGGAGAAGCCAGCGCCGCTGACCCCGGTGGCTTTGGTGGTGTGAGCAGCGGTGCTGTTGAAACCTCCGGAGTCGCCACCTTCAGCAATGGGGTGTGGGTACTGAGCGGTAAGAGCGAGGATGGCAATTGCGAAAGCCGTTTTGTGGTCGAAGGCACGACCATCAAGCATCTCGGCGGCCGCTGCAAAGACGCCGGCAACATGGGCGAGATGGCTTGGCCGCGCGCGAATACCGTATTGCGCCTTGCCCGCCCGTTGCGCGATAGCGAGCGCGCTGAACTGAAGCGCAGTACCGGCGTCACGCAAAGCGCAGTGACCAGCCCCACACCGGCCAAAGGTGATGGCGCAGTGTCCGCTGGCTTGATCGGCAAGACCTTCCCCGCGATGCGGCTCCCTTACCAGGCGTTTGGCTTTGACGTCTATGACGCCAAGCTCGAACCCCTGTCACTGAACGAAATGCGCGAGGGCAAGGTCACCGTCTACCCAGTTCGCAAGGGGGACGTGCGCTATGTGGTGGTGGCCGCTGCGGCGGGCAACGACACGCAGCGCGTGGTCGACGTACGTCAAGCTGCGCCCAATCTCGGCAAGCTGCGCTTTGTCGCAGTGAGCCCCGAGTCGGGGGACCTGATTACCGACTGCACGATCAATGGCAAACAGGTTGCCCAGGTGTTTGGCTTCGCCCAGGCCGGGAGGAAGCGGACCTATACCGGACAAGTCACCGCTGCCGGTGAATCAGCCTGGCTGGTGCAACCTGGGGGTACCAATGTCGTTCCCCTCAGGGCGGGTGACAAGCTGGTCTGCACGGATGTGACGTTCGGCGGTTAGTCGTTTCTCCCGACTGTCGGTACCGTTGCCGAGGCGCCCGGCAACGGTGGCTGCCAGAATCGACAGCGTGTCTCGAGGCCGTCATAGAAGTACGGAAGATATTGAGACAAGATGGATAGCACCGACAACGATGTCTGCGGCCCCGAAGGGGGCGTGAAACAGGCCCTTGCGTTCAAACGCCAACGTCGCCAGGAACAAACACCGAAGTCAGAAAAATTTCAGGTCTTCGCGTGAACCGTCCTCACCCTTCCGCAAATCGAAATTGCGCGCCCAAGCGATTGCTTTCACCCTGCGCAGGAATCTCCCCACTGCACGCGCTCCGGGGACCACCACCGACGCGCCACCAGGCGCGCACCGCAGGAGACACAGTCAATGACGCATCGACCACGGACGCATGGAGCGCCGCACGGCCGCCACGGAGCAGGTTTGCGCATGATGCTTGCTGCACTCGGCATGGCCGTGGCGGCCGTCGTGCCGCTGCGCGGCCAGGCGGCCGACCCGTATCCGTCACGTCCGATCACCATGGTGGTCCCGTTTGCCGCGGGCGGCCCGACCGACGTGGTTGCCCGCACGCTGGCGGCGTCGATGTCGAAGACGCTGGGCCAGAGCGTGGTGGTGGAAAACCGGCTGGGCGCGGGCGGCACCGTCTCTGCGGCCTACGTCGCCAAGGCGGCGCCGGACGGCTACACGATCCTGATTCATCACAACGGCATGGCCACCGCGCCGGCGCTGTACCGCAAGCTGCCGTACAAGCCACTGACCGACTTTAGCTTCATTGGCCAGGTGGCGGACGTGCCGATGACACTGCTGGGCCGGCACGACCTGCCGCCGAACAACCTGACGGAGCTGGTCACGTACATTCGGCAGAACGAGGGCAAGGTCAACCTGGCCAACGCCGGACTGGGGGCCGTTTCGCAACTGTGCGGCATGCTGTTCCAGAAATCGATCGGCGTGAACCTGCAGGCCATTCCCTACCAGGGCACGGCGCCCGCGCTCACGGCGTTGCTGGGCGGGCAGGTGGACGTGCTGTGCGACCAGACCACCCAGACGTTGCCGCATATCAAGGCCGACAAGGTCAAGCTGTACGGCGTGACGACGGCGGAGCGGATCAAGGCCCTGCCCACTACGCCGACGCTGCGCGAAGGCGGGATCAAGGGGTTCGAGGTCAAGGTGTGGCATGGCGTCTATGCGCCGAAGGGCACGCCGCCGGCCGTGATCGACAAGCTCAACGGTGCGCTGCGCGCGGCGCTGAAGGACCCTGCCGTGGCGGCAAGGTTCGCGGAGCTTGGCGCGCAGATCGTGCCGGAGGACAAGCAGACGCCCGAGGGGCTGCGCAACTGGCTGCAGGCGGAGATCGACAAGTGGTCACCGATCATTCAGGCGGCGGGGGTGAAAGCGGACTGAGTGCTCGCGGGGCGCCGCGATGACGGCGGGCCGGAGCCGGCTCGCCGGTGGCAACGCTTACCAGGCGTAGCGCGCGCTGGCGATGACCGTGCGGCCATTGCCGTAGATGCAGCGCGTGGCGTCGTAGCAGCCCGCGACGAACTCCCGGTTGCCAAGGTTGGTGGCATTGAGCGCGAAGCGCCAGTGCGGGATGCGATACGTGATCGCGGCGTCGAGCAGCGCGTAGCCGGGCACGTGCAGCGAGTTGTCGGGCGAGCCGGCGGTCGGGCTCACGTAACGCACGCCGGCGCCAAAGCCCAGGCCCGCGAACGTGCCGCCGCGCAGGCGGTAGTCGGCCCACAATGACGCCATTTCGCGCGGCGTGGGAATCGCGGTTGGCCACTTGTTCAGCGTGCTGTCGTTGGCCTGGGTGTTGCGCACGTCCTGATAGGTGTAGCTGGCGATCACGTTCAACCCCGGCATCACCTCGGCAATGGCCTCCAGCTCGAAGCCCTGCGAGCGCACCTCGCCGGTCTGGGTGTTGAAGCGGCCGGTCGGATCATTCAGGTCGGGCGTCAGCACGTTGCGCTGGTGGATCTGGAACAGCGCGGCGGTGATCGACGTCTTGCCGTCGGGGCGCATAAATTTCACCCCGGCTTCCACCTGTCGGCCTTGCGTGGGCTTGAAGGCCTGGCCGTTGCGGTCGGTGCCCATGGTCGGGCTGAAGGACGTGGAGTAGCTGATGTACGGCGAGAGACCGGCCGGCGCCAGGTAGACCAGGCCCACGCGGCCGGTGAAGGCGCTGTCGCGCCGGGCGGCGCTTGTGCTGGCCAGCCGGTCGTCGGTGCGGGTGTCAAGCCAGTCGTTGCGCCCGCCCAGCGTGAGCACCCAGCGCTCGGCAAACTTGATCTGGTCCTGCAGGTACAGGCCGACCTGGCTCTGGACCTGCCTGGTGTCTTGCGGGTAGGCGTTCGGCCCGTTGAAGATGGAGCGGTCGGTGGGTGCGTAGACCGGGTTGTAGAGGTCGAGGGACGACGTGAGCGCGTAGTTCTCGGTGTCCACCGTGCGCTGGCGCAGGTAATCGACACCGAGCAGCAGCGTATGCCGCAGGGCGCCGGTGTCGAACACGGCCTGTGCCTGGGTGTCGACCTCGAAATGGCCGTAGCGCGGCTGCGCGATGCCGGCATAGCGCAGCATCGTGCGCAGGGTGGGATCGGACGGATCGAGGCCCACGCCGTAGGTCATGTTGTCGTCCAGGCGCAGGTAGTCGTAGCGCAGGTTCTGGCGCACCGTCCAGGTGTCGTTGAAGCGGTGCTCAAACTGGTAGCCGAGCGAGTACTGCGTCTTCTCGAAGCTGTCGAAGTCCGGCGAGCCGGTGAACAGGCGGGGCGACAGCCGGCCGTTCGGGTTGGGCAGGATGGTGCCCTGGGCCGGCAGGAAGCTGTCCGAGGCGTTGGTCTTGTCGCGCAGATAGCTGGCCATCAGCGTCAGCGTCGTGTCGGCGTCCGGGCGCCATGTCAGCGACGGCGCCACCATCAGGCGCTGATCCTTGAAGGGGCCGAGCGGCAGGTTGCCGTCGCGTGCCAGCGCCGTCAGCCGGTACGAGAACTTTCCGTCCTCATCGAGCTTGCCGCCAAAGTCGCCGGCGATCTGCTTGCGCGCCTGGGTGCCGTACTGCAGCTCCAGCTCGCGTATCGGCTCCAGGGTCGGCAGCTTGGACACCATGTTGATGGTGCCGCCGGGGTCGCCCTGCCCATACAGCACGGAGGCGGGACCACGCAGCAGTTCCACGCGCTCCAGTTGCCACGGGTCGACCCGCCAGCTCGCCAGGTTGATCGTGGTGGGCAACTGCAGGCCGTTCAGGTACGTGTTGGGGACGAAGCCGCGCACCGCCGTGTACCAGTCGGAGCGCGTGCCGGCGCCGTAGGAGGAGACCGACGCGGTATAACGCAGCGCCTCATTGACGCTCTGCGCGCCCTGCGCCTCGAAGCGGTCGCGCGTGACCACGCTGATTGACTGCGGCACCTCGGCGAGCGGCACGTCGGTCTTGCTGCCGGTGGCGCTGCGCGTGGCGATATAGCCGATCACCGGCCCGTTGGCGGCCTCGCGCTGGGCACTGGCGCTGACCGTGACAGTCGGCAGTTCGGCCTCGCTGCGCGGTGCGTCGGCGGGGGCGATGGTGAAGATGCCGTCGGCCTGCCGTCGCGCCGCCAGCCCGGAGCCGGCCAGCAGGCGGTCCAGCGCCTCGCCGACCGTGTAGTCGCCACGCAGGCGCTGCGCCGCCTTGCCGTCGGTGATGGCGCTGGCAAAGACGATCTGCGTGCCGGACTGGCGCGCCAGCGTCTTCAGCGCCTGCTCCAGCGGCGCGGGCGGCAGGTCGAGCACGAGCTTTGCGCCCTGCGCCAGCGCGGCTCCGGCCAACAGCACGGCGGCGCCCAGGCAACCCAGACGCAGCAGCGGGCGGAAGGCGCGCCGGGACCGTGCGTGGGCGGATGCCGGGACCGATCGGGCCAACGGGTGGCGGGTTGGCTCGACGGCCGGATGGTAACTGCGGTTCACTGCGTGGCTCCCCATTGTTGTTTGGCTCACGTAGGAGTAGACGAGTGGGGAGGGCGGGGCCCCTACCTGGGTGTGCAAAAAAAGTCTTCGCTTCGCACTACAGAGCCCTGGCGTGGCGCCGCGGCGGGGCTGTGCGGTAGGCAACACTGTCACGCCGCCCCCCTCCGTCGGTTGCCTTGGCGGCCACGGGAAGCGGTTGCTAGACTGCTTTTATCCAGCCGGTCAACGTGTCGATGGCTGCGCGGCCCTGTTGCGTATGCGAGCGCGACAGCGCCTGCGCACGCGTTCAGACGCCAGTGGCCTTTCCGGGCTGCACGGACTGAGGCGGCGCAATGTGCCGCGGTGGAGGTGTTCATGGATGACGATCAAGAGGCCGGAACGGGTTTGAGCCGCCGCGATTTCATGCGAACAGCCGGGCTTGGCGCCATGGCGCTGGGCCTGGGCATCGGAGGCGACGCCATCGCGGCGGCCTCAGACGCGGGGCCGTCTGCACAACCGCGAAAGGGGCCTGCCGGACCGGCGGGTGCGTACAACGTCCTGCTGATCCTTGTCGATCAGGAACGCTACTTCCGCCCCGGCGAATTGCCAGCCGGTTACAGCTTGCCGGCGCACGAGCGCCTGATGAAGCGGGGCACGACGTTCGTCAATCATCAGATCAATTCGTGCGTCTGCACGCCGTCCCGCTCGGTTCTGTACACGGGGCGGCATATCCAGCAAACACGGATGTTCGACAACACGAATTTCCCCTGGATCAGCAGCATGTCGACCGACATCGGGACGGTCGGCGGCATGCTCCGCAGCGCAGGCTACTACACCGCGTACAAGGGGAAGTGGCATCTGACCAAGGAATTCGAGACCGTCAACAAGCTGGGGACACCGACCAAGATATTCACCGAGGAAATGGAAGCCTACGGCTTCTCCGATTACTTCGGCATCGGCGACATCATCGCCCACACAAGCGGCGGGTATCTGCACGACGGCGTGATCGCCTCCATGGGCGTGAGCTGGCTGCGCGGCAAGGGCCGTGAGCTGTCGGCACAGGGAAAGCCATGGTTTCTCGCGGTCAACCTGGTGAACCCGCACGATGTCATGTTCTACGACACCGATGCCCCCGGCACCGTGGTCCAGGCCCAGCGCGGCCTTGCCCATGTGGCGCGCGATCCGTTCGATCCGCTGTACGCGAAGCAGTGGGACTTCAAACTGCCGAACAGTCACGCGCAAGCCCTGGATGCGCCGGGGCGGCCCGCCGCGCATCGCGATTTCCTGCGCTCGCATGACGCACTGGTCGGCGCGATCCCGAACGAGGAGGCGCGCTGGCGCCGCCGGCACAACTACTACCTCAACTGCATGCGCGACGTCGATCGCAATATCGCGGCGGTTCTGGCCGAACTCGATGCGTCTGGCCTGGCCGACCGCACCATCGTGATCCTGACCTCGGACCACGGAGACATGGACGGTGCCCACCAGCTTCACGCCAAGGGCGCCGTGTCGTATCGGGAGCAGAACAATGTGCCGATGATCATTGTCCATCCCGCCTATCCGGGTGGCAAGCAGTGTCGGGCAGTGACGTCGCACGTGGATATTGTCCCAACGCTGATTGCCATGACCGGCGTTGCCGCGGAAAAACGGGCAGGCATCGTCAAGGGGCTTCCCGGCAAGGATTTTTCGGGCCTGCTCGCTGCGCCCGACAAGGCCGACATCCATGCGGTGCGCGACGGCTCGCTCTTCTGCTACAACATGCTTGCCTATCTCGACGGGGACTATCTGTTCAAGGCAGTCGCCCATATGCAGGGCGGCGGCAAGCCTGACCAGCTCAAGAGCGCGGGCGTGGTGCCGGACCTGATGAAACGCGGTGCCGTGCGTTCGGTGTTCGACGGGCGCTACAGTTTCGCACGTTACTTTTCGCCCAAGCAACACAACCGGCCAACCACCGTGGAGGATCTCTACCGCTTCAACGACGTGGAGCTGTACGACCTGCGGGCCGATCCGTTCGAGATGGTCAATCTGGCGGCAGGCGGCCCGCAGCATCGCGATCTCGTCGTGGCCATGAACGACAAGCTGAACCGGCTGATCGACGCGGAAGTGGGCGAGGATCGGGGGCAGATGCTGCCGGGCGGCATCGACGCAGGGTGGGAGGTGAGCGCGGAAACCATGGCCGGCGCCTGACGGCAAGCTGGCAAGCGCCGGCCGTCCCGGCCCCGGTTCCCGCAACAACCAGCCGGGATCAGGGCTCGACGCGGGCGCGTACCTGCACCGAGGCATCGGGCGCGCGCGTCACGGTGACCGGCAGAATGGTGGGTAGCAGGTCGAGCAAGGCATCCGTGCCGCCGCTGTTGAACACGCCGGAGATGCGCAGGCCGGCCAGACGCGTATCCGCCAACGTGACCGGCGCGCTGCGATAGCGGGCGATTTCCTCCAGCGCCTCGGCCAGCGGGGTTTGGGAGAAGACGAGCTTGCCATCCTTCCACGCCAGTTGGCTGGCGGCCCGCTCGGCGCTGACGGTTGTGACGGGCGCCAGCGCGCCGGGTGTCGCCTGCGTGGTCTCGCCGGCGCCGAGTTGCACGGCGCGCCCGTCGGCGTCGCTGACCTGCACGCGGCCACGCAGCACGGTTACGCTGACCCGGTCCGCTGCGCGGCGCACGTCGAAGGCGGTGCCGACCACGCGGATCGCGGTGGTGCCGGCCTGCACCAGGAAGGGCCGCCAGGTCGCATGAGCCACGTCGAACAGCGCTTCGCCTTCCAGCAGCGCCACGCGGCGCGAGCGCAGGTGCAGCTCAACCTCGAGCGTGCTGCGCGTATTGAGCAGGATCTGGCTGCCGTCCGGCATCGTCACCGTCTTGCGCTCGCCAGCGGCGGCGGAGTAGCGCGCGCTGTGCAAGGCGGGGTCCAGCCACAGCAAGCCGGCGGCCAGCGCGATGGTGGCGCCGAGCACGCTGGCCACGGTACGGGCGCGCGGGCGCCGCTTTTGCTGCGTGGCGGTGGGCAGCGCAAAGCGTTCCCGTAGCGCCTGGCGATGGCGCGCCAGCGAATCGTCCTCGCGCGTGAAATCCTTGTCCTTGGGAGCGGGCATGCTCAACGATCGTCCTTGCGGTCCAGCGCCGCGCGGCACGTGGCCATACCCAGGCGCACGTGCTTTTCGACGGCCTTGCGGGAAATGCCCAATGTTAATGCCACCTCCGCCTGCGGCACTTCGTGGACCTTGTGCATGACGAATACCTCGCGGCAGCGCGGCGGCAATTGCTCGATCGCCTCCGCCAGTCGCGCAAACTCGCGCGCGGCATCCAACTGCCGCACCGGCCCCGGCGCCTGGCAAACACCCTCCGGCAACTCGTCCATGCTCTGCACCCACACGGCGCGGGCGTTCTCCACGCGGTGCCGGTCAATCGCCAGGTTCAGCGTGGCACGACGCAGGTAGGCCATTGGCGTCAGCACCGGCTGGCGCGGCGGCTCGGCCATCAGGTTGACGCAGACATCGTGCACGACGTCGCGCGCAAAACCACCATCCGCGCCAAAGCGCCGGCGCAGGTGGTCCACCAGTTCATCGTAGTGATGAACCAGCGCGGCAATCAATGGCGAGTACTTCTGTTCGCGGGACACCGGTCGTCGGCTCGACCGGATTCGAGCAGCGGGGCAGAAAGCACAAATTATAAATGAGAATGGTTCGTATTTGCAAAAAAATGGTCGCAACCACACGAGAAATGAGGCTACTGAAGAACCAGAGCAGGGGCCACCGCGCCCACGACGAAACCAGTCACGTTTGAGAGGATGCGGCCGTTAGAACCGGTAACGGCAGATGTGGGAAGGGCTGCGGGCGCTGGCAGCGTATTGCCTCACGACGAGTCGAACACACAGTCGGGAGAACGTGGCCGCCCGATCCGCGAACGGCAGATTCATGCAGA
>JACXTT010000258.1_pt1 | contig 87804 bp, 68 predicted proteins | sample 9270951 | NCBI WGS metagenome assembly JACXTT01 (sample SAMN15532306, study PRJNA645909) | rock metagenome | isolation source: weathered quartz diorite | place: Puerto Rico | collected 2017-06-21 | reverse complement strand
GGAGGTCGAACCGTCCGCCTACGACGGGAATCAGACGTTAATCTATACGCCGCGGATATGCGTCTGGCTGAGCAAGCCGTGACGGAGAGCAAATTCGGCGTTGCTGTCGAGTTGCTCGAACGTCATCGGCCGGGACGAGGGGCAGTGCAGAAGGTGGCTTCCTGGATAGGCGGCTCGAAGAACGGGCCGGGCTTTTTCTCACACCTTGAGCCGGACCTGCGCGGATTTGAGTGGTACTATCTCATGGACCAATGCCGGAGCGATGAAGAAGCGACGCTGGGCCATCATCGCGAGCAAGTCCAGCGCGCCGCCTTTTCGCCCGACGGGCGCTTTGCCGCCACTGCTGCCGGAAACGTAACTATTTGGGACATTCCCTCAGGCCGGCCTGCGCATGATTTCGAGAAACCAGCATTTGTATGGGCTCTCGCCTTCTCACCTGATAGCCGCCGTCTGGCGGCCGCCTTCCAGGATCTCGCGGTGGTTTGCTACGACCTTCCCGAATCGCGCGAGATTAGCGTGATCACGAACCTGGAGTCCTACCCGCTCTCATTCCATTGGGAGCCAGATAACAAACACGTGAATGTGTTTTGTTCGGGCCAGACTCTTGCCTGGGACACTCGCGGAGGCGCGCCAGCGACAAGAAGCGGAATTGCTAAGGGGACTACGCGGCTTGCCCTTACACCGGATGGTCGGCGTGCTGCCGCGTTAGTCGGAAACCAGACGCTCAGCATACTGGATATGCAGGAGGTCCGCCAGCTCGGCGAAGCGAAGCTTCCGGCTCCGGTCCGGTCGTTGGCTATATCGCCGGACGGGACCCGAGTTGTGACAGGAGACTATTCGGGTCGATTGGACGCGCGCAGCACAGCGGAACTCGAGCAAAGCACTTCCGTGAGCGGCCATCGGGGCATGGTGGCCATCGAGGTTTTTTCGCCTGACGGAAGGTCGCTCGCCACTGGAGGAGCGGACCAACTTATTCGCCTCTGGGAGACTGGGACCTGGACTCAAACGAAGTCCCTGCGAGGTCATCGGAGTGTGATCTTTGCCATTGCCTTCTCTCCCGACTCGCGCTGGCTGATCTCCGGGGACAAGACCGGCGAGGTCAAGCTCTGGAGTCTCGCGACCAACCGAACTGAACAGTCCGGGTCAGGCCTGGCTAAGGTGGCGCTTGCGTCAGATGGAACAGCGCTGGCGTTTATTAATGCCAGTGGCCGGCTGGAAGTTCGTGCGTGCGATAAGCCTGACCCCAGCGTCATCGAGCTGCCCTTCCGTCGGGTTCTCTATGGCAAGCCTTCCGCAGTCTCCACCAACGGCATTATCGTTTGCGACGAAGCAAGTCACCCCATTCTGCTCCAGTCCGATGGAAGGCCAGCGTCGCACAAACTTCCTGAGTGCTTCCCAGTGCTTCTGTCGCCCAATGCGCGTTATCTGATCTATTCCTCGGGGGACTCCGCTTTGTTAAAGGTTTGGGACATCCTCGAGCAGCGGCAAGTCCTCCAGATCACGAACACGCAAAAGAGTGCTGGCCCCGCTGCCATCGCCGCGGACAATCGCCATCTCGGTATTGGTTTCCCCGATGGAACCGTTCGCGTCTCCGATCTTCGCTCTGGGCGAATCCTTGCCGATTTCCCGGCTCACCACGGCTATTGCTATGCCTGTGATTTTTCACGCGATGGCCGATTCCTGGTGACCGCCGGACACGATGGTCTCGTCAAGCTTTGGGAGGTGGATTTGGCCAAGCTGATTTCCCAGTTCGCCTCCAGTGCGGACGCCTACTGGACTGTGGCTCTAGCGCCTGACGGCCGGAGAATCGCTGCGGGCACCGGAGAGTCAGCCATCATCCTGTGGGATGTCGCCAGCCGACAGGAGGTCGGGAGCTTCAGCCTCGGCGAACCGCTGCGACCGGTCGAGGGGCAACTGCGCTTCGCTCCCGGCGGTGAGGCGCTGGTGTTCGTGGGGGCGGAAAGCTGGCACATCTGGCGCGCAGCTGCATTTAGCGAAAAGGCTTCCGCTATGCTCCGGTGATTCATTGCATCTGCGTAATGTCTGCCGCAGCACTAACAATGGAGGTTCATTCCGTGGAGAGGACGAGGTATGCTTCGAACGATTTCGCCTGTAAGAGGTTGAAAGCGGCGAAAACGGGTCTAAGAAGCCGGAAGCGTGCTCTAGTGAAAGTCATTGGGGAGTAGGAACTTAAGATGACGTCAAAAAGAATCTGGAAAAAGTTGCAGAAAGTAGTTGACTGTTTGGTCCAGTATGTTACTCTGATTATGTGATTCAACAAAACGTTGAACGATCGGACGAAAAAAATAGATTATGGGCCGAGTCAGTGATGCCAAAGAAAGATTGATGGAAGCCGTCCGGGAGTTGATCTGGACGGGTTCCTACGGTAGTACGACTATCGACCAAATCTGCGACAAGGCGGGTGTCAAAAAGGGAAGCTTTTATTACTTTTTCGATTCCAAGGCGGACCTGGCGGTGACAGCGCTCGACGAGGAGTGGGGACGGCGGCGGTCCGACCTGGACTCGCTCTTTTCTCCGACCATTCCGCCGCTGGAGCGTCTGAGGAAGTATTGCGATTACGGCTACCGTGTGCAGGCCGAAATCAAGAGCAAGTGCGGCTGCGTACTTGGTTGCCCGCTCTTTTCTTTGGGCTCGGAAGTCAGCACCCAGGAGTCTGTGTTGCAGAAGAAGATCCAGGAAATACTGGATTACAAGCGCAAGTATTTGGAAACAGCTATTCGCGATGCCCATGCGGCCGGCCTGATTCATGCCCCGGATGCCGCTGCGAAGGCCCGCTCACTATTCGTCTATTACCAGGGCCTCCTGACACAGGCTCGCATCGAAAACCGCCTGGAAACCTTGCGGGAGGCGGTTCAAGGCATGTTTGATATATTGGGTGTGAAAGAGCAGGAGCCGGTGGCGGCATAAGAGTTTTTTTGTCTTTTTATTTGACTAAATGGACAACTACTACAAGAGGAAATGAACATGAATGCGATACGTACGAACCGATTGAACAGTGTGGCCCGAGAGCAAACCCGGCCTGCTGAAAAGAGTTTTGCGACTGTCTGCCTTGAGTCGTGCCGGAAGCTGATCAGCCAGCTCCAAAAGACCAAGGAAGCCATTATGGCCGAGTTCGGCGGAAGACTGCAGGAGCATGAACACGTGCTCCACCTGGCCTTGAACGAGGCCGAATCGCTGGCCTGGGACTCCGGCTTTCCACACCTTGTCTTCCCGACACTCGCGACCGAAAAAGCTGAGGAGGTAGCAGCGTGGCACGCGCGCCAGCAGTCGCTGCGACAAGCGGATTGGGGAAGGGCGTTCGCCGCCTGATCGAAAGAAGCTGCAACTGGAAGACAAGTCGCAGCGCAAGAACACTACAACCAGTTTTGAAGATTATGACACACAAATTCATTTTTCGTACGGCGCTTCGGACAGCCGCTCAGCGGCCAGGAAGAGTCGAGACAACTGCGCCCGAGTTGAGTCCGAGAGCCAGTTTCCCCTCACCCCAGCCCTCTCCCTCAGGGAGAGGGAGTAGCAATGCTCGACTCTCGAAAATCTCAGCGGCCTCCGATTCGCTGACCGACTGGCAAGAATTCTCCCTCTCCTCAGGGGAGAGGGCCGGGGTGAGGGGAAAGGGAGCGCGCGTCTCGAACGCAGGCAGAAATTTCCTCACTGCCACAGTCACGCTTACAGCAGCGTTGGTCCTCTTGTCCGGTTGCGGCCGGAGGGTCGCGCCACCGCGGCCACCGGCGCCCTCCGTGACCGTCGCGCCCGTGGAGCAAAGAGAGATCGTCGAATGGGACGAATTCACCGGCCGGATCGAGCCAGTGGAATCAGTCGAAGTGCGCCCGCGGGTCTCCGGCTACATCCAGGAGGTGCGATTCCAATCGGGTCAACTCGTAAAGAAGGGGGATGTTTTATTCGTTGTTGACCCGCGCTGGCACCAGGCCGAGTTCGATCGCCGGCAGGCGGAGACAGAGCGCGCGCGCGTGCAATTGGACAACGCGAAACGCGAGGCGGACCGCACGGCGCAACTGCTGGCGAACAAAGCGATATCCACCGAAGAGGGCGATGCGCGCATCGCGCGGTACCAGGAGGGGAAAGCTGCGCTCCTCGCCGCCGAAGCTGCCCGGGACTCAGCGAAGCTGGACCTTGAATACACTCAGGTGCGCGCGCCGATTGATGGCCGGGTGAGCCGCGCGCTGCAGACCGAAGGCAATTACGTTAACGGCGTGGCGGGAGCCGCGACCGAGCTAACCACGATCGTATCGGTCGATCCGGTCTATGTGAATGCGGACATGGACGAGGACTCGCTGCTAAAGTTCAACGTGCAAGCAGCCGCAAGGAGGCTCGAAACCAACGGTGACGGCAAAATCCCAGTGGAACTGCAGTTGGGCGATGAAAAGGATTTTCCCCACCTGGGGCACATCGAGTCTTTCGACAACCGGCTGAATCCGAACACCGGCAGCATCCTGCTGCGCGCGGTGTTCCCGAACGGCGATGGCCGCATCGTTCCCGGCCTGTTCGCGCGGATCCGCGTGCCACTGAGCGCGCGGCATGAGGCGTTGCTCGTGTCTGAGCGTGCCATCGGCACCGACCAGGCACAGAAGTACGTGCTGACGCTGACGCCGACGAATACGGTTGCCTACAAGCAAGTGCAGCTTGGGCCGGCCGTCGGCAACATGCGCATTGTCCGGACCGGCGTGGACGCCGGCGAACAAATCGTCGTCAACGGCCTTCAACGGGTGCGTCCGGGAATGCCGGTGATGCCGCAAGCTGAGGTAGCGGCGAAGCCTGACCCAACAGCGACATTCGAGACAGCCCGACGTTAGCCGCTTCTTAGAACCTCCACAACTCCATGAACTTTTCCCACTTCTTCATCCGCCGTCCGATATTCGCGGGCGTGCTTTCGGCGGTGATCTTCCTGGTCGGCTTGCTGGCAATGTGGCGGCTGCCGATCACCGAATACCCGGAGGTAGTCCCGCCCACCATCGTCGTCCGCGCGACCTATCCCGGGGCGAATCCGAAGACGATTGCCGAGACGGTCGCTTCACCCCTCGAACAGGCCGTCAACGGCGTCGAGGATTCGCTTTACATGTTCTCGCAAGCTACCAGCGACGGCGTTATGACCCTGACCGTTACTTTCAAGCTCGGCACGGACGTGGACAAGGCGCAGGTCCAGGTGCAGAACCGGGTGTCGCAGGCGCAGCCTAAGCTGCCCGAGGAAGTGCGCCGCTTCGGCGTCACCACGACCAAAGAGTCGCCCGATCTTACGATGGTGGTGCACTTGTTCTCGCCCAACGACCGCTATGACGAAGTCTATCTGCGCAACTACGCGACGCTGCAGGTGAAAGACGTGCTGGCGCGGCTTCCCGGCGCGGGGGAGGTCCGCGTGTTCGGTTCAGGGGATTACGCTATGCGGGTCTGGCTCAGCCCGGACAAAATCGCCGCTCGAAATCTGACCGCCAGCGACATCGTCGGCGCCATTCGTGAACAGAACGTGCAAGTGGCGGCGGGGGCGATCGGCCAGCAACCAGTCAGCCGCCCGGTGGATTTCGAGTTGCAGGTCAATGCCAAAGGGCGGCTGTTGTCGCCAGAGGAATTCGGCCAGATCATCGTAAAAACGGGTCCCAACGGCGAAAAGATCTTGCTCAAGGACGTCGCGCGGATCGAACTGAGCGCGGACAGTTACGCGCTGCGTTCGCTCCTGAATAACAAGCGGGCGGTGGCGTTGCCGATCTTCCAGTCGCCCGGTGCCAACGCACTCGACCTGTCGGCGAGCGTCCGACATGCAATGGAGGAGCTCAAGAAGAACTTCCCGGACGGAGTGGATTATTCAGTGGTGTATGATCCGACGGTGTTTGTTCGGCATTCGATCGAGGCGGTGGTGCACACGCTGCTGGAGGCGATTCTATTGGTGGTGATCGTCGTGATTGTGTTTCTCCAGACCTGGCGCGCCTCGATCATTCCATTGGCGGCGGTGCCTGTGTCACTGGTTGGAACGTTCGCCGTCATGCTGGCGCTTGGATTTTCGATCAACAACCTTTCATTGTTTGGCCTGGTGCTGGCCATCGGGATCGTGGTGGACGACGCAATCGTGGTGGTGGAAAACGTCGAACGCAACATCGGCCTGGGGCTGGCGCCCGTGGACGCCGCACGGCGCGCCATGAGCGAAGTGACCAGCCCGATCATCGCGACGGCCCTGGTGCTCTGCGCCGTCTTTGTGCCGACAGCGTTCATCAGCGGTTTGACCGGCCAGTTCTATAAGCAGTTCGCGCTGACGATCGCGATCTCGACGGTCATCTCGGCGTTCAATTCGCTGACGTTATCGCCTGCTCTCTGCGCCGTCCTGCTGAAAGACCATCAAGCGCCCAAGGATCGGTTCGCGCGGATTATGGATCGAGCGTTCGGCTGGTTTTTCCGTCCCTTCAACCGAGTATTTGCCTGGACCGGAAACCGCTATTCGGCCGGCGTCGGCTCCATCCTGCGGAAAAGCGCAGTCGCGCTGCTCGTTTATGGCGTGCTGGTATTCCTGACTGGCTGGAGCTTTAGCAAGGTGCCGACCGGGTTCGTGCCGACGCAGGACAAGCAATATCTGGTGGCGTTCGCGCAATTGCCCGACGGAGCATCGCTCGACCGGACCGAGACGGTGATTCGCCGGATGTCGGACATCGGCATGAAGCAGCGTGGCGTGCAGAGTGCGGTGGCATTTCCCGGCCTGAGCATCAGCGGGTTCAGCGTAGCGCCCAATGCGGGGATTGTCTTTTTCTGCCTGGACCCGTTTGAAGAACGGAAGAAGCCGGACCTGAGCGGGCCGGCCATCGCCGGTCAACTGAACCAACAATTTGCTACCATCCAGGACGCGTTCATTCTCGCGGTGCCGCCGCCGCCCGTGATGGGCCTAGGCACCATTGGCGGGTTCAAGCTGTTCGTGGAAGATCGAGCCGACCTTGGGTACGACGCGCTATATCGGAATGTCCAGGGGATCATCGGCAAGGCCTACCAGACACCCGGCCTGGCAGGCGTGTTTTCCACCTTCACCGTCAACGTGCCGCAGCTTGATGCGGACATCGACCGCGTCAAGGCAAAGCAACAAGGTGTTCCGCTGCAGAACCTTTTCGAGACCATGCAGATCTATCTCGGGTCGCTCTATGTGAACGATTTCAACCGTTTTGGCCGCACGTATCAGGTCATCGCCCAGGCCGAGGCGCCTTTCCGCGATCGGCCTGAGGACATTACCCGCCTCAAGACCCGCAACTCGAACGGGGAAATGGTGCCGTTGGGCGCCCTGGTGAAAGTCACCGAGACTCACGGGCCTGACCGGGCGATGCGTTACAACGGCTATCCCGCGGCTGAAATCAACGGCGGACCGGCGCCGACTTTCAGCTCTGGCCAGGCGGAAGCGCTCATCACAAAACTTGTGAATGAGACTTTGCCCAAGGGCATGAGTCCGGAATGGACCGACCTGACGTTTCAGCGGATCCTCGCGGGGAATACCGCCATCTATGTTTATCCGCTCTGCATCCTGCTCGTGTTCCTCGTGCTAGCGGCGCAATACGAGAGCTTTCGACTGCCGCTGGCGATTATCCTGATTGTGCCGTTGTGCCTGCTGTTCGCCATCACCGGCGTCTGGCTCAAGGGCAGCGACAATAACATCTTCACCCAGATCGGGTTGATCGTGCTGGTCGGACTTGCCTGCAAGAACGCCATTCTGATCGTCGAATTCGCGAAGCACAAACAGGACGAAGGCCGGACGCCAGCCGAAGCCGCCATCGAAGCGAGCCGCCTGCGACTGCGACCGATCCTGATGACTTCGATCGCATTTATTGCGGGCGTGTTCCCGTTGGTGAAATCCCATGGCGCCGGCGCGGAAATGCGCCAGGCCATGGGCATCGCGGTCTTCGCCGGAATGATAGGCGTCACGCTGTTCGGCCTCTGCCTGACGCCGGTGTTTTACAACGTGTTGATGAAACTTGGCTGGAAACGAGTCGCCGCGATCACGCAGAAACCGGAAGCTGAGTTACCACCCGACGGCGTCGAGCCGGCGAGCGCTTGATTCACCGCAAAATGAAAGACGAACCATGAAGAAACTAAACGTGACGAGATGGATAACGGACGAGTGGATTCCGAATCTTGAAGTCGCCAAAACAGGAGAAGTGGCGGTCCGCAGAGCGCGTGACGAGGGAGTTTGTTTGAAAGGCGTGAATGAGAATAGTTCGCGTCGCGGATCTTTTCCTCTGAGGTCCTTGGAAGCTCAGGCTGCAAGCCCCGGCCGCCATAACCACGGAATGAGTTTTAGCGTATGACGAACCAATTGGAGACGGAATGTGCCAAGGCCAGTGACATGGTAGCCGGCGACGTAAGGAGGCGGAAGCGGTTGTCAACAGCGGTACTCGGGAAGTTCCGCCTCCTTACGTCGGCGGCTACAATTCTGCTCCTTTCTGGCTGTGCCGTCGGCCCGGACTACAAACGCCCGACCAGCGCGGCGCCGGCGCACTATAAGGCCGAAGAACTTGGCTCGTGGAAAGAAGGCCAGCCGCTGGACCAGGTCCCCAAAGGCGATTGGTGGTCGGTTTTCGGCGATGAAACGCTGGACGACCTGCAAAGGCGCGCGGCTGCCGCCAACCAGCAATTGAAGGCCGCCGTCGCGCGCGTCGAACAGGCGCGGGCCACGGCCCGGGTCGCCCGCAGCGAACTGCTGCCGACGCTGAACGCCGACCCTAGCTGGACGCGTCAGCGTTACTCACCGAACCAGGTGCCCAGTTTTGGCGGCGTGACCGCCAATTCGTTCAACGCGCCGCTCGATCTTAGTTACGAGATTGATTTGTGGGGACGCGTCCGGCGAGGATTCGAAGGCGCCCATGCCGAGGCCCAGGCTTCCATCGCGTCGTTTCACAACGTGTTGATTACGCTTCACGCGGATGTGGCGCAAAATTTTTTCGTCCTGCGCGCGCTCGATGCCGAGATCGCGACCGTCGCGCGGACCGTGAGCCTGCGCAAGGAACAGGTGCAGCTCGTGCGCAGCCGGTTCGAGGGTGGCATTGGCAACCAGCTCGATGTTTCCCGCGCCGAGACTGAGCTGGCGACGACCGAAGCCGAAGACGCGTCCCTGGCCAGACGCCGCGCGGAACTTGAGAACGCGCTGGCCATCCTGGTTGGAGAAAATCCTTCGACCTTTCGGCTGGCAGCGATCACTGGGGATGAGGGGATGAAATGGAATCCGCAACCGCCTGCTATCCCGGCTGGGCTGCCCGGGGATTTGCTCGAGCGCAGGCCGGACGTTTCTGAGGCCGAGCGTCAATTGGCGGCGGCCAATGCCCGCATCGGCGTCGCCAAGGCGGCCTTCTTTCCCTCGGTGCACTTGACTGGCTCGGGAGGCTACCTGAGCGGCGACATTGATAATCTGTTCAATTGGGACAGCCGCGTCTGGTCGATCGGCCCTAGCGTCTCGTTGCCGATTTTTGCAGGCGGCCGGAACCTGGCGGGTTACAAACGCTCGAAGTCGGCATACGAGGAGGCGATCGCCCAATACCGGCAGCGCATCCTCGTTGCCTTCGGTGACGCCGAGAACAGCCTGGCAGGCATTCGTCATCTGGCGGACCAGGCCGGCGCCCAGGACCGCGCGGTGGCCAGCGCCCGCCGCGCCGCTGAACTGGCCGGCGAGCGCTACCGCTCCGGCATTGTCAGCTACCTCGAAGTGGTGGACGCGAACCGCGAGGAGCTCCAGGCCGAACGTGGCCGGGCTCAACTCACCGGCGAGCGGCTCACCGCCGCCGTGCAGCTCATCAAAGCGCTCGGGGGTGGATGGGATGAAGCGCAGTTGCTGGCTTCGGTCTCTAAGTAGGCAACAAGTGGGCCGAAGAAGTGACCCGGACAAAGTTTCCCAGAATGTTTAGCTCCAACGAAACCGACACATTATGAAAATAGCACCAATTGAAACCAGTGTATTAAACGTTAAGAAATCTCCCGCCGAGCTCAACGCTGAATTACGCCAAAGAATTCTCGGCTTGCCCGGCGTCACGGAGCGAGCGAATGCGGGTATCCACGAAGACGCGTTTTTCATCGGGCGGACCATGTTCATGCATATCCACGGGCGCGGCCATTGCGACATTCGATTGTCGAGGCCAGATCAGGAGCAAGTCCTCGCCGAAGGCAAAGCGCGCCCACACCGTTGGGCGCCGGAAGCAGGATACGTGACTTTCATCGTGACTGATGAACAAGATTTGGAACCGGCGATGGAACTGATTCGGATGTCTTATGACCATTTCGCCGATACTAAGGAATGCTGAGCTTAGACCGCCAAGAGCAACATCATGAGCAAAGTGAAAATGGGAGCCGACGTCAGTGATTAAACCTCAGAGGATTCCGGAATTGATTAGAGCCTCCCGACGTCGGCTCCTACAATTGTGAGACAGGCTCTTATTGAACAGGGAATTAATTACCGACCATCGTCGCGGTGCCGCCCATCTTGCTACCGATGAACTGAAGAACCGGACTGATCGGATTGGCGACGGCAATCGTGCTGCTTCCGGCAAACAACAGGCCCACCGCGTGCGGACTGGTGGTGACGTCCTCGACCATGAGAGAACCAGAATCGCCGCTGTTCAAAAAGCCGCTGCCGCCGTTGGCGACGAGGACCTGGTTCGTAAATGTCTTGGTGAAAGCAACGCCGCCGGCGCACTCGTTTTCGTACTGAACGCTGACGGTGGCGTTGAGCCCGTTGATATAGCTTCGGCTCAGGCCGGTTGTGCGGCCGCTCTTTTTGACGGCCTGGTTGAGGAAGGCCGCCACGGTCTGAGAGGAGAGCGTGCCGATCTCCAGGATTGCGCCATCACCACGAACCATACCGGGGACGACCTGGGCAATGGAAACATCCACGTTGGAGTCGGGCAATGAACTAAGCTTGAGCAAAGTGGCGACGTTTTGGGCGCTGCTGGCGCTGCAGCGAACGTCGATGAGGCCGGGCTGGATGACATAGCTGCCGGTCGTGGCTACCACGTTATTGCCTCCGGGCACGATATCGGACTCGAAGACGTGGTAATTGCTCATAATAAATTGGGCGTTGTTCACCTGGATGAGTGAACCGAGCGTGCCACCGCAGCAGTAACCGTTGGCCAGGTCGTTGCGCCAGCCGCCGGAGGTGCCGAGCTGGACTGGTGGATTTTGCAAAGCGGTGTGGCTCGTACCCCCTCCGCCACCCGGGCGGCCCTTGTAAGAAACGAATTTCTCCGTGAATTCGGCACGCATTGCGATGCCTCGAAGCTGGGGCGGCAGGGCCCGGACAACGTCGGCTTTTGAGAGACCTTCGCTGTCCACATAAACGACTAAATCCGGCTGGCCCGCCTGACTCAATCCGACGGCGGTTCCCAACACGTCAGGCCATTTCAAAAGCTGGCCGGTAACTTCCTCCTGGAGCGCGATCACATCGCGAATCTTCGCATGACTTTCAGTGAAGATTTCGCCCGCTGCGGCGGCCCAGGCAACGCTGGCAAGCGCGAGGGTTAGCAGGACGGTGGCAGCACGGAGAAGGGGACGTAGAAACCGATTTAATGACTTCATATCGCAGCGAGCCTAGCACAGCACGGGAGCGCGATTCAATTAGTACTAACTCTGAAGAAAGGATCGGGGAAAGTCCCAATGCCGAATTTGAGGGAAAATTCCAAACACCAAGCTCCAAATCCCAACCAATCTCCAAACTTCAAACCCCAAAACCGTGTTCGCCTAACTTTCTGGGTTGGTATTCGGGATTTGGTGCTTGTTTGGGGGTTGGAATTTAAAATTTGGTGCTTCCCTGGAGCTTGGAGCTTGGTGTTTGTGTGTTTACTTCCCAGCATCCACCTGATAGCCCAGTTCGCGGAAACGTTGAAGCTTGTAGAGGAGGGCGCGGCGGCTGATGCCGAGGGCTTTAGCCGTTTCGGTGCGATTGAAGTCGTGCTTGCGCAGGGCCTGGAAGATAGCTTGCCGCTCGATTTCGCCGAGCCGCTCGGCATCGGCCAGTTCTGACGCTGGAGCCGCAGTTTGGCCGCCCTGCCTGACTTTGGCCGGGAGGTGTTCGGGCAAGATCAACTCGCCGCTCGAAAGCAGAGCCGCCCGCTCTATGGCGTTGCGCAACTCACGCACATTGCCCGGCCACGGATAGCGCGTCAGGCACTCGGCCACCGAAGAAGAAAAGCGCGCCTTGCCGCGGCTGAATTCCGAAAGGAACGCGCCGGCCAGCGGCAGGATGTCCTCCTGCCGCTCGCGCAAGGGCGGCAGGTTCAGTTCCACGACATTGAGCCGGTAAAAGAGGTCTTCGCGAAACCGGCCATTCCTGACTTCGTCCTCCAGGATTCGGTTGGTGGCCGCCAGAATGCGCGCGTTGGTCTGCAGTTCCTTGTTCGAGCCGACGCGATGAAATCGGCCATCCTGCGTCACCCGCAGCAATTTGGCCTGGAGCGCGGGAGACATGTCGGCGACTTCGTCCAGAAAGATTGTTCCTTCATCGGCGACTTCGAATCGGCCGATACGCTGGGCCACCGCGCCGGTGAAAGCGCCTTTCTCGTGGCCGAAGAGCTCGCTCTCGAGCAGCGTTTCCGGGATGGCGGCGCAGTTGACTTTGACGAGCGCGCCGGCGGCGCGCGAACTCCAGGCGTGAATGACGTCGGCCAGCACCTCTTTGCCGACTCCGCTCTCGCCACTGATCAGCACGCGGCTTTCCGAAGCGGCGATTAGGGAAGCATCGTGAAAAACGGCCTGGGTCAGCGGACTGGCCGCGATGACACCCGGAGGCAGGGGTTTGTCCAAGCTGAATTTCACGGGCGCGGCTTTGGCGACGCCGGTTGCCTGCTGCACCGTAGCGAGCAGCTCCTCGAGATCAATCGGCTTGGCCAGGTAATTGAGCGCGCCATCGCGCATGGCGCCGACCGCCTCGCGGATATCAGCGTAGGCGGTCACCAAGAGAACCGGCAGCACGGCATGCCGCTGGCGGGCACGGCGCAGGGTTTCCAGGCCGGTCATCCCCGGCATGCGCACGTCCGAGATCATCATGCTGATCTCCTCGTTTTGCAGGACTTCGAGAGCGCGCTCGCCCGAGGCCACAGGCATGGTCTCAAATCCCTGGCTGCGGAGAAACGAATCCAGCAGGCTGCGCTGACCGGCGTCGTCATCGACGATCAGAATACGTCGAGCTCTAGCGGCACCTTTGTGGTTCTCAACTGTCATCGGCTCAGGATTGAACTTCGGCCCAGGCGAATACGAGCATGCTCGGCCGGCTGGAGAAAGGTAGTCGGCATTAGGAAATCGAGAAAGCGCAAATCACCGGGGCTCGGTACGGCATCAGGCCATGACCGCTTGACAGGCCATTCGGCCGGGCTTAGCATTTTTTAGATGAAAACTGCTGATTTAACCATTACCGAATTGGCGGGCTCGGTGCCCAAATCGGTGCGCGAGACCGAGGAATTCGGAGTACGCGGCATCACGAGGAATGGCAAAACGGTTGCCTTTCTGGTGTCGCGGACAGTCATGGAAAGCATCCTGGAAACAATGGAGCTGCAGAAGAACAGCGAACTCATGCGGCTGGTTAAGGCGGATCGAGCAGGGAAAGTCGCCTTCTCAAAAGTTCCGGATGAAGGCTGAGGTTCAGTGGTCCAACCAGGTCCGGAACTTCCTAAGTTCGCTCGCGCCAGATTCCAAAAGGAAACTGCGCGCCGGAATCCGCGGACTCGGCGATGACCGAGGCGACATTAAGCCGCTAGTGGACGAGTTGCTCGGGTATAACCGGCTGAGGGTGGGCCAATTCAGGGTGATTTACAGAGAAGCCTTCGAAAAAGGTGTCGCCGTGCGAAAGTGTTTGTTCGCCGAGCGCCGTGACATGGTTTATGAGATCTTTCGGAAAATGGTGTTGGATGAGATTCATTAACTTAGGTACATAAATTATGCCACAGGCCATAATGGACCCCGAGGAAGTGCGGCGATTCGCCGAGGAACTCAAGCGATTCAATTCCGATCTTCAGGATCGAGTGGTTTCGTTGCAGGCGCGATTCGCCGCGCTGGGCGACACCTGGCAGGACCAGGAACACGGCAAATTCACCGAGGAATTCAAGCAAACGATGAAGGCGCTGAAGAAGTTCATCGAAGTGTCAAACCAGCATACGCCGTTCCTGTTAAAGAAAGCGCAGCGCATCGAAGAATATCTCAATCAGCGCTAGGGTCACATTCCGGTACCCATGCCGCAAAAAGCCCATGTCACGTCGGTCGAGGCCCTGGAAGCCTTCCGCTCCAACCTGATTGTGTACGTCAGCAAGGCGCGGCCAACTTTGGAGGAGGTCAGCGCCGACGTTCTCCGGACGCGGCTCTGGCTGCAAAATGAGCAGCGGACGCATTGGGAAGCACAGGCGCGGCGCCGGTCCAAAGAGCTGGAGCAGGCCCAGGCCGCCCTCTTCAGCGCGCGACTGTCGAACTTGCGTGAGGAAAGCGCCGCCGAACAGATGGCATTTCATCGCGCCAAACGTTCGCTCGAAGCAGCCGAGACCAAGTTGAGGACCCTCAAACAATGGAACCGGGAGTTCGACAATCACGTCGATCCGCTCTCCAAGCAGACCGAGAAACTACATACGGTGCTGGCCAATGACATGAGCAAGGCGATAGCCTATCTGACGGAAGCAATCAAAACGCTTGGCGCTTACGCGGAGATCGCTCCGCCCTCGGATTCGGGCAGCCCGGGCCCAACCGCGGCCCCGGCGGCGACCGCTGGACCTGGTGACGGGGCGAAGGACCTTGCTGCATGAACGCAAACGCAGCCAGGTTGGGAGCAATCACCAAGGAGCTATGGAGTCAGTGGCAGCAGACAAAGCATTATTGGAAGGATTCGCGGAGCGTGGAGTTTGAGCACAAATACCTGGAGGAGCTTGTGGCCAGCGTGGACAAGACCGTTACTGTAATCGAGCAGCTCGACAAGCTGCTCGCCAGGGTCAGGAGAGATTGTGAGTAGCCACCTCGGAGTTAACCAGACGCTGGGGATGCTCGAGCGCTTGCGAAGCGCCGCGCGTGATTTCACCGACCGCGCCGCGAAGCTCGATGAGGATTTCCGCGTTCGAAGGCACCGGGCGAAGCAGCGACGCGAAACCGGGCTGGAGGAACTGACGCAGAATCTCGAAGCTGCCTTGCGCCAGGAGGAAGCGGCGTTTGCGACGGCAACGGAGCAGGCGAAATCGAATTACGAACGGCGAAAGATCAGACTCGGCAAAGCCTACCGCAACAGCAAGGAGCAGGGCCTGGCCAGGGTGGAAGACAAAACCGGCCAGAGGAAATACGCTCTCCAAAGACAGGTGCTCCAGGCCGAACGCGACCGGGACGCTGACCTGGCGAAGGCGGCGGCCACTCTTGAAGAATTCAGGTCGAGCCTAGTCGCGGCACACCAGGCCCTGACCGAGCTGGAGCAGGCCGCGGAGAATTCGTTCAAGGGTTATCGGAAGTTTCTCCGGCTGCTTTCGCCGAGACATGGCTCTCGGCCGCCGGAACATGAGACTGATGAGGCCCATTTGCTCGCGGTCCTGCAGCAGGAGCTCGCGAAGACGCGTGCCGGCCTGGACGAGTTCCGGAAGTTTCTTACCGTGCGATTGTTCCGCCAGCTCGCCCTCTGGTCCGTGCTTTTGCTTTGCCTGGTGCCGCTGGTTCCAGTGTTGAGATCTTACGGGATTCAATCGTTCGATTTTCCGGCGGCCGGGTTATGTGCCGGAGCGGGCTTTGTTGGTCTTCTGTTGGGGCGCTACCTCAGCACGCGCAAAGCCGCGGCAGAGGCGGAGGCCATTGCCGGCGCTGTGGTTCATGGACGGGCTCTGCACGCGCTCTGCACGGAGAAATCCGAAGCCCAATACCAGCGGGAAATCAGCCGCATTCAAGACGAATTTCGGGGCACAACTCAGCGGGTCGATCAGGAGTTGAAGCAGGCGCTGTCCGGCGCCACCGACTTGCGAGCCCGCAGCCGGACGGAGACTGACGAAAAGTCATTCCGTGTCACCGCTCGACACGAGCAGCTTTATCGGCAACGGCTGGAGCGGCTGCAGCAGCAACATGCTCTGACGCTCGAACGACTCAACGCGGAAGCTCAAGCAGCCCGCCAGGCCCTGACCGAGTCGGCAGAAACGAATGAAAAAAAAATCGAAACCGAGTACCAGGTGCAGCGCCAGTTGCTGGAGACGGAGTGGAACAGCCGAGCGCAGCCGCTGTTGCATTCACTCAGTTCGGCCGCAGCGGTATGCCAGCAGACTTTCCCATCCTGGGATGCGATCCCACCGGAGAAATGGGCCCCGCCGCTGACTTTTGCGCAGGCCGCAAAATTCGGAAAATTGACAATTGACCTGGGAAAGGTCTTTGAGACAGCTCCAGGCGTGCGGATACCACCCATGACAGGCCAATCGCGATTTGCCACACCTCTTTGTCTTACTTATCCGGGACAAGGTTCCATCCTGTTTGAGACGGGAAACACCGGACGAGAGCAGGCCCTCGGCTCCTTGAACAACATCATCTTTCGATTGTTGTCGATAGCCCCGCCAGGAAAGCTGAACTTTACAATTATTGATCCAGTTGGTTTGGGCCAAAACTTCGCCGGGGTGATGCATCTGGCCGACTTCGAGGAGCAACTCATTCACAGCAGGATTTGGACGCAAAGCTCGCAGATCGAGCAACGCCTCGCCGATCTCAACGAGCATATGGAGAAGGTCATCCAGATGTACCTCCGCAACGAATACGCGACCATCGCCGAGTACAACGAGCAGGCGGGAGTTATAGCCGAAAAGTACCAATTCCTGGTCGTGGCAGATTTCCCGGCGAACTTCAGCGACCTTGCTGCGCGGCGTTTGCTGAGCATCGCCACGAGCGGCGCGCGCTGCGGCGTTTATTTGCTGCTGCATTGGGACCAGCGCCAGCCGTTGCCGCAGGAATTTGTTCCGGAAGAGTTGCGCAAAAGCGCAGTGCGAGTCAGTTGGAAAGGCACGGAAACCTTGCTTGGGGGGAAACTGGAGCCGGGAGCGGAGGTGACGCTGGAGGCTCCGCCGCCACCCGAGCAGGCCGTCCAATTTATACAGAACGTGGGCCGGCACAGCCGGGATTCGAGCCGCGTAGAAGTGCCTTTTACGCAGGTGGCCCCGGCGCCGGAGGAACTTTGGACCGAAGAAACGACGGCCGAACTGCGGGTGCCCATCGGACGGACCGGCGCCACCAAACTGCAATACCTGGCGCTGGGCAAAGGGACGCGGCAACACGGTTTGCTGGCGGGCAAGACTGGTTCCGGCAAATCCACCTTGTTTCATGTGATCATAACCAACCTCGCTTTGTGGTGCAGCCCCGAACAGGTCGAGTTTTACCTGGTCGATTTCAAGAAAGGCGTCGAGTTCAAGTGCTACGCCGCTCAGCGTTTGCCGCATGCGCGCGTCGTTGCCATCGAAAGCGACCGCGAGTTCGGGCTGAGTGTGCTGCAGAAGGTGGACGAGGAACTGAAACGCCGCGGCGATTTGTTCCGCAAGCTCGGCGTGCAGGACGTGGCCGGCTACAAAAGGGCGGGCGGCGCCGAAGCTCTCCCGCGGTCGCTGCTCCTCATCGACGAATTTCAGGAGTTTTTCGTCGAGGACGACAAAATCTCACAGACAGCTTCCCTCTTGCTGGATCGGCTGGTGCGCCAGGGCCGAGCCTTCGGAATCCATGTTCTGCTTGGCTCCCAAACTCTCGGGGGCGCTTACACGGTCGCGCGCACGACCCTGGGCCAGATGGTCGTCCGCATCGCGCTGCAGTGCAACGAAGCCGACGCTTACCTGATCATGGACGACAACAACCCCGCTCCGCGTCTGCTCTCGCGGCCCGGTGAAGGCATCTACAATGACACGGCGGGAACACTGGAAGGCAACAGCCCGTTTCAGGTCGTGTGGCTGCCGGAGGCGGAACGCGATGCCTCCCTCGCACAGGTCCGCCAGCGCGCCGACCAAAACGGAACGCGCTATCCTGGACCCTTTGTGTTTGAAGGCAATGCGCCGGCGGACGTGCGCGAGAATGTGCCGCTGCAAGCCTTGCTCCAGGCTGAGTCCATCCTGCCCCCGACGGCGGCGCGCATCTGGCTGGGAGCGCCCAACTCGATTAAAGGGCCGACCGAAGCCGTCTTTCATCGGCAGAGCGGAAACAATCTGCTCCTGGTGGGACAACGCGAGGAGGCCACCTTGGCGATTTTCTCGGTAGGTCTGCTCTCGTTGGCTGCTCAATATCCGTTGGGTTCCGCACAGTTCGTCTTGTGCGATGCCACGCCGCCCGGTTCACCGCCGCGCGATTACCTTGAGCACGTTGTGCGCGCAATTCCGCATCCGGTGCAGCTCGCCAAGCCGGGTGACCTGGCGGAGATCATGCAAAGCCTGGTTGACGACATGAGACGACGCACTGACGATGAGCAAGTGGACGCCGCTCCGCCCGCGTACCTCTTCATTCACGGTCTGCAGCGCTTCAACAAATTGCGTTACGAAGAGGATTTTGGTTTCTCCGCGAGCGCCGCCGAGGCGCCGCCAAATCCCGCCGCGCTGCTCAATACGATGATCACGGAAGGTACCCGGCTGGGCTTCCACGTGCTCGCCTCGTGCGACACGTATAATAATGTCACCCGCTTTTTGAGCCGAAAAGCGCTCAGCGAGTTTGAGATGCGCGTGCTGTTCCAGATGAGCGTCAACGATTCGGCCAGCCTGATAGATAATCCGAAGGCCAGCGCACTCGGGTTGCACCGCGCGCTCTATTTCAACGAGAAGGAGGGTTACCTGGAAACCTTCCGGCCTTACGCACTGCCCCCTGGCGAATGGATCGAGGAGACAGGACTCAAACTGAGACGGCTGCTCGGCCAGCCGGTACCTTCCGGAATAGTGAAGTGAGGTTCGCGTTGCCTCACGCCGGGATGAGCCTATATGGTTCGTTCGTAACAACCCTTGCCAAAGGCGTCCGCTGAATATCTATGCCGCCAATCGTTAGGAAGTTTTCCGTTGCCCATCGGATCAAGGCGATTACTGGTCGCTCAGCGCGCGTGGCGTCAACTGCACCAATTGCTACCTCCAATATGGCAACAGCTACCTGACCGAGTTTGCTTTTGACTATTTCCAGGTCAAAATGGTCTGCGGTCCCAAAGGTGACCGGACCATCAAGCCGATCAAGATGACGGAAGTCAGCCTTAAGCCCACGACCAAAATTATTCAGGGCGACTGGATCTGGCATGCGAACCGGGACGTCAACCAGCAGCGTGGGCAATGGCACAACTTTAGAGGCAAAACCGCATCATGATGTTGTTTGGCGACTCCCACGCCGAATACGACAAGTTTCTTTCCACCGCCTGGATGACTGCGCATGCCAACGATCCCCCCAACCGGGACTTCTTGTGGTGGTAGGAAGGTAAAACGTAAGACGTAAAACGTAAAACGTAAGGCGCAAGAGCGGCAGGATGGGGCAAGGGGGCATTTGGGGGTTTTTGACCCGTCAGGTCGTCAGAACGTTGTAGCCACAAGGAGTTGTGAAAATTGAAGCCGTCAGGCAAGTCAGAAAAATCGTACGGAATGAGGCTTGACAATCGTTCGAAGCCTCCATAAAAGTCGCTAACTCAACTGCGGGCGCGTTTGCAAACGCTCAATGCTGATACTGCAGCTCGTACTGACAGCGGCTTTCAGCGACTCTTATGAAAAAGGAACGACTGCTTGCATTGACCGACGGCGTGATGGCGATCATCATCACCATCATGGTGTTGGAGCTCAAGGTGCCACACGATGCAACCCTGGGGGGACTGTCGCCGTTGGCCGCCGTTTTTACGAGCTACGTGCTCAGTTTTGTGAACCTGGCAATTTTCTGGAACAACCACCACCATTTCTTTCATTTGGTCGAGAGAATCGATGGTGTGATGCTATGGGCGAACATTCATCTGCTGTTCTGGGTCTCACTTGTTCCCTTCGCCACCGGTTGGATGGGGGAGAACCACTTCGCGCCGATTCCGACTGCCGCGTATGGCCTGGTGCTGCTAATGGGGATGGTGGCCTCATACGGCCTGCTGCGGGCCACCTTCCGCCTGCAAGGTAGCGAGTCGATATTGCGCCAACTGATTGGCCGCGACCTTAAAGGCAAAGCTTCGGCCCTCCTCTACGTCGTGGGTATCCCGTCGGCATTTGTGGAGCCGCGGATTTCCTGTGCGATCTACGCCTTAGTCGCCCTGATGTGGTTCGTCCCCGACAGGCGCATCGAGGCGGTGGCACGGCGTCTTTGAGCAGACGGGAAATCTGCTCAACTCCGGCTTTGACAGTTGTGTGACGCTTGGAGTGCCGAGGGCACCGCGGGCACGCATCAATCCGTAAAAATACCTAGAACAGATGGGCTTGCCATTCGTTCGAAACATTTGTATAAACAAGCTCGGCGTCAGTGAGCACCAACGAAGAATTCTCTATCGTCTCCCAAAGATAAAGGCGCGGTAGAGCCGAGACTCGGCTTGATTTGTTCTGACGTCGTCCCCCATTTGAAACGCATCGAACCAGTACCTCATGCAATTGTGTAATTCGCGTCACGGTCAATGAGCCGAGCCGGTATGTCATGTCTCAAGATCGTATTCACGCAGTGGCGTTCTGGCTGAGCTGTCAATGAGCCAATGGAATAACCTGCAGGATTGAAAGGAGAACCTAATGAAACAACCGAAAAATGATCAGTCTGGCGGGAGCCGGCGCCAGGGCCGCTTACTACCACGCCGCGGGCCAATTGCCACTCGCCACTTGCCACCCGCCCGGGCCGTGGTCGGGGCGGTGGTCGCGCTAATGGCCTTGGAAGCCGCCTTCGGCCAGGGGACCGGGTCCAGGCCAGGCACGAAGGACCCGATCGGCAAGCCCGCCAACTACTCGATGTTCCGCGACGACGAGTTCGCGGTGGCGATCCCCTCCGGTTCGACGGTGAACCTTAACACCTACCTGACCGACAGCAACCTCAACGCGACCGCCAGCAGCGCCTTGTCGGTCCAGGGTCCGCTTTCCTCAGGGTATCAGATCTTCGCGGCCGCCGGGCGGGTTTTCGATCCCAACCAGGACCGGCTTGCCTACGCCCAGCGCGGCAGTGATGGCTCGAGCGTGGCCGTGCAGTTCTTTACCACCAACGGGCCGGCGACCTACACCTTGCCGGGCAGCATCCTCCAACCACAAGTTTCAGACGCTTCCGACTTCCTCGCCTTTGCGCTCGCCGATCTGGACAAGCTGCCCGACAGCGAGGGCGTCAACCATGACGAAGCGATCGTCTGCTACGCAAGCCCGGCCGGCGCGAGCCTGCTTCGGGTCAACCTGGCCGTCCTCAATTACACGACGCCCGACCCGGACCCGACCCAGCCAAGGTTCGTGACCACGGCCACGGCATCACACTCTATCAGCTCCTCGTCCTTCCTCGTGCCATCCGGCTCTTTCACCTTCGCTTCGTCCAACATCCTGGCGCCTGACAACGTTCTCTCGCTCGCGGTCGGCGACTTTGATGGGGACGGCCAGAACGAGATCGCCGTCGCTGCGCTTCAGGACGGGCAGACGCTTTATGTGACGATGTTCCGGTACACCAACACCGGGACGAATCCGCCCACCCTCACGGAGGTCAGCTCGCGGGCGGTGTCGCCTAATCAGCACAATTTTTCGAGCATTAACCTTGCCGCCGCCGACCTCGACGGCGACGGCAAGGACGAGCTGGTCATCGGCGAGTCCGACTGGGACGCGCGTCAAGTCTCTAATCCGTTAGGCGGGACTTACACCGCGTTTACGTTTTTCGGAGTCTTCTCTGTTTTCCAATCTGATCCAAACCTTAACCTGACGTTCAAATCGGCAGGCGTGCCCTTGGCAACCGGCTATTACGCAGCTTTTTATCCGTATTCTCGGGTGCAGGTCGTGCCCGGACTCTTCCAGTTCGATCCGAGCAACCCCGGCTCCTTCAAACGGCGGCAGATCGCTCTGGGCTTCAACGGATACGGTAGCCGTAGCGCCTCCGCTCCCCTCGTTACGATCCGGCTCTACTCGGTTTCGACCAACCTGGCGACGATCTCGCAGATGGGCTCCGACATCTACCTCGAGTTGATAAACAGCACATTCTCGCTCGCCGCAGGAGGCTTCGTCGGCAACGCGAACCCGCAGAGTCCGGTCTGGTCGCTGGCGGTGAATGTTGATCAGTCTTCTGGCCCCATCTCGGGATCTGGCAAAGGCTCCGCCGACCGCAGCGTCACGTATTTAATCAACCCTGCCTCGAACGCGGTGGCCTCGGCCCTCGTGCTGCCGCTGCCCTCGACCCCGCCCGGGAATGACCGCCTGCCCGTGGTGGCCTTCGATGCCGACGGGGATTCGATGTATCTGGGTGCGCCGACGCATTTCGTGGTTTCAAGCCTCCCACAGTTGGACTTCGTGCTCCAGGAGCCGCCCAAGCATGCCTGGTACGACCAGGCCTCCGGCCTGGTTCGCAACGTCAGCCGCGTAGATGGCTTCTACGTCGCGCTCACCGACTCGAAGGGCATCAACTATAATACGACCAGCACCGACTCGACCAGCCAAAGCTTCGGTGGCCGGGCAGGCGTTAACGTCAGCTTAGCCTTCGGGTTTAAGCGTGAAGTAGGCATCGGTGACGTGGCAGCGATCTCAGTTGATGTGAACTCGAGCAACTACTTTGCGTTCCGGTCGGCTTACAACTACCAGGCCAACCAGTCCACCCTGAATTCGAGCTACGCCAGCAGGCAGGTCCAGGTGGAGAACCAGACCACCAAGGACGACCACCTCCAGGGCCGGTTTCAGACTTTTGACCTCTGGCGCTATCGGGTTTACGGGTCGTCACTCACCGACGTCCAAAGCAATTCGGCAAACGTCTTCTACGACTTGCTCATGCCTGGGCCATCCGTCACCTTCTACGGCGGTGGCCTTAATTTCGACTGGTACCAACCCGTGCATGAGAACGGCAACATCCTCTCCTACCCCCAATTCTACGCGGCGCAAAGCCCGAGCGATCTCGGGGACTATACCCTCAACGGCCTTAACTCAAGCGAGCCCTTCATCTCCGGTATCCAGCAGTTCGTGGACGGCAATGTCGGGAGCATCGGCCTTACCTACCAGAACGGTTTCACCAGCGGCTCGACGCTCTCTTCCCAATCCACGTTCAATTATAGTCTTGATGTGGCCTCCACGTGGGGTACTGAATTCAAACCGTTTGGGGCGTCTCTGTTTTTCAAGGCGACGGGCTCGTTCGGTTTCGATAACGCCTATTCTTGGGCCAATTCCACAACGGCCAACAGGACGCAGACCAGTTCGACGGGCATCACACTCCAAAAGCCCCAGCTTGCTGGCTCCTCAGCGACGGCGTACGCCTTCTATCCGACCTTCTACCTCGCGGAGAACGGCACGGGCAAAGTGACCCACAACTGCGATGTCGCCGGCAGTGCGAGCGGGAGGAATTTCTGGGCCACAATCTACGGTCGGCAGTACGACCCGGCGCTCAACCTGCCCCTCCGCTTCGTGCCGCACTACGTCCTGACCCTGTTCGAGGGATGGAGGCCCAACGTCGGGGCCTCGCGCAAGCAGATTCGGGGCTTCTTCCTTCGGCGGTACGAGCCGAACGAAGTGACGGGTGGTTACGACCTGCTCACCCAAGCCCCGAACTACGGTGACCGGGTGCGGATGGCCGTCCGCGTTTATAACTACAGCACGGGCCAGTCCTTCTCCGGCCTCACGGTCCGATTCGAGGCGATCGCCTTCGATCCATCCACACAGATCGAGAGCGGCCCGCGCATACCGATCGGGGAGACGATTGTCCCCTTCCTTGGCCCTTTGGGTGTGACGGAGGCGGAGGTCGTCTGGGACACGGCGGCTACGGTCCCAGCGCCTGCCATCGGTGCCTACGCCGACTACCGCATCTACGTCGTGCTGGACCCCGACAATACGCTGCCAGGCGAAATTTACGAGAGTGAGGATCCCAACCGGCAATATCCTGGGGTAGATCGGGACGGGAATCCGTTGCCGGTCGGGGTTGACCCCGGGCAGAACAACGAAGGCTGGGGCCTGGCTGAGCTCTACATGCCGCTGGTCAGCCAGCCGCCCGGCGTCGGCCGCGCGCCGCAGGCGAAGTTGCTTAAGGACGCGCTGGCGGCCAGGGCGCGCAACGGCAAGTTAAAGACGAAGGAGGTGACCGCGGAGTTCGGCCAGCCGATCGAATTGCGCGTGGACGTGCAGTCGGACGTAACTGACCCTGGCTACTATACGGTTCTGCTCTATGACGGCGACCCACTACAAGATGGAGAGCTGATCGCCCAGAAGTTCGTCCGGGGGCTCTCGGCGCAGACGGGACGATTTGTCTGGCTTGGGTGGATCCCGACACGGCTCGGACGGCACGACCTCTTCGCCCAGGTGATAGAGCCTGACGGCGCCCCGACCCCGAGCAACGACGCGGCCACCTTGAAGGTGCAAGTCGTCAACCCGCCCAAGAAGTAGCCTCCCAGCGGCCCGAACGCGAAGCAGTCGCCCCAGCAGAGTGAACTAAGAACTGTTGATAGGAAGATTAGAATGAACGGAGAAAAGCTATGAAAGAACCGAAAATGATCAAGCCGAGGGAAACCTCGACACAGAAGCGCACAGCAGCCACGGAAACCATGGCCCGGCGAGACTTCCTCGCCCAAGCGTCCGTGCTCGGCACGGCACTCCTGGCAGCTTCGTCGTGGGCTGGCGCACAAGGCAGCGGCGAGCTTGGCCAGCGAGCGGCACAAACGGTGCCGACGCTGAATGGACTGTTCCCGTTGCATGTCCGGGGCCGCGGTCACCCGCGCCGCCGCAAGAACATCAAGGACCTGACTGCGCAGGAGAAGGCCGACTTTGTCGCGGCGATTCTGAAGCTCAAGGTGACGCCCTCGCCGACCGGTTACGGAGTGGGCAACTGGTACGACTATTTCGTCGGCCGCCACATGATGAAGACCACGTGCTTCAGCATTGAGACTGGCCAGCGCAGTTGGGGGCATGATGGGCCCGATCTGATCACGTTCCATCGCGCGTTCCTGCTCGAGTTCGAGGAAGCCCTGGCGGTGGTGTCGGGAAAACCGATCGGAATACCGTACTGGGACTGGCCCGATCCAGCATCGACAGCCGCCATGCTCGCCGATGACGTCATGGGGCCCAGCGGCGCCCCGCCGGACTACGTCGTGACTTCCGGACCGTTTAGGGGGGGCCAATGGCCCATCAACGTTCTCACCTGGGTGGCACTGGCCGCAGGGCAGTCGGCAGATCTCGTGAGAGCAGTGGGGCTCAGCGGCCCATTCCCCCCGATCCATCCTCCCAGCGCCCAGGAAGTTCAGGCCGCGCTGCGCGCTCCGTTCTACGATGTCGCCCCGTGGGACCTCACCGCCGATGCCACCATGAGCTTCCGCGCGGCCATGGATACGGACGGCCTGCCCAACACTTGTGAGAACGGCTTCTACAAGGAAGTGGTGCGGGCCCTCCGCCCTCACGCTGAGGGGCACGCGTACATCGGCGGGATTTTCTTTCAGGACGGGAGACTCGTCTTTGGGCATGAGGCCAACGTCTCCACATCGCCTAACGACCCGTGCTTCTGGCTGCACCATGCGAATATCGACCGCATTGCGGAGATGTGGTGGCAAGCCCACAACTACCAGTATCTGCCGATCTCCGGCGGGCCACGAGGGGTGAACATAGACGATCCTGTGTGGCCCTTTGCGCCACTAACGCACGGCGACATGGCGCTTCCCGCCGAGACCTTCGGCTACACATACGACTAAAGATAGAGAAGAACGCGCACGGCGCCCCTACCTCACATCCCAGAAGAATGACTTCGCGAGCAGCCGCGCGAGACGTCCACGGATAAATTACTAACGCTGGACTGCCTTCGTCGTGTCGTGACACCTCGAGTGCGGAAGGGCCACGCAAGCACCTCAAAATCGCCGACAAATAGCTTGACCCTGATGTGAAACCTGCAAAGACTCGCGGCCAACGAACCCAGATGAAAACCCAAACCTCCGTTAGCCGCGCTCCGGCAGAAGCGATCTCTCCCGAAGCAAACCGTCCGGCCAGGTTACCAATTTGTGAAGGCTGGACGCGCCGCCGATTTCTGTTGACGGCGGGCGCGACACTCGCCAGCGCCGCCTGGTCGGCCGACGCGGCCGCCCGCGCTGCTCGACCGCTGCAGGTCCGCCGCAATGTGATGGACCTGAGCGGCGCCGAGAAGGCCGAGCTAGTTAATGCGTTCCTCAAGCTGAAGCGAACTCCCTCGCCATTCGAATCAAACTTCAGCTACTACGATCAACTGGTGCGCTGGCATTTGCTCTCGCTGAGTTGCACGACCAAGGAGCATCCCGACACTCCCTGGCCCGCTCATTCCAGCCCCGGCTTTCTGCCCTGGCATCGCCTGTTGCTCTATCACTGCGAGCAAGGACTGCAAAAGGTCACCGGTAAACTCATCGCGCTTCCCTACTGGAATTGGACCCAGCCGGCGTCGGTGGATGTCGTCTTCGCTGACGACTTCATGGGACCGCGCCGGGGCGAGCCCGACCAGCATTACGTGGTGACGAGCGGGCCTTTTCGCAAAGGCACCTGGCCGCTCAATGTCCGCTCCGCTCCCAGTGATGATCCGGGGCAGTCCCGCGAGTTGGTGCGGGCTTACGGTGTGGCGGGGAACGATTTCTACAAATCTATTGCGCCGGCTTTGCCAACCGCACAAGAGTTGGACCAGGCCCTGGCGCTGGACGCTTATGACGCAGAACCATTCGACATTTCAGCGGACCCCAACCGCAGTTTCCGTGGCCGGTTCGAAGGCTGGAGCGGCTTCGAAAGGCTGGTCTGCAGCAGTGATGGAGTCGAGCAACCCGTTCCCGGCCCCTCCCCGACGCTCATGCTTCACAACCGCGTGCATTACTTCGTGGCCGGCAACTTTACCGTAGGGGATCAGGTTTGGTTCGGTTCCTTGAAGCCCCACACCTCCCCGAACGACCCCGTGTTTTTCCTGCACCACTGTTTCATTGACAAAGTCTGGGCCGACTGGATGGCCAGGCACGGACGGCAATATCTGCCGGAGCGCCCCATCGCCAAGAGCGGCAACGCCCTGGTAGCCGTTCCCGGGCGAAAGACGGCTCTGCGGCCCTTTGACCGGGTTTCCCCGAAGAGCGCCACGCCCGCCAGCGTGCTTAACCACCACGATCTTGGATACGCCTATGACACCGAGAGCCTTTCCGGCTAAAATTCTCTTTTGAAATGTTGCCAACGAGACAAGAGTATCGCGCCCAACAAACCCTATGAAAACGCAATCGACAACCGTAGCAAAGACCTCCCTTGAATTAAACTGCCCGGCTTCGGCGCCACCCACCGAAAGCTTGACACGCCGCACCTTCCTGGCCGCAGTGGGCAGCAGCCTCGCCGCCGCGGCGTTGCCGGTGACGGCGCTTGCCGCCCAAGAGTCTTCAGCCAAGCACAGTCCCGACTCCAAGTCCCTGCGCATCCGCAAAGCCGTAACCAAACTCACCGCCGCCGAGAAGCAGGAGTACATCGAAGCCCTTCACAAGCTGAAGAAGGTAAAGTCGCCTTACGACACACGCCTGAATTACTTCGACCAATTCACGAGCTGGCATTTCATGGCCGTGTGCTGTCCCCGGGCCGAACACCCGGATACACCCTGGCCGTCGCATCACATGCCCGCCTTTGTCCCCTGGCATCGAATGCTGCTGCAGGTCTTCGAGCAGGCGTTGGAAGCGGTCAGTGGCAAGCCGTTGACTGTTCCGTACTGGGACTGGGCGGACCCAGCCGCGCTGGATGCGGTGTTCGCTGACGATTTCATGGGTCCCAAAGTGGGCGTTCCGGAACAGAACTACGTGGTCACGACGGGGCCGTTCCGCAAAGGCGAGTGGCAGCTCGAGGTGCTCTCCGCTCCGAGCGATGATCCCGGCCAATCTCGCTGGCTGCAGCGCGCCTACGGGATAAATGAGGCCGGGCTGGACTGTCACATGCCCACCTCAGAAGAGGTGGCCAGGGCACTGGAGATCAAGGATTTCGACGTCGCCCCATACGGCATCACGTCCGATGTCAACAAGAGTTTTCGGCAGTGGCTGGAAGGGGTAAACGGGATTGTGGGCAAAAAATGCAGCGCCGACGGCGTCGAGGAATTCATAGGCGGGCCTCATCCCTACACACGCATGCATGCCGCCGTGCATTTTTACGTTTCGGGGTCGTGGAAGCAGGGCGATCACCTGCAGCGGGGAACACTCGTGCTGCTCACCGGCGCGGCCGATCCGGTATTCTGGCTGCACCACAGCATGGTTGACAAAATGTGGGTGGACTGGTCGGCCCGCCATGGCCGCGTTTATGTGCCTGAAAAGGAGATTCCCAAGACGGGAAGCATGCTGGCAAAGGTTCCCGGCCTGAAGACACCTCTGCGGCCCTTCGACCGTGTGGCTCCGGAGATATGCAGGGTGGCAAACGTCCTCGACCACCGCAAGCTCGGTTACGCGTACGATACGGAGAATCTCGGCCTCTGACCCCTCGCTCTTGGATTGTTCAGTGTCTCTTCCACCAAACAGGGCCTGAAGCCTAAGAACAGTCTTGTTGCCGTCAAGTATCACGGCTATTGGTACTACATTGATGAACGGGATATTCCGAGCAGAAGAACTTTCAGCCTGATGCTGATGATGTCGCGTGTCAACCTTTCCAAGGCGACAAAAGAAGGCCCGGTGCTGACCCTTCCCGTGGGTGGCTCGGGGCAATGACGGCTGACGCCTCTGAAACATGTTTTATTGAAAAACAATCCACCATTTGCCCTCACCGCGGAGAAGACCTCTCTTGAGCCAAACGATCTGGCCACGACGCCAGCTACAGAAGGCTGCGCGCGTCGCCACTTTTTGGCGGCGGTCGGGAGCAGCCTCGCCTCCGCGGCTTTGCCGGTCGCGGCGCTCGCCGCCCAAGAGTCCCCTGCCAAGCGCAGTCCTGTCGCCGGGAGGATGTCGAAAAGCGGCAGTAACCCCGAAGGCGCGCGCGGGCAGTACTCGGCTGCCCCCGCCTGGAACCTGCCTGACACGACCGGCAAGAACATGGCGCTCAGCCAGTACAAGGGCCAGCCAGTCGTGGTGATTTTCAACCGGGGTCGCAGTTGCATCCATTGCGTGGAGCACCTCGCCCGCCTGGCAGCGAATGCCCGCAAGTTTAGCGACGCCGGCATTAAACTGATTGCCATTTGTTCCGAGTCTCTGGACAATCTCAGAGAATCGCAAGCCGAGTACCAGAAGGATTGGGGCGGCTTTCCCTTTCCGCTACTGTCGGATGCGAAGCTGACCGTTTTCAAGGCCTATCGCTGTGTGGATTTCGCCGACCAGCCGCTGCACGGCACGTTTGTCATCGACGCGCAGGGCTGGGTCCGCTGGCTGCAGATTGGCAGTCAGCCGTTTAACGATCCAGCCTTTCTCCTGGCGGAGGCAAAGGATTGACACAGGGCGGCCGGCCGATAACCAAAAAAGGAACCGAAAAAAAGGACGCAGCTCATGAACAAACAGCCTAATATGTCGCCAGTGATTCAGCGCAGAATTGCCATTTGTACTGCAGTCGCCGCGGTCTTGCTCGTGGCAACAACCGGGCTTGCTCAGCAGCTTCCGGAATCACCCTGGACCAAGGCCGCGGCCTTCCCAGAACCGGCCGAAGAGTGGTACGGCACCGCCGTGAACGGCAAGATGTACGTGATGGGCGGCATCCACGGCGACAAGAGTCTTGCGGGCAACTTCGAGTACGACCCGAGCAGCAACAAATGGACGGAGAAAAAAGGCCTGCCGCAGCCGCTACATCACCCCGCGTCGGTTGCTTATCAAGGAAAGATTTACCTCTTTGGCGGCTTTGTGTTCGCGGACAAGAGCCAGGCCGACTTCGGCTGGGTGCCGATCGATAACGCCTGGGAGTACGATCCGGCGGCGGATTCGTGGAAGGCGCTGACACCAATGGCTGATAAGCGCGGCTCGGCCGTAGCGGTGGAAAGCGGGGGCCGGATCTATGTCATCGGTGGCGTGACCACAGTGGAAGGGGCCAAGGAATCCTTCATTGCCTTCGGTCCCGCCCGTGTCCTCAGCATCAACGCTGTGTACGATCCCGCGGCGAACAAGTGGGAAAGCCGCAGACCGATGGAGTTGCCGCGCAACCATGCCTTCGCCGGCGCCGTCCACGGCAAGATTTACGTGATCGGCGGGCGCACGGGGCATGCCTTCATCACCGTTGGCACCAACACGGACGTTGTGGAGGAATACGATCCCGCAACCGACATGTGGAGTGCTCCGAAGCGGCGGATGCCCACCGCCCGCAGCGGCGGCTGCTGCGGGGTGCATGTCGGCAAGATCTACGTGGCGGGCGGTGAGGTGACAACCGACCAACTCGTGGGTGCTTTCCGGGCCGTGGAGGCTTATGATCCCGCTACCGATACCTGGACCGCAATGCCCTCCATGCCGATGCCGCGCCATGGTGTCGCGGGCGCCGTGCTGGGCAATCGGCTGCACTTTGTGAGCGGCATGGTATCATCGTCAGGGGCCATGCCCTTGTTGGACAAGCGCCTGGACCTCCATACCTCGTCGCACGATGTGCTGGAGCTTTCACCTTAACAGTTGTTTCTATGACGAGGCGAGAAGAGAAGCCCGGCGTTGCCGGCGACCAGGAAGAGGTTATGGTTCCGGCGGACAAAATCAAATGGGCGCCGGCTCCGCCCTCCTTTTCCGAAGGCGCACAGGTCGCGCCCCTCAGGGGCGATCCTTCGAAGTCAGGTCCTTATACCACTCGGATGAAAGTGCCGGACGGCTACAAGACTCTGCCGCATTGGCATTCGACGGATGAGTACATGACGATCCTCCAAGGCGTGTTAGTCATGGGCCTGGGGGAGAAATTCGACCCGGCCGCGGTGACCGAGCTGGGCGCCGGCTCTTTCATCCGGATGCCAAAGGGCGCGCGCCAATTCGTCTGGGCCAAGGGCCAGACAATCATCCAGGTGCATGGCATGGGACCGCTCGATATCCATTACGTCAACGCGGCCGACGATCCGCGCAAGGAATAAGGTCATTCCCCGGAGGCGGTATGTCGAAAGCTGGCGACGTCTATGAAAACCCCGTGACCGGTGAGCGTGCCGTAATCCGCATCGGGACGGACGAGACCGGCGGCGAACTGCTGGCTGTGGATCTGTACGTCCGTCCGGGCGGCGCGGTGATGGGCGAACACCTCCACCCGGCGATCGAGGAGCGGTTCACTCCCCTCCGCGGGCAGGTCGGGATTCGGCTATCGGGGCAGGACGTCGTCGGGGAGCTGGGGAAAACACTGATCGCCCCTGCGGGGATGACGCACGCCTGGTGGAACGCGGGTCCGGAGGAGGCCCTCGTCCGCATTGAGATCCGGCCGGCCGCCCGCTTCGAGGAGATGATCCTCAACGCGTTCGGATTGGCCCAGGACGGCAAGGTCAATCGGAAGGGGATGCCCAAGCTCCTGCAACTGGCCGTCTTCGCGCGGGAGTTCGACGACGTGGTTTGGTTTACCCGTCCGCCGCGGGTGGTGCAGCGGGTTCTGTTCGCCATTCTCGCCCCGATCGCCCGGCTGCTGGGCTACCGCGGGAGCTATCCGGAGTACCTGGCACGCAGACCCACGCGCGTCGTCGAGGTCGAACACATGGATGCTCCTACATCATGAAATGGGGAGACTTGACATTCTGCGAGGCAAAGAGATGATGCGTGCCGATGACCCTATACGAGCAGGTGATTCCCTGCCGCGCGCAAGCGCTAGAACAAAAAACGTGATTCCTGCATTTCCAAAAGAGTTAGCAGGAGTCAAAAATCACCTTCAGGAAAACCATGCGAACTAATATTCATGCTACACCTCCCATCCTACTCCTGCTGCTTCTGTCCTTCTCCCCTCCACCTGCGTGGGCGCAAATAGAGGATTCCCAAGCGTCGCCGATTGAGGCGCAGTCAGGACAGGCCGGAGCGCCCTGGAAGACGCTCATCGGTTGGGAAGGAGGCAAATACTTCAGTTTTCCCTATGCCATCGTGAAGGTGCCGTTGTGGGGCAACCTGGATAATGGTTTAGGTCTGAAGGTCGCGGGGGACGGCCTCCAGTATAAGTTCGGCTCCGCGGTTGGAACTGTCCATGCCACCGCCCCGAGTGCGGAAACCCTGCTGGGCTATGCGGTCACCTCGGATAAGAGCAGCTTCAGTCTGTACCTGGGCCCGCAGTATCGCCACACGGAATACGATCAGGGTTTTAAGAGCCGGTTCCCCGACTTTGGTTTTAAGACGGATTTCAGTGCTGCCGCCAATCCCAGTGACAAGGTCCACATGAGTTTCAGCGCCTTCTACACCACCGTGAACAAGATGTACCGTGTCCAGGCACGACCGCTGATGTACGGCAACCGGACGGGCATCCAGGTCGGGCCGGAAATCATCTACCTGGGGAACCCCGATTTCAACCGCGACGAGTACGGGTTGGCGGCCACAGTTCCATTGAGCCGCGCCGTTAGTATGTCCATCCATGCCGGCTATATGCACCACGAAGCGGTCCGTTCCGGCACGGAGGTGGAAGGCGCCTACTATGGCATCTCCTTCACCTTTACGCTTGGGAAGTAAACTCCTGGAATGACCGCTTAAAGACCTGGCTTCACGCCGCCAATTTCAGATGCGTGATGCGGAAGACGGCGCCGCGGGGGTCGTTGGCGAGGCATTCGATTTCCCAGCCGTGGGCCAGCACGATCTGCTGCACGACGGCCAGGCCGAGGCCCGTGCCGGTCTTTTGCGTGGTAAAGTAGGGCTTGAAAATCTCGGCGCGGTGCTCTGGCGGAACGCCGGGGCCGTTATCGCGGACTTCAAGGCTGGCTTCGGAGGCGGTCTGCCGAGCCGTGACGACATCAATGCGCCCGGAGCCGTCCACCGCCTGAATGGCATTGAGTATGAGATTGAAGAGCGCCTGGCGGAAGAGTTGTTCATCCGCCTCGACCCGGAGCGGCTCGCCCGAAACGTCCAGCACGATCTGCTTTTCTTCCAGGTCGTGAGTCAAAGCGCGGGCGACTTCGTTGGCAACGGAATTGAGGGCGAGTGACGTGCGGCGCACCTCGCGCGGACGTGAGTAATTGATAAATTCGTTTAACTGAGCGGTGACCTTGTCCGTTTCCTCGATGATTCCGCGCGTCTTTTCCCGAATCTCCGGCGGGGCGTCCTCGCGCCGGGAGATGATTTGGGCCAGGCCGCGAATGATGTTGAGCGGGTTGCGTGTCTCGTGCGCCAGGCCGGCGGCCGCCAGGTTCATTTCCTTGAGGTGCGTATTTAATTCACTGGCGCGCACCAGCCGTATCTGCAGCTCGGAGGATTTTGACAGGTTGCGCCAGGCCACACCGGAGCCGAGGGCCGAGACGCTGGCAAAGAATGCGATCACAAACCGCAGCCAAAGATCATGCAAATCAGCAGCCCGGAATGAAACTGTGGACATTGCCAGCGCCAGTCCATGCAGCTCCCTTTGTTCGATCAAAGTCTGATACTCTTGCTCGTTGAGCCGGCGTGCCCAAAAGGGGCGTTTGGGTCGGAATTCGTCCTCCGGCGGCGGGCCACCGCGCGCGCCCAGGGCCGGCCCACCGGCGGCGCGGTTCAGCACATTTGACGAATCGGTTTCCGGCGGCCGGGGCTCGCGGCGTCCGCGTCCGCCTTCGCGCATGGAATTGGTAAGAGGGGGCAGCAGCACCGGCGCAAGCGGATTGGTTACGCCCTCCTGCAACACGCTGGCGCCCTCGATAGGATAGACAACCGTCACGCTGCGCAACCCCCAGCGTTCACCCGCCTGCCGAATATCCTGCTGTTCCAGATCGATTGGCCGACCGGCCGAAGCTACGGCTTTGCCGGCAGCGTTCAGGAGCACGACCCCAAGAACCTCGGCGGACCTTTCCAACTCGTTGGTGCGCCCGTTCACCAGTTCATCCAGCACCGGTTGCAGGCGGTCGCCGAAGACGGCTCCCGAGCGGAATTGGAGCCCGCGGATCGAGGCGCCCAGCGTATCCGCGATGTCTTTGGAACGGTTCCGCAGCGCGGTACGGGCGTAATCCTTGAACCGAAGATGCTCCTCGATTTGCCAGCCGGCCACCAGGGCCCAGGCGGCGAGCAGCAGGGCATAAACCACTGCACTTCGGCGGCTCAGTTCCATGAACGTCTTATTTGTTTTTGGGCGACCCTTTGGCCGGCGGGGCTGGTTCCTTCCTGGGCAACGTGTCCAGGTACTTATTCAACTCCTGCTCGGTCAACCCTTTGGCAGCGTCGGACTTGGCCCGCTCACTCTCCGTCAGGGCCGCGACTTCGGTTGGAGCCTGAATGATATGAGGCGTGAGGAAAATGAGCAGTTCAGTTTTGGCGCCGTTCTTGGTTTTGTGTTTGAACAGGTTTCCAAAAAACGGAATGTCGCCGAGCAAAGGAATCTTGCTTTCGGTCTCGGCTTTCGAGTCTTCCATCAAGCCGCCGATAATCACGGTTTGACCATCCGGCGTGACAACCACCGTATCGGCGGAGCGGGAATTGATGAGCGGCGCGGTGACAGTGCCGCCCGGCCCGCTCGAGATCGCGACCCACTGAGAGCGATCGGACACCAGCTCGGACTGCTCCGGCGAGAGAATCATTTCCACCAGGCCATTGCTCGTGATGAAGGGGGTAACGCGCAGGATAATGCCGACGCTTTGGTAACTTACAGAATTGATCGCGTTGCCGAAATTGTCGAAACGCACGGCTGTGATCAAGGGCACCGATTGGCCGATGGTAATCGTGGCCGGCTGATTGTTGCGGGCGACCACAGAAGGCCGGGAGAGGACCTTGGCCTTCCCGGACTCAGCGATTGCACGCAAGGTGACCTGATAATCCTGGGCAAAAAGTTGGTACAAGCCGGCAGGACTTCCTGAATTGGCGAGGCCGAAGATATTGGACCCGGCGAAGCCTTTGGTTACTGGAGTGATGCTGCTGGGAAAGATGCCGGCATTCGTCGTGCCCGCACCCAACACAGTGAAATTGGTCATGAAACCGGTCGTGAGTGGATTTGCGGTCCGGTTGTTGTTATACGATCCCTCGATGCCGATGTCCGACGAGTCATTGTGCGTGACTTCGAGAAACACGACTTTGATCAGCACCTGCGGTTTGGGCCGGTCCAGGTTCGAAACGACCTGGGAAATATATTGGCGGGTCTTCTCATCCGCGATGACGATGAGGCTGCGGGTTTCGGGATCGATCGAGATCACCGCGTCACCGACGTCTCCGTTGGCGGGATAAGTGCGGGTGCTGGTCCGGCGTGCGGACGAGGCTGCGGTCCCAGCGCCGCCGCCGCCGAAGCCGCCGGGTGGGAATTGAGCGCGCGCCTCCAGCGCGGTGAGCAACCAAACTACCACGAGTAGCACAAAGTGAGCGCGCCACTCCTGCTTCCTGAACAAAAGGCCTCGGGCAGTCGCTTCCCCCTCACCCCAACCCTCTCCCTTAGCGAGAGGACGCATCTCCCGCCGCGCCGAAACTTTTTGCGAGCGCCCGGTCGCACTCTGGGCAGACCGCGCGTCTCCCTCTCCCTTGGGGAGAGGGTTGGGGTGAGGGGAAGCAGTGCGCAGAAATGGGATATCGTTCGAGACTGCAGCAGCCTGCCTCGAAGACTCGGTGGAATGTTGGTGGGTCATGATTTTGCCTTTCTGGATTTATGACAGCCTATTGCCCGAAGGTTCCTATGCCGCCGCCCCGAGAGCCTGGGGTCATGGAGGTTGACCTGGAGCCAGAGGTGGTTTGCTGGTTTTGGGTCGTGCTTCGGTTCAGCAGCGGGTTATTCTGGCTGGAGGTGCTTCGGTTATTTTGCGGCGTGCCCGTTTTATTAAACATATCCTGAAGGACCTGCAGTGCCTCCTGCGGTTCAGCATTTTGCACCGGGAAAATCGCCACTCCTCGCGTGTTGGCCGGGTCGGGGTCCAACTGCGTGATCACATCCTCAATCTGATCCATTAGGACCTTTGTAGCGGTGACGACTACTGAGCCCGTGCGCGGATCCGCGACCGCAACGACCCGGTTGCGCTTTCGGATTCGCGAGCTTTGACTGTTGCTGCCGCCGGTGGCGCCGGTTCCACCAGGGCCGCCGCCGGTCATCATGCGACGAATAAATCCACCTGGGCCGCCAAATTGCATTGGAGATTGATTACCGCCGGTGCGGGTGTCATCGGGAAACAGGTTGGTGAGCAGGTCCGCAGTTTCCGTCGGATCGGCGTGTTGCAGGTGAAAGACCTTGACGACGGTCACATCCTCGGCGCCCATATCGATCGCTTTAACCACTTCGGCGACCTTCCGAATGTTGGCCTGGGTGTCGGTGATGACAAGCGCGTTGCCCGCTTCATTCGCCGTGATCGACGTTTGCATGGAAACCAACGGCTGCAGGTCTTTGACCAACTGTGCGACTTCGACGTACCGCACCGGGATGATCTGAGTGACGACGCGATCGCTCACGGGCATGGTTTCGGGGTCGCTGCCCTGGATCACCGGTATGTTCTGGGTCTTGGCTTCATCGCGAGCCACAATCGTCAGGACTTTGCCGTTGCGGATGGCAGCCAGCCCATTCTGAACCAGCACGGTATCGAGCAAGTCCAGAGCCTCCTCCCGCGTCAGCGGCTCGTTGCTCCACAAGTCCACCTTGCCGCGGACCGAGGTGCCCGGCTTGAGGTTGATGATGAATCCGGCGGCTTCACTGAAATAATTCAGCACCTGCTCCAGCGATGCGCCGCGGAAATTCATGCGCAGAACATTGGTCCCGTTTTCAACAGCAACTTTCGCGGTCGGCGTCGAGGCGGCCGTCTCGGTTGTTTGGGCTGGCAACACCGCAGCTTTGTCCACGGGTGCTGTCGGCTGATTGGTGGAGGCTGATGCGGCGGGCGCGGCCGGCGCAGCCTCGGGTGTGGCCGCAGGAGCGTTTGGCTGGGCGGCGCCGGCAACATTGGAATTGCTTTGGGCGTCAGGCTTCGCCACGGGGGCCGCTGCCGATTGCGCGAGCACGACGGATGTTGCGGCGGCAAACACCGCCGTCAGAATCGATAGTCTCATTACGTTCATAGATTAATTCAAACCAGGGTTTCGTCCGTGTCTTTTCATTGCGGGTTCTCGCCGCGCTCAGCGGCGGCCCGGCGCCGAAGTCGTTCAAGCACATCGTTTCCACTCCCGCTTGGAGGCGCCGCCGTTTCGGCGGTGGCGGGCTCTTGCGGGTCGGCCACGTCCAAGGGCGGCGTGCCTCCATCAGGTGTGGGCGCAGGCTGTAACTCGCCGCCGGGGGCGCCAGGCAGAGCGCTTTGCTCCCCAAAACCGGCCGGTCGGCGCGAACCAACCGGGGCCGAAAAGCGCGAAGAACCGCTTGGCGCGGCGGTCTCCGATCTCTCCGACACGCGCCACTCGCCTTCTTCGCCCTGTGCCAACTGCATCCCTACGCGTAGCTCGACCTGGTTGCTGGGCGACGCCAGCTTTACAAACGCAGGCTGGATCGCAGCCACCTTGAACCCGGCAATGGTTTCGTCCTGCTTCAAGACCTTGCGATAATCGGAACTGCTGCCATCGAAAAAAGCAAACAAGCCTTTTTCATAACTCATGGTTCCGACCAAGGCGAATGATTCAGCCCTGATGGCGGTTCCAGATCCACGTTCCCGTCGAACGTATCGAGTCGAGCGGCGTGGGTTGAAGATGTTCCGATCCGTGACAATGCGGAAGGAGGAATAATCGAAGCGGGCGGGAGTGTTGGTGGACTGGGCATCGGCAATCCAAAGTCCAAAGTCCAAAGTCCAAAGTCCGAGAAGAAGCAGGGGCATCACCGGACATCGAATATCCAACTTCGATGACTTGTACCTTCTGCGTTCCCCGCAACGAGCGACCCTCAACCCTCGCCCGTTGAGGCTTGGAGATTGGGGCTTCTCTGGAGCTTGGAGCTTGGGATTTGGAGCTTTTCTGTCGAGGTTCATGGTTGTTTCTCCTGTGGTGTCAACACCAGCCCGCTCACTTGCAAGCCCAAGGCGAGCTGCTGACCTTCATTGTCACGCGCACTCAGCTCGACGATTTCGAATTTCAAGACCGGAGAGCCCTTTTCCATATCGTAGAGAAAGTGGCTGAGCGAACTGAGCGTGCCAGCCGCTTCGACGCGGCATTGCAGGGTCATGTAATCGTCCGCATCGTGTTTCCACTGCGGGTTGATTGACGTGATGCTGATCCGGTTAGTTTGGGACCAGCGGTCGAAAGCGCCAAGGACCTGTTGCTCGGCCAGGGAAGGATTATTCGGCAGCGTCTTTCGGCGCATCTGCTCCCAGCGCCCGCGCAGGCTTTGTTCGCGGCGCACCAACTGACTCCCGTTCTCCACTTTCCGGCGCAGCTCCGCTATCTGCTTCGCCCGCTCAGTCCAGAGTTTGCCCAACGGCGAGAGGATGGCTTTGTCGGCGACAAACAGCGCCACCACTGCCATGGCCAGGATCATAAGGAGTTGCTGGCGATTCTTAATTTTCACTTTTCCCTCCCTCAGACCAATGAAAATCGAATGTGAACTGCAGCGGCGCTTTCGTGCCGCGAATGGAGACGAGTCGGACATCGGAAATACCGGCGCCAGCACGCAACTTCTCCAACGTCTTCAGCAGCGACTGGTGGTCGCGCGTCGTACCCGTGCATGTCACCGTGTTCAGGTCGCGAATCTCGACGCTCTTGGCCGTGACGACACCATCTTCGGGGAAGGCTGTAGTGAGCTGGCGCAGAATGGTCAATCCTTTCACGGATTCGTCGAACCACGGCCGGTACTGATGAATTTGCTGGGTGACGCCTTCGAGATCGCGGACGTTGGGCGCCATGGCTGTCCATTGCGAGCGCAGGCGCATGAGCTGCCATTGCTGATAAAGAAACGCACCAGCGGCGATGAAGAGGACGGCGCCGGCCGCGGCGCCCGCCAGGCGCCATCGGCCGGAAGAATAACGGGTGGCCATCTGCTGCCAGGCCGTCACGCGGGGCGGCATCAATTCGAAGGACGCTTTGCGGCCGGCCAAATACCTCGCGGCCAGACTCAACGCCGGAGTCACCGGTGCGTCCGCAGGGACCTGCAGCCCGAATTCATCTCGCGGGTACCGGGCCACCACCTCCACTTTCAATCCCATGGGCTCGAGGCGCAGCTCCATTTCGTCGGCCAATTGCTGGGCCGGGGCAGGCGGACCGAAGATGAAGGCGCGGCGTACCGTCTCGCGTAGCCCGGTGGGCAATTGGCCAAGGGTGATGCGCGTTTCGCGCGCGACCACATCCGCATGCAGCGTCTTCTGGCTGCCCTGCAACTCGAGCGTGCCTTCGAGAGCACGTAAGGCCGCTACACCGCCGCCGCCGGTTATTTGCAAACCTACGTGAGTTTCTCCAATCGCCAGCGTCAGCGCGCCCTTCGATGGGTCAGCGCCGGGTGGCTGCAGGGCCGCAATCCCCAGTGAAAAACTGATCGGTTTGAGCTTTGCCACTCGCAACGCTCGCTCCAGCAGCTCCAGATGATTCTTTGGAATCCCCACCAGAAGCGCCTGCTGTTTTTCTCCGGGTGGATGGCAGCGCGACGCCGCGTAATGCAGCGTCACCACATCGGAGGCAAAGCCGCGTTCGGCCTCGATTTGCAGGAAGCTGGCCACGTCCTCCTCGACCAAATCGGGCACCTCGGCGTGAGTCGTGAGTGCCCACTTTAATGGCAGGCCCACGACGCAGTGCCGCTCGCGCACGCCGGCAGCATCCAAATGGTTGCGAATTTCGCGGCCCACCAATTCGGCGTCCGCCGTCAGTGGATCGAGCGAGAGCGACACGGAGAAGGAGCGCTGGACTTCCAGCGAGCCATTGGTGCGGCGCAGAACGACCCCATCAAGAAGGCTGCCATCCAGCGCCAGCCCGAGCAGGCTGGTTAGTCGCCGCTGTTTCCGCGAATTCAAATGGAGTAAATCGATCATCGATTTGCTTTGGCTAACAGCCAGGTGTCGCGGACTTCGTTTCCCAAAGCCCAGCCCAAGTGGGTAAGGTCCTGGCGAAAAATAATTTTCGGCGTCCCATCGCTCGTATCGAACACGAATCGGATGCGGCGATACCCTCTTCCATTGGGGCCGAGAGCGGCGACATCGGCGCTGACCTGGAAAGTCTGGGTCGTGATGCAGTCCGTGGCCTCGAGGGCGTCGAGCACCGCGGAGTTGCTCTCACCCAGCGCCTCGACCACCCAGGCGATTGAAGCAAGTTTGTCAGGATTCGTCTGGCGATAAGTCACCAGCGTCTGGCCCAGGCCAGGATTGGAATTCAGCCCCGGCAGGGCTTCGAGCACCGTCGCGCTGGCAGTGTTCACATTGATTCGGCCATTGATATAGGCGCCATTGGTCACTGTGAGGGCATTGGCGATTTTAGCGAACTCGTCCGCGGTCATTTTGCTGCGGCGATAGAACTGCAGCGGGCTGGTGAAGCTCAGGATGACGGTGCCGCCCTGGCCGCCAGCTGGTCCACCGCGACCGCCGGCGCCACCGCGACCGGCCGGACCTCGGCCCGTGCTCAGCAGCCCCAAATTGCCCAGGATGACATTGGCACGGGCCGAGCCCAGCGCGTTTTGCAACAACGTGGGCAATGAGCCCGTGGCGGTCACGACTCGTATGTCCACGCGCGCCGTTCCATTGCTGTATGTATTCGGCTCTCGGCTACAGACCGTCACAAAGTCCAGGACGCCCGGCTCCAAAACCCCGTTATGGTTTTCATCGTTTTCGTTCGGGTCCAATATGCCGTTGCGGTTCAGATCTTCCCCCGTCAGCGTCTCCATGTCGGCACCGAACAAAAGCCGCAACTCGTCCACCGTTTCGAAGGGAGAGCTCTTGCACTGATACGGTTGCGGTCGAGTCGCGTAGTAAGTCTGGTATGCGCCTGTGACATTGGTGTCGCGCCAATCCAGGATGGCCGAGACCAGCTCCGCATTGGCCCGAGGCAATGAAATCATCAAGCCCGCCAGCAGGTTGCTCGAAGCGGTGTTCAGGTTGACCTTGGCCGCCTCATCCAACAGGCCGAAGCTTAACTGGCCCGGGCCGGCGCTAAGCGTGTTTGTGTCGCGGCCGATCAGCCAGAAATGCGCCTCGCCGACGGGCACAGCTTCACTGAGATAACCGGCCGGGTCGGGGAACATTCCGTTCGATCCGTTCGACACCTGCGTCGCCAGGATGTAATTCACATACCGTGCTGCGCCGTCGATGGCCTGCTCCGCCGAAAGGCCCGACACGCGGCTGTCGGCGGCACGGAGCTCGAAGCTCATTGAATGCGCGAAGTAAAGCGCCATGCTGACCAGGCCAAAGGCAATCCAAAGGACGATGATGAAAGTGGAACCGCTTTCGCCGCCGAGACACCGCGAGATAAGACGGCGCTCACGGGGACGGAGCAAGAAATCCCAAATCCCAAATCCCAGATCCCAAAAAAATCTTGAACTCCAATCCCCAACAAGCGCGGAAGCTGGGAAAAACCCTTTAGCTTTGAAGGTTGGGATTTTTTTGGAATTTGGCTGTTGGAATTTGGAGTTTTTCACTGCGTCCCTCCCGTGCTCGCACTCTGTATTTGATTGGTCCGCGACTGACAAACCAATGGCACGACCATCTCAAAAGGTTGCTGCAGGCGCACATCTGCCGCGGCCGTACCGCCAAGCTGAATACGGACGCGGACCGCCGTGGGCAGGTTGGTATTGCTGAGACTGGTGTCCCAGGACTCCTGCCAGTCGTAGCCGTCGTAGCAGGAGATTTCCAGGCCGTGGACGTCTCCCAGCAAGAATTGCTCTTCCGGTTCCGGGATGCCCGTTGCCAGCAGGTTGCGATAGACACTGCGGATCAATTCCTGTCCGGTGCCGCCGCTGGGGGAACTCGGCTCGCGCAGCTCATAACTGACTTCCTGGATATCGCCCCAGGACTTCTTGTCATCAATCTTTCCAGTCGAGGTAAAAAATTGGAGCCGGTAATTCTGGCCGATGCCACCGCTGAGTTGCTCGCTCTTAAAGTCGCCGACGAGGGCAAATGTGCCTCCCGGTGGCAGCGCGCCTTGCAGGTCGCGCCGCAGATAAGCCAGCGCCTGGTGCAAAGGCGCGGATTCGTCCAGCATCGCCGTGGTCCGGTCGCGCAATCGGATGGCACTGTAAAAAACGCTGCCGATGCCGCCCAGGACGATTGCCGACACCACGAGCGCGAGCATGACCTCCATCAGCGTGAAGGCGGAGGCGGGTCCCTTCTCATCCTTACTCGTACTCTTACTCTCAGTAGTAGTCTCCATTCCTCCCTGCCGGAGATTAAGATTAGGAGGAAGCATCATACCACTCCTTATTGCGTCGTGCTCTGAGACGAAGGCGTCGAACTGTCCACCAGCGTGCTGAATTTGACTGAGTAATCGCGCCCTTGCGCCGAATAAGTGACTTCGGCCGAAAGCAGCCGGATAACGCCTTGGTTAGGGTCTTTGTCCCACGGGTCGTTGCGCAGTGTCCAACGATAATCGCGCACGCCTTGCCGGATGGTGCCGTTCTGGACCGTGGTATTCCAGTTGGTAGTGACGAGGTTCTCGTTGAGGATTCGTTCAGCGACCAGCGCCGCCTCGCCCTTGCGGGCGGCCACCTCGCCGGCGCGACTGGCGAGATGCAGGCCTTCAAGTGCCACGGGAATAAGAATCGCCATGAACACAAGCGACGCCAGCACTTCCGCCAGCGTGAAGGCGGACGATCGTTTAGCTTTGCCGGTTCCGAATCTCATAGCTCAAACGGTTGCGGGACAGTGCCAGCCAGATTGAAAGGCCATCGCGGCCGGTCAGGCGCAGCGTCTGCGGACTGGTCTCGCCGACGGACCCGTCCGGAAGGAACCGGATAGCGGGCAAGCTCGGATGATGGCTGCGGACAGGAGCTCCGCCGGTGGCACTCGCTGAAATTCCGGCCGCGGCTGTGAGGCTGCTTGGCGAGGAATTCTCGCCGGCCACTTCGAGCTGCATATCTTTATCGAGAGTGAAGCTGACCGCTTTGGCATCGTTCGCCTCGTAACTGGGCTCAACCTCCAAACCATATGCGCTTTGCGCAGCGTCGAGCCACAGTTCCATCGGCAACCCCTCGGAAACTGCTCTGCTTTGGCCGTGGCGGGTAAGGGCCAGCAGGCGTCGGACTTCCGAATCCAGCGTGCGACCGCGAAAGAAACTGGCCAGGGCGGGAGCTGTGATCGAAACAGCGATCGTCAGGACGGTCATGACCAGAATCAGCTCGATGAGGGTGAAAGCGCGACGACGAGGAAGCTCCAAGCTCCAAGCTCCAAGCTCCAGAGAAGCTCCAAATCCTAAGTGCCAACGACCCGCTTCCCCGGCGGCCTGCCAGGGAATTTCGAGCTTGGAGCCTGGTGTTTCCCTGGAGCTTGGAGCTTGGAGGTTGGGACTTGCGCTGGACTGTGCCGTATTCATGGCCGAAATCTTGACCGTCTCATCGCTTCTGTATTGTCCAGTTTCCAATCGGCGTTTCTTCTCCAGGAGGGCCCATCGAGCTCAGGTCATACGAAGTGGGATTATGTCGTCCGGGACACTCATAGACATAATCGTTACCCCAGGGATCCTTGGGCACGCTGTCCGCCTGGAGGTAGGGCCCTCGCCAGTTCTGCGCATCACGCGGCGCCGTGACCAGATCCTGCAGGCCGTTCTTACCCTTCGGGTAGTAACCGTTATCGACCTCGAACGCGTCGAGGGCGGTCTTGAAGGTCGAGATCTGCGTTGTCGCCGCAGCGATTTGCGCCTGCTTGGTCCGATTCGTAAACCTGGGAAGGACGATAGCGGCCAGGATGCCCAGGATAACGAGCACCAGCAGCAATTCTACCAACGTGAAGGCACGCAGGTGGAGGTTTTGAGTGGATTTAGTCGCGAGTTGTTGGGTTTTCATAGTTTGTTTTGGCCCGATGGACGGAAGCGCGGGAATTCGGAGTGTTGCGAAAATTCTTCCACCATTCCATTATTCCTGTGTTTCGTCGCGGGCGTCATTTGATGTAATCCTGTAATGTGAAAATGGGCAGCACCATGCTGATGAAAATCGTTCCGATGAACCCGGCGATGAAAAAAAGCATCAGAGGTTCCATGAGCGCCACGGCGGTTTTCAATTCCCGGTCCAGGTCCGACTCCGTGACATTGGCAATCCGGACCAATTCCTGATCGAGCCGGCCGCTTTCTTCCGCCACCGAGATCATCTCCAGGACCGAGCTGGGAAACAGGCCCCTGCAGTTGCCCAGGCTTGCGCCCATTTGACCGCCCTGTTGCACCCGCTCGATCGATTCCGAGACCGCATCAACCAGAATTTGATTGCCGATGGATTTGCGGGCGACGTTCAATCCCTGCACCAGCGGCACGCCCGCTCCCAGCAGCGTGCCCAACATCCGGCAAAAGCGCGCCATGGCGAACTCGGCCACCAAGGGACCGACGACCGGCGCGCGCAAAACCAATCCTTCCCAAACCCGGCGCCCCTTCTCGGACGTGAACCACGTCCGAAGGGTGATCCCGACGACCACCAGGCCCACCACAAGGAACGGACCATAGGACCGTACGATGTGACTGACGCCAATCACGATCTGTGTCGGCACCGGTAGCGCCGCGCCAAATCCTTTGAAGATGCCCTGAAAACGCGGAATGAAAAACGTCAACAGAAAGATCAAAACGCCCAGCGCCAGCGCCAGCAAAATGCTCGGATACAACATCGCCGTCATCACTTTCGAGCGCAATTCCTTCTCACGCGACTGGAAATCGGCGATTTGAGCCAGCACCAGGTCCAGGAACCCGCCAGTTTCGCCCGCCTGCACCATCGCTACGTACACTCTTGGGAAGATATTCGGCGACTTGGCCATAGCATCCGCCAGCGACATGCCGTCAACCACCAGATCATGGATTTCTTTCCATTTAGCCTTGGCGGCCGCAGTCGATGCTTCCTTGTAGAGAATCACCAGCGCGCGGCTTAGCGGCACCCCCGCCGCCAGCAAGCTCGAGAGCAGTCGCGTGAAATTCTCTAGCGCCCGCCCAGAGACTTTTTCCGATTCACGGCCGAAGGAAAGCGCCGACCAGCTCGCTGGTAGCAGGGTTTCCTTTGGCGCGCCGACCGCCGACGCTTCGGCCAGGCTTACCGGCCGCAGACCCAATCCTTCCATCTGCCGGAAGGCCTCCTGCCGGCCCGCGGCCTCCAGTTGGCCGTCGGCCAAAACTCCGTTGGCCTGTAATGCTCGATATTGAAAGAGGGGCATAATCCTTAAGCACCAAAATCCAAGATCCAAGATCCAAAGAAGAGCCAATCCTCAACCTCCAAAGGCACCGTGGTTTCATGCCGTCTCGATCCGGCCGCTTGGCAGCACAGCACTAAGGAGATTTGGAGCTTGGCGCTTCTCTGGAGCTTGGATATTGGATCTTGGATCTTTTTCATGCTGCTCCTTTGTCAGCAGCTTTGGCCGCCGCTTCCTCCACTGCCTTCCCGTGCTTCGTCCGCTCCACCTCTTTGGCCGTGGTGACACTCAAAACTTCTTCCGCGGTCGTCAGGCCCAGCCGCACCAGACGCCAGCCGTCGTCGGCCAGGGTGCGCATGCCTGCGCGGCGCGCGGCCTCGCGAATGACGTCGCTCGATGTGTTTTTGAGGATCAACTCCCGGATTTCGTTGTCCGAATCCATCCACTCGAAGATCGCGTGCCGGCCATGGAAGCCGGTTTGGCGGCATTCACGGCAACCGACCGAACGATAAATGATGGCGTTGGCCGGGATCCCGACTTGCTCCTTGAAGGCCTGCGCGGCCGGTGAATGGTCCGCCTCCTTGCACCGTTCGCAGAGCACGCGCACCAATCGCTGCGCCAGGACCGCTTCGAGCGACGAAGCCACCAGATACGGCTCGACCCCCATGTCCACCAGCCGCGTCAGCGCCCCGGGAGCATCGTTCGTGTGTAGCGTCGAAAAGACGAGATGCCCCGTCAGCGAAGCCTGCACGGCAATCTGCGCCGTCTCGGCGTCACGGATTTCCCCGATCAGAATCACGTCCGGGTCGTGCCGCAAAATCGAGCGCAGGCCGCGGGCAAAAGTCAGTCCCGCCTTCTCCGAGACTTGAATCTGGTTGACGCCGCGGAGTTGGTACTCGACGGGGTCCTCGATCGTGATGATCTTTCGGTCGGAATCATTGATCTCGTTCAACGCCGTGTACAGCGTCGAAGTCTTGCCGCTGCCGGTCGGGCCGGTGACCAGGATGATCCCGTGCGGCATCTGCAGGACGCGCCGGAAGGATTCAAGTTCGCGCTTTTCCATCCCCAGCTCAGCCATGCCGCGCAGCGCAGCGTTCTGCCGCAGCAAGCGCAGCACCACGGCTTCACCGTGCAACATCGGAATGACCGACACGCGAATGTCCACCTCGCTTTCATCAATCCGGATCTTGATTCGGCCATCCTGCGGCAACCGTTTCTCGGCGATGTTCAGGTGGCTCAGAATTTTTACGCGAGACACAATCGCCGGCTGGAACCGTTTGATCTGGCCGGGCACCGGCACGTCCTGCAACACGCCGTCGATGCGATACCGAATGCGCAGCTCGTCTTCGAACGGCTCCAGGTGAATGTCCGAAGCCCGCAGATCGATGGCGTCGCGCAAGACCTGGTTGACGAAGCGGATGATCGAAGCGTCTTCGGCGGCTGTGTCAAGATTGGTGTCCTCTTCCGGATGCTCATCGACCAGCTGGAAGGAAGCTTCTTCGCCCAGTGTATCAATTGTATCGGCGCCGACACCCAGCCTCTTTTTCATCTCGCGCTGGATCACCTCGCTGGTGGCCAGCACCGGCTTCAAATTCAGCCCGGTCAACGTTTTGAGCGCATCGAGGCCTTGGGTGGCGAACAGGCGGCTGGTAGCGACTTCGACGGTGCCGTTCACCCGCCGTAACGGCAGCAATTCCGCTTTGAGCAAAAGCCTGGCGGGGAACAGGGAGATTAGCTGGCGATCCGGTTCGATGTCTTCGAGCGTGGTGAACGCCAAACCATATTCGTGCGCCAGCCACCGCAGGACTTCCTCCTCCGTTTGAACGGCGGCCCCGCCCCGCGTTTGCTGCCCGGCCAACTCCTTGGCATCGCTCGGCGACAGTTGCCGCGCAGCAACCATCTTGTCGAGCAGTTGCTTGCCGGCGGATTCCTGGCCGGTGCTCTCAGTCATAAGGAGGAGTGTCGAGTGCCTCACGCATCACGTTTCACGTTTTACGTTTCACGCATGACGCGTCACGCATCACGCTTCACAGCAACCCACTGGAGGTCGCAATCGCTTCCTGCCGCAGCGACAGCACTTTGCGGAGCTCGTTTTGGGCCTTCTCCAATTCAACCTGTCTGGCTTTCCGGGATTCGATGAATTTGGCCAGCGCAGTTTTCAGCTCGGCATTCGAAGCTTTTCCTTCAATGGCTCGCTGCAAGGCCTCAGCCTCCGGGCTGGGTTGGCTGAACATTCCGCCTCGGCGTCCGCCGGAGTCCCCGCCCTGGTCGCCGCCTCGGCTGCGACGCCCAAACATCATCCCGCGCAATCGATCACCCTCGACCTGGCGGCGCGCGTCCATGACTTTCTGGATCATCGGTTCGAGGGCTTTCCACTCGGCGTCGTCTTTGACCTCCAGGTCTTCGTGATACCGGTCCATCATCATTTGCTGCATCTGCGCCGGGTCGAAATTGCCCCCGAACCGGCCGCGACCTCCAAAGCCCTGGCCGCCACCGCGGTCGTTTTGATTGTTATCCTGCTGGGCCAAGCCCTGGCTCACACCTAAACACATTCCAGCGGCCACGGCCGCTGCTGCCAACCAACGATTCATATTCATCTTAGGTTCTTGTTCTGCTGCGGTTATTTGGTAATCGTACAAAGCCGCCCCTCAGCGACTCTGCGTGCTGCGCCGGAACATAAGGCAAACCTCGTGCCAAGTGAAAAACTCCCATAAAAGCCAACTCTTCTGTGCAGTACTTGCTCAGGAAGGTTTGGTATGCCGTGCATTTCTTGCGCGCGATCCGACATCTGCAATCCAATCGCCCTACGTGGTCAAGAGACCTGATTCCTCCTTGATCGAGCTTGTCCACAATCGTCAACCTATCCCGCGTCAGTCGCCCTTTTTGGTTTACTGGGCGGGGCAGCAGGCGTATGCTTTTTGGCAGAAATGTTCAAGGTCAACAAGTTTCGTATGACTCCCCCATGCAACTATGAATCCTAAGATATTGCTCGGAATCGTTCTCACCGCCAGTGCTGTGGGCATTTCAGGCTGCGGTAAAAAGCAGCCGACCACTCTGCCGGCCGCCGAAATCAGCGGCGTTAAGGTTGATATACCCAAGCTGCGGCAGTCCCTCGTCGACGCAGCCCCTGAGGTCCAGGCCGAACTCAACCAGGTGACTTCTAACGTTCGCTACGGCCAATATGAGAAGGCGCTGATGGCACTGGATAAACTCGCCAATAACCCTGCTTTAAATGACGCGCAAAAAAAAGTCGTCAACGATGTCATCGAACAGATGAAGCAAGTCATTATGAAGGCCGGGCCGTCGCGGTAACACCGTCGAGCCTTACCATTCGCCCGCGACTTCCAAGCCGCTCTTGAGCCAGCGGGGCGCTCGTTTTCGCTCGTCAACCGCCCGTCTCTCGGGTTTTGCCATGTCATTTCCTGCGGACTATCACATGCACACGCCGCTGTGCCGGCATGCCGTAGGCGAGCCCAGCGAACTGGCGGCCCAGGCCGTCAAACTGGACTTAAGAGAGATTGGTTTTTCGGATCACAGTCCGATGGCGCGAGACGACTTCGACGACTGGAGGATGAAAGCGCGCGAATTGGATCATTACGTGATGATGGTCGAGCGGGCCCGGCGCGACCATCCCGGGCTCGTGATTAAGCTGGGTTTGGAGGTCGATTATCTGCCCGAGCAGGAGGACTGGATCAAAGACCTGGCGCGTCGGCATCCGTGGGACTACTTCATCGGCTCAGTGCATTATCTTCCAGACTCATGGGCCATCGATCACCCGAAAATGATTTCTCGCTGGCGTGACCGCGACCCGATGGAAGTCTGGACGGTGTATTTCGAACGCTTGACCCTGGCAGCCGGCTCGGGGCTGTTCGACATCATCGGTCATGCCGACTTGTGCAAGAAATTCTGTTTTTATCCGGCTGAGGATTGCACACCGCTTTACACTCGTTTTCTGGAAGCGGCCAAAGCCTCCGGCGTGGCGCTCGAGCTCAACACTGCCGGCTTGCGCAAGGACTGCCGCGAAATTTATCCCAGCTCTCGCATCGTCGAGCTCGCCGCTAACTTTGGTGTTCCGATCTCCTTTGGCTCAGATGCACACGCCCCTAATGAGGTGGGCATGAACTTCGAGGAGGCTGTCAACCTGGCCCGCTCGGCCGGGTACACTCACTTCTGCCGCTTCACCCGCCGCCAAAAGGAATTGGTCCGGCTCTGAAATACCCCAGATGAAAGCAGTGATTCTGGCGGCAGGCAAAGGGTCCCGGATGGGAGAGCTCACACAGGAGTTGCCCAAACCGATGCTCAAAGTGCGAGGCAAACCGATCCTCGAACACATTCTCGAGGGCGTCCTTCAAGCAGGAGTGCGCGACATCTTCATCGTCACCGGATTTCGTGCGGAGGTGATCGAAGGCTATTTTAATGATGATTCCAAATGGAAGGCGCGCCTGGCCTTTGGGCGCCAGCTCGTGCAGGACGGCACCGGCAAAGCGCCCGAAGTCGCCAAGGAGTTTATCGGTACCTCGCCGTTCATTCTGACTTATGGCGATATCCTGGAGGTGAAACCGGAGACATATCAGCGGATGATTCGCCGTTTTGAGGAGGGCCCGTTCTCAGGAGTGATCACGGTGACGCGCGGCGAAGACGTGACCAAAGGCGCGGTGAATTTTTTCGACGAGCAATTCTGCCTCCGGCGATTGGTGGAAAAGCCTTCTCACGAACAATTGGAACAGTTGCGCGGCGAGGGCTGGTTGAAGGCGGACCAGCCCGTTTGGTATAACGCGGGGATATATATTTTCAAACCGTCACTGTTCGAGTTCACTGCTAAGCTGGAGAAATCCGCGCGCGGCGAGTATGAACTTACGGACGCAGTGAGCGGACTGCTCGCCGCCGGGCACAAAATGGCCGGGCTGGAAATTGAGGGACGGTGGGTGGATGTGCGGGATCCGGCGACCTTGGCCAGGCTCGAAAGCGAAGCTAGGTAACGAAGTGCGGCTCGTAAATGGGTGCGCCAGTGTGCCGACGTAGAAGCTCGGCGAACCGCGCCAGGCCGCGTTTCTCGTCGTCGCCCAGATGATAATGGATGTGCCAGCTCAGGTAATCCTTCCGGAACTCGTAATCGTAGTCGGTGCGCGTTTGGATGATGTTATCGAGCGTGTCCAGACCGAAATCGCGCGCGGCGCGGAGTTTCCGTCGCAAAGGAGCATTGTCCAGCCCGCGCCGCAAGGCCCAAATGGCATAGACAAACGGCCTCCGCGTCAGCTCATACCAGGCGGAGCCGAGGTCCCAGACTTCGTGCGTGTGCGTAGCGCGGGCAAAATCGAGCGCGCGATCGCCAATCAACAATGCGAAATCCGGCAGCGCGGCAAAATCATAACTCGTCAGTGGTTTGAACCAAGGTTTCAAACCGCGCTCCGCCAGCAAAACACGAAGTAACTGAACGCTGGTGAGCGATGCCGGGTCGCAGAAGACCTCCCTGACTTCTTCCAGCGGCCTTCGATGCGCCAGCAGCACGCTTTGCACTTCGCCCAGCGAGGCGATGGCAATTCCGTCCAGCACATCGTAACGATCGTTGAACAACACTTCCGTCACGCTGACCAGCGCCGCATCGAGTTCATCCCGCTGGAGCATTTCCGCCAGACCGGATGGCGTAGCCATGACCACTTGCTCCTCCAATCCGCGGGTTAGAGGAACCGCATTGAGGTAACAGACCGTGCCGACGCGAAAGGGCGCGAGGGAGTCTTCGAGATTTTTCTCGCGTTGCAAATCGGCCACCCGCTGCTCACGTGCCCAGCGGTGCGCGAGTTCCTCGGCGGATTCAGGCGACGCCAGGCGCAGTTTGGAAACAGGTTTCGGAGAGTCCATTCGCTTGCAGACAACCTAACAGGCCACTGGCCCTTCGCCAAGCGCAGGACTAAACCCAGGACTAAGACCCTCGTAGTGCACTTGTGAAAGCGCGCCGGAAGCTGTCGGAGGGCGCCCGTCCCCGGGCGCAGCATTGCACGATCGGCTGCAGTATCGTAAAAAACTCAAGGCGCACGGTTTGAACGAGAATTGCTGCGCCCGGGGACGGGCGCCCTCCGCCGCCTTTCTGAGAGGCGACGCGGCGCGTCGTTTCTGGCTTGTGAAAGCCCGATCAGTAAATTTGAATCGGCACGCTTCGAGCCATGCCAAGCCGCCTCCGCCAGACCAACTTTCTACGCGCTCACGACGTCCAGTTCTACCGCCTATGCGAGAGTCTGACCGAGCCTCTGATTTATCTGATGGTGGTGTTCAGTCCCTGGGCCTTCGGCACGACCCAGCCCTGGTCGATCTGGACCATGAATGCGGCCGGCTATTGCCTTGGCGTCTTGCTGGCCGCGAAACTTTTCATCCGAAGGGTAAAGGGCTATGTCCCGCCGCGCTGGGGCGACGAAATCGTTGAATCACCAGGGCCGCAGTGGCGGGGCCGACACCTCACCGCGCGTGACCTGACATCCATCCTTGTCGCTCTGACGATCGCGCTCCTGGCGTATTGCCTGTTGGGTGCCTTGAACGCGGCCGCAACTTACCACCGGGAAGCGGCCGGATTCACGTATTACAAGTACCAGAAATGGCTTCCTCACAGCTTCGACAGCCATCGCACCTGGCTGGAGTTCTGGAATTACCTGGCCCTGGCCTGTGCGTTCTGGTCCATCACGGATTGGCTGCCGGGAAAAACAGACGGGGAGGAACGGGTGGCGCATCAACGCGCCGCGGCGGCTCAGTTTGCCCCGGCGCCATTGCTTCCAGCTCGTCTGCGGCGGCTATTGTGGGTTTTGTCCATCAATGGCGCGCTGCTGGGGCTGGAGGGGATTGCGCAACGGCTGGAAGGCTCAGGCCGCCTGCTCTTTCTGATCAAGCCGGTCATCAACCCGGAGGCAGTGTCCCAATTCGGTCCTTACCATTACCGGGCCAATGCATCCGCGTATTTCAATCTGTTTTGGCCGGTGTGCCTGGGGTTTTGGTGGACGCTTCACCGCTCGGCGGGTCTGCGGCGCAAGCAGCATCATCTACTGCTCCTTTGTGCGAGCATCATGGCGGCTTGTCCGATCATCTCGAGCAGCCGGGGCGGGGCGCTGGTTGCTCTCGGCATTGTTGCGCTCGCGGCTTTCTTTCTGATCGCGACGCATTTTCTTCTCGTGGCCCACCGGCAGGAAGATGAGCAGGCGCGCAAGTTGGCGCTCGCACTCCTGCTGCTGTTCTTCTCAACCTCGCTGGCGCTGGGATTCGCGCTGGGCTGGACCGCGCTAAAGCCGCGGCTGGCGCAAATTCAGGAAGGCTTTGCGAATCGGGAAGAAATGTATGCCGCGGCCAGGCCGATGGCGGCCGACTATCCTGTGTTCGGAACCGGCCCGGGCACGTTCGACCCGGTGTTCCAGCTCTACCGAATCTCGACCGAGACCTATTGGCCGGCGCAACTGCACAATGACTGGCTGGAGACGCGTATCACCTTCGGGTGGCTCGGGTGCTCTCTCATCGCGCTGGCCCTGCTCACCGTCCTGCTTCGCTGGTTGACGCCCGGCGGTCTGCATGGCGGCCGGCGCTTCATGATATTGCTGTGGCTGGCGCTGGCAGGTTGCCTGGTCCATGCCCGATTCGATTTTCCGTTCCAGATTTGGTCGATCTTGTTCCTCTTCCTGGTGCTGTGCGCGATGGCGTTCAACCTGTCGCGCCGGCCGTAAACTCGCGCAGTTTGCATAATCTCGAGTGTTGTCTTTACCCAGGAGCAATACGGGAGGAAGCCCCGGAAAGAATCCGGGGAAATTTTCAGTGTTCGCCCGAATTGCTGGACTCCTCGCCTGGATGGATGATGAGTGTGCGGTTGGCAACAGGCAATACGTGAACAATATAATGAATTAATATTAACCCGCCTGTCGCTTCGTTCACGCCGCAATTGAGAAAGAAAGACAGTATGAAACATAGAACCACCCGCACGTCGGGTTTCACGTTGGTGGAAATCATGATCGTCGTGGCCATTATCGGCCTCTTGGCAGCGATCGCCATCCCCAACTTCATCAAAGCGCGCACGACTTCCCAAAAGAATGCGTGCATCAACAACCTGCGCCAAATCGACGGCTCGATCCAGCAGTGGGCGCTGGAGAACAAAAAGGACCCTGCGGCTGCGGTGAAGTTCACCGACATCAGTTCTTATCTGAAGAACTCGGTCGTGTGTCCTTCGGGCGGCACCACCTTCGCTAACAGCTACACCATCGTTGATGTGGCTACGAAGCCGGTCTGCCAAAAGGATGCGGTCAACCACATCCTGCCGGCGGATACTTCGAGCTAGTCTCTGATTCGCTCATGAGTTCGAGAGGCCCGGGAGGATTCTCCCGGGCCTCTTTTGTGCCCAAGCTCGCTCTCTGCACGCAGCCAGGATCCGGTTCAGTTGTTCAGCGTGGATCTCCAGGCCGGCTTCAGTCCAGATGAGAAAATCGGCCTTGGCAATCTTTTCCTCGACGGGCAATTGGGCGCGGTTGCGTTGCTCGATCTGTTCGACAGTCCAGCCGCGAGCCAACAGGCGCTCGCGTTGCGTTGCATTCGAACAAGCCACACAAATCGTCGCATCCAGTTCCGCTTCGGCGCCGGTCTCGAACAGGAGCGGAATGACGACCACGCCCAGCGCGTGTCCTTCGCCGCGCCAGGTTTCGACCTGGGCCCGCCAAAGCTCCCGTATGCGAGGGTGAAGAATGCTCTCCAAATTCCTGCGTGCATCGGCGTCGCCAAAGACGAGCCGTGCCAGCTCATCACGCTGCAGGCGGCCGTCCGCACCAATCATTTGTGGACCGAATACCGCCTTGATCTCGGCAAGGGCCGGTTGCCCAGGCTCGACCACGTCGCGCGCCAGGTCATCGGTATCCGCCACTGGCACCGAGCGCTGGCGCAGCAGTTGAACGCAGGCAGACTTGCCCATGCCGACGCCGCCGGTTAGTCCTAAGACGACCATTCGCAATTGAACGCAGAGCGGAAGCAGCTTGAGTGCTTCAGCAAAACCCAGGCTGCAATGAGTTGTCGCCAATATCCACCAACCAGAGGTTGGCTGCTTGTTGCCTTGGGCCACAAGCCCCGCAGGGGTGGCCTGTTTATAGGAAAAGACGCAAATCGTACCCTCTGTTCTTGTTTTTCGGCGGCCCCGCCCATTCTGCAACTCCAAGCGCGAGCCCGAACCGATTCATCATTGGGAATGGGCGGGGCCGCCGAAAAACAAGAGGCAAGGTCTGGGAACATTGGTTGCTATAAACAGGTCGCCCCTACGGGTTTCAAAGCGTCCGAGCGCTGGCCACAGATGTGCGCGCGATGGAAAGTCTTAAGCACTACTGCGCGATCGCGCGGTAGTAGCAAATCGGGTTGGTACTGGTGCGTGGATCGACGTACTGGAAAACGCCCCCAGCGGCGATATTTGTGGAGAGATTCTGCCAGCTACCGGGCGATTTCAAAGAGGCGGCACCCTGAATGACGTATTGTCGATTGGTCTGGCCGTGGCCAAGAATGAGGGAGCTGCCATCCGGCTGGCGGACAATCTGGAGGCGCGCGGCCGTGGAAGACTCAACCGGCAGGCTGATGGGCAACAACACATTATCAATAAACGCTGCGTCCAGTCCGTCGCTGAAGGTGGCGTCCTTGGCATACCGCCATTCCAAAGTGTGCGTCCCTGCCGACAGTGGCATGGAAAAGCTCGTCCAATCAATCTCTCCCGACCATTCCTGCTGCTCAACGCCATCAACGGAGAAGCTTAACAAGTCCCAATCCTGTTCGGAGCTGACCTTGAAATAGAAGGAGGCCGTGCCGCTGATGAAATTGGTCGTGAGGACCAACGAACTGGACTGACTGTCGCTGATGGCTCCAGAACGGGCGGAGTAATTTCCCGCCAGCACTGTGCTGGTCTGGACAGTCCAGGGGACTGCTCCGGCGGTTGACCAGGCCAGTTTGTGCAAATCTCCAGTCTCAAAGTCGTCCGAGAAACTGATTTCGCGGAAATGGGCCGTCAGGCTGACGTTGGAATTAACAACAAGCGACAAGGGATTGGCAGTCGCGAGGAAACCGCCACTCCAACTGTCGAAGGCATAAAACGGATCGGGTGTTGCGGTCAGCGTCGCCGTCGAGCCTGCGACCACGTCGCCCGAGGGCGGGGCCGTTTGCCCGTGCCCCGCGCTGCCGATGGTCAGGCTGAAGACGCTTGCCGCCGTGAAGTTGTAACCGAGAGAGACAGTGCCGGACGCGCCATCAAAACCGTCCACGGCGATATAATAGGTCTGGTTGGAGCGGACAGCCTGGGTGATGGCGCTGAACCCGCCGGGCGCGTCCGGGTAGGCATCATCGTTGCTGGCAATTGTCGTTAACTCCCCGACTGCTTCACCGGTGTAAAGCCCGAGCAAAGTGTCAAAAGTCGAGTTGCTGGTGGTCAGGCTCAGCGCCCCGTCGGACGCGGGCGTGAAAGACCACCAGACGGATTTTCCTCCGGCATTGCCGGCATGGTTGGGCTCGTTGAATTCCTTCGTGGCGTTGGTGCTGTAAGCGGTGACGGAACCGGAATTCCCTGAAAGCGAGATCGCGTCGGCAAACAAGTCGTTGGGCGGATTCACCGGCGAATAAGTCACCTCGGTCACCACTGGCGCCGAACTATTGCCGGCCACATCTACCGCCGAAACGCTGATGCGATTGAGGCCCACGCTCAAACCAAAGGTATAGGTCCAGTTTGTCGTGCCAGTGACCTCATAGGTGCGTCCGCTCGCGGTCAGCAGCACCCGCTTGATCCCGGTCGCATTTGGCAGCGGGTCATTGGCCGTGCCGATGAAGGTGACCAGGAAATTGCTAACCCACTGGCCGCTGAGCGGGCTCGTGACCGCAACGGTAGGCGGATTGGTGTCCACGTAGCCGCCCGGCACGACCGCAAACCGAAGCGAGCCCATCGAGTTAGCGTTGGCGCTGGCGACCGCAATGCGATAGGTCGCCCCACCCACTGCGTTGAAGTTCAGATAAGCCTGCTTGGAAGCACCTACGTCGTTGGTGGCGGCAACCGCCGTAAGATTGCTCACGCTCTGGCCGGTATAGACTGCGACAACGGTATCGATTTCGCTGCCCGTCGTATCGATGAACACATTCGTCGAAGTTGTTGGCGACCAGTTCCACCAAAGAGACCCTGCGTCGCTGGTGACGCCGGCGTGAGCAGGTTCCTTGCTTTCCAAGGTCGCAAACCTGTTGTTGGCCAGATACACGGCGCCGGCAGGCGGCACTTTGGTTGCGTTGGTAAAATAGTCGTTCACCGGGGTTGGCACAACGCTGTACGTTATGATATTGGTGCTGTTCGTTTTTCCCGGGGCGGTGATCAGGAAGCTCAGGGTCAGGTCGTTGGTGCTGTTCGGCACGTCGAGATTTGCCGAATAAGTCGCATCATTGGCACTGGCGTCGGGGGCGATGCCGTTATTGTTGAAGGTCAGGTTCGTGGTTCCGTTGACGGTGGCCACCACGGTGGCGTTCGTCACGTTCAACACATCGGTGACCTTGACGAAGATTTTCTGCGTTGAGTTCCCAAGCAGAGTCGAGCCATTGGCCGGCGTGACGCTCACTTCCAATATTCCATCCACGACGCCTCCGGAAGTCAGCGCGTTGATCAGGTTCTGCCCGACTGGAGTGCCCCATCCAGTGCAGAGGTCAAAACCCGCAACCGCAGGAAACAAATTCGGGCTTTGCGACCAGTAATTGTTGCCGATCGTGATATCGTGGAAATACGAGCCATAGCTCGGACTCTTCGCCAGAGTGTAGAGTGCTGGATTAAGAAAACCAACCGAAGGAGCACCAGCGCTTGCGGCCTGCTCGTTTATCAGGGCGGTAAAGCCGGCCCACAAGGGCGCGGCCACACTAGTGCCGCCGGTTCCCGGGTAGTAAGTACCGCCGTCCGCTATCACGAGAACATTATCGGCCGTGAGCGCGACATCGGGAATGTTGCGGCGCGTCGTTGACCCTCTATTGGCCGTCATACTAATGCCTTGTTGCCAGACAGGAATCGCGTTTGCTAAGCTTATACCTCCGCTGCTGCCCACTCCGCCTCCCCAATTCCAAACCGATTCAGATTTCCAGGAGCCTCCCGGCCCGGTCGTTTGGAGTGTCGTTCCGCCCACCACAGTGATGTTCGTGCTGTAGGCAGGCGTGCCGAAGGAACCCGGGTCGTCAACCTCCCCGGGAAGGAACGCATCGGAATCACCCGAGGCATCGAAGAACGACTGCCCCTGGGCGGCCATCTGCTGGAATATCTGCTCCGTGGTGGCGTTCAGACCACCGGTCCATCCCCAGGAACAACTGATTTGCCGCGAGTCATTGTCGGTAGCGATGCGATTCAACACGCTGTTGGGGTTGAAATTGAAGGGGCTCCCCTCATACACGACCACGATCGTTAAGCCCGGCGCCATCGATATCACCATTTCGATATCGAGTGAAACCTCGACCTCACCGCCGCTCCCGGTCGGCTGCCCGTTGAACCCGTTGAGCAGCACGTTGTTCAGCGGCACGTTCGGAAGACCGGCCAGCGTCTCGTAAGCCCGGATATCGGACTTGAGGTAGCCATCAAATTGCACCAGAGCGATGACCTGACCTTTGCCCGTTAGAGAAACACCCGGCGCGTATGCCGCTCGAAAATCGTACCCTATATAATTGCCATCGGGTCCGGTACCGACGTTCGGAGCAGCGGTCGGCCGCTTTGGCCCATGCCGGTAATTGGGATGTGGCCGGGTGTGATTATTGAGGCCCCAAATATCCTGCGCTTTGATCCCGGACGGGACTGAGGGCTCGACATCCGTCGCGAAAAAGTCCCGATTCTCCTTCGGGTCGTGATAAATATTCATCCTCACCTGGAAGGCCTTCTCGACATCGGCCACCGACCCATCCACTTCCACCAACATGCGGTTTGGGTGGCGAAGGGAGACGGTCAGACCCTGCGATGTCGCGAAAGCGGCGACTGCCTCGTAATCCTGCTCGGTCGGACCAAACCTTTGCGTAAACTGCTCGGTCGTCAAATAGTGCCGATAGTTTGGGCTGGCCGGATCATAAATCTGTTGGAGCAGGTCCGTCAGTCCCTGCTGGTCCCTCAAGGGCAGGCCAATGGTCAGGTGCAACTGAGTCGATCCGGGCAGGCGGTCGATGGGCTGAAGTTTCTTCACCACCGGGAGTACGTGGCCGGGCAGTGTCTTGCGAGAGTTTTGATTTAAAGCTGGTTGAGCAGCCCGGACGGTTCCACAAAGCACGAGCACTAAAGCGATGGCCATCGGCCATTTGCTCGGCGCTGCCTTCGAATCGTTTGTTTTAGGATGCATAGGGATCGAAAAATCGTCAGCTACTGTATGAAGCACCGCCCCTCCGCGTCCTGGGTTCGTGGCCATTTCAGGGAGCGGTGGTTCCCACCCGGTAAAATTGACGGAGCGAGCCGGGCGGCAAAGGAATATGAACGGTGACAGGCCCATTGGTGCTGGCGTTATTGGTGTAATACATCACGGTTTGCCAATTCGGCGAGAAGGAGTTGCTCGAGGCCTGCACCCAATAAACCTTGTGCGCGATGGCATTCCAGGACAGGACCGCCGTGGGCGGCGGCTGGGCGACAGCCAGCCTGGCGACCGGGCGGGTGTCAAATGGATAGAAATCCGCGCCGTTGGCAATGCCATCACCATCGGAATCGATGATCAGGCTGTAGCGCAGTGCGCGATTGACCAGGATGCTGACCCCGTTGCTGATGACGGCCACCGAGCTATTGGGTCCGGCGAAATCCCTGACCCAGCGCAGATGCCCGCCGAATTGGCCATTCAAATATTCCTCGGGTTGTTGCGGAACGCCATTGGTTGGTGGCGGGGTAAAGCCCAACCTGGCCGCGGCAAAGTAAATGACCAGGCTGGGATCGATCGCCATCTGGTTCAGGTAGTTGGTACCGAGGGCGGACAGATCGAGCAGATCGAGATAGAGGCCGTTCTGCGCACCGGTGCCGGAAAAATAGAAGAACGGATCTGTGCTTTGGGACGACAAAACAAGTTCTCCAAGGGCCGTGTTATTCGAATAACCGGCCACCGTGGCACCGCGATCTGCGCCGGCCCAGGTGTGATCGATCTCAACGCTGGGAACGTCCGGCGCAACAGACGCGAAGGTGGTGCCCAGCAAGTCCCCCGTAGGCGGCTTCGACTGGAGGTTAAAACCATTTTGCATGGTGAACACGTTGCCAGAGCCTCCACCCGCATCGTAAAGCGCATTCGTGGCTCTCAGATAAAGCCCGCCATTGACAGTCATCTGGTACTGGTTGAATTTAACGTTGCCGGCAAGGAACTGGGAATCTCCGCCCGAAGTGCTGCTGCCATTCTGAAGCAGGCCCGAGCCGAATTGCATCAAAAGCTGACCCGCAGTTACCATCGTACCGCGGTTCTCGAAGTAAGTGCTGTTCAGGGCGATGCTGGCCGCACTTACGGTTCCGGTATTGACGAAGGCGGAATAGGGAGCCGCCCGGTCGTCGCCAAAATGCGCTTCGTTGGCGATGCTCAAACTGCCGTGGTTCGTGAGATAGAGAAGCGTAGGCGCATTCGTGGCACGCCAATCCTCCAAAGGACTGCCCGGCGGCGGGAACCCGACAATTGGATTCACCACCGGTACGATGCCGGGAATCGTCAGGCTTCCATCAATGGTTAAGCTCTTGCCGTCAACGAGCAGCGATTCGACCACCGACATATTATCGTTGATGAACACATTCGTGCTGTGCGAGGTGAAGCCAAAGACGGAGACGGGAAGGTCAAAGGCCCCCAGGCCCGTCGCATCCACCATCAGCGTGTGATAGCTGATGGTGACGGAATTGGTCACTGGGGCAAGGGTGGCAAGCCCATTGGAATCAATGCTGTAATTTTGGAGGAGCACGATGGCCACATTGCTCCAAACGGCGCTCCAGAGCCGAAGCTCGCCCCGGAACCGCGTGGATGTGTCTTTGCTCAGATTCTGCACGCGGAGATTCCCATTTGTCGAAGCGAGATTGAAACTGAGGTTCTCGCAATCCACAACCGCATTGCTGCTGGAGATCAGGTGCGAGGTCTGGATAATGATCTCCCCTTCGCCACGCAGCCGCGTCCGGCTCAAGTCCAGACTGTCAGAGGAGATGTGGATTCTGCCGGGGATATTGGTTACGGTACCCGCGGCCACCGGCGGCGGCCGTGTCACCGCGTTGTCGGCAAAAGCGCCGTACGACGAGTATTCTCCGCCCGGGATTATGCTGTTCGTGACCGCATCGGCAATCACGTTAGTGTCGGTCACGCCCAGACTCGAACTGAGGAAGAACTCGGGATCCGGATAGCCGTTGTTGCCAGAACCGCCAACAAAAAACGGGGAGCGCGCGACAAAATAATTGGCCGGACGAGAAGTGGTGAACGGCGGGCAACCAATTACGCTGGTCAGGATTCCTGTGCTATTCGGGCCTCCCGATGCCAGTCGGTCTTCCACAAAAATGTACGCTGGCTCCATGCGGGCTGTCACCACGTTCGTCACCTGCACCGAAAGTAGAGCGCTGGCAATATCAAATCCGTTCGCGGCAGGGCCACTAAAGCCTATCGAAACGCCCATTCCGGATGAGGGCCCCACAAACACCGCCGCTTTGGTGATATTGGTGGAAATGGTAACGTCGGTGGTCTTACCATTCTTATTCGTGAGCGTGATTGTACCAGTGCTGCCCGGCAGATGGTTGATGTAGGAATCGGCCGCGGGATAGGCGAGCGCAAACCCCGGGTCCCCGCCGGGCATCACGTCGGGAAAAGGGCCGCCCTGCGCCCGGGCGACGACGCCGTTCCAAAGCGCCCCGCTGTTCAATGGCATATCCATGGTGAAATTTGTCCGTCCCCAGTACAGGTCATAGATGGCGATATCAGGAGAAAAATTGGTGGGGCCAACAATAAACTGGTTCAGCCCTTCATCCCAGACCGGCAACACTTCCAGCCCGCTGCGTGATACGTCCAAGCTCTTGCCGGTCAATTCCATCTCGCCATTCGCTCCAACGATCAAGGACGCCTTCGGCGAGCCAGCGCTCCCCGACTTGACCACGATGTTGGTGGCCGAAACTATCAAATGACTGGGCCCGACCGGCGCAACCTCGCAGGTGAAAAAGAAAACGGCGGCAGAGTCTTCGGCCTGAACCACCGCGCCGTTGTCATTGAAAAAACTGGATGCCATCTTGCGCACTCCGTTGACGGACGAATCGGTGTTGAACCGGAAGCCCGACGAGCCAATCATGGTGCCTGAGCCGGAGAAGGTTCCGACCGTGTTGGTGAAATTCAGCGTGTCTTGCGTCTCGTAAGGGAGCGTGCTGAAAGCCTGAAACAACCCCTTGTTGACAAAAGTGATCGCATCAACCTGGGGAGTGTTCACCGTGCCGGTGTTGAGATATAAAGCGTCGGCGGCCCCTGCTGCAGGCGGGAGCAGGCACAGACCCATCAGACCAGGAAGTAACAATCGCTTCATAATTCGTGTCCAGAATGCCGGGCAACTAGTGTCCACTCAAAACCCGCTGTTCCAATTCCAGGATCGAAGTCCCAATGGGATAAACGACGGGATCATTGGTCGTGCCATCGAAGGAGCCCCAAAGAACACCTGGGAAACTTGAAAGCTCATCCAGAAAAGATATACCGTTGGGGTCCGGGCCGGAGTTGTAATTATAGGGGCCAAGTTTGCTGAACTGAAGCTGGATTTGCCCATTGATGACTCCCGGCCCGTCCAAAGGAGTGGGTGACTGGCTATTGAGGGCATTATTGTTTACCCAGGCTGCGGGAGAAGCGTCTCTGCGCCTTAATAAAATGGGATTGCCACCGGCATCCAGACCCAAGTCTCCTGCGGTGATAATGATGTCGGGTCGGGTCAGGACTCTCTGGGTGTTCTGAGTGACCAGGGAGGAATTGGTGACGTACGTATCCTGGTATTTATTGGTCAGCGTGATGAAATTGCCTAGCTGGGAGTCGTATTTGGCCTGCTGGAAGGTGATGTGGTCCACGCCCGGTCGAAGAGCGACGCCGACCGCAGCATTGGTAACGGTAACGTTGGTGCCGCCTCCCCCCACCGGAGTCCAGGGAGAACCGCTACTACCTCCGCCAACGCCTGTGCCAGTCGTGCCCGGAATCAAATCCTCGATATTGTAGTTGTTCGGGCGATAAATATAGCGCAATCCACCCACATCGTCGCGAGTCAGGCCCACATAGAATTCTCCAACCCCCAAACTCGGCCCTTGGGCCCCACTGCCTGACGACGTCGTTATCAGACTATCGATATCGGAGGCCACGGCCGTGAACCCGAACGCCAGGGGGTCAACCTGGACTTCAATCGCATCCCACGCAGGAGGCACGGCTATTTGCACAATCCCGTAGGTGTACAAGACCCCGTTAACGTAGCTGGAGGGGGCCAAGGTAACGGGGTCGAAATTCCGCTTGATGACCAAATAGAAGGGAACGTTGGCAATGACACGCCGGTCGCGCAGCGTCCAGGCATAACGATCTGGACTTGCCAACCCCAATTCCTCGGTCAAAAGACCGAGCGCGGTCGATTTCAAATCCAGCAATGCCAGTGCGCTGGCCCGGTAGTTAAGGCGCCGGGTGTCGGTGGGGAATTCCGCCAGATTGGAACTCATGGCGGAAAACTTCGGCAGGTTGTTGAGAATGGCGAAGGCCTGATTGACCGCATCCACGCCCTTCTGACCGAAATAGTTCAGGAAGGAGGAGTCAAATCCGTAAGTGACGGTCCTGATGTTCCAGCGGTATTCCTCGCCAAGATTCATCGGTCCGCCAACGTCAGTGTTAAAAGTATTATAGCCGATCTCGCCAACCTGCCAGGATGCAAAAGGGCCAAGCAGGGAAAAGGCCTTCGCTGAATGGATAGCTCCGGCAACGGTCAACGCCAGAAATCCTCTTAGAGCGTGGTTCAAAAGTCCGAAGCGCGGCTGTGTCGTCCTCGACCAGCCGCAGCAGCACCCGAATTTGCGGGGCTTCAGGCCTATCCCAAGCGCTGCGGCTGGTCTTCGACACAGCCGCGCTCCATTTTTAAAACGCGTTCTTTGAAAATGTCGCAGCATAAAAGTTATTGCGTACGGAGGACACGGAAGAGCGTGCTGCCACGGGCCGGGCTTACGGTGACGGAATCGCTGTATCCTGCAGCCGTCCGAGGGGAGCCAAAATTGCTCCACGTCACAGCGTCCGTGGAAGATTGCACCTGGTAAACCAGGCCAGGTTGAGTGTTCCAGGAGAGTGTCACGCCGTGGGGCGCGGCGGTTACGTCCAAGCGGATGAGATCATACGACCGGGCAAACAGATCGAAGCTGGTGCCGGCCACAAAAGACGACCAAACCACCAGAAACCGATTTAGGCCATCTGAGGCAATGGTCGGGTGAATCTGCCGGCTGATCGTGGTGGTATTGACGCGGACCTCAACGCCGGCCAGGCCGCCATCACCCGTGAGGAACTGGCCGAACACGCCTTCGCGGGAAGAGTCCTGGCCCAGGCTGGTCCAGACCGCCAGATAATTCCTGCCCATGGCGCAGAGCCTGGGACCGAACTGGTCGCCGTAGCGCACCGTATTCAAACAAATGTCCCCACTGGCAGCCGTTCCATCTGAGTTGAAGACTCGCCCGAAAACGTCCCAACTGTTCGTCGATTTCGAGGTTTGAACAGGGGCGACGAGCACCCCATCCAGGCTGCCGGCGGTCAGCACGGGATCGTCCTTTTGACTCCAGGCAATCGCAAAACCGCCTTGCGGGGAACCGGCCACCACGGGGTTGGCGCAGATGTTCGTCGTGCTAGGGTTGACCGGAAACTCATTACCGACGGCGACACCGGAAGAATTGAAAAGCCGCGCGTAGATATCCACCGTTGAGGAGCCGCGCTGCAATTCAGAGACCCAAACGACGACGAAATTGGTGTTAGCCAGGGCCGTCACCGCCGGGGTGCGCTGATTTTTGGAAGTCCACTGGTTGATTTGAAACTCACCGCCCAACTTCGCGCCGGCAGCCGAAAAGCGCTGTCCGAAAATTCCCTGCATGTCGCCATCCTGTCCATCACTGGACCAGACGACCACCACGCTGCCGTCCGCCAGCGTCGCCACGCCGGGATTGACCTGGAAGCTGCTGGTGTAGGTATTGACCCGGATGTCACTCGTGAAGAACGCTCCATTGGCATCGCAAAAGCGGGCGTAAATCTTCTGAAACCCGAACCGGCCGCCCTGCCAGACGAAGACAGCACCGCCGTTCTTCAGCAACGCCACCTGCGGTTTTTCCTGATCCCCGGTGCTCGAGCTACTCGCCGCCGAACTGACCACGAAGGGCGACAGCGTCCGGGTGAGGCCGCTGCCCAAGCGTTGCGCCCGAATTCTCAGGCCGTAGTTGTTGACAGCATTGTCCTGCCAGACCAGAAAGCCGCCGTTGGCATTCACCGCCGCTTGCGGAGCGATCTGATCCCCGGCCAGCGCGCCTGCGATGACGTAATCATTGCCGCCAGGAGAAAAGGCATTCTGTCCCCAAGCCAGCAAAGGGACCGCCAGCAACCCGCAAAGCAGCGCAAGCCTTAGAGCGTATTTGGAAAATCCTCTTTCCCTCGTAGCAACCGAGGTAACGAGGCTCAAATTATCTTGGAAACCGGAGCTTTTCGCCGAGATCAGAGCCTCGTTACCTCGGCTGCTACGGTTTCTAAGACAGGCTCTTAGGGCAGCGCACAGCGGTGGTGAAATATGGTTAGTAGTCATTAGCAATGCCATGGAATCCCGGCCACGCTGCTTTGTGGAGCGGCCGGGAACCAGTGACAACCCCATAGCGTAACACAATTTTCGCAAAGTCATATCGGCTTACAAACGATTTGCTGGTTCAGGCCGCGTTTTCCTGGAACAAAAGCTGATTAATGCGTCGAAATCGTAACGGGCGTTTGTTGTGGAATCCCCGCCTGGGCGAAAGGCATTTCGTCCTCGGAATGAAGCCGATTGCCCGCCGGATCAATGATCGTGGGGGTCACAAAAATCACCAGGTTCTTCTTCTTGGTCGAGCTGGCTTCGCTGCGGAAGAAGCGGCCCAGCAAGGGGAGATCGCCCAGCACCGGCACCTTGTCCTTAATCTTGGTCACGTCTTCAGTGATCAACCCGCCCAGCACGACAGTCTGGCCATCCCATACGATGGTGCTGGTAGTGACCTGGCGTACGCGCAGGTGCGGCAAGGGGAGCTGGCCGGTAATCGGGATGGCCGCCCCACCGGCGCCACCGCTCACGGACTGGGCCTGCGGGACAAACCCGCCCGGATCATCATACCCGAGAAACTCGGTGATGGTGGGAATGATTGTCATCTGAATCGTGAAACCATCCGCCGAAACATAGGGGATCACGTCCAGGGTCGGGCCGAAGGGTTGGATTTCAGTAGTATAGTTGAGCGTGGTGCCCACCGCGCCGGCGCTGGTGGTGCCCGCCAAGGTGCCGCCGCCGCCCGTGCCGGTCTGGTTCAAGTTCGGAGCAGTGACAATCGTCCGCAGATCGACGACCTGGATTTCCGTTTGGCGGCCGCTGAGCGTCGTCACGGAGGATTCGTTAAGCAGGTCAACTCCGTCCCGCTGCTCCAGCGCGTGCACGACCACCTTGAATTGTGGGTCGGTCAAGATGCTGGTGAAGCTGCCGACCACCGGGACCGTCGTGGCGCCGCCGGGTGCGGTCAGATTGCGCAGGCCGGTGGTGAGCAACTGATCGGTTGTGGAAGGAGCGATCGAAGTGCCATTGGCAAGACTGCCAGGAAAGCTCCCTTCCGGATTAGCCGTCGAGGGTGCTCCGGTGAAAGTGGGCTGGGTGCCACCGGACAGGGCCGCTCGGCCGTTATTCACCAACACGTTGCCCAGGTACCAATCGAAGCCCAATGCGCGCGAGTCGTTTTGCGTCACCTCGACGAACTTGGCTTTAATGTTCACTTGCGGTGGCGCGACATTGAGGGTCTGCATGGCCATCTCGATGATGTCCAGATCCTGCAAGGTGGCCCGGACCAGCAAGGTGCCTTCGCGATCGTTGAAAAAGACGCTCTTAGGCGGAGTGAGATCAACGCCCAGGGTGGTAAAGAAGTCGCGCACGAGCACGCTAACGGTTTCCATCAGGTTTGTGCGCGTCACGCTTCTGACGCCGTTACCCTGGCCGGTGCCGCCGCCCCCACCGGCCGCGCCCCCAACGCCGCTCCCACCGGCCCCAACGCCACTCGAAAGCTGAACCCGCGGCACCGTTAGCAGACCGCCGCCCTGGCCGCCAGCGCCGCCAGCGCCGCCGCCACTGACGCCTCCACCACCGCCACCGCCGCCGCCGCCCGAACTGGTCGTAATCGCGCCAAACGGAAAGCCGATGACGCTTTCCAGGCCCTGATAAAACGTATTCGGGTCCACCTTGAATAGGCGGAGGAACAGTTGCGCCGCTTCGCGGCTTCTGATGGAAAAGACCACGGCGTAGTCTTCGATCGAGTATTTGATGGACTTATCGGCGACCTTAATGATGGCATCCAGCAAGTCCGCCATTCGGACATCGGTGAGGCTGACCTTAATGAGCGTCGCGCCGACGTCCACAGGTTCGGCCGGGGCCGCAGCAGCGACCGGCAGGCCAGTGGTGGGATCGATCGCCGGTGCCGCGCCCGCCGCACTTGCCTCCGCATTGGGATTGATAATGAAATTGATGCCGCGCTTGTCCGGATCGCGCTTTTTGGCCTCATCGTTGAGATCTTTGAGAACTTCACTCAATGGCAGACCGTCCCAGGCTTTATCGAGCCGGATGCGATTGAGTTTATCAACGATGAGTTGCCGGCCTTTGCTGGTGTTGATCAGATTGGTTCGGGCGTAGAGGTTGGGGAAAGGAAGCAAATCGCGTTTAGCCGGCGTGGACCACGCTTCCTCGAGCTCGACCAGGCCCTGCCGGGAAGTAATGTCGCGCCGATCTAGCGCCTCGCCGAAACGGGCTTCACGAATGAGATTCAGATAATAGGTCGCCGCTGAGTTGAGCGGATCGTCCTTGAGCGCCAGTCTTAGCTTCCTTTCGGCTTCGTCCAATTTGCCCATTTCAAACAGAAGCCGGCCATCCTGGACCAGCGTGCCGACCTCGGCTTTCTGCTTGATGATCTGCGGCACCTTGGCGGTGACTTCTTCGCTGGGGATTTTGCCCGCCTGTTCCTTGAGCATTTTGTTGTTTCGATCCCTGAAATCGAGCGCCTGGGCGTTGGTCGGATCCACGCGGAGCAAATCGTCAACCTGCTTTTTGGCCTCGCGCAAGTTGCCGCGGCGCTGGGCTGCTTCTGCCAGAGGCAGCCGGACCTGCGCAAGTCCCACCTGGGTCTGCTCCCTTTCGGCATCGACTGCGGGGCCGACGGTTTCGATCAGCGCCCAGGCCTCATCGTAGAGTGTGCCGGCGGTAACCAAATCTCCGCGGTCGAAGGCGGTCTGGGCGGCCGTCAGCTTTTCGCGCAGGCTAATGCGGGCGGCCTGGCGGCGAATGCCTTCATTCACGGCCTGGTCCCCCGCACTGACCTGGGCGCGGGACAGGCCGGCAGACGCCAGCAACAGAGTAAATGCAAGTGTTAGGGTTGCAGCTTTCATCATGGGTGGTGGTGTTGGCTGGAGCTTAAAAGCGGTTCAGAATCAAGGCATGGTTCAGAGTGAGGCGTTTGGATTACCGGCAGGAGTTGGGTTGACGGGAATGGGCCATTTCTTCTGATTCGATTTGGCGGACAATACAACTTCGTTTTGGAGAATGGCAACGATATTGTATTCCTCGCCGTTGAACATCAGCGGAGGGGAGCCGACGCGTTTGCCGGCCCAGGTTTTGTTCTCCGGCGCGTATTTCAAATCCGCCATGTAACCATCGATGCGCTTGAAGGGCACGTCTTTGGTGACCACGGCCGTCTCGCCCGTGTCGTTCAGCTCCAACGTCAGCTTGGTCGGATCTTCGACCGGACCTTCGACTTTGCGCAGAACAAACGTGTCAGTCTTATCGTTGAGCTTGCAATAGTTGCCTTTTTTGACCCGCTGCGACGGCTGCACCGCAGCCTCTTTTTGCACGCCGATCACGTATCGCGCGCCGGAGTCCGACATGTTCACATTATCGAGGGAAATAATCAGATAAAGCGGCGTCAGCTTCGTGACGGCGACCGCCTTCGGTCCGATGTGCGTGTCATCATATTTGATCAGATGGCCATCCGCCGCCTTTTGCCACGGCATCGGGTTGAACAACCGGTGCGTGGTCGAGAAATCAATCACCACCGGGCTGGTCACGCGCTTGAGGGCGGCCTCCGCCACGGTCAAGTCCAGGTTCGTCAGCGGCTTGACGCTGCGCGGGATCAAACCCTCGCGCTTGGCTCGCAAGCTCTCCCGCTCGCTGGCGACTTTCAGAGGGATAAAGGCCACGGCCACCGCCAGCCCCAACAGCACGATGCCGAGGATGAGCTTTTCGTAATGTCGCTTGAGAAACTCCATATTACTTAGTAGGCAGAAGTTTCACGACGTTGACACCGAGAGTGACGATTAACTGACGCTCATCCAACACGGTTTGCAAGCCGCCCTTGCTCGGTGCCGGCTGCGCGACGGGCACCGATGCCACCGGCTGAGGCAGAGGCTGCGGGGCAGCCGTCGGCGGACGCTTACCCGGGCCCAGGCCATAGCGCGCGCGGAAGCGGTCTTCCACGTTTTTGGATGACGGTGGAGGGATCGGTGGCGCTATTGGCTGCACGTAACTCGGCGCTGGAGTGGGTTCGGGCGCATTTTCGGGAGCCGGGGCCAGCCCGACATTGATCGTTTTGATCACCAGCCCGTAAGGCGAACTGGAAATACCGCCCAAGGCTGCCGCCAACTCGGGCGTGAAGCAGCGGAACTTGACTTCGTAAGGGGTTAGGATAGCGAGCTGATTGGTGACCGACTTTTCGTTGAGATAGTCCGAGAGCGGCCCGGTGAGGTCCTCGGGCGCGACGCGCTCACGGCGCACATAATCCAGCCCATTAATCCGTGCCTGGAACAACGCGTCACAGATGGCTTTGACCTCGCCCAATTGCGCCGCGAGCGGCTCGAGGCTCCCGGGGCTGAACTTCATCTGGAGCCGTTGGGACGCGAAGGAAAAACTGTAGTCGTTCGGCAACCCGATGCTCGAGTTCGTAGCGGTCTTTTGCAACTGGTCGATGGTGTGACGCAGGGCGCTGATGAAATCCTCCCCGGCAACTTTCGGTCCTTCGGGCAGGCTGGGGATCGCCTGGAAGCCTTTGCGGGCCTTCCCAATGACTTCTTTCAATTGCTCCTGCTGCTGCTTGGCCAGCGCGACATTGTCGCTGTGTGGAGGCCGGCCGGGATGCGGATTCTGGTGGTTCAACGAATCCATCTTGGAGTATTGTTCGTTGAGCTTGTCCACGATTTCCGTGTTGCTTTTCAAGGCCGAGTAAAAATACCAGCCTGCTCCACCGAGCAACGCCAGCGCCACCAGGCTCCCAATGACGAAGTACAAATTGCGCTTAATCCAGTCCATACTACAGCTTGAGAGGCCGTTTCAGCTTGACCAGCATGCGGAAACTAAACACTCCGGGCGGCTCGTCAGTCGAGATGCCCGCGGCGAAATCGGTTTCCTCGTCAAACATCGGATCGCCCCGCAGCTCAGAGCGGACGGCGAAGGCCAATTCACTGTTGGCCGAGGGCGAGACGGAGGTCAAACTCACCGCCTTGAAGGTGATATCAATGGTGGCCAGTTCATTCGTATCGCCCTTCTTCCTCGGTGAGACCGCCGTGGCGTCCGCGGCCGGGGCTTCCGGTGGCGGCGCCTCGGGCGCGGGCGGTCTCTTGTCCAATCCATAGCGCGCGCGGAATCTCGCCATTTCGGCGCTGACCGCGCCGCCGCCTGGCTGACCTGCCGGCGAAGCCGCATTCGGGTCGAAGGCAGGAGCTTCTCCTTCGGCGCCTTCGGGCGTCGTGATCATTCGCTCGATCCAGACGCCTGCATCAGTGCGGAACTTGCTCTTTGCCCCCGTCTCGACCCGAGTCAAAACGTTGCGCAATTCCGTCAGCACATCCGCCCAATAATACTGGGCGTTGATCCAGTCCACCACCTGATCGACGTCCTTCTGAGTCTTTTTGAGGTTGTTAAAGGCAGTCTTGAACAGTTCGGCGCGGGTCTCGTCTGGTCGCACCTCCTCAACGGTTTTGTCCAACTCCTTGCGCCGTACGTCAGCCAACTGGGCGAAAATGAAACCCATCGCCGCGACGACGGCCACCAGGCTGAAAACCGTGGCGATGAAGTATGGTTTCTTTTGGTTGAAGGCCTGCCATTTGAGCGTGCTCTCCGGCATCAGATTGAGCTCAACCGGGCAGTGCGCCAGGTTCCGCAGACCCAATCCGATGACTTCGCCCATCGAATGGGCCACGCGCGCGAGATCCTCCAGATTGATGGCGGGATCGATTTGGACGTTGCGCAGCGGGTTGAAAAACTCGACGGGCACATTGAGTTTCTCGGCGAAGAACTGCGCCGTGTACGGCATGATCGAAGCGCCACCCGACAAGAACAGGCGTTGCGGGGCGGAGCCGCCCTGCTGGCCGCGGTAAAACTGCATCGTCTGGTTGACCTGAATATGGAGGCGCGTCATGAACTGGCGCGCAATCTTCGAGATCGCCGCCTGGTGCGGATTCTCCGGCTCCTCGTAAGCGCCACCGAGGCTCACAAATCCCTCCTCGATCTTCAGCTTCTCGGCCGCGTCATACTTCAGCTTGGATTCATTGGCGAAATCCTGCGTGATCGAATTCGCGCCCAGGTTGATGCTGCGCGAGAAGACTTTGCCTTTCTCGAAAAAGAGCAGGTTGCTGGTCTTGGCGCCTATGTCGAGCAGAGCCGTGCAGTCATCCAGATCGCCGTAATTGTAGCGGAAAGCATTGCACAAGGCGGCCGGCGAAACATCTGCTACCTGGAGGGACAGCCCGGCGGATTCGGTGACACGGAAAAGGCCCTCAACGATATCCGCCTTGATGGCTACGAGGAGCACCTCCAATTCGCCTCCTGGGGTCGAGCCCAGGATTTGGTAATCCCATACGACTTCAGCCAGCGGGAAAGGGACGTTTTGTTGGGCTTCGTACTGGATGATCTGCGTGACTTTGCCCGCGTCCACTGGCGGCAATTTGACGAATTTTGAGAAGACATGGAATCCCGGCGCGCAGACATTGACGTGCTTGGATCTGACGCCTTTTTCGGCCAACATTCCCTGCAAGGCCTTGAGGATCGTGGCTTCACGCGTGGTTTCCTGTGCGCCTTCGGCCCCCAATGATTTGATGCCAAACTGTTTCAGGCGCAGGCCGCCTGCCTCGTTGACTTCAAACTCGGCCAGCTTGAGACTCCCCGCCCCAAAATCCACTGCCAGAAATGACTTCGTATTCAGCATTTACTCTCTTGGCACAGCCAGGAATGTTTCCGCCCGAATGCGGGTCCAGCATTGGCGTAGTACATCGTCGTTAATGGAATTCCTCCAACCCGTCAAATAAAAAACTGAAAAAGGTACGAAACGAGACCTCCTGACTGAAGAAAAAACAAGGTCTTGTCACCAGCGATCCGGAGTCCATTCAAATGCAGGAACCCGCTGGCGCTCGAGTTTTGAACGGAGTGCTCCCGTCCTCGGGCGCAGCGACGAACGCTACCTCGAGAGCCCTGGATCGCTCGGCGCGGAACGGAGTATGCTGAGTTTGCTGCGCCCGAGAACAGCCGCGCTCCGCCACGAAAGACTGAGGCCTCACATTTCCCGGGAGCTTTGGCTTGCGCAGACCGCCCGCTTCGGAGCATGGTGAGTCATGGGCCTGCCCAGCCAACCAGTCACTCTAAGCATCGAGCAGATCGCTGATCTCAACCGCAAACTCTCGACCATGCGCCACGACATTAACAACACCCTGTCGCTCGTCACCGCGGCGGTGGAGTTGCTCCGTCAGAAACCGCAGATGACCGAGCGCATGCTGACGGCTCTGCTGGAGCAGCCGCCCAAGATTACTGCCTCTCTCACCCGGTTCTCCGCCGAGTTGGAGCGCGCGGTCGGCGTCACCCGCGATTAGCTCCTGCGCCCTGGACCCGAACTGGGTGTTGGGGACCTGGGATTTTTGGGATTTGGAGTTTGGGTTTCGGGATTTCCATCTGACATACTCCGCGCGATGGACCCAAACGAAGCGGAGCTGATTGCTGCGGTGCTGCAAGGCGACACCGCCAGCTTCGAGCCTTTGGTCGAGAGATATTCTCCGCGCGTCTTCGCCACGGCCCGACGCTATGCACGGCGCGAGAGCGAGGTCGAGGACATCGTCCAGGAAGTCTGGCTCAAGGCCTTTCAGAAGCTCGGCAGCTTTCGCGCCGAGGCCCCGTTCGAGCATTGGCTGATGCGCCTGGCCGTGAGGACTTGCTATGACTTTCTCCGGGCTCACCAGCGAAATCGCGAATCCGCTTTTTCAGAACTGACCGAACCGGAAAATGACTGGCTGGAGCGGTTTGTGCAGGAGCCGGACGCGGCCGCCGCCGACACCGAGGCAGCCCGGGCGTTGATCGAGCGCCTGCTGGCGCAGCTCTCGCCCCCGGCACGGCTGATTATCACGCTGCTGGAAATCGAAGACCGCTCGGTGAAAGAAATCTCGAAGCTGACCGGCTGGTCGGTGCCGCTGGTCAAAGTGCGCGCGTTTCGCGCCCGGGCCGAGATGCGAAAGCTGCTGGCCAGAGTAGCGAAGGAGAAGTATCTTTGAACAAACCCGAAATCCGAATCCCGAAGGCCGAAAGAAATCCAAAACCCGAACAGCACTTTCTGGTTTTTTCGGCCAACAGATTTCGGATTTCGTCATTCGCCAGCCGTGCCGAAGCCTCCGCGCGAAGGCAGGTTATTCGTCATTGGTCATTAATTCCCGTAACCCTCCTGGCTCCTCAAACGTCTGAAACAAGGCGGGCTTTATGAATCTCGCCGATTTGGAACAAAAACTCCTCGCTGCGGCGCGCTCTCGCCCTGTCAGCGAGGCAATGCCGTACGCATTTGCGCAGCGTATTATGGCCCAGTTGAAAGCACGGCCGGCGCTGGATGCCTGCTCGTTGTGGGCGCGGGCACTTTGGCGTGCCGCGGGGCCGTGCATCGGCATCATGTTGCTGCTGGCCACATGGTCTTTCTTTGCGCCGGCCGGCAGTGCGCCCGCTACGGATTTGTCCCAGGAATTTGAAAACACCCTCCTGGCCGTTGTGGACCAGGAGCAGCCCGCCGACTCGGCCTGGTGAACACCTGGAAGGTCATTTTAGCCACCGTGGTGATTTTCGGCGCCGGCGTGGTGACGGGCGCGCTGGTGGCGCGGCATTCGGAGCGCGGCCAGGCTCCAGCCCACTTACGCAACGCGGTTGCGCCTCGGATTTCGCCCTCTCTCTCAGCCGGCGGTTTGCGGCTTGAATTCCTCCGTCGCGCAGAGCGCGAGTTGCGCCTGAATCCGGAACAACGCGAGCGCATCGACAAAATCATCCAGGCGAGCCAGGAGCGCACACGCAAACTTATGGAACCGGTGGCGCCCGATTTGCGCGCCGAATTGGAGCGAACGAAGGATGAATTCCTCGAAGTGCTCACGCCGGAGCAGCGGACTCGCTTTGAGGAGTTGATGAAAAAGCAGCAGCAACGACCGCATGAGCCGCGGCATTTCCCGACCGCGCGCGGGACCTCGCCGCCGCCAGCAAGTCTCCGGCAATAGTGGGCGTAAAACGTAAAACGTAAGGAGTCACGAAGGTAGTCTTCTCTTCTTACGTTTTACGTTCACGCATCACGTTTCACGCATCACGTTTCACGTTCCAACTCCTCAACCGCAGCGCGTTTCCAATCACCACCATGTCCGACAGACCCATCGCCGCCGCGCACAGAACTGGACTCAAAAACCCCAAAGCCGCCAGTGGCACGCTGACGGCATTATAAAAAAATGCCCAGAAAAGGTTTTGTTTGATGGTGCGCAAAGTCGCTCGCGCCAGCCCAAGACTTTCCGGTACTGTCTCGATTTCCGAGTTGAGAAGGATGATGTCCGCCGCTTCGCGGGCAATATCGCTGGCGCGACTGACCGCAATCCCCAGATCGGCCTGCTCAAGTGCCGGCGCGTCATTGATGCCGTCGCCGACAAAGGCAACACGTTCGCCCTGCTGCTGCAGCCTGCTGACCAAAGCCGCTTTTTGCTCTGGGCGCACTTCGGCAAAAACATTTTGTTCCGGAATCTCAGCCAGGCGGGCAACCGATCGGGCTGTCTGTAAATTGTCGCCGGTAACAAGGTAGATTTTCAATCCTTGCCGCCTAAGGTTCCTCACCACTTCTTGCGCTCCGCTTTTGACAGGATCACTGATTGTAATCAAACCACAAAGCCGCCCCTCGATAGCCAATCCCAGGATTGTGACGCCTGACGCTGACCGTCCGCTGGTGAACTGCTCCCCCGGGTTAACCGCAACGCCCAGCTCCTTCAGCCACCGCAATGAACCGAGGCGCACGACAGAGTCCCGGCGGCCGCTGGAGCCGCGTTCGAGCTCCCGGAGGTACTCTTGTGCAATGATTCCCTGGACCCCCGAGCCTCGAACTTCTTCCCAATTGGTCACGGGGATCGTTTCCTGGGCCCGCCTTGCCACGGCCTGGCTCAGCGGATGACTTGAATGCCGCGCCAGCGCCGCGGCGATGCGCAAGACATCGGGGGTCGCGGAGGATATGGTTTCGGAGTCGGTTTTATTTTCCGAATTCGGGGTTGTGGATTTCGCTTGGCCGTGCGGCGGTTCCCAGGCCTGGGCGACTGCCGGGTTGCCCGTGGTGAGAGTGCCGGTCTTGTCAAACAGCACGGCGGTGATGTTGCCAGCTTTTTCCAGAGATACTCCATCACGAATCAAGATGCCGCGCTGTGCCGCCGCATTGGTTCCCGCCATGATCGCGGCGGGCGTGGCCAGGCCCATGGCACATGGGCAAGCAATAATGAGGACACCCGCGGCAATGATGAAACCGGCTGCCAGTGAGGTTTCCGGTGCGTGGGCCGTCCAAAGAAATTGGGCCAACCAGCCATGAACTTGCCCAGCCGACTGAGGCGACAATCCCCACCACAGGCCGGCCGCCACCGCGACGGCCACCACCAGTGGAACAAACACTGCGCTAACGCGGTCTCCCAGCCGTTGGATGTTCGCTCGGCTGTTTTGCGCGCGCTGGACCGCGGCAATGATCTGCGCTAACGCCGTCTCCTCTCCGATGGCCATTACACGCATCATCAGTATGCCATTGAGATTCGCAGTCCCGGCGTACAGTGGGCTTCCTGTCTTCTTATCCGCCGGCACTGATTCTCCCGTGAGCATCGATTCGTCCACTGCTGACTCGCCCTCCGCCACCTCGCCATCCGTCGGCACGTGGTCGCCGGGACGTACTACCACGAAATCCCCGGCCCGCAGCTCCGCCACCGGCACCTCGGTCTCAGTCGCGTCGGCGTTGCGCCGCCGGGCCCGCGGAGGAGCCAGCTCGAGCAATTGACGCAACGCACCCGATGCTCGCGCGCTAACGCGCGACTCAAGCCAGTGGCCGAGGCTGATTACCGTGATAATGGCGGCGGCCTCCATGAAGTAGAGATGGCCGCCACGGCCGCTCAGCAATGCCCACAGGCTATAACCGAAGGCAGTGCTGGAACCCAGCGCTACCAACGCGTCCATGTTGGCGCTTCCTGCTTTGAGCTGTTTCCACGCGCCCTGATAAAACGGGGCGCCGCCCAGCACCTGCACAACGGCCGCCACGGCAAAGGAAAACCACTGGAAGCCGCGAGCCGTTCCCAGTCGGAAGACCCATTCGCCGAGCATCAACGGGGCCGTGGCGAGCACGCCAATCCACAAGTTAAGCTGCCACCCGGCCAATTTGCCCTCGGCGTGAACGTTCGCCTGGGCCTCGATTATTTTTGCGCCATAACCAGCCGCTTCGATCGCGTGAAGCACGCGCGCCACATCGTGCTCCGCGCCCGCCTCCCAGTGAACCGACGCTGTGCGGGTATCGAGCGCCACCAGGGCGCTGCGCACGCCCGGTACGCTCTGAATCGCCTCAGTCACGTGCCGCGCGCAGTTGCCACAGGTCATCCCACTCACCGCAAGTTGCGTGAGATGCGGCGCGCTCGCGGGCGCTCCGGGCTTCAGCTCTATGGTCTGTTCAGCCATCATCACTCAACAAAGTCTAACCATCTTCCATTACCGCCGCAAATCGCAGCCCGCGCGTGCTGACACGGAGTTCGGAAAAGTCCAACCGGGTCATTGCCGCCTCGTAAATAATCGCACCCGCCAAAATCACATCGGCGCGGTTTTTGGGCAGGCCAACGATCTGTTTGCGTTGCTCCAACGACAGGCTCCAGAGATGCTCCAGGTGCCACCGCACGCGCGCCCGGCTCAGGCGCGTCGCCTCGATCCGCTCCCGGTCAAAATTTTCCATTGGGGCTTCCATGCGGGCGAGGATTGTTGCCGTGCCGCCGGTACCAACAAGTCGAAGAGCAGAACTCTGTCTCTGCGCAGCGTCCCCGTGAGCTTCGCGGTGAGCTAGAGATTCGCCGCTCGCTCGTTTCGGCAATTCCCGGAGCATCGCCGGGCGCAGACTTGGTTCCACTTCGCGTTCCAGGAAGTCCGCCACCCATTTGTGGCTGGCGGTAAATTCCCCGGTCCGCGGGGGATCGCTGTGGGGAATAGTTTCGATCAGGCGCACGCTGCCCAATGGAAAACTGGCGCGAAAATGCTTCTGTTCGCCCTGGCCGAGAATAAACTCCGTGCTACCCCCGCCGACATCCAACAGCAACAGTTGCTCTCGCGCCAGCGCCGGATCAGTCGTGACTCCCTGAAAGACCAAATCGGCCTCCCGTTCGCCGGAAATAATTTCGACCGGCAAGCCTGCGGCGTGCTGGATTGCCGTAACAAGTTCCCCCCCATTGACAGCGTCACGAGCGGCGCTGGTGGCGATCACGCGAATCGAGCGAGCCTGGCGCGCGCGCGCCGCCGCTGCGAACTCAGCCACCGCGCTGGCTGTGTGCACCATCGCCGCCGGCTGCAGCCGATGGTTCTGATAGAAACCATGGCCCAATCGAGTTTGCTTGCTCGCCTCCCACACAGGCAGGACCTGATGACCCTGGACGTCGGCCACCAACAATTTAATCGAGTTGGTGCCAACGTCGATCACCGCTCGCCGGTTCGCTTCCATGTGGCATGGAGAGTAGGCACGGAACCTTGTGCCGTCAAAGGCGGGTAGCTAAAGGCTGTTTGTCACTTCGTTGTCACTTTGCAAAATCAGCCAGCGCAAGCTAGGCTGATTGCTTTGGTGCACTCAAAAGGCAAAACCGTCACTTTCGACCCCGCTCATTTCATCAATCGCGAGCTGAGCTGGTTAGAGTTCAATCAGCGCGTTCTCGAGGAGGCGCTGGACCCGCAAAATCCGCTGCTCGAAAGGCTGAAATTCTTTTGCATCTTCAGCTCGAACCTCGACGAGTTCTTCGAGGTCCGCGTCGCCGGCCTCAAGCAACAGATCGAGAGCGAGGCCGTCGAGCGCACGATGGACGGCCTGACTGCCAGCGAAACATTCCGCGCGGTAGTCGAGCGCGTGCGGGGGCTGGTCACGCGGCAATATGCCTGCTGGGGCAAGGAGCTCATGCCGGCGCTGGCCGCCAGTGGTATTCGCATTCTCGACCTTCCTGAACTGGAACTGCCCGACCGCGCCTGGTTATCGCAATACTTTCGCTCGCAGGTCCGTCCAGTCCTGACGCCGCTGGCCATCGATCCGGCGCATCCCTTTCCGCAGTTACTCAACAAGTCGCTCAATCTCATCGTGCGGCTCGAGCTGCGCAAGGGACGCGAGACGCACAAACATCTGGCCGTCGTCCAGATCCCGCGTCTGTTGCCGCGCCTGCTCAAGCTGCCGAGGGAGGACGCGTGCCAGGATTACGTTTACTTGAGTCGCCTTATCGGCCATCACCTGGCCGAGTTGTTTCCCGGCACGCAAATCCTCGGTTACTGGCCCTTTCGCGTCACGAGGAACAGCGAGCTTTACATCGACGAAGAGGAAAGTGCCAACTTGCTCAAGGCGGTCGAAAATGAACTCCACAACCGGCGCAAAGGCGACGCGGTGCGGCTGGAGATTGACCAGGATTGCCCCACGTTCATTCGCGAGGCGCTGCTCAAGACCTTGCGCTTGACCGAGGACGACCTCTATCTGATCGACGGACCGCTCAACCCGACGCGGCTGATGGCCCTGTATGAGGGCGATCATTCACCCGAACTGCGCGATCCGCCATTCGTCGCGCCCGTGGCGCCGTCCCTGCGCCAGCAAGTTGATTTGTTTGCGGCGATTCGAGAGCGCGACATTCTCCTGCACCATCCCTACGAAAATTTCAGCAGCGTCGTGGCCTTTCTCGAGCAGGCGGCTGCCGACCCGGACGTGCTGGCCATCAAACAAACGCTTTATCGCACGGGCGCTGACCCGCACATCATCGGCGCGCTGGAAAATGCGGTAAAGAACGGCAAACAAGTGACGGCTGTCGTGGAATTGCGGGCGCGGTTTGATGAAGCCAACAACATCCTTTGGGCGCGGCAACTCGAAGAAGCGGGAGTCCATGTGGTTTATGGACTGGTCGGTTACAAAATCCACGCCAAGAGCTGCCTGGTGGTCCGGCGCGAGGGTCACCACATCCGGCGTTATGCGCATCTGGCCACTGGCAATTACAATCCACTCACGGCCCGCGTCTATACTGATCTGGGGTTGTTCACCTGCCGGCCGGAATGGTGCGAGGACGTGACCAATTTTTTCAATCTACTGACGGGGATTTGCCAGTTCCAGGGGCTGCGCAAGCTGGTTGTCGCCCCTTTCGAGTTGCACGAGCGTCTGCTGCAACTGATCGAGCGCGAAATCGAAAATGCCCGCCGCGGTCTGCCGGCGCGTATTATCGCCAAGATCAACGCCCTGGCAGAACGACAGACCATCGAGGCTCTCTATCGGGCTTCGCAGGCCGAAGTGACCGTTGATTTGATCGTGCGCGGAATCTGCTGCCTGCGGCCGGGTGTCAAGGGCATCAGCGAGAACATCGCGGTGCGAAGCGTCGTGGACCGTTTCCTCGAGCACAGTCGCGTGTATTATTTTGAGAACGCCTGCCAGCCTCTGCTTTTCCTCAGCAGCGCCGATTGGATGCCGCGCAATTTTTTCCGGCGCATCGAGCTGGCTATCCCCATCGAGGATGGCGTGCTGCGTGAGCGGCTCATCCGCGAGGTGCTGGGGACTTCGCTGGCGGACAACGTTAAAGTCCGCATTATGCAGCCCGATGGCACCTATCATCGGCCGCCCTTACCGCCGGCAGAGGAACGAAATCGCAGTCAGTTCGAATTCCTGGAGCTGGCACAATCAGACGACGACACACGCCGGAAACCTGCTCCGGGAAAAAGCAGATTTTCCCCGGTGAAACTCGCTCCATCGCCTTTTGCCGCGCGGAAATCAAAGAAGTGAGCACGGGCGACTTTCGGAGGCCGAGACACTCCTGCTTGCGTTGGACAAATTGAATAGCAAGTAGAATATTAAGTCCGAAGTCAGCCGAGAGTTGAGCGTTCAACTCCTGTCCCGGCGGCAACTGTTGATCGAGGCGTATCTTGAATACGCCGATCAAATGAAGAATTTTTGGCCCGTGACCAGCGTCGCGGACCGAAGCAGTTGAACCATGAAAATTTATCTATTGCGCCATGGCCTGGCCGGCGAGCCGGGCGCGCCCGGCTACGCCTCCGACGCCGAGCGCCCGCTGACCGGCGAAGGCGAACACAAAATGCGCGAAATCGCTCAGGCCATGCGAAAGCTTGAGCTTTCCTTTGACCTGGTCTTGTCCAGCCCCTACCGGCGCGCGCGGCAGACCGCCGAGATCGTCGCGGACGGCCTTCGAGCGCGCAAGCAACTACAGTTCTCCGATGCTCTCACTCCTCACGGCAGCACCGAGGAATTGATCGATTTCCTGAAGCGCTTCCGTCCGAAACCGGACAATGTGCTGTTAGTGGGCCATGAGCCCCATTTGAGCGAGTTGATTTCCTTGCTTGTTTCCAGCGGGCGCGGACTGCAAATCGTTATGAAAAAAGGCGGCCTGGCCAGGCTGGAGGTTGACTCGCTGGCGCATGGTTGCTGCGCCGCTCTGGAGTGGCTGCTGACGCCGGGTCAACTGCGTTTAATAGCATAGACGCGGAGCTCAGTTGAGAGTGACTTGTTCGACAGCACGCACAACCACCGGGCCCAATAAGCCCGACTCTAACAGCGGCGAATCCCGAGTCCAATGTTTCCAGGTCGTGAAGGTAAAGCGGCCGGTGGGACGGGGTTGTCGTGCTACCAGCCAGGATGGCCATTCTGCCAGCGGTTGACCTCCGCCACCCTCGGCGCGACGCCATTGGCAGTCGTCAGCAAGCTGTTCGTCGCCAATAAGGCGGTTGGGCCACAGATTAACGACTCGGATTTCGAGCGCGTTGTCACCGGCCTTGACCACCTCGGAGATGTCGGTCTCGAAGGGTGGCTTCCAAAGGATGCCGAGATCGAGGCCATTCAACATCACCTCGGCGATTACTTGCACCCGGCCAAGATCGAGATACAACCGTTGATCCTCGCGGATAAAATGCGCAGGGACGTTGAAGGTTTTGTAATAAGTAGCCGTGCCAGAGAAATACTTCACACCAGGTTCCGGGTGCTTCGTCCAGGAGGCAAGATGCTCGAGCGTCACACGCTCCGGAGCACCACCCTTGGACGGGAAATGCACTTCCCATGGACCGCCGACCGTGATCGGTCGCGGCAAGACCTGCCTTCTGGCCTGAAAGAATTTTCCTGAGGCAGTTTTGAATTCGTACTTGCCCGTTTTGGCCGCCAGCAATCGGATATGGCTGTTCGCGGAAATGGTGGCATCCAGCCAGACCTCCGGTAGGCCATCGCGCGTAGCGGTCTGAATCGGGTCCAATCCGCTCGCACTGTTGCGGAAGACAACGAATTGCGAACCGGCTGGCCCAAACTTGAGCGGCAGGGTTGTCTGGACCTGCTGCTCGCGCCAGAGCGCCGGCTTCTCGATTTGCCCCGTGTCGGGATGCCAAATCTCCGGCTGCCTGCCAGCGACCCGGAAACTGCATTCGGCCACTAGACCTTCACTGCCGGAGGATGAGCTGTTCGGGTTGGCGACGAAATAGGTATCGACGCCAGCAATCCTTCGGTGCAAATAGCGCAAGGCATAACCTCGAGAAACGGTGAGTTGTTGAAAATCGGGAGGTCCAGCAAGCTCCGCAAGGACTTCACCCAGTGGCTTGCCCCAAATGACTTTGCCTCTGCCGATTGCATGTTCTCTTACCGCCTGGCCATCGCAAGGGCCCCAGAGTTCACGCGCCTGCCTGGAAACTGCGGCATCGCACTCGGGATAACCGGTCAAACTGGGCGACTTGGATGGGCACGGACCGAGAACGGTGGCTCCGGCCTCGACTAACTCCCTAATCTTGACAAGAAGCGCTGGCGTCATCCGATCGGTAGGCGGTAGAACCATCACCCGATAAGTCATGCCGCCGGGAAGCCACAGTCGGCAGTCCTTCACCGACATGCGACTGAGCACGACTTCCGGCGATGCCAGATCATAATCGTAGCCCGGCGGCGGGCGAGGCTCAAGTTGGTCGCGTGACGGTGCTTTCGTGTATGCGCCCTCTTCCGTGAGATAGCAAATGTCGGCCACGAACAATCCCTGTTGTAGCATGAACTGGCATCGCGCGAGATACTGGTGCCAAGCACGTGATTGCTCCCACCAGGTTTCGGTGTGTTCATACTCCACTCCCCATGGTCCCATCGTGATCCCGGGGCGGCGATCGAGCCATGGCTGGTGAGCGTAGCGATGGAACACCAGTCGATTGATCCCTTCGCAAAAGGCGGCGTCACCCAGCGGCTTGAGAGAGAAGGGATGATTCTGCCATTTGGCGAATGCCGGGTAAGAGGTAAAAGCCTCGGCCGCAACGACAGGTTTGCCTCCCGTGTGCGCGGCTGAAGGCGTGGATTTGAGGCCCAACTGGCGCAGGTCGTGGTCTTCCAACCAAAACTCGGCCATTGGAATGTCCGCACGGCCGGCGTAGGTCAGCTCGTTAAATGGACCCGATCCGGCAGAGCCATAGCCCTCAATCGAAAGTTGCAGTCCGTGCCGATGGGCCAACTCGGCAAGATATCCGGCGTAATTGTCAGCCACAAGATCGGCAATGGTACGGCGCAGGTCCCAGAGAAATCGTTCGGAGAGCTCGCGGCTGCCGACGATCCGACCACTGGTTGCAGGCAAATAAGGGAGGAGATCGTAACCACGGCGCCTTTCGAATTCCTCGCGCAAGAGTGGAGTCCAGTTCTGGTAGCCGATTTCCCAACTATCAACATGGATTCCAGTCCAGGCACGGCGCGTAACACTATCAAGACTGCCGAGGAGCGGAGCAAGGAAGGCATCGAAGTGCGCTTGAATCGCTTCTTTGCTGAGCTTGTCGCATTCCAGGCCGAGACCGCCTGCACGGGCGGGATGGTTGAGCTGCCCGTTTGCCCTTCCCGCGAAGCGCATCAACGTCCATTGACCGGGTGGCACGTCCCACTCGAGCAAGCCCTCCGAGTCGGTCTTCGCGGTCAGGTCCAGTACGTTGGCTAGTGAAATCGTGCCGCAAGAGGGCACTTCGGGTATGGGCCTCTGGCGCAGGGCAGAAGCGGGAAGCGGGCCCAGCCCTGACTTCGCGCGAGCCAGATCGATGCGAAAGACAGGCGTCAGCTCCAGCTCAGAAAATCTCAGGCTTCCGGTTTGCGGGTCGGACTGTGTGAAGAGCAGTCGGAAGTAGCGAGCGGTCGTTGGTTCGAATTCAAGCGTCAGGGCGGCGCGGCTGCTGATGAATTGGCGGACATCGCGGAATCGGCGGCCGTCATCAGAGACTTGCATCACGCCCTGGATCGATTGGACGCTGCCCACGCCAGTCAATTTCAGGAGACTGGCGGTGAACGGTTTGCTGAATTCCATTTGGAGAAATTGCGGCGCACGGGCAGTGGGCCCGGGCAGTGTGATGAAGGTGTCGGGATTGTGGTCGAGCAGGTTGGCACCCTGAAAGCCGCTTATCACGCTGGCTGTCAACTTGGGTGCAAAGCCTGGCACTGGCGCGCCTTCGCCCACCAGCGTCGGAAACGCCAGAGTGGCAACGTCCGGACCGGAGCTGCTCGGACCGGGAAGCTTGGGCAGGAGCCCACGGAAGTGAATCGGGCCGGTGAGATTAGTTCTCGAGCTCACAAGCATCTGCATGCCCATCTCGGGCGTGATCCACGGGCCGCCGCTCCCGCACCATCCAGGAGCATTGTGAAGATCCACTTCGAGGCCAAGTCGATGGGCCTCGGCAATCGTGTGTTGGAACAGGACGCGCCACTCCGCGCTGCCGAAACGGACCGACCCTTCGGGAATCTCGACCGCTGCATCAAACAAGACTACTCCGCCCAGGCCGACACGTTGCATCGCTTCGAGGTCAGCGGTCAGCCCGTCGCGGCTGATATTGCCGTTGAGCCAAAACCAATACGCCCAGGGCCGGGCCGAAGTCGGCGGGCGCAGGAACCCTTGCTCGAGTCCGTCTGGAGCGCTGCTCGCCAGTTCCGCCTGCGCGTCCCAGGTCAAACACCAAAGCAGAACCACTAGGCGGCGCACCTTGGATTTTTCCTCGCTAAAGTTGCCGAGGCGAATAGGGCAACCCATGCGCCTCGGCGACGGCTTGATGAGTGATCTGGCCGTTCATCACGTTGATGCCGCTCACCAGCGCTGGCTGGCGCTGGGAGGCCTCCGCCAGACCGGAATCAGCGATTAGTTCAATGTAGCGATAGGTCACATTGGTCAGCGCCTGCGTCGCTGTGCGCGCGTACGCGCCAGGCATGTTCGCCACGCAATAATGGATAACGCCCTCCTCGACGAAAACCGGGTTATCGTGTGTCGTTGGGCGTGAGGTTTCGGCACAGCCGCCCTGGTCGATAGCAATGTCCACCAGGACGCTGCCGGGCCGCATGCGCCGCAACATGTCTGGTCGAATCAATTTGGGCGCCCTGGCTCCAGGCACCAGGACGGCGCCGATCAAAAGGTCCACCGAGGGAAGCAACTCCAACAGGTGCGCCTCGTTGGAGTACAATGTATGGGCGGTGTGAAGTGTGATATCCAAAAATCGCATGCGCTCGAGGTCCACTTCCAGGATCGTCACATCAGCGCCGAGCCCTTGTGCCATGCGCGCGGCGTTGATGCCGGAGGCACCTCCGCCCAGCACGACGACTTTGCCGGGCAACACGCCAGGCACACCCCCGAGGAGCACGCCACTGCCTCCGCAGTGTTTCGCCAGGAAATAGCCGCCGACCAGAATCGACATGCGGCCGGCGATTTCGCTCATCGGCTCCAGCAACGGCAGCCGGCGATTGACTTCGATCGTTTCATAGGCCAAAGCGGTCGTGCCGGACTTCATCAGCGCCTCGGTCAAAGCGCGGCTGGCTGCAAGGTGCAGGTAGGTGAAAAGAATCTGGCCGCGCCGCAGGAGCGCGTATTCGGAAGGCTGCGGCTCCTTGACTTTGACGACCAGGTCGGCTTTTTCGAACACCGCCGCATGATCGCTCACCAGCGTGGCGCCCGCCTGGGCGTAGTCGGCATCCGGGTAGCCGGCGCCTGCGCCGGCGCTGCGCTCCACGATCACCTCGTGGCCGCGATTGATCAATTGGTAGGCAGCCGATGGCAGCAGCGCGACGCGATACTCTTGGCCTTTGATTTCCTTTGGGACTCCAACAATCATAGGAGGATAAATGGATTAGTGGATTAATGGCTCCAAGCTGGATGAGTTACCGGCTTGAGGGCGTGCGAATGACGAATGACCAATGACAAATGACGAAAGAAGCCCGAATCAAGATAAGGAAAAGGACGCGGTATGACGATATATCGCTGCGATCTCGATTTGGGCTCTCGAGCTTCGTCATTCTTTATTGCGGCAGCGCTTTCACCTGGGCCTGCGCGCGACTAACTAAAGCGAGGAGGGACACAGAACCTGCCACCTGCCGCTCCGCCTCTTGAATGCGGTTGAACTCGCCGTACACTTCGCTACGCGTCGGTTCGTCCCGCGTCGCCAATTCCTGCCCCTGGCTGGCCCGCATTGCCAGGAGGATGTCATGACAGGAAATCTGTTCCAACGGCCGCGCCGGGGCGTAGGCCGGCTCGGCGCCCGCAACCTCGACGACCAGTCGCGCCGCGCACAGGGTTTGCATGATTTGGCGAACCAGGCGGGTCGGGACTCCCAGCTCCTTCCCAATCTCCACCACGTTTGGCGCCGGTTCGGCTCGTCCAAAGCGAAGGCCGACGCATGTCATGAGCCGTAACGCGACGAATTCGCGTCCGCGCTGGTTAATGTTCTCAATCTGTTTCTCTTCTACGTACGACGCGCGGTTCTGGAATGCATACGCCACCTGCGCTCCGAATAGCAGGATTAACCAGCCAAAGTACAGGCCAATCATCAGCACCGGCACTAGTCCCAGGCTGCCATAGATCTTGCTGTTCGAGACTACGCGCGAGACGTAGAGCACGCTGGCCAAATTGTTGAGATAGAACAATAGCCCGCCCACCAGGCCACCCGCGAGCGCGGCCCACCAGCGCACTTTGGTGTTCGGCATGAGCATGTAGAAGATCGAAAAAGTGCCGCAAACCATTACGACCGGTAGCAGGTCAAACGCCAGCCGACCGACGATTGGATTGCGCAGGATGAGACTCTTGGTGCTCTCAAGGTGCGGTCCGCTGGCGAGACCGATGGCGACAATCAACAGCAGTGGCGCCAGACTGATCACGCCCCAGTAAAGCACGATCCGCATGAACCATCCGCGGCCGCGCTCCACTCCCCAGATGTCATTAAAAGTATCTTCAATCCGGGTCAGGAGCGAAATGGCGGCGAAAATCAACAAAATGCTGCCCGTCACACCGAGGGTCCCGCTGCGCGTGTTCTGAATGAATTGATGGATGCGTCGCGCAACATCCTTCCGCTCCCGCACGGCGTTTTCTCCGGGCACCAGGGCCTGCCAGGCGTGGTCGCCCGCGTCAGTCAATGAGCTTCCAGGACGCGCCCGCCGGTCAAGGGTCGCCTTTGCGACGGTGCTCGTGGCCGAAAGGCCGGTTGCCGGAGGAATTTCCCGCCCGACTTCGCCCGGCTCATTGGTGGTGGTAACCACCGCGTTGGTGTTTAGGTCAGCAGGCGGGACCAGGGTGGCGACGAGTTTCGTGATGAATTCGTCGATTCGTTCCTCGCCCTCCTTTTTCAGAAACGTGCTGGTAATGCTCATCACGACTGCCAGCATCGGGATTAGCGCCAGCAGGCTGCCATAAGCCAGCGCCGCGGCGCGCACCGGGCAGCGGTTGCCCGCGAAACTGCGCCACACCATCAGGCAGAAATGCGCGAACTTGTGGAGCCTGGAAAGCTCCTCTTGGGACCGGAAGGCGCTCTCATCCCACACCGCGCGGACTTCGGCCCAGCGCCTTCGGATCTTTGAAGTTTTTTTTTCCATGAAGCCCAGGCAACGCTAACAGAGCGAAAGGCCAAGTCAATCGTCGGACGATGTAGCGCAATCGCAGGGCGAGTGACAAGGCCTACGCTATTGTAGGGGACGACGTAAGGAGTCCTTGATCAATTGGCTGACGTGCGAATCCGGGTGTTTATCGCCACCCCTAAACCTGAGACTACGCTAATCTCCTACAGCCACATAGTGGTGGGCCCTTCGACGACGCAGGGCTCAAGCGGCGAGCCGAGGCGACTGTCGTGCCGGCATGCGCCGGTGGACGGACCCGTTGAACAGGAAGCGCGAGCGCCGCGGCGAAGCCTCAAGTCTGGCCAACAAGGACGCAATCTTGCACCGGTGCTTGATCACCATCGTGTGGGAGATTTTTAATCGGCGGCCGATTTCACGCGGGCCCAGGCCGTCCGCCAGACAGTCGAGCACGGCCTTTTCCAAGGGCAGGAGCCGGCGCGCGAGCAACGACACCAGTTCGCGAGCGCTTACAAAGCTCAGGACGGATGCTCCGGGATCCACCAGCTCAAGACGATCTGACGGCTCCTCCGACTGTGATTCGCAGGGCATTTGGCCGTCCCGCCGCTTCATGGAATCCACGCTTCGCCCTGAAGCCAGATAATGCAGCAAATGGAACTTGCAACTTTGTAGATACCAACTCCGGGTCTGGCCCGGGCGGCGCACTTCAGTGATCCACAAATGGATCAAGGCTTCCTGGCGTAAATCATCCCACAACGTCGGGTTGGAGGAAATATTCTGGACCAGGCGGCCGAGGAGTTCCTTTGTCCTGGGTTCATCGACGTGCATCAATCTCCTTCAGGCGTTTCTTCATGAGGTCTGGATCAGTCAGTGTCGTTTACGATTTTCCTTCTGCGCGGAAATCGTGTGCAGAATGATGCTGCCGCGATTTCTTGTCAATTCCAATTAGATCGCGATCAACGAAGGGTAGCGTAAGAGTTCTTGTGTAAAAGCGTAGAGAGCGGGTGTATCGGGGTTTAACACATATGAAAACCCGAACCTTAGCGAAAGGCGATACACCCATGAGAGCCGTTGAAGCC
>JACXTT010000257.1_pt1 | contig 87931 bp, 83 predicted proteins | sample 9270951 | NCBI WGS metagenome assembly JACXTT01 (sample SAMN15532306, study PRJNA645909) | rock metagenome | isolation source: weathered quartz diorite | place: Puerto Rico | collected 2017-06-21 | reverse complement strand
GCAAATGCAGGACCTATTTCCGCAGGTCAAGCACGGTTTCGGGAGGCCCCGTCCCTCCGCTGAACGTCACCACTACCTGCAGATTCCGATGGCCGTCGACCCGAGGACATCCTCCGCCGATCGCTTGAATAGCTGACGCCGGATCAGAGATGAGCATCCGAAGGGTTGGGGTCCGCCCGATTCACGTCCCACACAAGCCGGACTAGCGAGTCGGCGCCAGCCCGTGGATGAGTGCACCGCAGAGCCGGTCGGCGATCTCATCGACTGGGGGCCAGGGGAACTCGGGCTTCGACACGAGTAGCGACGTCAGCCCGTGGACCCCCGCCCACAGCACGAGGGAGACCTGTAACGGATCTCCCTCGATCAGCCCGGCCTGGATGCACCCCTGCACGTGCTCCAAGAGGTGCCCGAACGCCGCGGCGTTCCCCAGCCGCTCGAGGTCGAAGCCCTGGGGGGTGCGGGAGGGCTTGCCCATGAACAGGATGCGGTACTGCTCCGGGTGCTCCACCCCGAACCGGATGTACGCACGACCCCGAAGCGCCAGGGATTCCAGTGGGTCGTCCGACCGCGCCGCCGCCTCCTGCGTGACGCGGTCCAGCTCCGCGAAGTTCCGCTCACACACGGCGAACAGCAGCTCGTCCTTGTCGGCGAAGTGCAGGTACACGGACGGCGGCGTCACCCCGACCGCGTCCGCAACCGCACGGATGGTGACGGCCTCTTCGTCGCCCTTTTCGATCAACAGGCGCTCGACCGCCTCGATGATCTGTTCGCGGAGCTGTTCCCCCTCACCCCGCCGTGCTCGTCGCCGGCGGGGGGATGCCGCAGTCGTCGATGTCGCCACTACGCGCGTCCTTCCACCGTCACAGGTTCGGGTTCAGCGGCGACCGTGGGGATTGGCCGCGGCTCGGATTCTCTGATCCCGAACCGATCGTAGAGCCGCCGGAGCGGCCCCGGCGCCCACCAGTTCGCGTTGCCGGCCAGTCGCATGAAGGCCGGCACGAGCGCCCCTCGGACGAGCGTCGCGTCCACGATCACGGCGAGCGCCATCCCGACACCGAACATCTTGATGAACGTGATCTCCGAGGTGGCGAACGCCGCGAAGACGACGGCCAGGATCGCGGCGGCGGCCGTCACGATGCGCCCGCTCCGCTCGAGCCCCACCGCCACCGACCGGACATTGTCGCCGGTGGCGTCGTGCTCCTCCTTGATCCTCGAGAGCAGGAACACCTCGTAGTCCATGGACAGGCCGAAGGCGATGCAGAACATCAAGACCGGCGTCGAGCTGTCCAGGGTACCCGTTGACGTGAAGTGCAGCAGGTTGGCGAAATGGCCGTCCTGGAAGATGAACACCATCGCGCCGAACGTCGCCGACAGGCTGAGCACGTTCAGCACGATCGCCTTCAACGGCACGACGACGCTCCCGGTCATCAGGAACAGGACGACGAACGTGACGAGCGCGATCAGGCCGAGCGCGACCGGCAGCCGGCCGAAGATCGAGGCCTTCGAGTCCACGAGCTGCGCCGACGGCCCGCCGACAAATGTGCCGAATGGCGCGGGGGTCGACCGGATCTGGTGGACGAGCTGCTCGCCCTGCGCGGAGATGGGCTCGACGGACGGGACCACCGAGAGCCATGTCCCCGATGCACCCTGGAACCGTTGGGATGCCTGGCTGGGCGGGGCGACCTGGGAACCGGAGATGTACGAGCCGGTCACGGCGTCCACGCGGGCCACTCCCGGTAGCCGCGACAACCTGGTCGCGTAGGCCGCGACCTGGGCGTCGCGGGCCGGACTCGGTGCGCCCGCGTCGGGCGATACCACCGACACCGCGGAGGCCTCCTCGGACGAGAAGTTCGTCCGGATCTGCTGCTGGACCTGCCGGCTCGATGCCGTGGCCGGGAGCACACGATCGTCGGGCAGGCCGAATCGCACACCGAGGAACGGCGCGCCCAACACGAGCAACACCGCCACCACGCTCCCTGCGATCACAACGGGCCTGCGCATCACGAACATGGCGATGCGGTGCCACATTCCCTCGCCGGCCTCCTTCGGCCGGTGCCGTCCGAGGCTCAGCCGATCGACCCGCGGGCCCAGCGCCGCGAGCAGCGCCGGCAGGAACACCAGCGCGCCGAACAGCGCGAGCGCCACCACCGCGATTCCGGCGTACGCGAACGACCGGAGGAAGAACAACGGGAAGATCAGGAGCGCGGCCATCGAGATGGCCACGGTCAGCGCGCTGAACAGGACCGTGCGGCCCGCGGTCTGCACGGCGCGGACCACCGCGTCGTCCGAAGACAGCCCGTGGCGCGCCTCCTCCCGGTACCGGGAGACCATGAACAGGCTGTAGTCGATCCCGAGACCGATGCCGAGCGCGGTCGTCAGGTTGAGCGAGAAGATCGAGACATCGGTGACAGCCGAGATGATCTGGAGCACGAGCAGGGTGCCCACGACCGCGATCCCGCCGGTAGCGAGCGGTAGGCCCGCCGAGACCACGCTGCCGAAGACCAGGATCAACAGGATCAGCACGAGCGGGAACGTGATGGTCTCGGCCTTGCGCAGGTCCTTCTCCACCTGCGTGCCGACCTGTCGGAACACCTCCGCCTGCCCGCCCACGCCGATGGTGATCGTCGAATCGGTCCTCGAGTACTTCGGCGAGAGCTCGTTCACGCGATCTCGCACCTGGTCGGCGTTGCCCGCGATACGCGCGAGCACAAGGCCCTCGGTCGAGTCCTTGCTACGGAGTGGCGACGGCGACCCGAGGGTCCAGTAGGAAAACGCCGCCTCGATGCCGGGTTCCTGTGCGAGCTCCTGCGTCAGCGCTGCGCCGGCTTGGGCGACCGCGGGGTCGTCGACCGTCCCGTGCCGGGCGCTCACCAGCAGGACCAGGTTGGGGGTCCCTCCGTGGAACGTGCTCCCCAGGATGTCGTCTGCGCGTTGCGAGTCCGATCGTGGGTCGGTGAACCCGCCGTTCGAGAGGTGTTTCACCACGCTTCCCCCGAACGCGCCGGCGAGGATCACACCGATCAAGGTGCCCACCAGAACCCAACGCCGCCGCCGAACCGCGAACCTGCCGAGCCTCTGCAGCATCTCGATCTCCCTCCGTCCGTGCTGCCCACTGGCCTAGGCTCCCTAACTTAGCGGTGATAGGTTCACGACGTCAAGTTCTCTTCTCTCGACCCGGCCCCTCGACGGTTCGGCACTAGCTCCCGGTCCAGACGCGAACCGCGCCCACCTCGGCGAGCTGACCGAGCGTGCCGGCGACCGTCGCCGGATCCACGTGAGCGCGTTCGGCAAGTTCGCGGAGCGATCCGGGCCGGTCCGCCGCCCGGATGATCCCCAGGGCGCTCGGGTCCAGCGTTGCCACCGAGACCCGCCCCCGGGGAGATCGCGCCACGAGGAGCACCGTCGGCTTTCGGGGAGCTTCAGGCACAACCTCCCAGCGACCGAGCAGCGCTGGAAGGACGGCGGGCAGCGCGTACTCCAACTCCAGGACGTGGGTTCCCTCGACGACCTGAGCGAAGCTGTCCCCCTTCGGAGCGGGATGCCCGGGTTCCTCGCTCCCGCTCCAGTCCCTCGGCCCGGCTTCGACGACCATCATGGCTTCCTGGTATCGGAGCATGTCCTCGAAGTAGGCGATGTCCTCGTGCTTCCCGTCGAGCTGATCCGCAACGACGAGCCGCGCCACGTCCGAGGCTGTCCGCGTGCTCCCGAGAAGGACGCTGGGCAACAGGTGGTCGAACAGCTCGCCCGCGACGACGGCCTCAGGTCGCCGCCCGGTTACCCGCGCCAGCGCCCGTGAGTACTTGAAGAAGTGCACGACCCGCTCGTAGTAGAAATGCCGGGCCAGGAAACGGGAAAACCGCTCAACGGACTCGGGGTCCGCGAGCTTTCGATCGACCCACTCGGGCGAGGCGCGGAGCTCGGCGTTGGCCAGGGCCGCGATGATCGAGTCGTGGAGCGCCCGGTCGCTCCCTCCGGCCGGGGTGCTGCTGTCCTCCGTCACAGACGGTCTCGAATGCGCTGGACGCTCGCGAACAGTCGATCCGCGCTCAGCGATGGTGAGAACGCGTCATAGGTGACCGCTTTCGCGTTTGGGCACAGCGCGAGCGCCTCCTCCATGAGGTCGAGCATCTCCTCAGATGGCTCGGCAGGGGAGATCCACGGGCCGGCCAGGTCCCGGTCTTCCTCCACCCCCGCGACATGGATCTCGACCACGCGATCGAGCGGAAACTCCTTCAACCACGACCGCGACTCGAGATTCCGATAGTGCGCCTCCAACCAGACGTGGGGGAGGTCGAGCAGGAATCCGGCGCCGGTCAGGTCGAAGAAGCGGCGCAGCCACTCCGGCTCCGCCATCTGTTCGATCCGGACCTCGAAGAATCCCGGGATGTTCTCCATGACGAGCGGGCGATCCAGATGGGAAGCCAGATCACGCGCGTTCCGGACGAACCGATCCAGGAAGTCCTCGGTGTACAGGGGCGGGAAGACGTAGTTGAGGTTGTAGGTGCCGTCCTGGGTGTGCAGACACTGGAAGTGCTCCGCCACCCACGGACTGTCATAGAGCTCGGCCAAGCTCCGGGCGCGCTCGAGGCTCCTGGGGCCCAGCGGTTCGGAGAGCTGTCCGAGATAGTCGTGCAACAGCAGGGTGTATCGCTCCCTGATGGCAGGCCAGTGCGGATCCGTGTCCCTCGGCGGATCGGCCATCGCGAGATGGTCGATGGCGACGCCGGTCGCGAGCAGCTCGGCGCCCAGGTGGGGGTTGTAGAACGCGCCCACCATCAGGTCGGTCACGGGTTCCCCGCCTGCGCAGATGACGATGCAGCCAAGCCGCGGTCGATCAGTTGGTCGGCGAACACCTTCACCTGCGCGGTGGTCATCCCGTCGTCCCGCCCGTCGGACCACGCCGTGGCGATCCCCTCATAGGACCACCGCCCGTCCAGGTGCTCCACGATGAACCGCTCGCGCGGACCCCAGCCGGTCGCCAGCTCGCGGGCGCGGGCGGAGGAGATCGGGGGCCGGAACACATCCTCCATGATGGCATCGATCTCGGCGAGGTCTTCCGGTGCCAGACGGCCATCGAGTGCGCGGAGGTTCTCGTCGACCTGCTCCGGCGTTCGGGCCCCGACCAGGACGACTCGAACGCCGGGACGACCGAGAACCCAGCGCAGGGCGAGAGCAGGCAGAGGCAGGCCCAGGCGGCCGGCCATCGGCAGCAGCCGGTCGATGACCGTGCGGCGCCGCTCCGATTCCCGTCCGCGGAACCAGTAGATGCGGCTCCGATGATCGGTCTCGTCGAACGTGGGCGACGCCCCGAGGCTCCCGGACAGCTGGCCCGAGGCGAGCGGGCGATAGGCAAGAAACGCAATGCCATGCTCCACACAGACCGGAAGGACGCGGTGCTCGGCGTCACGGTCGAACATGTTGTAGGGGCCCTGGTACGCCTCGATCCCTGCCAGCTCCTTGGCTCGCTGGATCTGCGGCGGCGTGGCGTTCGACAGGCCGAGGTGCACGACGCGGCCGGCATCACGCAGGCGAAACATGGCTTCGAGCGACTCCTCGAACCCTTCACCCACCTCGTGCAGCGTCAGGAGGTCGACCCGGTCGGTCCCCAACCTCTGCAATGACGCTTCCAGCGACCGGGCGGGATCGTCACGGGGGCCGACCTTCGTGGCCAGCCACAGTTCGTCACGATGAGCCGACAGTGCACGGCCGATGATCGCTTCCGACTCGCCGTAGATGGGAGCCGTGTCGAACAGGCGAATGCCACCCTCGAACGCGCGCCGAAGCGTCGCGATCCGCTCCCGGTCGGGCGCAGGAGCGCCCCACCCCCGGCCTCCGACGGCCCAACCGCCGAACCCGATGATCGCGGGCCCCACCGAAACGAAAGGGGGGGCCCCGGATCGGGGCCCCCTCCCTTCAGTGCCGTCGTCCTTAGACGTGGCAGGTCGGCTGAAGCTCGTCGGCCTCAACCAAGTGACAGGTTGGCTCAAGCTCCGAGGACTCCACCACGTGACAGGTGGGCTCGAGCTCCTGCGATTCGGTGATCTGCATGGGTCACCTCCCGCACCCCGCTCGGTCGGCCCGCCGCTCGAGGTCCGAGGCGGCGGATTGGGTCAGGGGTCATGATACGGGCGGTGGCTTTCGAAAGCGACTGGCCCATGAAGTTGGAGAGCGCGCCCAACGTCCGAGCCCTGCTCACCGAGCGGGAGCTGGCGGACGAGTTCGCGGACGCGTTCGCGACCCGGATGCTCCCTGAGAAGTTCTTCTATTGGTTCCCACTCTCGGTCCGGGCCTGGCTCGACCTCTGCAGCGACGGGGAGTACCGGAACTACGTCAGGTCGCGCTCCCTGATCGCCACCAGCGCCGACGAGCTCGCCGGGCTCATCGGTCCTGGACCCCTCGATGTGGTGAGTCTGGGTGCGGGCCAGGGCGACAAGGACGCCATCCTGCTGCAGGCGCTCGCGCGGGAGCGGCTTCGGTACACGCCGGTGGACACGAGCCAGGCCCTGTTGGAGCTGGCCGTCTCCGAGGCGACGAAGCTTGGCGTCCCCGCCGAAGGCGTGAAGGCAGACGTCACTCGGCTTGATCACCTTGAGGCCCTGCGAGCCATGCCCGATGCGCCTTCCCGCCTCGTCATGCTCCTGGGGAACACCCTGGGTGCGTTCGACGCCCCGGCCTACGCTGCCACCCTCGCGCGATTCCTACGCGAGGAGGACCGTCTTCTGCTGGACGGCGAGCTGTACTCGGGCCACGAGACGCTCGTCGGATACGACAACCCCATCAATCGGCGTTTCGCCTGGGCGCCGCTCCACGCGCTCGGCATCGGGGAAGGGGATGGGGATCTCCGGTTCGAGACTGAGGAAGACGCCACCCGACCGGGGCTGTTCGCGGTGACGAAACACTTCCTCGCGGGTCGAGACGTCGAAGCGGCGATGGGGGGCCGGTCGATGATGCTCACGCGCGGAGAGCGCCTCTCCATGAGTCAGTCGGGAAAGTACGCCGAGGGTGCCTTCGCGGGGATCGTGCGCGAAGCGGGCCTCACCACCCTCTGGCGTGGAACGAGCGAGGACGAACGATTCCTCATGGTGCTGGCATCCCCTCGCGGTGGATACGGATGAGGACGATCAGGACACTACCCCCGGCCCATACGTCGGGGTTGACGTCGAGCCTTGAAGGCCGGATGATCTCATCCTCATGTCTGATCGGACGAACGGCGCACGCACCGTCCTGCCTGCGTCCTATCGCTGGCGTCGGGCCGCGCCGTCCTGGGAGGGCATGAGCGGGTAACAGTCGGTAGCAAGGCAATCCCAGAGGCGCGGAGCCCACGGCACCGCGCCTTTTTCGTTTTCCAGGAGGCGCCAGTGGAGGAAAAGCCAGCGATCGAGTGCAGAGGCGTTCGGGGCGCCATCTCCCTGGATGGCCCGGGCGCCGTGCGCGAGGCGACGCGGACGCTGCTGGACGCTCTGACCTCGGCGAATGGATGGCAGCTTGAAGAGGTCGCAGCGGCCGTGTTCACGGTCACCGCCGATTTGGCGGGGGCGAACCCGGCAGCGGAAGCTCGGGAACACGGCTGGTCGGCCGTGCCATTCCTGGTTGTTCGAGAGGGCGCGGACTGGGACATGGCGCCGCGCCTCCGAGTCCTGGTTCTGTGGAACACCACCAAGACCCAGGCGGAGGTGCGCCACGTCTACCTGCGAGACGCAGCCGCGCTTCGGCCCGATCTTCCGGCGACAGGATGAGGATGCGGGGAGGACACGTGGTCATCATCATGCAGGCAAACGTTCCCGATGAGTTGCTCGAGGCGGTGCTCGCCCGAGTGGAGTCGGGGGGAGCGCGGCCGCACCTCTCGAGGGGCATCGAACGCACGATCGTCGGAGTCATCGGAGGCGACCGAGAGTTCGAACCCGAGATCTTCGAGGCCATGCCAGGCGTGGAGCGGGTGATCAGGATCTTGCATCCGTTCAAGCTGGCCAGCCGAGACTTCCATGCGGAGGATCGGGTCATCACGCTCGCCAATGGGGCGCGCCTGGGCGGCCCGGGCCTCCTGGTGATGGCCGGGCCGTGCGCGGTTGAGTCAAGGGAGCAGCTGCAGGCGACGGCCGAAGCCGTGGCGAGGGCCGGCGCGAAGGTGCTGCGGGGCGGGGCATTCAAGCCCAGGACGTCTCCGTACAGCTTCCAAGGCCTGGGTGAGAAGGGGCTGATGCTTCTGCGAGAGGTGGCCGACGAGCTGGGGATGGCGGTGGTCACCGAGGTTCTCACCCCAGAGGACGTGGGCGAAGTGGCCTGCCACGCGGACATGCTCCAGGTGGGCGCCAGGAACATGGCGAACTTCAGCCTCCTGCGAGCCGTGGGCGACACCGACCGGCCGGTCTTGCTGAAGCGAGGCTTGGGAGCGACGGTCGAGGAGCTGCTCATGGCAGCCGAGTACATCCTGTGCCGAGGCAACGACCGAGTCGCGGTGTGCGAGCGGGGGATCAGGACGTTCGAGAACTCGACCCGCTTCACCCTGGACATCAACGCCGTGCCGGTGCTCAAGCAACTCAGTTCCCTTCCCGTCGTGGTGGACCCCAGTCACTCCACCGGCCGGGCGGATCTGGTCGGTCCTATCGCCCGGGCGGGCGTGGCGGCGGGCGCGGACGGTCTGCTCATTGAGGTCCACGCCAACCCCACCGAGGCCCTCTCCGATGGTGCCCAATCGCTGCACCCGGAGGCGTTCCTCCAGCTCATGGACGAGATCCGCCGAGTCGCCGCGGCCGTGGGGCGGCAAGCGGCATGAACCGAACGGCCATCGTCGGCGCTGGCCAGGTCGGGACCATGCTCGGCATGGCTCTTCGCGCCACCCGCGGTGGCGGGGTGAAGGCGCGAGACAAGGCCTGGGATGGCGCGATCACCCTGTTCGACGTGGATACCACCGTCGCCCAGGCGAGCCTGGCGCGTGGGGCCGGTGACCGGATCGCGGCAAGCCTCGAAGAGATCCTGAACGCCGGGACCATCCTGCTCGCTCTACCCGTGCCGGCCATCCTCCGCTTCCTCGATGAACACGGCCCAAGGCTCGGTCCTGGCACCTTCCTGATGGACACCGGGAGCGCCAAGGAGAAGGTTGTGGAGACGATGCGAACGAAGGTGCCGGTTGGAGTCCAGGCCATCGGCGGACACCCCCTCGCTGGCACCGAGCAGGCCGGTCCTTGGGGGGCGAGGCCCGAGCTGCTCCGAGGCGCCCCATTCGTCCTGACCCCTGTACGGGAAGACCAGCGGGCGCTCAGCGCGGCGTGTGCGCTGGCGCTCGCCGTAGGCGCGACCCCTCTGGTCCTCGAGGCAGGTGAGCACGACCGGATCCTTGCCCTCACCAGCCACCTCCCGCACCTGATTGCCCTCGCACTGGTCAGGTGCGTGGATCGGATCCAAGCGTCGGCTCCGGTCGCCGGCAAGCTCACCACGTCGGGCTTTCACAGCGTGACCCGGCTCGCGGACAGCGATGCGGACATGGTCGCGGGGTTCCTGTGGGCGAATCGACGGGAAGTGCGGGGTGCAGCTCGGGCGTTCCGGGGGGCTCTCGACGAGCTCCTCGACGCGCTTGACAGGCGTCCTGAGGGCCAGGCGCGCCCGTCGGCGGGCAACCAGGACCGGGCGGTATGAGATCCAGGGCCAGGGGCCGGCGTCCGCTTCGAGGACGTTGCACCGTGCCGGGAGACAAGTCGATCTCGCACCGGGCCCTTCTCCTGGCCGCGATGGCCGCGGGAAGCAGCCGGATCGCCGACCTCTCCACAGCTGGCGACTGCGACCGCACCGTGAGTGTGGTCCGGGCCCTTGGCGCACGCATCGACCAGGGCCCGGGAGAGGTCGCCATCAGCGCCGGTGGGGTGAGCCATCTGATGCCGGCGGATGGCCTGCTCGACTGCGGGCGGTCGGGCACCACGATGCGTCTGGCCATGGGCCTGCTGGCCGGACTGCCGTACGTGGCCCGCCTCACTGGCGATCCGCACCTGCTCCGCAGGCCCATGGACCGAGTGGCGCATCCCCTGCGCTCGATGGGAGCGACCGTGGAGCTCACGGATGGGACGGCACCGCTCTCGATCCGGGGCGGTGAACTCCACGGCATCCGCTATGAGGCGCCCGTTGCGAGCGCTCAGGTGAAGTCGGCGCTGCTGCTGGCGGGCATCCAGAGCTCCGGGACCACTACCGTCATCGAGCCGGTGGCCACGCGAGACCATACCGAGCGCCTCCTGGCGGCGATGGGCGCGACGATCGAGGTGGCCACGGACCCTGGTGGTCCGGGGGCCTGCGCATCGGTGCGGCGAAGCGAACTCGAGCCCCTCGACGTTCGGCTCCCTGGGGACCTGTCCTCCGCTGCTCCGCTGATCGCCGCAGCAACGCTGCTGCGCCGCTCCGACGTCATCGTCGAAGGCGTCGGCCTCAACCCGACCAGGACCGGGTTCCTTCGAATCCTCAGCCGCATGCGAGGCCGGGTGGAGATCCTCGATGTCGACGACGGGATCGAACCGCGCGGCAGCATCCGGGCCCGCCACAGCGACCTCGAGGCCGTGGTCGTCGATCCATGGGAGGTCCCCGCGGTCATCGACGAGCTGCCCCTGATCGGTGTCCTTGCGACGCAGGCCGTGGGCACCACCGAGGTCCACGGGGCGGCCGAGCTCAGGGTCAAGGAGAGCGACCGCATCTCCGGGCTCGTGACCGGACTTCGCGCGCTGGGGGCCGAGGCGGATGCGCTGCCCGACGGTTTCGCCGTTCGTGGGCCGACGACGCTCCGCGGGAGCGAGGTCGACGCGCGCCGCGATCACCGGCTGGCCATGGCGTTCCTCGTTGCCGGGCTGATCGCGGAGCCCGCGGTCGTGGTGGAGGGACGCGAGTTCATCCGTGATTCGTTCCCGGGGTTCGAGGAACAGCTGGAGCACCTGCAATGACGCCGACCGTGGAACGCAGCGAGGTGGTCCTGATCGGAGACCCGGTTGCGGGAAGCATCTCACCCGCCATGCACCGAGCAGCGTTCGCTGCCCTGGGGCTGCACGTGGACTATCGCGCCTTGACCATCGGCAGGGAAGGGCTCGAACGAGCCTACTCGCAGCTCCGCCGAGCCTGCCTCGGGCTGAACGTGACGACCCCGCTCAAGCAAGCCATCCTCCCCCTCGTCGACGTTCTCTCGCCGGCGGCACGGCGGGCGGGCTCGGCCAACACCGTGGTGTTCACCCCAGACTCGGCGACGGGTGACTCAACGGACGGCGCCGGCTTCCTCGCCGCCCTGGACCGGGGGGTCGGGCGAACGCCAGCTCGGGCCGTCATCCTCGGGACGGGCGGAGCGGCTCGCGCCGTGGCCGCCGCCCTGTTGGAACGCGGAACATCGGTGACCGTGGTCGGCCGTAACGCGCAGGCCGGTCGCACGATGGCCCGAGACCTCGGCGTCAGGTGGAGGAGGCTCGACCCTCCCATGTTGGCCGCGGAGCTGCCCCAGGCCGGACTCCTGGTCAACGCAACCCCGCTGGGGGGTTCTCAGTTCGTGGGCGCCTCTCCCCTTCCCCCCTCGGTCCGACTCCACCCCGCGCTGATCGTGTTCGACCTCGTGTACCGCTCCCGGAGGACCCGGCTCCTAGCCCAGGCCGAGGCTTCCGGATGTCGGATCGTCGAGGGGGTCGAGATGCTCATCGAGCAGGGGGCGCGTTCGTTCCAGCTGTGGACGTCGTTGCGGGCTCCCATCGAGACCATGCGCGAGGCCGCCCACCGCGCGCTCGACTCACCGCCGGGGTCGGTGGGCCACCCCTCCACCGCGGCCATGCACTCAGCCTGATGCTCCGGTTCCTCACCGCCGGCGAATCCCATGGACTCGAGTTGATCGTTGTCGTTGAGGGCATGCCTGCTGGAGTGCTCCTCACCGAAGCGGTCATCGACCGTGATCTGGCCCGGCGCCAGGGCGGGTACGGACGCGGCGCCCGATCCACGAGGATCGAGCGCGACCATGCCCAGGTGGTGAGCGGCGTCGCCGGTGGGAGGACCACAGGGGCCCCCGTCGCGATCCGCATCGCCAACCGGGACTTCGCGAACCAGCCCGCCCACTCGACCCCGCTGACCGCTCCCCGCCCTGGACATGCCGACCTGGCCGGCAGCATCAAGTACGGGCTGGACGACCTGCGGACGGTCCGGGAAAGGGCAAGCGCGAGGGAGACCGCGGCCCGAGTGGCCGCGGGGGCGGTCGCCCGTCAGCTCCTGGAGTCCTTCGCGATCTGGGTGGGAAGCTTCGTGACCGGAATCGGGTCGTTGGACGCCGACATCGGGCAGCCGCCGATCGACGAGCGAGACGGTACGGCGCTGCGGGCGCTGGCCGCTCGAGCCGAGGACGACCCGGTGCGATGCCCCGACCCGAGGGCATCCGAGGCCATGCGGGCTGAGGTGGACCGGGCAAAGTCTGAGGGAGAGACGGTTGGGGGCGTGTTTTGGCTCGTGGCCACCGGCCTTCCGATCGGGCTGGGGAGTTATGTCCAGTGGGACCGCAAGCTCGATGGACGATTGGTCCAGGCCGTGTGCTCGATCCACGCGGTGAAGGGCGTGGAAATCGGCAGGGCGTTCGATCTGGCCAGGCTCAGAGGTACCCAGGCGCAGGACGGGATCGTTTCCAACGGCGCGGTCCTGTCCCGTACCACCAACCACGCCGGCGGTCTGGAGGGCGGGGTGACCAACGGGCAGCCGCTGTTGATCCGAACGGCCATGAAACCGCTCTCGTCGGTCCGAGTCGCCCTCGCCTCGGTCGATGTCGTCACTGGTCGGTCGGTGGCGCCACCCTATGTCCGCTCGGACGTCTGCGCCGTACCGGCGGCGGCCGTCGTCGGTGAAGCGATGGTGGCCTGGGTCTTGGCCGAGGCGCTCACGGAGCGCTTTGGGTCGGATCGGCTGGATGCCATGCTCGCGGCCTCGAAGCTCCTGGCCGCCGCCCCATATGGTGGGACCACCCTCGTCGGTGTGACCCCGGTGGATGGAGTGGAGCGGTGAACCTCAAGCTCCGCCGAACCCACCTCTCCGCGCCGCCCCTGCCGCCCGGGAGGCCGCGGCTGGTCGTGGCGGGATTCATGGGCACGGGAAAGACCCGGTCCGGGCGAGTGGCCGCGGATGAGCTCGGCCTCCCGTTCATCGACCTGGACGAGATCATCGAGCGGCGGGGGGGTCGATCAGTCCGAGAGATCTTCGCTCGCGGCGGCGAGGCGGCCTTCCGCTCGTTGGAGCACGAGGTGATGCTGGACGCTGCTCAGCTCTCCGCTGTGGTCGTCTCGGCGGGGGGTGGAGCGGTCCTCGATGGCCCCACCTTCGCCGAGCTCGCTGCCGGCGCCGTGGTTGCCGTCCTCACGTGCGACCCCAGCGAAGTGGTGCGGCGGCTGGAGGGGGGCCCGGCCAGGCCGCTGCTGGAACCCGATCGGAGGGAGCGCGTCGCGGCCCTCCTCGGCGAACGCGCGGCGGCGTACGAGTCCGCGGGAGAGTGGGTCGACACGACGTCTCGAACGCCCCTCGAGACGGGGCGCGAGCTGGCCCGACGCTACCGGGAACGTGCCGTCCACGGGGGTCACGTCACGATCGAGGTGCCCGGGACGGACGGCGTGTACCCGGTCGTGATCGGACCCGGGGCGATCGACGTGATCGGCGATGAGGTGGTGCGTCGGGTGCCGGATGCGGCGAGGGCCGCCGTCGTCTGCGACGAAGCCGTCCACGCAGGGGCGGCCGCCCGGGTGCGGGATGTCCTTCTCAGCGCTGGCCTGGCCGTCGGTCTGCCTGTTTGTCTGCCTGCCGGGGAGGAATCCAAGTCTGCAGCGACGTTGGCGGCACTGTGGGGGCGGCTGCACGAACAAGGCCTGGATCGGTCCGACGTCGTGGTCGCCGTGGGGGGCGGCGCGGCCCTCGACGTGGCCGGCTTCGGGGCCGCCACCTACGCCAGGGGGGTGGCGTCGGTCAACGTGCCCACCACGTTGCTGGCGATGGTCGACGCGGGACTGGGAGGGAAGGTCGGCATCGATCACGCCGGTGTGAAGAATCGGGTCGGTGCGTTCCATCACCCGATCTTGGTGGTGAACGACCCCCTGACCCTGGACACGATCCCGCCCAGGGCGCTCCGGAGCGGGCTGGCCGAGTGCGTGAAGGCTGGCCTCGTCGGCCCCTCACTGCTGCTCGACGTCCTTGAGGACCTCGGTCCGGAAGCTGCCGTCTCTGACCACCTTCCATGGGTGATCGAGCAGTCCATCCGGGTCAAGGCTGCGTTCGTGGCGGCCGATCCTTGCGACCGTGGCGTCCGCCGGGCCCTGAACCTCGGGCACACCTTCGCCCACGCGATCGAGGCGGCCTCCGGATTCGGCGTTGGTCACGGGGAGGCGGTGGCCGTGGGGCTGGTCGCGGCGGCGCGGCTGGGGGCCGCCCTCGGGGTCAGCGACCCCGCTCTGGCTGGGGGCGTCGAGAGGCTCCTCCTCGGGCTCGGACTCCCGGTCCGCATCCCTGGGCTCGATCGATCACGACTGCTCGCCGCAATCTCCGCCGACAAGAAACGTCGCGGGGGGCAGTGCGCGTTCGTGGTCCCGGCGCCGGGAGGCGTGACGGTCCTCGAGGGGGCGGACCTGGCCCCGGCCGCCGTGGAGCTTCTGGTCGGAACGGGCGAGCCTCAGGTGGTGGGCGGTTGAACGTTGTGGTCCTGCACGGCCCGAACATGGACCTCCTGGGGGAGCGCGAGCCCGAGGTGTACGGCAGCCTGACCCTTTCGCAGCTCGACCGACGAATCGAGGAGGAGGCCGCTCGGCTGGGCGTCCAGGTTCGCATCGCGCAGTCCAACGTGGAGGGCCAACTCGTCGACCTCATCCACGAGGCGCGTGGTTGGGCGGACGGCATCGTCATCAATCCGGGCGGCTACACGCACACCAGTGTCGCCATCCGAGACGCCATCGCCGGGTTGGGCATCCCGACCGTCGAGGTCCACTTCACCAACCTCGCCTCGCGCGAAGCGTTCCGGCAGGTGGACATCGTGGGAGGGGTGTGCGTAGGGGTGGTCGCTGGGTTCGGGTGGCGCAGCTACACCCTGGCCATCGAGGCGCTGGCCGGTCGTACGGGCTCCAGGAATGACGCTTGACGATGATTCGTCCCGTCCTCCGACGCGTGGTCGCGCGCCCGCGGGAACGAGTCATTCGATGAGCGCCAGGAAGTTCTGGATGATGCGCGGTCCCATCGGCGTCAGGATCGACTCGGGATGGAACTCAAGGCCGAAGAGGGGCAGCCGCCGGTGGCGGATCCCCATCACCAGGCCGTCGGCGGTTTCGGCGAAGACCTCGAGCTCGCAGGGGAGACGTTCGCGCCGGATCACCAGCGAGTGGTACCGGCCCCCCTCGAATGGCGAGGGGAGCCCCTGGAGAAGACCGCTGCCGTCATGCCGGATGGGGGAGGCCTTGCCGTGGACCGCTTGGGTCGCTCGCTCCACCTTCGCTCCGAATGCGACGCCGATGGCTTGGTGACCCAGGCACACGCCGAGGAGCGGCGTCCGCGGGTCCAGCCATCGGATGAGATCCACCATGCATCCCGCGTCTTCGGGGCGCCCCGGTCCCGGAGACAGGATCACGGCGTCCGGGCGCCCGGAGGCGAGGTCGGCACCGGAGGCTGCATCGGAGCGGACCACCTCCGTGTGGAAGCCCGATCCCTCCACTGCCTGGACGAGGTTGTAGACGAACGAGTCGTAGTGGTCGACCACCAGGATCATCTCGATCCTCCGACCACGGCCGCGAGCAGCGCGGAGCTCTTCTCCTCGGTCTCCTGAAGCTCTCGCTCGGGGTCGGAGTCCGCGACGATGCCGGCGCCGGCCTGCACGTGGACGAGGTCGTCCCGAACGACAGCGGTCCGGATGGTGATGCACATGTCGAGGTCGCCACCGAAGCTCACGTAACCGACCACCCCGCCGTAGGGGCCCCGGGCGATCGGTTCCTCCTCGGCGATGATCTCCATGGCGCGGCGCTTGGGAGCCCCGGTGAGCGTCCCGGCCGGGAACGCAGCAGCGAGCGCGTCCAAGGCCGTGCGCCCGTCACTCAGCTCGCCCTCCAGGGTGCTCACCAAGTGCATGACCCGGGGGAACCGCTCCAACGCCATGAGCTCGGTCACGGTGACGGACCCGGGTCGACACACCCGCCCCAGATCGTTCCGCGCCAGGTCGACCAGCATCGCGTGCTCGGCGCGCTCCTTGGGGCTGGAGCGGAGGAGTCGCCCGAGCCTGCGGTCCTCCCCGGGCGTCATCCCCCGACGGCACGTCCCGGCGATGGGCCGGGCCAGGACACGTCTGCCGTGGACCCGAACCAGGGGCTCGGGAGAGGAGCCTGCCAACTCCACACCCGGGGTTCGAAGAAAGAACATGTACGGGGACGGGTTCGCCACGCGCAGCCGCCGGTAGATCGAGAGGGCGTCGGTGGTAGCCGGAACCGTCAGCCGACGGGAGAGCACCGCCTGGAAGATGTCCCCGGCCAAGATGTGCTCCTTGACCCTAGCCACGGATTCGAGGAAGGCGGCATCGACCGGATGGCGCACGGCCGAGGTCGGAGGCGAGGGGGGGCCGGTGAGCGCGCCCGTCGGTTCGACCGGAGGGGCCTCGGCGCATCGGATGCGATCGGCGAGATCCGAGAGCGCGTCCACTCCCTCGCGATAACCGTGCTCTGCGGGAACATGCGCCACGAGGAGCAGCCGCTGTCGCCAATGATCGAACACCGCCGCTCGATCCAGGACCATGAGGCACACTGCCGGCCCGGGGGCGTCATGCGGATGGGGGCTGCCATCGATCAAGGTCGCTGCCTCGTACGCGAGAAAGCCCACCAGCCCTCCCGCCATCGAGGGAAGGTCCGGAAGGCGTGGGGCGCGCAGTTCCCGAGCGATGCACCCGAGGGCGGCGAGCAGGGGGCGATCCTTTGGTGGGATTGCCAGGGGGAGGTCGCGAGCCATCGAACGGATGGTCATTCCGTCCTCGTCGGCGACGATCACGGCGGCGGGCTCACCTGCCACGAACGAGAACCGTCCCCACCGCTCCGAGCGCTCCACGCTCTCCAGGAGGGCACCCGGTCCACCTCGCGCCAGCGCCGGGAAGACCCCCACGGGCGTCGACACGTCACCCATCAGCTCCGCCCACACGGGGATCATCGGCCAGGTCCGGGCCAGCTGGTCGAACTGGCTCTTGTCCGGCCGGACCCGAAGCGCCACCCGGGTGCTCACCTCATGGTTCCGGAGGCACGGGATGCGGCGGCCGGCTCCACACGGTCGATGGCGGCACGGAGGGATGCCACGTAGTCGCGAAGGCCGCTCGGTCCGTTCCGCTCGGCCGCCAAGATCGCCCCGGTCCCCACGACCACGCCGTCTGCCAGGCCCGCCGCCCCGGCGGCCTGGTGGGGCGTCGAGATGCCGAAGCCCACGAGGAGCGGCACCTCGGTCACGGATCGGGCCCGGGCCACGAGATCGGGCAACATGTTCGAGAGGTAGTCGCGCGGTCCGGTCGCTCCGGTCACGGACACCACGTAGAGCCACCCATCGGTCCGCTTCGCGGCCATCCTGAGTCGCGCGGTGGGTGTCGTCGGCGCAACGAGCTGGACTCTGCGAAGGTCCGGAGCGGCGTCGACGGGAAGATCGGCAACGATGAGGCTGGTCGCGCCCGCAGCGCGCGCGTCGGCGGCGAAGCGATCGTAGCCGTACTGCTCGAGGATGGAGGCGTAGGTCATCGGGACCAGCGGGACCTCGACCCGCGACCGGACCTGGGCAAGGCATTCCAGGCACGCCGCCGTACGCATGCCACGCTTCAGAGCCCGGTCGGCGGCCCGCCGGATGATGGGTCCGTCGGCCAGGGGATCGGAGAAGGGGAACCCGATCTCCAGGAGGTCGGCCCCTCCACGCACGGCCGCCTCGGCCAACCGGGGGGTCTCGGGTCCGGCCATGAGATAGATCGACAGCAGCTTCATCTCGCGGCCTCGACCTCGCGCGCACCCACACCCGCCCCGAGGACGACCTCCACGTCCTTGTCCCCCCGCCCAGAGAGGCACACCAGGCTCACCTCGTCCTCGAGGCTCAGGGCATGGGCCAGGGCGTGGGAGGGTTCCAGAGCGGGCAGGATGCCCTCCCGCCTGGCCAGCAGATGGAAGGCGGCCAGTGCCTCCTGGTCCGTCGCGGTGGCGTACTGGACGCGGCCGGAGTCCCGGAGGAACGCGTGCTCGGGGCCCACTCCCGGATAGTCGAGGCCGGCGGAGATCGAATGTGAGTCCAGGATCTGTCCGTCGTCGTCGGCGAGGACGTAGGACCGCGCGCCATGCAGGACCGCAGGCCGCCCCGACCCGAGGCTGGCCGCACCCGCCGCCTCGACGCCGATGAGGCGAACGTCCCGGTCTCGCAGGAAGGCGGTGAAGAGCCCGATGGCGTTCGACCCCCCACCCACACACGCGAGCGCGACGTCCGGGAGGCGCCCCTCCGTCTCCCCGATCTGAGCTCGGGCCTCCAGTCCGATGATCGATTGGAGGTCGCGAACGATCTCCGGGTACGGACGCGGGCCCACGCACGACCCGATCAGGTAGTGCGTGGTTCCGACGTACGAGAGCCAATCGCGGATGGCCTCGGACACGGCCTCCTTCAAGGTCCCCGTCCCGAACGTGACCGGGCGGACCTCCGCACCCAGCAGTCGCATCCGCTCCACGTTGGGCGACTGCCGACGAATGTCCTCGGCGCCCATGTAGACGGTGCAGTCGAGTCCGAACCGGGCGCACACGGTTGCCACCGCCACACCGTGCTGCCCTGCCCCCGTCTCCGCCACGATCCGTGACTTGCCCAGTCGGCGCGCGAGCAGGGCCTGCCCCAGGGCGTTGTTGATCTTGTGGGCACCCGTGTGCAACAGGTCCTCGCGCTTCAGGTAGACGCGTCGCCCGGGGGCCAAACGCTCAGCGAGATACAAGGGGGTCGGCCTTCCCGCGAAGGTTCGCCCCAACCGGTCGAGCTCTGCCGCGTAGACGGGATCCTCGCGGGCCTCTCGCCAACCTCGCTCCAGCTCGTCAAGAGCAGGAATCAAGGTTTCCGGGACGAACCGGCCACCAAAGGATCCGAATCGACCCGACCCCGACCCAGACGCGGACCGCCGAATCCTTCTCGCGCCCTTCGCGGACGCGACCGAGGGTTGGGCTTGCGCCTCGGTGTCGGTCGCGCGGACAGCTTCGACGAAGGCTCGGATCTTCGCGGGGACCTTGATTCCGGGTGCCGACTCCAGGCCGCGACTGGCGTCCACGCACCAGGGCCGGACTGCCCGGACGGCAGCCCGGACGTTGCCCGGATCCAAGCGACCCGCCAGCACGACCCTCCCCGCGACCTGCGCCGCCCGCCGCCAATGATTCGCGTCGTCGCCGCGCCACGGCAGGTCGAGGACACGGGCCACCGCCGTCCCGTTCCGCAGCAAGACGCCATCGCGTGCCCGGTGGCCGCCCTCATCCGCATAGAGCTGGACGAGGTCGGTCTCCACCCGCTCCACTCGCCCGACGAGCACCCCCACGGAGAGCATCGTGTCGGGGACGGCGAGCGGGGCGGCGACCCGGCGCGGACTCTCCGCCAACACGAATCCGGCCATGTCGACCCCTGCCTCCGCGGAGGCAGCGACATCCTGTTCACGGGTCAGGCCGCACACCTTGGTCAGGGGCCGGGTCATCAGCTCGAGGAGCTTCTGCGACGGATCTCGTGCTCGCATCAACGCCGAGCCCACCAGCACGGCATGCGCCCCCGCCAACTCCGCGGCGGCGGCGTGGGCCCGGTTGAGGATCCCGCTCTCCGCGACCACCACCGGACCGGGCGGGACTCGACCGATCAGGGCCAGCTGGGCGGCCCGGTCGATCTGGAAGGTCAGGAGGTCTCGAGCGTTGATCCCGATGACCCCGGCCCCCAGAGCCACGGCCCGGTCCACCTCCCGGCGGTCGTGCGCCTCAACGACGGGCTCCATCCCAAGGCCCCTGGCGACCCCCATCAGTCGTGCGGCCGCGGCGCCATCGAGTTCCCTCAGGATGAGCAGCACGGCATCGGCTCCGGCCGCACGCAGCGGGCTGAGGTCTTCCTCGTCCCGAAAGAACCCCTTCGCGAGGAGCGGGATGTCGGCGCCGGCCCGGGCGGCGCGGAGGTCCTCCACCGAACCCCCGAACCGAGGATCGACCAGGACCGACACGGCGGCCGACCCCGCTTGCTGGAACGCAGCCGCGAGCCTGGCCGGATCGGCGTCCGGACGAAGATCGCCCGCCGAGGGCGACCTTCGTTTGATCTCGGCGATGGCCGCCAGGCCCGGCGACCGCAGCGCGTCCAGGAACCTGCTCACTACGATGCCATAGCCGCCCGTCCGGGCACCCCGCTCGCAGCCGCTCCGCGCGTGAAGGCCGCGATAGCCTCCAGCCGGGCGAGGGCTGCGCCGGAGTCCACCACCTTCGTGGCCATCGCATAGCCGTCGGGCAGGTCCTCGGCGGCCCCCGCGACGAACAGCGCGGCGGCACCGTTGAGCAGGATGGCGTCGCGCTTGGGCCCCTGCGTTCCTCGAAACACCTCCCGGATGTCGGACGCGTTCTGTTCGGGCGACCCGCCGGCCAGATCGGCGGGTTGGCAGCGAGGCACGCCGAACTCGATGGGATCGATGACCGTTTCTCGAAGGGTGCCGCTGACAACCTCGCGAGCGAGGTTCGGGCCCGCGGGTGAGAGCTCATCGATGCCGCCGGCCCCGTGCACGACGAGGGCTCGCTCCGTACCCAACAGCGTCAGCACGTTCGCGACGAGCGGGAGCAGCTCCGGTGCGTAGACCCCGATGAGCTGGGCCGTCGCTCCGGCCGGGTTGGTCAGGGGACCCAGGATGTTGAACACGGTCCGGGCGGCGAGCTCGCGACGCACGGGCGCTGCGAAGCGCATGGCGGGGTGGTGCGCCGGAGCGAACAGGAAGCCGAACCCCAGCTCGTCGATGGATCGAGCGATGGCGGCGGGGTCGAGCTCGAGGGTCAACCCCAGCGCCTCCAGCACGTCGGCCGAGCCGCACTTCGACGAAACGGCTCGATTGCCGTGCTTGGCCACTCCGACACCGGCGGCCGCCGCAACCAGGGCCGCAGCCGTCGACAAGTTCAGCGTGCCGGCACCGTCGCCGCCCGTGCCGGCGGTATCGATCAGGTTGGGCCTGCCCGCGTTCACCGGCACGGCGTGCGCGCGCATGGCCTCGGCACACCCGGCGAGCTCCTGAGCGGTCTCACCCTTCATTCGAAGCGCAACCAGGAATCCAGCCACCTGCGCGGGGGTCGCCTCGCCCCGCATGATCTCCTCCATCACCTCCCTGGCCACGTCCTGCGGCAGATCGCGCCCGGCCAAGAGCTTGCTCAACGCTTCCTTGATCATCGTGTCCTCCTTCTTGTTGGGCTTTCTGGAGAAACGAAAAGGCCCCTCGGTTCTCCGAAGGGGCCTCCCTTGAGTGGTTGCTGGCTAGGCTACGTCACGGCGACGGACGCGTCCGACCCACCCAAGGGGCCTGGGACCACCACCACCACATACGGACGCGCATCGCCATGAGGCAGACACGATACCTGCGAGCGTGCCGAAGCACAACCCGTCGGGACCCACCACGTCGGAGCCACCGGTCCGTCGCGTTCGAGGGGTGGCGCCGGTGCCCAGGGACCTAGGCGGCGCCGGTCTTTGGGCCCGCGTAACGCCCGGCGTCGACCACGGGGAACTCCAGCGTGAAGGTGCTTCCCTCGCCCAGCGTGCTGGCGGCGCCGAGTGAGCCTCCCATCGCCTCCGCGAGGAGCCTGGAAAGGACCAGGCCGAGCCCGCTGCCCTCGATCCCGCCTCGGTCCGCGTCCAGTCGTTCGAACCGGACGAACAGGCGCTCCAGACCCTCGGGGCTGATCCCAGATCCCTGATCGCGAACGTCGATCCGCAGCCGCTCGTCCTCGAGCTCTACGCGAATCTCCACCTCCCCTCCCTGACGGTTGTACTTGACCGCGTTCGAGAGGAGGTTCAGGAGCACCTGGCGCAGCCGCTGTCGATCCGCCATGACGAAGCACCTTGCGGGCTCCGCGAGGATCGAGATCGAGACCTGCCGTGCCGCGGCCAACGGGCCGATCAGTGCGGCGGCTTCCCGAAGGGCCGGCCCGACGTCCACGGCCTCGCTCGTGAGGCTGATCCGCCCGCTCTCGATCCGCGCGATGTCGAGCAGCTCGTTGATGAGGTCGAGCAGATGCGCTCCCCCCTGGAGGATCTGGTCGACGCTCTCGCGCTGCCCCTCGTCGAGCTCGTCCATCTGCAGCAGCCGCCCGAACCCGATGATCGCGTTGAGCGGTGTGCGCAGCTCGTGGCTCATGCGAGAGAGGAACTCGCTCTTCGCTCGGTTCGCGCGATCCGCCTCTTCACGAGCGACGCGCGCCGCTTGCTCCGCCGTGCTCCGCTCGATGATCTCGTGCTCGAGATCCCGGAGCGAGCCGCGAAGCGCCTCGTTCGCCTCCTGGAATCCGCGGTAGGCCATCTCGAACGGTCCCAGGGCCTCCTTGAGGAGCTCTGCGGCGATGGTCACCCAATCGACCGGCTCGTCGCTCGCGGAGGCTCCCGAGAGCATCGACGTCAGGGCCCACTGGAAGTCGGCGGCGAGCTCGAGCAGGCCGCCCCCCCGACCCATCGCATCGCGCGCGAGGTCGTACGCCCGAAGCCGAGCGGCCTCCTCGGCGCCGGACCGGTACTGCCGCATGGCGGTGGCGACGTCCTCGGCGCGCAGGCCCGTCTGCTCGCTCATGCCGCCTCACCCCAATACCGGGCGACGAGCGCCAGCGCGTCGTCCCGGCCGTGAGCGAACCGGGCGAGGATGCCCGAGGCGATGCGTTCGGGCGTCTCGAAGAGCCTCACTCCGGTCGCGAAATCGGCGCTCACCCCGTCGGTCGCAAGGATCAGCGTGTCACCCGGCGCGACCGACACGGTCGACGGAACAAGGGCCGGGAGCCGGAACCCGACGACGCCGCCCCGCAACGGGAGCGATTCGCGGCGACCGGCGTTGGCCTCGCCCCGGAAGAGGGCCGCTTCCACGTTGCCGACGCCCAGCCACGTCATCGTGTGGCGACTCGCCGCGAACGATGCGAGGCTCATCGCCACGCCTCGCGTCGAGCGCAGGGCCTCGTGGCACCGTTCCACGAGCGTCGTGACCGGCTCGCGAGCATGGCTCGAGAGGATCGTGGCGGCGGCCGTCGAGGCTGCCTCGGCTTCCTCGCCGTGGCCGAGCCCGTCGAGGGCCGCGACCAGCGCGCCCCCCGGGAAGGACTCGACGACGTGGAGATCCCCCGATCGGGTCTCTCCCGAGAGCGCTCTCGTCGCCACGCCCCAGTCGATCAGTGACCGATGCTCGCGGTCGCCTTGTGCACCCATTTCCTCATCGTCACCGTCGTCCCACGACCGGCCTCGGACTGGACGTCGAACTCGTCCATGAGCCGGCGGGCTCCGGGCAGGCCCAGGCCGAGACTTCGGCCCGTCGAGAACCCGTCCTGCATGGCCAGCCCGACGTCGGGTATACCGGGGCCCTCATCGGACGCAACGATCGAAAGGCCCCGCTTCTCGCCGTCGTGAATCAGCGTGATGACGACCTCCCCTTTCACGGCGTACTCGACGATGTTGCGCGCGATCTCGGAGATGGCCGTCGCGACGATGGTCAGGTCGCTGCCCGAGAATCCAGCTTCGGCGGCCAGTTCCCGGCCCCGCTGACGAGCCGTCAGGATGTCGTGCTCGGAGCCGATCGGGAACCGATTCTCATCGCCCATTGGCGACCCCGTGGCTTCGCGCGTCCAGGATCGCCAGGCCTTCCTCCAGGTCGAGTCCCGTGTCGACGCCGTCGAGCCGAAGGCCGAGCTGCACCATCGCGAACGCCACCTCCGGCCGAAGACCCACGATCACGGTGTCCGCTCCGCGGAGCTTGCTCACCTGGGCGATGTCCAGGAGCGTCCGAATGGTGAACGAGTCGACGACGTCGGCGGCGGTCACGTCGACGATGACGCCGCGTGAGCGGAGATCACCCACCTGGTTCGCGAGGTCGTCCTTGAGCCTGGTCAGGTCCTCGTCGGTGAGCGTCGACTGGATGGATGCGATCAGGCGGTCGCCCAACTTCAGGATGGGGATGCTCACGAGATGCGCGCCTCGGGCCCGTCGGGGTCGTTGTGCTGGCCGACTCGCTGAACCTGGAAGCCGACCAGTCGCATGGCGTCGGAGACGCCTCCCTGGAGATCGCCGACGGTGTTGAGCCGGCTGAGATCCACCCCGATGCGGACGACCGTCTGCGCCACGTCGGCGGACAGCCCGCTGACGATGGTCGAGGCACCCAGCAGCCGGGCGGCGTCGACGGCCTGGACGAGGTGATTCGCCACCATAGTGTCCATGGCGGCGACGCCCGTGATGTCGATCACGACCACCTTGGCTCGATGCTTGTGGATCGCCTGGAGGAGCTGGTCCGTCATCTGCCGCGCACGATGCGAATCGATCACGCCGACCACCGGCAGGAGGAGCAATCCGTCCATCAAGGTGAGGACCGGCGTGGAGAGCTCGCGGATCGCTTCCTGCTGCCGGAGGATGGTCTGCTCCTTCGTGTTGAGATAGGTGTCGCCGATGATGCCCATGGAGTTGTCGAACCACTTGTCCATCGCGGCGACCACCGCCACGAGTCGCTCCGGTTCGGGATAGGCGGCGGTGAGGCGATCCATGAGCAGGTGACGGATGACCCCCACCGCTCGATACCAGCTGGTGAAGCTGATCCCCATCTGGGCGTAACCCGCGCCCTGTTCGCGAAGATCGCTCAGGTAGGGCTCCCAGTCCCCTCCCACGATCGCCCGGCTGAGCAGGTCCCGCGACCGCTGGCTCTGGGCTTGCATCTGCTCGCGCGGCATGCTCTGGATCAGGGGCCCGAACTCGGGGTCCGCGGCCAGGGCCCGCTCGCTCTCCTCGCCGATCTCCTCGTAGCTGCCGTCGTACACGCGCCACAGGTCCTTGAGGGCGTCCTGCTCGCTCGATGTCAGGTCCGGCGCGTGGTGGCCGTCGGTCTGCGCAGCGGAGATGGCCATGGGTTCACCTCTTCGATAGCTCGGTCCCTGGTCGTATCGACCCCCCGAGGCCGAACATTAAGAGAGGCCCCCGGGCGCGCCGATGTCTGAAGTGGCGGCGGCGGACCCACGAAGGGGAGAGGCAGGTTCCCATGGAGGTTGGCGGACCCCTGAGCACAGCTCGGATCCTGATCGTGGATGACGAGCCGACCAATGTGCTGTTGCTCGAACGGATCCTCGGCCGAGCCGGCTACTCGCAGGTCGTCACGACCACCGATCCACGGAAGGCCCTGTCCCTCTTCGATGAGCGCGAGCCGGATCTGGTCCTGCTGGACCTGATGATGCCCGAACTCGACGGGTTCGGGGTCATGCAGGAGTTGAGTCGGCGGATCCCCGAGGGCGCCCTCCTCCCGGTCCTGGTGCTCACGGCCGACGCCACCAGGGAGGCGCGGGAGCGAGCGCTGTCCATGGGCGCCAGGGACTTCCTCACCAAGCCCTTCGACCATACGGAGGTGCTGCTTCGAATCAGGAACCTGCTGGAGGCGAGGCTCATCTACCTACGGCTCCAGCGGCAGAACGAGTGGCTCGAAGCCAAGGTTCGTGAACAGACCGCCGAGCTTCGCTACAGCCTGGGGCGCGCCCAGGCGGTCGCCGAGCATCGCCGGCAGATGCTCCTGGAGCTCGCCGAGGCCCAGGAGGTCGTCGCGGCGGACAAGGGAGCGCAAGCGACGTGAGGCGGGAGCCATGAGCAGCGTCTCCGTCCGTGACGTCGAGGCGCCGGCGGGTTCCATCGTCATCGAGTTCGTCGAGTGGCTGCGGGCGCTCACGAGCGGCGACGGCTCGGATCTGCATCTGAAGGCCACATCGGCGCCCATGCTCCGGGAGACGGGTCGACTCAGGCGGTTGGAGCGAGCGCCGCTCACGGCCGGCGAGCTGTCGCACCTCGCGCAGACGATCGTCCCCGCGCACCGGGCGGAGCGCTTTCGCGAAGAGGGCGAGGTGGACTTCGGCCATTCCGTCCCAGGCGTCGGGCGCTTCCGAGCGAACGTCTTTCGTCAGCGGGACTCGGTAAGCATGGTGTTCCGACGGCTTCGGATCGGCGGACCCACGTTCGAGGAAATCGGTGCCCCCGAGATCGTCCAGAAGCTGGCCGAGGAGCCGCGCGGCCTGATCCTCGTCACCGGGCCCACCGGATCGGGGAAGACCACGACCCTGGCCGCCATGATCGAGCACATCAACCGCACGCAGGCGGTTCACGTCGTCACCATCGAGGACCCCATCGAGGTCCTCTTCAGCGACAGGATGGCCTCGGTGAACCAGCGGGAGGTGGGGCAGGACTCCAAGACGTTCCTGACCGCCCTGCGAGCCTCCCTTCGACAGGATCCTGACGTCATCCTGATCGGGGAGATGCGTGACGAGGAGACGGCCCGCGCCGCTCTCCAGGCCGCGGAGACCGGCCATCTGGTGATGTCCACCTTGCACACGACGAACGCCACGGAGACGGTGAATCGGCTCCTGGACTTCTTCCCCGCACACCAGCAGCAGCAGATCCGCCTCACGCTCTCCGGGGCCCTGCGGGGCATCATCTGCCAGCGGCTCGTGCCGGCAGTCGGCGGCGGGCGCGTCGCCTGCCTGGAGGTGATGGTGAACACGGGCCGGATCGCCGATCGCATCGCCGACCCCGCCACGACCTCCGAGATCCAGGACGTGATGGCCAAGGGCGGGTTCTATGGCATGCGCACCTTCGACCAGGCCCTCCTCGAGCTCGTCGCCACCGGCGTCGTCACCGAAGACGAAGCGATGGTCGCGGCGTCGGAGCCGCACGACCTGAAGCTGCGGCTCGAGGCCGCGCATGTGAGCGGCGGCCGACGCGCCCCGCGTCTCGGCTTCGAGCAAGATGTCAAGCCCCTGTTCTCCGACCTGGAGCGCAAGGCGCTCCTGTGGGCATACGACCTGTGGGACTACACCGCCGTCACCCGGCATGCGACCGAGATCCTGAAGAAGGCTGAGGACGGCGACCCGCCCTTCGATCCCCGCTGGCCCGAGGAGCGCATCGCAGCCCTGCGGAGCTGGATCGAGGATTGCGAGATGGCCCCCTAGTGTCCCGAGCGGTCCGGGCCTAGGCGGACAGGGGCATTGCCGAGGCGTCCCGCGCCTCATCGACCACGGCGAGGAACGCGTCCACGACGGCGGGATCGAATTGCCGCCCACGCTGGTCGGCGACCTCAGCCAGGGCACGCTCCACCGGCCATGCCTCCTTGTAGGGGCGGACGTGCGTGAGCGCGTCGAACACGTCGGCGACCGTGGCGATCCGGCCGGCGAGTGGGATGTTCTCTCGGGCGAGTCCTGCGTAGCCCGACCCGTCCCACCGCTCGTGATGGGTGAGGGCGATCTGCTCGGCGAGCCGAAGCAGGGGGGATCGGCTACCCGAGAGGATCTTGGCGCCGATGATCGTGTGGGTCTTGACGACCTCGAACTCCTGGGGTTCGAGTTTGGCGGGCTTCAGCAGAATGCTGTCCGGCACGCCGATCTTTCCCACGTCGTGCAGGCCGGCAGCCCGCCCGATGAGCGCGACCTCGGCGTCATCAAGCCCCATGACGGTGGCCACCAGACGGGCGGTGCGCCCCACCCGCCGGGTGTGCTGACCGGTGTCGTCGTCGCGGTACTCGGCCGCCAGGGCGAGCCGCTCGAAGGTCTCGATGTGGGCCTCCTCCAGCTCTCGGGTTCGAGTCCGGACCCGCTCCTCCAGCAGCTGGCGCTGGCCCTGGAGCTCCACGTGCAACCGCCGAGTCTGCAGCATGTTGCGGATCCGTAGGACGACCTCGCTCAGATCGAAGGGTTTGGTGAGGAAATCGCTCGCCCCCGCGGCCAATGCCCGACGCTTGGTCTCCGGCGTCGCATCAGCGGTCAGCACCAGGATCGGGAGGTAGTTGCCCTCGGGGATCAAGCGGTGGATCTCCTCCAGCACGCCGAAGCCGTCGATGTGGGGCATCAGCAGATCCAGGAGCACCAGGTCGGGCTGAAACTCGACGATGGCATCGGGGACCTCCCGCGAGTCGCTGATCGTGCGAACGTTCTCGTATCCCTGCTGCTCGAGGGCGCGCTTGAGGAGCAAGACGTTCGGCTCCTCGTCGTCTACGACCAGGATCCTCGCCGCGAGCAGGGGCATCGCATCGTTCATGGGGTGGGTCCTCGAGACCTTCATCGACCCGGCCGAATGGCCACTTGACCCCACGCCTTCAGCGTGGGTCGGGGGGGCCGATAAGCCCAGTGTGAGCTCCAACCAGCACCGTCGGCTCGCATGGTGGTACGCGGGCGCGGCCGCGGCCGCGGGGGCGGTCTCGTACCTCGCTGTGATCGTGACCCGTGGCCGGAGTCTCGACGTCCGGCTCGTGTCGTCGATCACGGCCCCGATCTTCGTCCTCGTGATCGCCCGGGTCTCAGGGCTGAGCGGGGAGATGCGTCGCGTACAGGTGGAGCTCGCCCGGGCGGAGGAGCGATTCCGGATGCTCCTGGAGCAGATCCCGGCCATCGTCTACACCTTCGAGGTCGGAGGCCGTTGGCGCTACGTGAGTCCGTACATCCAGACGATGTACGGCTACACGCCGACCGAATGGATGCACCAGCCGGAGCTCTGGCTGGAGCGCGTCCATCCTGCGGACCGAGAACGGGTCATGGCGAAGGACGCGAACAGCAGATCCACGGGCGCGCCGTTTCACATCGAGTACCGGGTTCGCTCGCGTGATGACCGGGTCGTTTGGGTCCGGGAGGACGCGACGATCGTCACCGACGAACTGGGCAGGCCGTCGCTCTTCCAAGGCGTGATCTTCGACATCACCGCGCGCCGCGAGGCCGAGGCGGCGCTGGAAGGGCTCAACGCCGAGCTCGAGCGCCGCGTCGCCGAGCGCACCGCGGAGCTCGAGGCCGCGAATCACGGTCTCGTGCTCGCGAAGGAGGCGGCGGAGCACGCCAATCAGGCCAAGAGCGAGTTCCTCTCCCGAGCGAGCCACGAGCTCCGCACGCCGATGAACGCGATCCTGGGGTTCGGTCAGCTCCTCGAGAGCTCCCCGCTCTCGCCGAACGATCGCGACAGCGTCGGGCAGATCGTGAAGGCGGGACACAGGCTCCTCGGGCTCATCAACGACATCCTCGACCTGTCTCGCGTCGAAACCAACCGCTTCTCCCTCTCGCTGTCCATCGAACCGGTCTCGGTGACCGAGGTCGTCCGCGAGTCGCTCGATCTCGTCCGACCGCTCGCGGCCCAGCATGGGGTGCGAATCGTGATCGAGCCGTTGGATCCGCCGGGGCACGTCCTCGCGGACCGGGAGCGGCTCAAGCAAGTGCTGCTGAATCTGTTCTCCAACGCCATCAAGTACAACCGGGACCACGAAGGGACGCTCGAGGTGTCGGGCGCCATTCCCGATGGCGTGGGCGGGGTCATCCGTGTGAGCGACACCGGCCCGGGAATTCCTCAGGACGCCCTGGGGCGTCTGTATGTGCCATTCGATCGGATCGACGCCGCGAGCAGGCCGATCGGCGGCAAGGGGCTTGGCCTCGCCGTGGCGAAGGCGCTCACGGAGGCGATGGGGGGTCGGATCGACGTGGAGACCCAGGAAGGCCGGGGCACCACGTTCCTCCTCACCTTCCCGCTCCCCGCGACTCTGCCGGCGAACACGGACGAGGCTGGGGAGCTTGACCGGCCCCAGGAGGCACCCGCGTCGGTCCATGACGGCACGATCCTCTACATCGAGGACAACATGTCGAACCTCGCGCTGATCAAGCGCATCATCGCCCGCCGTCCCGGCATCGAGCTGCTTTCGGCCATGCAGGGTGGGTTGGGTGTCGAGCTCGCGCGAGAACGACCACCGAGCCTGGTCCTGCTGGACCTGCACCTGCCCGACATGTCGGGCGAGGAGGCGATGCGCCAACTTCGAGCCGATCCCCGCACCAGCGGGATCCCGATCGTCGTGACCTCAGCCGAGGCCACACCGGGGAGCATCCAGCGCATCCTCGCGGGTGGCGCCAACGCCTATCTCACGAAACCGCTCGACCTGCACGAGGTGCTCGAGGTCGTCGACAGGTTCCTCGTTCGACCCAGCGAGGCGTCCCGCGAACCTGGCCCCACCGAGGCGGTGGGCTGAGCGTCCTCTCACCACCACGGGCGCTCGAGCGCGCGCTCGGTTCCACCCGTCCGGTCCAAGGCGTCGAGCGCGGCGACGTCCTCGTCCGACAGCGCGAAGTCGAAGATCCGCGCGTTCTCCTCGATCCGCTCCCGGCGCGTCGACTTCGGGATCACGGGAACTCCCTTCTGGACGCACCATCGCAGGAGTACCTGAGCCGGCGTGCGCCCCACGTTCGCGGCGATCCGCCGGACCGCATCGGCCTTGAGGTGCCGACCGGTACCCAGCGAGCTGTACGACTCGAGCGCGATGCCCTTGCTGCGGCATCCCTCGAGCAGGCGCCGCCGGTACTCGAACGGGCTGAACTGCACCTGATCGACGACCGGTGCGACGGTCCCCGCGGCGAGCACCTGGTCCAGGTCGCCGACACCGAAGTTCGAGACGCCGATCGAGCGCGCGTACCCCAGCTCGCGGGCACGCTCCATGCCGGGCCAGGCCCACGTGGGGCCACCCCGAGGCCAGTGGATGAGATAGAGGTCCACGTGGTCGATCCCGAGCCGCTTGAGGCTCCGCTCCGCCATGGCCACCGGGTCCTTGCGGGCCGGGTAGAACTTCGTGGTGACGAACACGTCCTCGCGCGGCACGCGGCTCTCGCGGAGAGCCCGGCCGACGCTCTCCTCGTTCCCATACGCCTGCGCCGTGTCGATGTGCCGATACCCGAGCTCAAGCGCCCACCGCACGGCGTTGACACACTCTGGCCCGTTCGACGTCTGCCAGACGCCGAGGCCGAGCAGAGGGAGCTCGTTGCCATCCGCGAGCGCGAGGGTGCGTTCGCCGGTTGTCACCGCCGCAGGCTACCGAAATCCGCGAGCGAGGGGCGATCTACCGGGGTTGACATCCGAGCGAGCAACGGGGTACCTATGACGCCCTGCCTCCCACCCATCCCCCGCTCGCCCGTCGGTCGGCCGCGGCGCTCCTCGTCGCCGGGCTGGTGTCGCTGTCGTTCGCGGTCACCGCGAGCGCGAACGCGGACGGCTCGGGCGACCTCGCGAAGGCCCGCGCGCAGCTCGCCGCCGTCACCGCGCAGATCCACGGCGCGGAGGCCCAGCGCGATTCGCTCAAGGCGCAGATCAGCGACCTCCTCGCGCGCATCGACGCGAATCGGCGCGCGCTCGAGCGGGAACAGCCGCAGGTCGAGGCGATCCGAAGCACGGTCACCGACGTGACGGGCCGGGTCGCCGTCAACCAGGCCGCCCTCGACGCGAGGGCCGTGGCCCTCTACGAGCAGGGCCCGGCGGGCGGGCTCGCCCTCCTCCTCGACGCCACCTCCTTCGCAGACTTCGCGGATCGGCTGCAATATGTCGGGACGGTGTCCCGGAGCGACTCCGACCTGATCGCCGCCCTGACGACGCAGAAGGCCCAGCTGGAGGCGCGGGGCACGGTGCTCTCGGCGAGCATCGCCGCGCTGCAGACGACGAAGGCCAGCCTGAACCAGGAGGCCGCCTCGCTGAGTGCGGCCCTCGCGCAGCAGCTCGCCACGATCAGCCAGCTGAACGACGAACAGGCCGCGGCGCAGGCGCTCGTGAGTGAGCTCACGCCGATCCCGTCCCCGAGCCCTTCGCCCTCGCCCTCGCCGACGCCGACCCCGCCCCCCTCGGGGGCCAGCGTCCAGGAGCTCATCGCGTCGTACTTCGGCCCGCTCGGACAGGGCGTGGTCGACCAGGCGATGTGCGTGGCCAGGCTCGAGTCGGGATTCAATCCGGATGCCTACAACCCGATCTCGGGCGCTTCGGGCGTCTTCCAGTTCATCCCGTCGACCTGGACTCCAGTGTCGCAGGCCGCGGGTTGGGGCGGCGCCTCGGTGTTCGATGGCGAGGCGAACGTCGCGGTCGCGGCCTGGGCGGTGGGGCAGTACGGCTGGAGCATGTGGCGCGCCGATACCAAGGCGTGCGGCCTCTAGCTCGACGGTGGCGTCCAGCCCGGGCATCGGGTCGGCGCGACGGCCCCCGGGAGCTCGGCCAACGCCTCGAGCGAGTCGCGCACGTCGTCGAACGTCTCCCACGCGATGAACGGCACGCCGTCGGCGCGGCAGATCTCGGGCAGGTGCTTCTTCGCGAACACGACGTCGGCGAAGAGCGCACCGTAGCGGTCGGTGTGGCCCTCGCCGACGAACGCGACCGGTCCGTGCTCGCGCGCTCGCTGGACGATCTGCATCTTGCACGTGCCGCACCCCACGCACACGGGATGCGCGTTGCCGAACGAGAACCCGCGCGCGGGCCCGCCCGGTGCGGGTTCGTTGGTGAGCACCTGAAGCCCGTCGATCCCCGCGGCCCGGAGCATCGGCTGGACGTAGAACCCCATCCCGTCGCTCGCGACGAGCGGCTCGATGCCGATCGTTCGTGCCCACTCGACGAACGGCCGGAACGAGGGTTCGATCGGGAACCGGTCGAGGACGAACCGGAGCAGCTCGCCCTGAGTTCCCGACAGGAGCGCAGACTGCCGGATCAGGCATTCGCGCGAGCCGATCTCACCGCGGCGGAACTCGAGGTCGATGTCCCACCACTCCGAGGGCGCGAAGGCCTGCAGGAGCTCCTCGGACACGTCCTGCTCGCAGATCGTCCCGTCGAAGTCGACGACGATCGAGCTGACGATCGGATTCCGGCCGCTCATGAGGGACTAGGGTCGCGAATCCGGGAGGCGGGAGGCAACCCGCAGGTCAGACGGCGGCGCGGACGCGATCGTCGTGGTGCTGGCGGGGCTGGGGCTCCCGCCGCGGCGTGAGCGCGGTGGCGATCCGCAGGACCTGGTCCGCGGCGAGGCGCTCGGGGCCGTGCTTGATGTAGGCGGGGAGATCCGTGGCCTCGAGGATCTTGACGTTGCCCATGTCGATCGCGCCGTCGGGGAGCGAGGTCGCGGTGAGGGCGACGAGCGACTGCACCGGGGACTTCACCCCATGCTCGGCGAGGATGCGCTTGGCCTCGGCCACGCGGGTGCTGCCCTCGCCGACGACGTCGGCGACCGTGCGACCGTTGTAGGTGAGCCAACCGGCCTTCGTGAGGCGGTAGCGACCGGGCTGCGCGTTGAGCGTGACGACGTAGGTGCCGCTCGGGCCCATGACCACGAAGTCGGCCGTTCGGCGCCGGAGCGGGACGTTCAGCATCACGCGGTAGCCGTAGCGCTCGAGCGTCCCCAGGAGTTGTCCGACGCGGATGTCCCGCCGCCGGGCCTTGGCGCCCGGCTTGCGCACCGTGACTCGGTCCACGACCGGGATGGCGACGGCCAGGCCGAGGGAGACCGGCCACATGGGCGGGTTCAGGGCCACCGCGGCTGCCCCCAGGCCCGCCAGCCCCAGGCCGACCGCGAGACGCAACCGGCGGGGCCGGTGGTGGGAGGGAGGTGCGGACCGGGCGATCATCACGCTCGGAGCGTAGGTGACCCCAAGGAGCTACGACAATCGGGCGAACGGACACATTTCGTCACCATCTTCCGGCCTAGACCGTACCCAGGAACGCCGGCCGGGAACCTCCTGCGCGGACCAGGCGTCGAACCACGCGATTCCCGGGCCGAAGGAGGTCACGATGTTCCATCGGATGGCGGCGGCGCTCGCTGTTGCGGGCGCGATCCTGATTGCGGGGAGCGGGATCGCCTCGGCGTGCGGCGGGCTCGTGGCCTCGGGCCACGCCGAGGTGCTCCAGAAGGCGACGACGCTTGCCGCCTGGCACGCTGGATACGAGCACTACGTGACCGGCTTCGTGTTCGCGGGATCGGCGAACGACTTCGGCTACATCATTCCGCTCCCCGGCGTACCGGTCCAGATCGAGAAGGCCGGGGACTGGACGCTCGAGCGCCTGGAGCGTGAGGTCAGCCCGCCGGCGCAGGTCGTCTTCGGCTCCGCCGAGACCCGTGCGGCGGCGGCCGTCGAGGTCCTCCAACGCGCGACGGTCGACGCGCTGGACATCACCGTCGTGCGAGGCGGCGGCGCGGACGTCGCGACGTGGGCAGCCGCGCACGGCTTCGATCTCACGCCCGACGCCCCGGCCGTCCTCGGCGCGTACAGCTCCAGGGGTGCGGTCTTCGCGCTCGCGACGTTCAACCGGGGCAGCGCCGTGCGCGAGGGGCTGTTCGAGGGGCAGGGGACCGTGGTGCACTTCGTCATCCCGACCAAGGCCCCGTGGATCCCGCTTCGGATCCTCGCCCTCGGCAAGGTGGCCGCCGAGCCCGTGAACGCCGACCTGTTCGTGCTCACCGACGATCGCCCGTGGTTCGCGCCGGGCCTCTCGGACATGGCGGGAATGCGGGTCGTCCGAAGCGAGCCCGCCTCGGCGCCGTTGCTCGCGGACCTCCGGTCCGACCGCGGGATGGGATGGCTGCCTGTGAACGGGATGTGGCTGACGGCACTGCGGCTCGACACCGCCGCGGGGACCATCACGGCTGATCTCTCGATCGATGGTGGCGTTCCGGCCGGCGAGACGCCGCCCGTCCGGCCCGCCACGTCGTTCTGGGTCTGGGGGTTGAGCGCATTGGTCGCCACCACGGGCATCGTGGCCATCTGGCTCCTCTGGCGACCGAGCGCTCCCCCCCTTCGCTTCGCGGCGTGACGGGTCGTGTTCCAACGCGCCTCATGAACGCGGGAGCGCGGGCGCGCGTTTCCGGAGGTCGCCAAACCATGGTCCGTGGGACGTCGGTATACTCGGGCCCGGTGGCCGTGCTGGGTGGGGAGCTAGCGGTGCCCTGTACCCGCAATCCGCTCTAGCGGGACCGATCCCCGCCCGCGGCACGCATGGTCCGGGAACGCCCCGGGAACGGCAGCGATGAAGGCCGGGTCCCGCGCGACGCCAACCTGCGAACCCCGTCAGGACCGGAAGGTAGCAGCGGTAAGCGGGCGGTGGCGGGTGCCGCGGGGTCGCCTGACCGGAGCTGGCGGCCCGTCGAGCGACCGAGTCGTGCGGCGTCAACGGCGGGTGCACGGTCACCGCTTCACCCGCGCCGCGGGCAACGAACAGAAAGGCACGCGTGACCGACGACGTCGCTCTGTACCGGAAGTATCGCCCGCAGTCGCCCGACCAGGTGATCGGCCAGGAGCACGTCATTCGGGCCCTGGTCGGCGCCGTCCGCGAGGAGCGCCTGTCCCACGCGTTCCTGTTCTGCGGGCCCAGGGGCACGGGCAAGACCTCGACCGCGCGCATCCTCGCGAAGATGGTGAACTGCGAGCACGGCCCCACCGCCGAGCCGTGCGGGGTCTGCGACCAATGCGTGGCCATCCGGGAAGGCACGCACCTGGACGTGGCCGAGATCGACGCCGCGTCCCATGGTGGCGTGGACGATGCGCGGGAGCTTCGGGAACGTGCGCCGACCGCGCCGGCGCAGGGGCGCGAGAAGGTCTACATCATCGACGAGGCGCAGCGGCTTTCGCGAGAGGCGTTCGATGCGCTCTTGAAGATCTTCGAGGAGCCGCCGCCGGGCGTTCGGTTCATCCTCGCGACCACCGAGCCGCACAAGATGCCGGCGACGATCGTGGGGCGATGCCAGCGGTTCGACTTCCGCCGGGTCTCGACCGACGCGGTGGCGGATCACCTCGAGCGGGTGGCGAAGGAGGAGGGCGTGACGCTCTCGCGGGACGCCGCCGAGATGCTCGCGCGGCAGGGGGAGGGCTCGGTGCGCGATGCCCTGTCCCTCCTCGACCAGAGCGTGGTGCTGGGAGGCGGGCGAGTCTCGGTCGAGACCGTCCGGATGCTGGTCGGGGCACCACGGACGGACCTCCAGTTCGAGCTGGCCGACGCGCTCGCGGTCGGGGACGCTCGGGGGGTCTTCGAGCTCGTGGACGGCCTCGTGCAGGAGGGCCAGGACCTCCGGCACGTGACGGGTCAGATCCTCGGCCACGTTCGGGACCTGCTGCTCGTCCGCTCGGCGCCGGACGAGCCGGGCGCATTGGACGCGGCGCCCGACCGGCGGGAGCGGCTGAGCGCGCAAGCGGCGAAGTTCAGCGTCGGGGAGCTGTCGCGGATCCTCTCGCTCCTGCTCGCGGCGCAGACCGACATGCGCTGGACGACCTCGCCGCGGCTCACGCTCGAGCTTGCGCTCGTTCGCGCGGCGATCCCGGAGGCGGATCCGAACCCGGGAGGGCTCGGGGCGCGCATCGAACGACTCGAGCGGCTGGCCGGGATCGATCCCAAGGTCGGCGGCACCGGCTCCGCGGGTCAGCCCCCGCAGGTCGGCGACGTCGGCTCCGCGGGCCAGCCCCCGCAGGTCGGCGACGTCGGCTCCGCGGGCCAGCCCCCGCCCAACCCCCGCTCCGCCGACGCCGCCTCCCCCAAGAAAGGGTCTCCCAAGGCAGCCGCACCTGACATCGGCTCACTCGACCTGCACACGATCCGGCGATCCTGGCCCCAGGTGCTCGAGCGGCTCGCCGACCGCCGCCAGATGATCCTTCGAGCGAACCTCGAGTCGGTGACGGCCTCAGCATTCGACGGGGACACCCTCGAGCTCGCATTCCCGCCCGGGCGCAAGTTCGCCGTCCAGAAGGTCCAGTCGAAGGAGGAGGAGCTCCGGGCGGCCCTCGGTGAGGTCTTCGGCGCGACGCCTCGCATCGTGTGTGTGCTGCGGGAGGCGGCTGGGGGATTGGTCGAGGTCGAGGACGACGAGCCGCCGCCCTCGCGCGAGGACGCCGTCGCTCGCCTGCGAGAGGCCCTCGGGGCCCAGATCGAGGAGGTCGCGGAGATCCCGGACGTGGCCCTCGACGTCGAGGCGCCCTAGGTGTTCGAAGGGCCCATCCAGGATCTGATCGACGAGCTCTCCCGCCTGCCCGGGATCGGGCCGAAGTCGGCGCAGCGCCTCGCGTTCTACATCGTCAAGGCCCCCGCCGAGGACGCCAGGCGGCTGTCCGAGGCGCTCGTCGCCGCCAAGGAGCGCGTGCGGTTCTGCACGGAGTGCTTCGCGGTCTCCGAGGGCGACCGCTGCCGGATCTGCCGCGACCCGGGCCGCGACCCCGCGGTCATCTGCGTCGTCGAGGAGTCGAAGGATCAGGCGGCGATCGAGAAGGCCGGCGTGATCAAGGGCCGGTACCACGTGCTGGGGGGCGCGATCTCGCCGCTCGAGGGGATCGGGCCGGACGATCTGCGCGTCCAGGAGCTGCTCGATCGCGTGCAGCGCGACGGCGTCCAGGAGGTGATCCTGGCGACGAACCCGAACCTCGAGGGGAACGCGACCGCGATGTACGTCGCCGCGCTCCTTCGGCCATCGGGTGTGCGGGTCACCCGCCTCGCGAGCGGGCTTCCCGTCGGTGGCGACCTCGAATACGCCGACGAGGTCACGCTGGGCCAGGCGCTGGAGGGTCGCCGGGAGATGTAGCGACCGGCCAGGCGGCCGGGCGGATCGCGCCGGTCGCCGCCAGCGCTCCGAGGACGATCACGGCCCCGCCGGCGAGCATGCCGATCTGGTTGCCGTCGAGCGGGCCGATCGGCTTGCCGTGCGAGGCGGCGCGGGCGATGGCTCCGATCCCCAGCGCCCCCAGCCCGAGGCCGACGCGGAAGAGCATCTGCACGGCGCCCATCACCCGGCCGCGGACCTCGTCGCTTGTCGCTTCCTGCGCGAGCGTGAGCGCCACCACGATCGCCACGGAGAACGCCGCCCCGAACCCGACCGCGATCACGAACGCGAGCCAGAGGACCGGGACGAGGGCCATGACGATCAGGACGGCTCCGCACGCCGCGACCGCGGCCACGAAGACCCGCGCGCGTCCCTTCGTGACCACGCGCCGGACGAGCAGCAGGCCGAGCCCCATGCCCAGCCCCCACAGGGACGAGAGCCAGCCGAATGCCGCGTCGGAGGCCCCGAGCGTCTCCTTCACGTAGCCGATCCCGACCGCGAACAGCACGCCGCCCCCAAACATCGCGACGACCAGGCCGTAGGCGAGCGAACGGAGCCCCGGATGGTCGGCGATGCACCGAATGCCCTCCGCCAGGTCGGCGCGAAACGGCCTCTCGGTCGGTCGGCGCTCGCGTCGCAGGGGGAGCCCGGCGATCATCGCGGCGGAGAAGACGAAGGTCGCGGAATCGAAGAAGAACGCGAACGCGGTGGGGTGCCGGCGGAAGAGCGGCGCGAACGGCACCGCCGACGGGATGTGGGACGCCGCCACGCGCAGGAGCCCGAACAGGGCGGCCGCGATGGGGATCGCCCCGTAGGAGGACGCGAGGATGAGGCCGTTCGCCTCCTCGAGCGACCCCGCGGGTGCGAGCAGCGGCACGCTCGCGTCGCGCGCGGGCAGGAAGAAGAGCGAGAGGCACTCGTGGACGAAGGCGAGTGTGTAGAGCAGGCCGAGGCCGGCGAAGGGAACGACCGCGATGAGCGCGGCGCGGGCGAGGTCGCAGCTCACCATGATGGTTCGGCGGGGGAGGCGATCGGCGACGACGCCGCCCACCGGCGCGGCGAAGATCGGCGGCACGAGGCGAAGCACGAGCACGACCGCGACGGCGGCCTGGTTCCCTCCGCTCACGGCGAACGCGGCCGCGATGAACGCCAGGGTCGCCACCCAGTCGCCGAGCGAGGAGACAGCCTGGCCGGCGAAGAGGCGGCGAAAGCCACGTTCGCGGAGGGCGGCCCGGAACCCACCGGCCGAGGTCCCATCGGTGCGGATATCGTCTGGCACGTGACCGATCATGGCTGAGCGGCCGGCCCCGCGCTGAGCATCGATGGTCGCGGTCGTCACGGACAGCGCGTCCAACCTCCCGCCGGAGCTGGCGCGTGCCCATGGGATCCAGGTCGCACCGCTGCATCTCTTCTTCGGCGAGGAGGAGTACCGCGACGGCGTCGACCTCACGCCGGCCGATTTCTACGAGCGCCTCGTCGCCGACCGCGCCCGCGCGTCGACCGCCGCCCCGTCGCCCGGCGACTTCCTGGACGCGTTCCACCGTACGGGCCACGACGAGATCGTGTGCGTGTGCGTGGCAGCGGGGATGAGCGCGTCGTGGAACCACGCGCGGCTCGCGGCCGGCCAGGCCGACGCGCGGGTCGAGGTGGTGGACTCGATGAGCGCATCGATGGCGCAGGGGTTCATGGCGCTTGAGGCCGCGCGGGCGGCGACGACGGGGGCGTCGATCGAACAGGTGGCCGATCGGGTCCGCGACCTGGCGCCGAGGGCAACGCTGGTCGCGACCATCGACTCGTTCGAGTTCCTCCGTCGCTCCGGCCGCGTGAACGCGCTGCGAGCCTTCGCCGGGACGAAGCTCGGCCTCAAGCCCGTGTTCCGCTTCCATCGCGGCGAGGCGTCGGGCGTCTCGAGGCCCCGAACGCGGAGTCGGGCGCTCGAGCGGGTCGTGGAGGCGTCGCTCGCGGAGATCGGCCGCCGGCGCGTGCACCTCGCCGCGTTCCACGCGGCCGCTCCCGACGATGCGCGGGCGATCATCGATGCGATCGCCTCGTCGGCCGATGTCGTCGAGCGCCTGGTCGTCGAAGTCACGCCCGTGATCGGTGCGCACACGGGGCCTGGCCTCGCCGGCGCGGCGTTCGTGTGCGACGAGGCTAAGCTACCCCGGTGACGTGGTCCCAGCTGGCGTGGGTTGCCGGGGCGTATGTCGCCGGGACCCTGCCGTCCACCTGGCTCCTGTCGCGATCCCGCAGCGCCAGGGAGGTGATCGCCGCCTCGCGGCGCACCGATGGCGAGGCGGATGCCCACGTGCTGATGCGAGCGCAGCTCGGCATGGGGTGGGCCGCCGTAGCGGCCGTCGCCGACGTCCTGAAGGCTATGTTCGTGATGCTGGCCGCGCGCGACTGGGGTGGCCTCTCGAATGCCTGGCTCGTGGCCACCGGCGTGGCCGTCGTGATCGGCCACGCGTTCCCGTTCTATCGCCGCGCGATGGCCGGCCGCGGCGTGGCCGCCGCGGCCGGCGTGTTCCTGGTGGTCCTTCCGCTCGAGATGGCGATCGCCGGCGTGCTGATCATCGTCGGAGTGGTCCTGCGCGCGACCAGCGTCGCGACCACGGTCGGCCTCGCGAGCGTCCCGGTGCTCGCTGCGGTGCGAGGTCAGCCTGGACCGTTCGTCGCCCTCGCGGTGGTGCTCCTGGCGCTGATCCTCGGGCGGCGGCTCGAGGGGGTGAGCGCGGTCGTCCGCGCCGGCGTTCGCCCCGCGAGGGCGGTGTGGTACCGCGCGGTCTTCGATTCCAGTGGGCCACCGGCCCCTCGCCGAACGCCGGGGTCGCCGTGAGCGTGATCGTCCAGAAATACGGCGGGACCTCGGTCGCCGACGCCGACCGCATCCGTGCCGTCGCCGAGCGTGTGACCGATGCGAAGCGCGCGGGCCACGACGTGGTGGTGGTGGTTTCGGCGATGGGCGAAACGACGGACGAGCTGATGGCGATGGCTCGGTCGCTCGCCCCGACGCCGAACGCGCGGGAGCTGGACCTGCTCCTCACGGCGGGTGAGCGCATCGCGATGTCGCTCCTGGCGGTCGCGATCAACCAGGCCGGCTACCCCGCCGCCTCCTACACCGGGTCGCAGGCTGGGATCATCACCGACACCGCGCACGGCAAGGCGAGCATCATCGACATCCGCCCGGGCCGGATCCTCGAGGCGCTCGCGAAGGGCCACATCGTGATCGTGGCGGGCTTCCAAGGCGTCTCGACGGCGTACGACGTGACCACCCTCGGCCGCGGCGGCTCGGACACGACGGCGGTCGCGCTCGCGGACGCGCTCCACGCCGATGCATGCGAGATCTACACCGACGTCCCAGGTGTGTTCACGGCCGACCCGCGCGTGGTGCCGGACGCCCGGAAGCTCCACGCCGTGTCCTACGAGGAGATGCTCGAGCTGGCGTCCTCGGGCGCCCAGGTCCTGCAGCTTCGATCCGTGGAGTACGCTCGGGCCCGAGGGGTGAAGGTCCACGTCCGTTCGTCGTTCTCCGGCGAACCGGGGACGTGGATCACGCAGGAGGACGCCCGGATGGGAGAGCAGGCGATCATCTCCGGGGTGGCCGCGGATCACTCGGAGGCCGTGGTCACGATCCGCTCGGCGCCGGATCGTCCGGGGGTCGCCGCGTCGATCTTTCGGGCCGTGGCGGCCGCGGGCCTGAGCGTCGACCTGATCGTGCAGACCGGATCCCGCGAGGGCCGGGCCGACATCGCGTTCCTCGTCCCGAAGGACGAGCTTGACCGATGGGACGCGGTGGCCGGGGCGCTCGTGGCGGCGGCCTCGGCGAGCGCCCACGAAGCCGACGCGGACGTGGCCAAGGTGTCGCTCGTCGGCGCCGGCATCAAAGCGCACCCGGAGGTGCTCGCCGACATGTTCGAGGCGCTCGCCGACGAAGGGATCAACGTGGAGCTGATCGCCGCCACCTCGATCCGCATCTCGTGCGTCATCCGCGCGGCGGACGAGGAGCGGGCCGTGCGCGCGCTCCACCGGCGGTTCGGCCTCGGGCTGGACGGCGGGCCGCTCCGATCCCACGACGACCATGCGTGAGCTTCGCCTGGCCATCCTCGGCGCGACGGGGGCCGTCGGCCGCACGATGGTGAGGATCCTCGAGGAACGTGATCTCCCGATCGCCGAGCTCGTCGCGTTCGCGTCGCCACGCTCGGAGGGCCAGCGACTGCCTTTTCGCGGCGATCACGTGGCCGTGCGGGCGCTCACCGACGCGTGGTACGAGGGCATCGACGTCGCCCTGGCGTCGGCGGGCGCGGCCGTCTCGCGCAGCGCCCTGCCGCCCGCGGCGAGGGCGGGGACCGTCTGCATCGACAATTCATCCGCCTTCCGGATGGACCCGGACGTCCCGCTCGTCATCCCGGAGATCAACCCGCAGGCGCTCGCCGCGCACCGCAACCTGATCGCGAACGGGAACTGCACGGCGATCACCGCGTTGATGGCGATCGCCCCGCTCCACCTCCGCTTCGGGCTCCGCTCGCTCGTCACGTCCTCCTACCAGTCCGCGTCGGGCATCGGACAGAAGGGCGTTCGTGAGCTGCTCGAACAGGTGGAGAAGCTCCGCGGTCAGGAGGAGTCGCTCGCCGGGCCCGACCCGGGCGCGCTCCCTGTCGGGGAGGTGTTCGGCCGGACGATCGCCTACAACGTCCTCCCCTTCTGCGAGCGCGCCGACCCGGAGGACTCTGGCTTCACGACCGAGGAGCTGAAGATGGGGAACGAGGCCCGCAAGGTTCTCGGGATCCCGGACCTCCCGGTCGTCGCCACGGCCGTGCGCGTGCCGACGCTCGTCGGCCACGCGGTCTCGATCCACGCGACGTTCGACGCCCCGGCGCCCGCCGACGAAGCCCGCGAGGCGCTCTCGGCGTTTCCCGGCGTGCGGGTCGTCGACGACCTGGCCGGCGGGAACTACCCGACGCCGCTCGACGCCGCCGGCATCGACGACGTGCTCGTCGGCCGCATCCGCAATCCCGCCCACGACGATCGCACGCTCGCGCTCTTCGCGTGCGGGGACAACCTCCGCAAGGGCGCGGCGCTCAACGCGGTGCAGATCGCCGAGCTCGTGATCTCAAGGAACTGAGGGCGCCTTCCGCGTGACCCAGATGTGCTCGGCGGGCCAGCGGTGCGCCCAGTCCGACGTGAGGTGATCGAAGGGGATCGGGGCGTCGTCCGGCGCCCGAAGCTCGACGAGCCGCTCGACCTCGAGCCCGTTCGCGCGGAACAGCCGGATCCATTCGCCGTACGGGAGCTGGAACTCCACCGAGTGGTCGTCCGGCCATTCGATCCGATGCATGCCGAAGTAGTCACGGAGGAGCTCGCGGCCCGCCGGTCCGAGCGGCCCCTCGGCCATCAGAAGGATCGGGGTGGTGGCGAGGAATGCGAGCCGCCCGCCCGGGCGGAGGAGCCGCACCGCCTCGGGGATCCAGCGGTACGGGTCGCACCAGATGGCGGCGCCGTACTCGGAGATCGCGAGGTCGAACGAGCCGTCGGGGAGCGGCACGCGTTCGGCGCTCGCCTCGATGAGCGGAAAGGGCGGGCCGAAGCGCTGCATCATGGCCCGCGCGGTCGCGAGCTGTGCGGGCGTCACGTCGACGCCGACCGGGCGCGCGCCTCGCTGCGCGAGCCACGCGGAGAAGTAGCCCGTTCCGCAGCCGAGATCGACGGCGTCCAGGCCTTCGACCTCGCCCAGGATCTGGAGCTCCGCCTCGGGAGCGTGCCACATCCCCCACGTGATCTCGGTGCTCGCCCAGTGCTTCGGCGCCCATTCCGCGTACCGCGCCGCGAAGCCGGTCCACGCCGTGCGGTTGCGCTCGGCGTCGCTCGCCGGCTCGCTCGCGTTCTTCACGTTCCCGCGTACCGTGGGGCCTCGCTCGCGCCGAGGTACGTCCAGGCGAGGAGGCATCGATAGGCCTGGCGAAAGTCGTCGGTGCGGAACCGGACGGAGCGCGGGCCCGCGCGTTCGACGCCCGGGGGGAGCGCGCAGAGCTCGGCGCTCGAGGTGTTGGCGGTGTCGGCCTCGAGCACGATCGGCGGCTCGAAGACGAACGTCGCCAGGCCGGCCGCGCCGGCCACCGCTTCCATGGCCGCGGCCCGGATGGCCTGGCGCGCCGCCTCGGGGTGCAGGCTTCGCGCGACGCCCCAGCCGAACGCCTCCTTCACCGCGACGGTCCGGATCCCGGGAAGGCGGCTCGAAGCCTGCGCGCAGGCCTTGTCGTCCCCGGTGACGAGGCCGGCCGGGATGCCGTAGGTGCCCGCGAGAGCGGCGTTCAGGTCGGTCTCCGAGACCGACTCGCCATTCACGCGCACGTCGTACAGGAGCCGCCCCGAGTACGTGTGATCGAGCACCGCGGCTTCCGTGCCGGCGCGAGCGTGGTAGCCGATGAACAGGGCAACGGCGAACCCCGGCCCGAAACCCTGCATCATCGACCACGGCACCTTCGGGGACCCGATCAGGAGCTCGGCCCGCGGGTCCATCTCCTCGGCGAGCAGGTTGCACATGTCACCGTGCGAGTCGTTGACGACGACCGCCGTCGCGCCGCCCGCGAACGCGCCGTCGACGGCCGCGTTGGCCTCCTTCGTCATCAGCAGTCGCGAGGCGGCGAAGTCGTCGCTGCCTCGCCAGACCTGCGGCAGCGCTGCGATGCCGGCCACGCCCTCCATGTCGATGGAGACGTAGACGCGGGTCATCGCTCCGTCATCGGAGGGCGGCCGCTCGGCCCCCGACGCCTGCCGAGGAGGCCGGCTCACGCGTGCGGCCAGGCGCTCGTCGCTCGCGCTCGACGTGGCGGCCCCGCCAACGGACGAACACGGCGATCGGCGGCGCGTACCGAAGGACCGTCTGCACGAACCAGAGCGCGAGTTGTCGCCCCATCGGGATGCTCACCAGGCTCGAGCCGGTGAACGTGAGCAGCGGCGCCGTGAGCCCGTTCGTTGGCAGGACCGCGACGAGGACGAGCGGTGTGATGGCGTACCAGTAGAGGTACCAGGGTGTGAGATAGAGGTACGCCGCGAGGACCACCAGCGTGAGGTACCACAGCTGTTGCTCGGTTCGGACCTTCGCGATCGCCCGTCCGACGACGTACAGGAGGATCGCGCCCGAAAGGATCCGCACGATGATCTGGGCCCCGTGATGCGGCGTGGGGTCATGCAGGAGGTGCTGGAGGACGATCTGGATCATGCGCTGCGTCAGGCCCGTGAGGCTCTGGTTCGTGAGGCCCGCGGCCTTGAAGAGGCCGCTGAACGTCCGCAGGCCCGCCCAGTACGGGGCGAACGCGCCCGCCATCACGAGCCCGGCGCCTGCCGCGTTCCTCGCCGTCGCCCGTGCTCCGCGCTCGCGCGCGACGAGGACGAGGTGCAGCACCAGGGCGACGATGCCGTAGACCTTCACCAGCGCGCCGACCGCGAGGAGCGCCGTCGCCAACCCCGTGCGGCCTCGCCGGCGGGCGAGGATCGCACCCAGGACGGCGGCGGCGAGGGCGACGTCGGCGGACCCGCCCAGGGGAACCGTGATCAGGATGAGCGGGTTCCACGCGTAGGCGAGGATGCCCCACCCTGCCGCGTGCTCCGGGTCGGGCCGGTCGCGCGAGGCCCGAACGAGCATCGCCATGATCGCCAGGTCGATCGCGAGGATCACGAGCTTCAGCTGCACGAAGGCCCGAAAGAGGCTCACGCCCGCGGTCTTGGCCACGCCCCAGTTCAGGAGCATCCAGGCCGGCCCGTACACGCTGGTCTGGTACGACCACCGGATCCACGGGAACCAGGGGTCGGCCCAGAACGTGGCGGGCGATACCACGTACGGGTTGGCGCCGTGGGCGGCCTGCATCCGCCCGTAGAACAGGTACTGGTAGAGGTCCTGCGACTGCGGGAGCGGGGCGAACAGGACGATGAGGTGCAGGATGATCGCGCCGCCGATCAACATCCACAGTGGCACGCGGCTCCCTCGATGCCATGCCCAGAGTGCCAGCCCATAGGGAACGAACACGGGAAGGAGCTGGCGCAGGTATTCGTAGGTCGTGCGGTTGTATCCGACGACGTAGTAGGGAACACGGTGCGTGACGAGCGGCTCGATCAGGAACCACGCGCCGAACGCCGCCGAACCCAGGAACAGCAGGATCAGCCAGGGCGCGAGCCCTCGCGCCGATCCCTGCCGGCCCCGTGCGTCCGCGAGTTCGATCGTCATATCACTGAGCAAAGGGGGACGAGCCGATACCGCGAAAGGTCCCCGATGTGCGGGCAATCGTACCCCGGATCACGAGGGGGGAGCCGGCCCGTCATCTTGAGAAAGCGTCAGGACATCATCACAGCACGCGGTCGCGGTCCGCTTTGCGGGCCTCGGCCTCGAGGTCGGCCTCGACCATCATCGCGATCAGTTCCTCGAAGCTCACGGAGGGCTCCCAGCCCAGCGCGCCCCGCGCCTTCGATGCATCGGCCGTGAGCTCCTCCACGTCCGCCGGGCGCAGGAATCGTTCGTCGGCCCGGACGTAGCGTTCCCAGTCGTCGACGCCGGCCGCGCGGAATGCGAGCTCCACCATCTCGCGGACGGAGTGGGTCACCCCGGTGCCGATCACGTAGTCGTCCGGATCGGGCTGCTGGAGCATGAGCCACATGGCGCGCACGTAGTCGCCCGCGAATCCCCAGTCCCGGCGCGCATCGAGGTTGCCCAGCGAGATCTCCGGCTGCAGGCCGAGCTTGATCCTGGCGACGCCGTTCGTCACCTTCCTGGTCACGAACTCGAGCCCGCGCCGCGGCGATTCGTGGTTGAACAGAATGCCGCTGCACGCATACAGCCCGTAGGCCTCGCGGTAGTTCACGGTCACGTAGTGGCCGAAGACCTTCGCGACCCCATACGGGCTTCGCGGGTGAAACGGCGTGCCTTCGTTCTGCGGCGACTCGCGGACCTTGCCGAACATCTCGCTCGAGGACGCCTGATAGAACTTGATGGGGTTGCGCTGCGAGCCACCGACCACGCGGATGGCATCCAGCATGCGCAGGACCCCGACGCCCGTGACGTTCGCCGTCAGCTCCGGCTGGCGGAACGACAGGGCGACGAACGAGATGGCGCCCAGGTTGTACACCTCGTCGGGTTGGCTGAACTCGAGGGCCGCGATGAGCGAGGACAGGTCCTGCAGGTCGCCTCCGACGAGCTCCGCCCACGGGAGCGTCTCCCGGACCAGCTCGCCGCGTGGGTTGGCCTGGCCGGCAATCAGCCCGAAGACCTCGTAGCCCTTCTCGTGCAGGAGCTCGGCGAGGTACTGGCCGTCCTGGCCGGTGATGCCCGTGATGAGCGCGCGCGGCATGAGCGGCGAGCGCTAGGACATGAACTCGACGACCAGCCGCTCGTCCACGGGCACGGGGAGCGGGATCTCGCTCCGGATTGGGTCGCGCGCGAGCCGGCCGGACACCTCGCCCTTGTCCCGCTCGAGGTACGGCGGCGGGTCGGGGGTCACCTCGAGCGATTCGTGGATCGAGAGGAAGTTCCGTGCCGCCGGCGTCGCCTGGATGGATTGACCCACGCGAACGCGGACGCTCGGGATGTCGATCCGTTTGCCGTCGAGCAGCATGTGCCCGTGGCTGACGAGCTGGCGTGCCTGGCGCATGGTCTGCGCGAACCCCAGGCGCAGCACGAGCGAGTCCATCCGAGTCTCGAGCAGTCGAAGGAGCTCCTCGCCGGTGACGCCCTTGCCGCCGGCCGCCTCGCGGAAATACCCCCGGAACTGCCGCTCTCCCACGCCGTACATCGCGCGGAGCTTCTGCTTCTCGAGCATGCGCAGGTGGAACTCGGAGGGCCGCCGGCGCCCGCGGCCGTGCTGGCCGGGCGGGTAGGGTCGCTTGTTCGTCGGGCAGTTGGGCCGGCCGCACACCGCGGCCCCCACCCTCCGGCACATCCGGTGCTTCGGTCCAAGCTTCTGCATTCGATCCGTTTCCTTCGAGCGAGGGACTTCGAGCGGACGCCGCCCTGTGAGGCGGCACGCCATTATTCCACGCCGGCGGGCCGGTCGGCACGCCGGCGCCTGGTCGTCGGGGCGCCGGGATTTGAACCCGGGACCTCAGCGTCCCGAACGCTGCGCGCTACCAAACTGCGCTACGCCCCGAATCGCCGATCAGTGTACAGGCACCGGTACCAGCTCAAGGATCGTGGCCTCGGGCCGGCACAGGAACCGGAACGGCGCGAACTTGCTCGTTCCGAGGCCCGGGGAGATGTGCAGGAGGCTCTGGCCCAGGCGCGACAGCCCTCGGCACAGGCGTGTCGGCATCTGGCTGTTCGTGACGATCGCCCCGATCACGGGCAGGCGCACCTGGCCTCCGTGCGTGTGGCCGGAGAGGATCAGGTCATAGCCGAGCGCGGCGAGCTCCGGCGCGGGGTCGGGTGAGTGGACCACCGCGAGCCCGAGCGCCGCCGGATCGCGGCGCGGCGCCACGCGAAGGTCGTGCCGCTCGATATGGGGATCGTCCATCCCCATCACCTCGAGCCGGACGCCGTCCACCGACAGCTCGGTGCGCCGGTTCGACAGGTGGACCCAGCCGTCGGCCTCCAGCTGCACGACCATCTCGCGCCAGCGGCTGCGCACACCGGGCCGCTTCTTCCGCCTGCCGGTGAAGTAGTTGAGGTAGCTGAGCGGCTCGGCGACGAAGTAGTCGTTCGAGCCAAGGACGACGAACGACGCGAGCCTGCCTCGGAGCGTGCGCAGGGCCGCCACGGCGTCCTCGACGCCCTCTGGTTCCCCGATCACGTCGCCGGTGAGGACTGTGATGTCGGGACGGTCGAGGGACGAGAGGAACCGTGCCTTGTGCCGGTCGCCGGCCATGAAGTGCAGGTCCGAGAGGTGCAGGATGGAGATGGGCCTGGACAGCCCCGCGCGCGCGACGTCAACGCGGTAGCGGTTGGCCCGGAACCAACGCCGCTCCAGGAAGACGCCGTACGCCACGCAGGCAAGGCCGCCGCCGACGATGATGCCGAGCGACCAGAGGAGCGCGTTCGTTACAGTTCCGAGCACGTCGCGCGTCGGGGGGCCATGGACATGAGGGTTCGATTCTAGGAGCCGGATGTGGACGAGCCGCTGCGGGACAGGATCTCGCGCGAGATCCAGGAGGCGATGAAGGCCCGCGACGCCGTTCGGCTCTCGACGCTTCGTCTGCTCTCGGCCGCGGTGAAGAACCGCGAGGTCGAGGTCCTGCATCCGCTCCCCGACGACGAGGTGCGCGAGGTCGCGACGCGCGAGGTGAAGCGCCGGCGCGAGGCGATCGACGCGTATGAGGCGGCCGGGCGGCCCGACCGGGCCGAGCGCGAGCGCGCCGAGCAGCGCGTGCTGCAGGACTATCTCCCGGCGGGCCTTTCGAGCGATGAGGTCGCGGCGCTCGTCGACGAGGCTATCGCCGCGACCGGCGCCTCGGGCCCGGCGGATCTCGGCAAGGTCATGGGCCACGTCATGGGCAAGGCGAAGGGGCGCGTGGACGGCCGCGTCGTCCAGGACCTCGTCCGCGGCCGTCTCGGCGCGTAGCGCTCACCGCGTTCTCATCTTTGTCGCGGAAGGGTGAAGAAATCGTTCCAATCCGGTCGGCCGCGCCTGTGAGTGCCTCGCCCGGCCAGGTTGCTGGGAATGATGCTCCGGTCCATTCAGCACCTGGGAGGCGTCGCGCCGCGCATTCGATCGCATCGCCCAAGCCTTCGGGACTCGGCCGCGGCAGGCCTTTCCCGGAGCGCGGGACGGATGTCCCGCCTGGTCGGCGCGGGGTCGGGATCCAGTCTTCCGGGGCGCATCGTCCAGAGCCTGAGCCCCGGCTACCTCCAGCGCCGAGCGGACGGCCTCCCGTTCGGCTCGGTCGTCGTGTCGGGCACCAACGGCAAGACCACGACCGCGTCGATGCTGCGGGCGATCCTCGCTCGGCGCGGGCTGGTCGTGACCGGCAACGACACCGGAGCGAACCTCCATTCCGGCGTGGCGAGCGCGCTGCTGTGGGCCCCCCCCCACGCCGAGGTCGGCGCCTTCGAGGTCGACGAGGGGGCGCTGCTCGAGATCGTGTCCCTGGTGCGACCTCGCGTCCTGGTGCTGACGAACGTCTTCCGTGACCAGCTGGACCGATTCGGGGAGCCTGAACACGTTGCGGACCTCCTGGGCCGGGCGGCCCGCGCGCTCCCAGCGGGGGGCATCGTGGTGGCGAACGCCGACGACCATGGGCTGTGGCGGAGCGTCGAGGACCTCGGACCGGTCGGATTCGGCGTCGCCCTGCCGGCGGGCGATCCCGCGTGGGATCGCGGCCAGGGCGGTGTCGAGGGCGAGCCCGAGACGTGCTGGACCTGCGGGGGGGCCCTTGAGTTCGATCATCGGACGTTCGCGCATCTCGGTGCGGCGCGCTGCGGGCGGTGTGGTTGGGCATGGACTCGCCCGCCCTTCCAGGGCCGGGTGGTCGGCGGAGCGCTTGAATGGACCGGCTTCGAGATCGCCGACACCCCGGTGACGCTCGGCATCGGCGGGGTTCACAACGTGTACAACGCCGCCGCCGCGATCGCCGCCGCGGCTGCCCTCGGCATCGATCCGGCCGAATCCTCCGCCGCCCTCAAGGCGTATCGGCCTCGATTCGGCCGCAACGAGCTGCTCGAGCTCGACGGCCACCGAGTGTTCCTCGCCCTCACCAAGAACCCGGCGGGGGCGAAGGTGACCATCGATCAGGTGGTCTCCGATCCTCGCGTCGGTGCGGTCGTCGTCTCGGTGAACGACCGCATAGCGGACGGCCGTGACATCTCCTGGATCTGGGATGCGGATTTCGAGCGACTTGTCGAACGACGGCTGCCCGTGGTCGCGTCGGGTCGCCGCGCCGCCGACGTCGCGGTTCGACTCAAGTACGCGGGCGCGACGCCCGAGCCGGTCGAGCCCGACCCGCTGGCGGCCGTCCGCGCGGCGCAGGCGGCCTGCCCGCCCGACCACTTCGTCGCCGTGCTCGCCACGTACACCGCCATGCTCGATGTCCGCCGCGTCGGCGCTGGTGGCCGGGCGCACCGGCTCGTGGATTCCGGTGACGCCTGACCTCGTCCTGGCGCATCTCTACCCGGATCTGCTGCACACCTACGCGGACCGCGGGAACCTCCTGACCCTGGCCCGGCGGGCGGAGTGGAGGGGGTTCTCCGTGGAGGTTGCCGGCGTGACGTTGGGCGAGCGGCTGCCGACGAATCCCGGCGTGATCGTGATCGGCGGGGGGACCGATCGGATCCAGGAGATCGTCGCAAATGATCTCCGCGCCCGCCGATCGGAGGTGGAGGCGGCGATCGCGCAGGGAGCGGTCCTGCTCGGCGTGTGCGGCGGGTACCAGTTCCTGGGCGCGCACTACGCCCTCGCCGAGGGCCGGGTCATCGAAGGGCTCGCGCTCCTCGGCATGCGCACGGTGGCCGAAGCTGGTCGGATCGTCGGCCGCGTCGTCGCTCGGGCGACGCTCTGGGGCCGCGAGTTCGAGCTGGTCGGGTTCGAGAACCATGCGGGTCGCACGTATCTGGATGAGGACGCGCGGTCGCTCGCGACGGTGCACAAAGGCGGCGGCAACAACGGGCGCGACGGAACGGAGGGGGCGGTTCGGGGCACCGTCGTCGGGACGTATCTGCACGGTCCGGTCCTCCCCGCCAATCCGGCGTTCGCTGATGCGCTGCTCGAGCAGGCGCTCCGTCGCCGGACGGGAGGCGCGCCGCTCGCCGCGCTGGATGACACCCTGGAGCTTGCGGCACACCGGGGCGCGCGGGGCATCCGGCGCTAGGTCGCACCCGGCGCTACCCTGCGGTCGTGACGAGAAACGCCCCGATCAGTCTCAGCCGCCGCGCCCGAAGCGGCCTGCTCGCGACGGCCGTCGTCCTGCTGGGAGCGTGCCAGCCGGCTTCGCACCGCGCCGGGGCCTCGCGTCCAGCCGAAAGCCCGAGCCCATCCGCGGGCCCGGCGAGCGTCGCGCCAACGGATGCTCCTCCGATCCTCGACCCGTTCTGGCCCGCGTTCCGAACGTACGCTGCGAGCCGGGGCGGGGAGATCACCGCCGCCGTCTACGACGCGGTTTCGGGCAGGACCTACAGCTACCAGACGGGCGTCAAGGTCGACACCGCGAGCGTCATCAAGGTCGCGATCATGGCCGCCGTCCTTCGGGGGGCCGAGCTTGCCGGCCGCTCGCTGACGCCGACCGAGATCAAGGACATGACGAGGATGATCGAGGCCAGCGACAACGACGCCGCGACCGATCTGTGGTTCGCGATCGGGGGCCGCGACGGCATGACGGCCTTCCTGCAGGAGGCCGGCCTGTCCGAGTCGGTGACCGATCCCGCAGGACACTGGGGCCTGACGCAGACGACGGCGCTTGATCAGGTCAAGCTGATGAAGGACTTCGTCTTCCCCACCGCGCTCCTGAGCTTCTCGTCACAGGCCTACGGCTTGTCGCTCCTCGAGAACGTGATTCCCGCGGACGATTGGGGTGTCTCCGGAGGAGTCCCGGACGGGGTCGCGGTCGCGCTCAAGAACGGGTGGCTCCCGATCGGGACGGCAGAGTGGATCGTCAACAGCGTCGGCTACGTGCAGGGGCGCGGCCGAAACTACGTGATCGCCATCCTCAGCCGTGGGAGCCCGACGTTCGCAGACGGTGTGCAGACGCTCGACGAGCTCTCGACGATGGTGTGGAACGAGCTGCGGCCGTGACCGCCTCGCAGCCGCCTACGGCGAGGGGCCCTGCCCGACCGTGATCGTGACCGTGCCGCCCTGCGAGAGCTTGGTTCCGGCGGCCGGATCCTGGGCGAGGACGATCCCGATCTGTTGCTGGTCGATGACCATCTGGTAGACGACCACGACGACGAAGCCGTCGGCCTGCAGCGTGGCCGTGGCCGCATCCTGGGTCTGGCCGACCACATCGGGCACCACCACCTTCGGCGCGACGCCGGTGCTGATGTTGATCGTGACCCCGAAGCCCAGCGTCTTCACCGTGCCGCCCTTCGGGTCCTGCGACACGACCGTGCCCTTCGGCTCCGCCGAGGCGATGTTCTTGTCGATCGGGACGAAGTTCGCCTTCGTGAGCGTGTCCTCGGCGTCCTTCTGCTGCATCCCCGTCACGTCCGGGATCGTGCCGGTCTTCTGGGGCGGCGCCGGTGGGAAGTTCTTCGCGGGAAGGCCCTGGACGGCGTGCTCCATGACGTCGTGCCAGATCGGCGCCGCGATCGTCCCGCCGAACGCGTTGCCCCCGCCCAGCACGCGTAAGTTCCGCATCGGGATCTCTTTCGACGAATAGCCGACCCAGACGGCGGTGGCAAGCTGCGGGACGTAGCCGCAGAACCACGCGTCCTGGTAGTTCTGCCCGGTGCCCGTCTTGCCGGCCTCCGGCCGCGCGGGGCTGAGCTGCGCGGCGGTGCCCGTCCCGCAGCAGATGACGTTTCGGAGCATCGCCGTCACCTGCGCCGCGACGTCGGGCGGCACGACCTGCTTGCACGAGGGCTTGGCCTTGAACACCTGGTTGCCCGCGCGGTCGAGGACCTTCGAGATCGCGTAGGGCTGGCAGTGCTTGCCGCCGTTGGCGAGGGTCGAATACCCCGAGGCCATCTCGAGCGGGTTCGTGCCGACGCCCGTCCCGAGGGTGAGCGAGCACACGGGCTGCATGTGGCTGCGCGGGATGCCCATGGCGGCGGCCGTGTTCAGCACGTTGAGCGGGCCGACGTCGCGGATCAGCTGCGCGAACACCACGTTGACCGAGTGCGTCGTCGCGTCCCAGAGGTTCATGTAGCCGCCGATGCCCGGCTCGGCGTTGTTGACGGTCCAGCCGCCTGCCTGACAGCCGTCGATGACCTGCGGGGAGTTGGCCTTGTAGACGCGGCCCGGTGGGACGCTCTGCTCCATCGCCGCCGTCAGGGTGAACGCCTTGAACGCGCTTCCGGTGGATCGCTGGCCCTGCCACGCAAGGTCGAACTTCGACTTCTCGTAGTTCGTGCCCCCGACGAGGGCGACGATCGCACCGGTATCGGGGTCGATCGTCGCGAGCGCCCCCTGCGGGTCGGCTGGCGGCTTCGGGCCGGCCCTGGGCAGGTGCTGCTCGATCACCGAGCGTGCGTACTTCTGCAAGCCACGGTCCAGGGTCGTGTAGATCTGCAGGCCACCCTGGAAGAGCAGCTTCGCGCGATCGGCGATCGTGGCGCCGAACGAGGGGTCGTTCTCGAACTGGTTGACGATGAACGAGACCCAATATGGCTCGGGGCCGAAGGCGTTCCCGCCGCGCTTCTTGGACGAGAGCACGATATCGGTGCTGACGGCCGTCTGATACTCGCTCTCGCTGATGCGGCCGAAGGGCGCCACGTCGAACGTCTCCATGTCCTTGAGGACGAGGTTCCGGCGCACCAGGGCATCGGCCTTGTTGGTGATCGGGTCGAAGAGGACGGGCGCCTGCAGCATCCCAGCGAGGAGCGCGGCCTGCGGCAGCGTCAGCTTGTCGGCGGTCGTCGCGAAGTAGAACTCGGCGGCCGTCCCGATCCCGTAGACGCGGTTCCCGAAATAGCTCTCGTTCAGGTACATCTCCAGGATCTGGTCCTTCGAGTACGTCCGCTCGAGTCGGATCGCGTCCTGCGCCTCCTGGAACTTGCGCCGGAACGTCTCCTCGGTGCCCACTTCGGTGTTCTTCACGAGCTGCTGCGTGATCGTCGAACCGCCCTGGACGATCTTGCCCGCGTTCAAGTTGGCGAGTGCCGCGCGCAGGATCGAGATCACGTCGACGGCGCCGTGGCTGTAGAAGCTGTGGTCCTCGACCGCCAGCACGGCCTGGCGCGCGATCGGCGCGATCTGGGCCAGCGGGACGAAGACGCGGTTCTCGTCCTGGAAGAGCGTGGCGAGGACGGTGCCGTCCGCGGCGTAGATCGTGGAGCGCTCGGGAAGCGACGGCAGCACCAGATTCCTGGTCGTCGAGCCCAGGAGCTTCGCGTCGGTGAGCTGGGCTGCGCGGCCGATAGCGAGGATCGGCGGGAGGATGGCGAGGCTCACGAGGGCCGCCGTTGCGAGGATCACGAAGGGCAGCAGGAACGCACGCATGACCCTCCCGAGCGCCAGGCGGCGCAGGGAGATGCGGGCTCGGGCCCGAGGCGGATGGATGCGAGGGCTGACCACGTGACTTGAGCATCGAGCTTACCGACGAGCTTCGGGATTCGCACGCAGGGCAGGCGCGGGGGAGCAGCAAAAATAGTCCAGATGAACTATTCGCGGTTCCCGGCAGGGCTCCTAGGATGGGCCGCGATGTCCTGGGAGGAGCAAGCCCGCTGCCGCCAGTACGACCCGGAGATCTTCTTCGCCCCTCGGGCCCGTGCTGAGCGAAAGGCCAAGACCATTTGCGCCAAGTGCCCGGTCAAGGTCGACTGTCTCGTGTTCGCGCTGCAAGCGAAAGTCGAGTTCGGCATCTGGGGCGGCACCAACGGCAAGGAGCGCCGGGCCCTCATCCGGCGTTCCCCAGTCGGCACGGACTGGCGCGAGGAGATCCAGAGCATCGGCGTGACCGCCTGAGCGCACCCGCAGGCCGCCCGGGGCGTCGACCGTAGAATCGGCGCGTGGCGCCAACTCGAACGAGCGTCGGATCCACATTCGCGGTCGCTCTCACGCTTTGGCTCGCCGTCCCGCTCCGGGCGGCCGCGGCCACGCCGAGCGTCGACATCGTCAAGGTGCACGGCATCGTCGATCCGGCGCTCGCCGGCTACGTCCGCGGCACCATCGAGGATGCCGAACGCGACGGCTCGGCCGTCATCCTGCAGCTGGATTCGCTCGGCTCCTACGGCGACCAGGCGGAGTCGCTCGCGCGAACGATCCGAGCGGCCTCGGCCCCGGTGGTCGTCTGGGTCGGGCCCTCGGGGGCGCGGGTCGCGGGGGGCGCGCTCTTCCTGCTGTACGCCGGGTCGCTTGCGGCCATGGCCCCCGGAGCCGGCGTCGGCCCCGGCGTCCCGTTCGATCTCGGGGACTCGAGCGAGGCGCCTGCCGATGCCGCAGCGCGTACGGCCGAGCTGACGGCGCTCGCCCCCGGGGCGCAAGCGACCGCCGACGGCGCTCGGGCGGCGTCGACCGGTCCGCCGCTTCCCGCCGCGACGGCGCTCGCCGAGGGCGCCGTCGCGTTGGTCGCGGTCGACGTCCCCGACCTCCTCGCGAAGCTCGACGGTCGTTCGGTCCGGGCCCGCGGTCGCACGGTGACCCTCGCGACCGCGAACCGCGCGGACCGTCCGGTCGATGTCCGCTTCCACGAGATCGGGCCTCTTCGGGGCATCCTCCACTCGATCAGCACGCCGACGGCGGTCTACGTCCTGGTGCTCCTCGGGCTGTGGGCCTTCGCGTTCGAGCTCACCCAGCCGGGGTTCGGCGTCGCCGGCATCGCCGCGGCGCTCGCGATCTCCCTCGCCGTCTACGGCCTGTCGGTCGCGCCGGTGCACGGCGCGGGGATCGCGCTGGTCGTCGCCGGCACGGCGTGCATGGGGCTCGACGTGGTGATCCGCCGCGTCCAGTGGCTCACCCTCGGTGGAGCCGCGCTCTTCGCTGCCGGGTCGGCGCTCGCCTGGCGCGGTGTTGCTCCCGCCATCCGCGTGCCGCTCTGGCTGCTGATCGTCGCCACGGTCGGGAGCATCCTGTTCTTCGGGTTCGCGATGACCGTCGCGCTTCGGTCGCGCGAGCGCATCCACACGGCCCAGGTCGGCCTCGTCGGGCTGGTCGGCGAGGCCCGAAGCGATCTCAACCCCGAGGGCGGGGTCCTCGTGAAGGGGTCGCTCTGGCGGGCCCGCACGATGAACGGCACCATCCCGAAGGGGTCCCGCATCCGGGTCCGAGCCGTCGAGGGCCTGATCCTTCGCGTGGAGCCCGAGTCCGACTGAGGCGCGAGCCGTCCCTTCGATTGTGCCGATTTCGTGAACGCGCGTACCGCGTCGGAACCGACCGCCATCCCGTGTCCGTCTTTGCTCGAACAACCAGGTGAGCGTCCGGAAGGAGGGATCGGCCGATCCGGCCGGGGCGGTGGCGACCGACAGTTGGGAGTACGGGTGGCAATGGCGGGCCGCGTGTCGCGGCGAGGACGCGGGGCTCTTCTTCCCGCCGGGCCACCTGGAGTTGAAGGAGGCCCGCCTGTCGCGCGAGCGCAAGGCGAAGGTCATCTGCTCGACGTGCTCCGTTCGCATGGAGTGCCTGGAGTACGCGCTGCGCATCCGTGAGCCACACGGCGTCTGGGGCGGCCTGAACGAGCTCGAACGGCGCATCATGCTGCGAGATCGGACTCGTCCGGATGATGAGCGGCTCCGTCTCGTCGGCGAATCCTGATGCGATAGCCTTCGGCATGTGGGCGCCGAGGCACGGATCGCGGAGCTGCGCCTGGAGCTCCCACCGCCCCCCGCGCCCGTCGCCTCGTACGTGCCCATGGTGGTATCGGGTTCCCTCGCGTTCGTCGCCGGGCAGATCCCGCTGTCCGAGGGCAGGCTTCTCTGGTCGGGCAAGCTCGGCGCCGGCCTGGACGTCGACGAGGGCGCGGAGGCCGCGCGCCGCTGCGCCCTGCAGGCCATCTCGGTCCTTCGGGCCGAGCTCGGCTCACTCGACCGGGTCCGGCGGGTCGTGAAGGTGACGGTCTGGGTCGCGAGCGCGGAGGGGTTCACCGACCAATCGAGGGTCGCGAACGGCGCGAGCGATCTCCTCGCGGAGGTGTTCGGCGACGCCGGCCGCCACGCGCGCGCCTCGGTCGGCGCTCCCGAGCTGCCGCTCGGCGCGCCCGTCGAGGTGGAGCTGATCGCCGAGCTCGAGCCTTAGCGACCATCGCGCAGGACCCGGACGTCGCCGTCGCGTCGGGTGAGGCCGTGCGCGTCGAAGTGCTCGAGGATCGGCAGTGCGAATCGCCGGCTCGTCCCGAGCGCTTCGCGAAACGCGGAGACGGTGATGCGGGCGCCGGCGCCGATCCGGCGGGCCGTCTCGGTCGCTCTGGCGAGGAACTCCGGGGTGATGACCAGATCGGGAGCGATTCGAACGAGCCTGCCGTCGGCGCAGGCGGCTCGCACGAGCTCGGCGCCGAAGCCCTTCGCCGCAAGCTCCTTCACGGACGGCGGCGTCGGCTCCCCCTCCGCGACCGCCGCGACGAGGCGGTCGGCGTCGTCGCGGCCGACGGTCGAGGCGGCATGGTCGGGGAGCCGAAGGTGCGAGCCGTCGGTCGCGATGGTGCCCAGCTTCGTGAGGTGCGAGATCAGAGCGTGCGCGAGGCTCGCGTCCCGGAACCGCGCGTCGCCCCCGGCGAGCCACGCGTGCGCCTCGCCCGACTCGAGGCCGGGGCGCAGCGGGTGGGCCGCGTGGTGGGCCCCGAGGGCTTCGCGAAGCGCCCGCCCGAACCTCTCCACGAACTCCGGCGCAAGCAGCCATCCCCCCTCCATCGCGACGCCGCCCCGGGCCGCCACCGACTCCGCCCGCACGCCGGTCAGGGGTAGGAGGTCGGCCGCGCGCACCGCCCCCCGTTCGGACACGAGTCGGCGCGCGAGCGCGTTTCCCTCGAGTCCCCTTCGGGCCCGCAGCCGGTCGATGGCATCCCGGCCGGGCCGCGGCGGAGGATCGACGTCGAGGACTCGACCGCCGGCGAGGGTCGCCCGCCGCCCCGCGTCGCGCAGGACGAAGGGGTCCCCGACGGCGAGGACCGCCGGGCGGGCGAGCGAGATTCTGACGAATGCCTCGCGCCCCGGGGCCACATCAGCCTCGCCGAGCAGGCGAAGGCGCGCGTCCCGTTCGGCCGAGCCCGCGTGGAGCTTGAAGGCGCCGCGGGAGGAGATGGGCTGGACGAGCCCACGAACGGGGCGAATCCATCCCTCGATGAGCGACGTCTGCCGCCAGGCTCCGGGGACCGACAGGACGTCTCCGCGATCGAGCTCGTCCTTCGTGGTCCCGACCAGGTTCACGGCGACCCGCGACACGGGGGCGGCTCGGTCGATCGTTCGGTGGTGGGTCTGGAGCGACCGGATGCGTGCCCGGTGACCAGAAGGAAGGACCTCCGCCTCGTCGCCGACGGCGAGCTCCCCTCCCGTGAGGGTCCCCGTCACGACCGTTCCGGAGCCGCGGATCGTGAACGCGCGGTCGATGAACAGGCGGGGCCGGCCGTCGCGGTCGGGCTCGGGTGCGCGTTCGAGCATCGCGTCCAGGGCGGCGACGAGATCGTCGATGCCTTCGCCGCTCACCGCGGAGCACGCCACGATCGGCGCGGCGGCGAGCCTGGTCGACGCAAGGCGATCGCGAACGTCGATCTGTCGTCGCCGCAGCGTCGCGTCGTCCACCAGGTCGCGCTTCGTGAGTGCGACGACGGCGTCGTTCGCCTCGAGGAGGTCGACGATCAGCAGGTGTTCCTCGGACTGCGGCTTCCAACCCTCGTCGGCGGCGACCACGAAGAGCACCAGGCGGACGGGCCCGACCCCCGCGAGCATCGCTCGGACGAACCGCTCGTGTCCGGGCACGTCGACGAAGCCGACCTCGCGGCCCGAGGGAAGCGTGGTCCAGGCGAACCCGAGATCGATCGTGAGGCCGCGGCGTTGCTCCTCCGCGAGTCGATCCGGATCCATGCCGGTCAATCGGAGGACGAGCGAGCTCTTTCCGTGGTCGACGTGGCCGGCCGTGGCCACGACGTGCAGCCCTGAGCTCATCCCTGCTCGAGCGCGTACCGGATGGCGCGGGCCAGCCGGTCGTCGTGCTCCGGCGGCACGGTGAGCAGGTCGAAGACGAGAGCCTGCCCCTCGACCCGGCAGAAGACGGCGGGGCGTCCCTTCCGAAGCCTCGACGCCACGCGCTCGGCCGAGGCCGCGGGAACGATGAGCTCCGCGGACGCGAAGGCGTGACCAGGGAGCGAGCCGCCTCCCACGGTCGCCTCGCTCGGCCGGGCCGAAGCCTTCGGGAACGCCGAGGCAAGACCCCGGGCGCGATCCAGCAGCGTGGTCGGCTTCGTCGCGAGCATCCGCCACAGCGGGATCTCCGTCCGTCGCCCCGTCGCGTAGAGGCGAAGGACGCTCTCGAGGGCTGCCACCGTCATCTTGTCGACGCGAAGCGCGCGGGCGAGCGGGTGACGGCGGAGGCGTTCGACCAGATCCGCCCGGCCGACGATCACGCCGGCCTGGGGCCCCCCCAGCAGCTTGTCGGCGGAAAAGGTCACGAGGTCGGCACCGTCGGCGAGCGCTTCGATCACGGCCGGCTCGTCGGCGGGGACCTCGGGGTAGCGGTCCAGGAGGCCGCTCCCGGCGTCGAAGACGAGCGGCAGGCCGGCCGAGTCCCCGAGCGCCGCGAGGTCCGACAGCGGCACAGCGTTGGTGAACCCGACGACGCGGTAGTTGCTCGGATGGACCTTGAGGATCATCGATGTCTTGGAGCCGATCGCGCGCCGGTAGTCGGCGATCCGAGTCCGATTGGTGGTGCCGACCTCGACGAGCCTCGCGCCGGAGGCGGCCAGGATGTCCGGCAGGCGGAACCCGCCGCCGATCTCGATCAGCTCCCCGCGGGAGACCACCACCTCCTTGCGTTGCCCGAGCGCGGCGAGGGCGAGGAGCAGGGCCGCGGCGTTGTTGTTCACCACGAAGGCACCCTGGGCCCCGGTAAGGGCGAGGAGGAGCGACTCGGCGCGTGACGTTCGACGGCCGCGCTCACCGCTCGCTCGGTCCACCTCGAGGTCCGAGTACCCGCGGGCTGCCGCCGCGGCGGCATCCGCGGACCGCGCCGGGAGCGGCGCTCGCCCGAGCCCCGTGTGCAGGACGACCCCGGTCGCGTTGATGACCTCGCTCAGGCCAGCGAAGCTCCGGGCCGCTTCGCCGAGCGCCCGGGCCAGGATGTCCGCGTCGGCGGGGACCTCCGTCCCTCGCTCGGCGAAGGCACGCACCTCGTCGAGCGCCGCGAGGAGCGCCTGCTTGACGAGCGGCCGGCCGAGCTTCGTCGACCCCTTGCGTCCCGCCGCCGAGCGCAGGAGCGCATCGACGGAGGGGATGGCACGACGCCGATCCGCCGGCTCGGCGTGCGCGCTCACGACTCGGGACGCTGCCATGGGACGAATCGCCGGTGCACGAGCGGCTCGCGATAGCTCGCCTCCCATTTCTGCATGATCCCTTCGTGTTCCTCGATGTGCTCCCACGCGCGCACGTCCTCGACACCATCCCATTCGGAGACCACGATGTAACCCCTCGGATCGGTCATGGTGGGGCCCATCTCGGCCCACCGGTATCCGGATTGCGTGCGCGCGATCTCGAGCATCACGTGCAGGTCCTCTTCGAACTGGGCGAGGTCGCTCTCGGGGAGCAGTGAGAAACGCAGGTAGGACACGATGGCCATCGGCTGGTGAGCCTAGCAGCCGCGTCCCGCGCCGAGATCCTCGGGCGATCGGGTCTGAGGCCTCTGTTAGGCTTCGATCGATGGACTCCGTGGAGACCCGGCAACGCGCGGCGTACACCGCGGCGAGCGATGCCTGGATGCTTCGCGGCGGCGGGATCGACATCGTCACGGAGGGACCGCTCCGGACCGAGGAGATGATCCTCAACATCGGCCCGCAGCATCCCTCGACCCACGGCGTGCTCCGCGTGGTGCTCGAGCTGGACGGCGAGCAGATCATCCGCGCCGAGCCGGTCATCGGCTACATGCACCGAGCGGCCGAGAAGCTCGCGGAGTATCGCGACCCGCGTCAGGTCCTGGTGCTGATGAACCGGCACGACTGGCTCTCGGCGTTCAACAACGAGCTGGGGTGGGTCATCGCGATGGAGCGCATGATGGGCATCGAGGTCCCGGAGCGAGCCCAGTGGATCCGCACGATGATGGCCGAATGGAACCGGCTGCTGAACCATCTCATGTTCACCGGCTCCTATCCGTTGGAGCTCGGCGCGATGACGCCGATGTTCTACGCGTTTCGTGAGCGGGAGATGATCCAGGACCTGATGGAGACCGCGACGGGCGCGCGCATGCATCACTCGTACGTGCGCGTCGGCGGGCTGAAGGACGACCTCCCGCGCGGGTTCCTGGCGCACGCGGCGAACGTCATGACCTGGGTCCGGCGCAAGCTGCGGGACTTCGAGAACCTCGTGATGGGCAACGAGATCATCGCCCTGCGCACGAAGGGGATCGGGATCCTCCCGCCCCACGTGGCGAACGCGTACGGCTGCTCCGGTCCGGTGCTGCACGCCTCGGGCGTCGCGATGGACTCCCGCAAGGACGAGCCGTACGAGAAGTACGGCGAGGTCGAGTTCGCCGTCCCGGTCGGACAGAACGGGGATTGTTACGACCGGCTGTGGGTGCTCGTCCAGCGGATGTGGGAGTCCTGCAAGATCATCGAGCAATGCATGGACAAGTTGCCGCCCGGTCAGTACATCGCGCCGAAGCTCCCGAAGAAGATCAAGCCGCCCGAGGGCGAGATCTACGTGCGGACCGAGAACCCGCTCGGCCTGATGGGGTACTACGTGGTCGGGGACGACGGTGACTACCCGTATCGCTTGAAGATGCGGACCGCGTCGTTCTCGAACGTTGCGATGATCCCCGCGCTCCTGCCCGGAACCCTGGTGCCGGACCTCATCGCGATCCTCGGCAGCGTCTTCTTCGTCGTCGGCGACGTCGACCGCTAGTCGCGTTCCTCGCGCATCGAACGCGGGACGCGCGTCGGGTCCACGTTCACTCCCAGGCAGAGGACCAGGAAGTCGCCCAGCCCTCCCGCGGCGATCAATTGCGCTGCCCGCCCTCGGTCCGAGAAGGTGTGGAGGGCCTCGATCCCTCGGCGGGCGCCGAGGGCCGCCGCCTGCCGCTCCCGGTGGTCGCGATCGATCGCGGCCCACCCGAGCGATCGCAGCGCGTGCCGCTGGGTCACGGGACCCCACACGGCGAGGCGGAGGTCGCGGGCGCGGGCGGCGAGCTCGTCGAAGTCGACGCCGGCGGTGATGTCGCGCGATCCGGGGGCGGACAGGATGTCGTCCTCGAGGCGGTGGGCGCGATAGCCGTGCGGACCTGCGGCAGCCTCCCCGCCCGTGAACCCGTAGTCGACGATCCACGCGTACCCCCGGCTGAGTACGCGCGCGATCTCCTCGACGAGCGCGACCGCCGCGGGGCGGAGGAGCGCCTCGGCCCCGCATGCGAGGGGAGCGGCCAGCGGCTCGAGTTCGGGCGTCGAGAGCGCGGCATCGACGAAGGCCAGGGCTCCGTCGCCGTCGAGGCCCACGTAGCGCTCCCGGAGGGTGCCGTCCGGCCCGCGTCGAACCCAGTGGGCGGGCACGTTGTCGAGGAGCTCGTTCGCGAGGACGCAGCCGGCCTCGACGCCATCGATCTCCGCGAGAGACGCTGCGGCCTGAATCCCGTTGCGGCGCAGGGTGTTCCGGGCAGCCTTGCTTCGGTCGACCGCGCGGTACCGCGCGATGCCGGCCGTCGCGGGCCCGAGCGCGCCAAGGATCTGTGTGGCGAGTGTGCCGTCCCCCGCGCCGATCTCGATGATCTCGAAGGCCGCGGGCTCGCCCAGCAGCCACCAGAAGTCGGAGACCTGGTTGGCGACCAGGCTCCCGAAGACCGGCGACACGTGAGGGCTCGTCACGAAGTCCCCCGTCTCTCCGATCGGGCTGCGAGCGTAGTAGCCGCCGGCCTCGTCGTAGAGCGCGGCTTCCATGTAGGCGGCGAACGTCAACGGGCCGCCGCCCCGGATCCGCTCGGCGAGGCGCCGCCCGAGCGGTGCCGGCTGGTCGTCCATGCGAGGTACTCTGCCATCATTCGCGGGTGGGGCGTGTCCTGCGGATCCTGGCGCCGAACCCGGGACCCTTCACGCTGGAGGGCACGAACACCTGGATCGTCGGCGCCGACCCGGCGGTCGTGATCGACCCGGGGCCACCCGATCAGCCACATCTCGAGGCCGTGCTCGATTCGGCTGGGCCGATCGAGTCGATCCTGCTCACGCACCATCACCTCGACCATGCGCCCGGTGCCGCGTGGCTCGCTGCGCGGGCCGGCGGCGCGTCGATCCTCGCGGCCCGTCCCCGCTCCGGTGAGCACGAGCTCGTCGACGGAGCCGTGATCCGGGCGGGTGGCGTCAGTCTTCGGGTCATCGCAACGCCGGGCCATGCGCCCGATCACGTGGCCTTCCTCTCCGACGAGGAGGGGTGGCTCTTCACGGGCGACGCGGTGCTCGGGCGGGGCACGAGCGTGGTCGATCCGCCGGAGGGGGTCATGGCGGCGTACATCCGTTCGCTCGAGGCCCTGATCGCGCTTCGGCCGCGGCGTCTGTATCCGGGGCACGGGCCCGAGGTGGAGCAGGCACTCGCGTGGCTGGAGGACTATCTGGAGCATCGCCTGATGCGAGAGCGCCAGGTCATCGACGCGCTTCGGAGGACGCCCGGCCCTCGATCGCCGGGGGAGATCGCATCCGAGATCTACGTGGGCTATCCCCACGACCTCCTGCCGGCCGCCGCCCGGACCGTGCTCGCCCACCTCGTGAAGCTCCGGGGTGAGGGCATCGTGCGCGATCACCACCATCAACGCTTCGTCCTGATCGGTGACCCCGGATCCACCAGCACGTAGCCACGCCTCGACCGTCGGATCTCGCCGTCAGCCTCCAACGAACGAACGGCGCGATTCACGCTCTCGCGCGTCGCCCCGACCATCGCGGCGAGGACCTCCTGCGCGAGCGGAAGCTCGATGCGAACGCCATCACGGACGCGCGCCCCATGGCTCGACGCCAGGTCTCGCAGCAGCTCCAGGAGCCGGTCACGCACGCCGAGCGACAGGGTGCTCGCGAGGCGGCGTCGAAGCCGGTCCAGGTGCCGGTGTTGCGCCCGCCGGATCCACGAGCCGAGGGACGGGTCCCGCTCGATGGCGAGGTCCATCGCGGGCGTGGGGATGCGAAGCACCACCGAGTGGACGATCGCCCGCGACTCCGGGAGGAGGTCACCCCGGGCCGGGGGGGCGATCACGTCGCCGGGGCCGAGCACGGCGAAGGTGGCGGTGCACCCGAGCGGGCTGGTACACGAGATGCGGATGGCCCCCGTTTCGACCACGAACCATGCATGCGTCGGCCGGCCCTCGGTGGTGACGAGGGTTCCCCGATCGACCTCGACCCGCCGCGCGCCCGCGAGGAGCGCAGCGGGCATGCCGTTGCCCGGGCATTCGGCGAGGGGGAGAGAGGCGCGGTGACGCGCGTCCTGCATGGCGGTGCCTCCCTCGGCGCCGAGTGTAGCGGCGGCCGGCGACAGGCCGGCGGTGAAGCGTGGCTCGCCTGCTACGCTCAGGCGTAGCGGCGATCGTCGCGGTTGACCTGACCGGAGCCCGGAGCGACACCCGTGAGTGCCTACGCCTACAGCGGTGAGGGTGAGACGGATCGGCCGGAGCGCCGGCCGCTCGGCGACGACGCCGTGATCGGCGCCGTGCGCGAGGACATCCGGCAGACGCTCCGGACCGCCTGGGTCGATTCCGCGTTCGAGGCCCCTTCCGCGTATCCCGCGTTCTTTGCGGCCGCCTGGTCGGCCATCCGCCCGAACGTCGGCAAGACGTTCCTCCTGCTGGCCCGCGCGATCCGAGCCGACGCCGCGGACGTGTGCCGCGCCGTCGTCAACGGCACCGACCTGCGAAAGCGGGTGACCCCGGACCTCTCCGAAGAGGAGCTCCGCCGAGTCGAGGACGTCTCCAGGGCCGTCCACCTCGCGAGCGCGAAGACGCAGATCGTCGTGCACGCGCTGCTTCGCGCGGCCCGCCGAGAGCGACTCGGCGGAACCGGGCGCGAGGAGCCGCCCATTCGTCGAGGGATCCCGGACTGGCAGCGATGGATGTCCGCGCAGCCCACCTCCGTGCGGCCCGACGGCGGCGGCAACGGCGTGATCCCTCGCGTGTTCGCCAGGTGGCCGGCCGCGTTCGCGGCGATCGAAGGCGAGCTCGAGCGGGCGCGGCGCACGGAGGCGTGGACGGCCGGGACCAAGCTCCTCCGGCGGCGAGTGCTCGCCGGGGTCACGACGCTGCCCCACCCGATCGAGCTGCAGTGGACCGCCCTTCGCGAACGCGGGTTCTCCGAGGCCGAACGGCAGTCCCTGGTGGAGGTCCTGGCCGAAGCGGACGCGTCGATGCCGTCGCGGACGATGGGGGCTGCCTGCGCGTGGGTCGCGCTCGGCGCTCCCGAGATCGCCGCCGAGGGGTAGTCGCGTGCTCGCGGAGTTCTTTCGGGCCGAAGCGCCGGACCGGCCCGTGGGCCAAGCTTCCTGGTCGGGGGGGCAGGTCGGCATCGAAGGCGCAGGCTCAGAGGACGTGGCGCGGATCCGACGCATCCTGCGGCCGACCCCGGTGGTCGCCGATGATGAACCGCGCCCGCCGGGCACCTCCGGCCCCACCGTGCTCTCGCCGGGGACCCTGCGGTGGTTCACCGCCGCAGCCCGCACGCGCGGGCCCGCGGAGGGGCTCTCCGTCCGGTTCGTCCCGTCGACCGGCGAGCGGATGGGTTTCGATCCGGCGGGCCTCTACCGTCGTTTCGACGAGCAGGCCGTCCTCCGGGAGCGCGGATAGCCGGTCTGTCGGTGCCCGGTCGTAGCATGCCGGCGATGACCTTCCAGCCCGACCCCCTGCAGGCCAGGGTCCTCGCCCACGAGCGCGGCGTCATGCTCGTCACCGGTCAGCCGGGCACGGGCAAGACCGCGGTGCTCCGCGAGCGGTTCGCCGGGCTGATCGAACGCGGCGCGGATCCGGAGCGCGTGGCGCTCGTCGTCGCCACACGGGAGGCCAAGGAGCGCACGCGGGATGTGCTGCTGCATCGGTTGGGCACGTCCCTCCCCGTGGTGCGCGTGCTCACCGTGCACGGGCTCGCGTTCCATGTGATGAGCCTGCGCTACCGTGCGCTCCGGTACGACGAGCCGCCCTCGGTGCTCTCCGCCTCCGAGCAGTTCGCCCGCGTCGCGGGCCTTCTGGCGAAGGAAGGGCGCGGCGACTGGCCGGTCTATGGAGCGATGCTCGGCATGCGCGGGTTCGCCGATCAGGTGCGGCAGTTCGTGCTCCGCGCGCAGGAGGCGATGCTCACCCCGGAGGAGCTCCTGCGGCGGGCCGAGGCGGTGGAGCTACGAGCCTGGCGCGAGCTCGCGCTGTTCTACGGTCGCTACCTGGATGGGCTCGCGACGGAGCGGATCGTCGACTTCGCAGGACTCCTCGCCCGCGCCGCCCAGGCGGGGCAGGAGGCGGAGCCGACCCTCGATCACCTGATCGTCGATGACTATCAGGACGCCACGGTCGCGTCCGCGCGCTTGGTGGAGTCGGCGAGCTCGACCAGTCTCGTCGTCGCCGGGGACGCCGGGTCGCACGTGTTCGCGTTCCAGGGCAAGACCGACCGGCCGCTCCGCCGCCTGCTGGAGCCGAGCCCCGCTCGCGAATCGGTGGAGCTCCTCACCGCCCATCGGGGCGCGGCCGCCCCCGCCGCCTGGTCGTCGGCGCACGAGTCGGAGGAGTTCGCGTCCGCTGCGCGCGAGCTTCGCCGTGTGCACGTGCAGGAGGACGTCGACTGGGACGAGATGGCGGTGATCGTCCGGCGGGCGGGACGCCATGTGGGGGGACTTCTCCGAGCGCTCGACGAGGCGGGTGTGCCGCGCCAGTCCCCCGAGGACGGCGTCTCGCTCCTCGCGGAGCCCGCCGCCATCCCGTTCGTCCTCGCGCTTCGCTGGGTGGCACGGCCGCTCGAGCGCGATGCGCTGGTCGAGCCCTTGCTCACGTCGGAGCTCGCCCGACTCTCTCCGGCGTCGGCCCGCGCGCTGGTTCGCGCTGCGCGCGCCGGCGGAGCCCCGGCGGCGGGCGCTCTCGACCGCGTCGACGGGCTCACCGCGGAAGAGGCCGCCGCGGTCGGCTCGCTCGCCAGGGTGCTCGAGCGAGCCGCCAGGCTTGCGACACGATCGGTGCTGGACTGTTTCCGCGAGCTGTGGACGGGGCTCGACCACGCGAGGCGACTGGTGGCGGCCGCCTCCGAAGGGTCCGACGAGGCGAGGCGGGACCTGTCCGGCGTCCTGGCGCTCGCGAGCGCCGTCGCGGCCGTCGGCGAGCGGGCCGATGCTTCGGTGCACGAGTTCCTGCGTTCGCTCGACGCCGGCGACGAGGGGCCCGGCACGGCCGTGCCACCCCGCAGCAAGCGGGTCGGCGCGGTTCGGGTCCTGACGGCTCATGGCTCGGCGGGCCTGGAGTTCGACACGGTGGTGGTCGTCGGCGCGCGGGAGGGGAGCTTTCCCAGCCTCGCGAGGACCGAGCCGATGTTCGACCTCGATGCCCTCGATCGCCGGGCGACGCAGGCGGACCGGAACCGGGCGAGGCTCGAGGACGAACGCCGCCTCTTCCACGTGGTGCGAACCCGGGCGCGCCGGCGGACCCTCTTCACGGCGACCGAGCCGCCGGGCGAGGACGCGGGATTCACCGTCCGGTCGCGGTTCGTGGCCGAGCTGGGTGTGGGCTGGACGCCAGCGCCCGTCGTTCCCGGGCCGGAGCCCGTGTCGGTCGCGGAAGCGGCCGCCGTCTGGCGCCGGTCGCTCGCCGATCGGGACGAGCCCGCCCACCGGCGGCTGGCCGCGCTCGGCGGCCTCATGGCCCTCCGCGTGGACCCCTCGGCCTGGTGGTTCCAGCGGGACTGGACGCGATCCGAGCGTCCGCCGCGGGAGGGACTCCGGGTGTCGTACTCGAAGCTCGACACGCTCGAGAACTGCGCGCTGCAGTTCGCCCTCTCCGAGGAGCTCGGCCTCGAGGGAGCGGCCGGCTACCACGCGTGGGTAGGCCATCTGGTCCACGGGTTGATCGAGGCGTGCGAGAAGGGCGACATCGAACGATCGGAGGAGGCGCTCGTCTCGGCGGCCGAGGCCCGCTGGCGGCCCCAGGAGTTCCCCTCGTTCGCCGTGTCGGAGGCGTTTCGCCGATCGGTGACGCGCGTGATGCTCCCCGCGTGGTTCGACGAATACGGGCGCACGCCCTCGCTCGAGCAGGAGCTGCACTTCGAGTTCCCGCTCGAGGGCGCGACGGTGAGCGGCTACATCGACCGCGTCGGGACCGTGCAGAGCGGCGGGAGCCAGATCACCGACTACAAGACCGGGCGGGCGAGGACGGCGAACGTCGAGGACAATCTCCAGCTCGGCATCTACTACCTGGCCGTGAACCGAGCGCCCGAGCTCGAAGCGTTCCGACCGGTCAAGGCGGTGGAGCTCGCGTTCCTGAAGGACGTGCGGGACGGGCGGATCGCGCGCGCGCAGCTCGGCCTCCCCGCACGCGCGCAAGAGGAGTACGCGCGGGGGATACAGGTGCGCGTCGTCGGGCTGATCCGGCGGCTCGAGGAGCTGGAGACGACGGGCTCCTACCGCCCCAACCCGTCGGCGAACTGTCGGTACTGCGATTTCAAGCCGCTCTGCCCGCTGTGGCCCGAGGGCCGAGGGCTCCTCGTCGAACCCGAGGAGAAGCCCGCGTGACCGCGGTGCCCGACGCGATCGTCGCCGCGATGGGCGCGGAGCCCACGGCCGAGCAGTGGGCCGCCATCTCGATGCCGCTCGAGCCCTACGTGGTCGTCGCCGGCGCGGGCTCGGGCAAGACGTCCGTCATCGCCGCGCGGGTCGCGTATCTCGCGCTCGTGGCAGCGGGACGCCTTCGCGCCGATCACGCCGGCGTCTTCCCGGGCGACGTGCTGTGCCTCACGTTCACCAACAAGGCCACCGAGCACCTCATGCTCACCATCCGCCGGGCCCTCGCCACGCTCGAGCTCCCCGAGGGCGAGGAGCCGACGATCCTCAACTACCACGGCTTCGCGCAGCACGTGCTCGATCGGCACGGGCTGCTCGCGGGGATCGAGCCGGGCCAGCGCGTGCTCACGCCGGCCCAGCGCTCGGAGCTCTGCGGGCGAGTCCTCGACGAGGTCGCCTTCGAGCACGTTCCGGCGGAATGGCAGCCGTCGGTCATCGACAAGATCCTCTCGCTCGCCGATCAGCTTGCGAACCATCGTCGCGAGCCCGCCGACGTGATCGCCTTCTGCCGCGGGCGCCTGCCCGCGCTCAGTCAGCATCGCGGCGAGGCCGCGTATCGGTCCGCGCTCGAGCGAATGGAGCTCGCGGGGGCGGTCGAGCGGCTCCAGGAGCGCAAGCGCGAGCTCGGCGTGATCGACTTCGGCGACCAGATCACGCTCGCGCTGGACGTGATCGAGCACCATCCCGATGTCGCGAGGGAGTACCGCGCGCACTTCGGCGCGGTCGTGCTCGACGAGTACCAGGACACGAACGTCGCGCAGGCGGCGCTCATCGCGGGCGCGTTCGGGGGCGGGTTCCCCGTCACGGCGGTGGGCGACCCCGACCAGAGCATCTATGCGTGGCGAGGGGCGAGCCTCTTCAACCTGCTCGAGTTCCAGGAGCAGTTCCGGCGAGCCGACGGCGAGCCTGCCCGGAAGCTCCCGCTCTACACGAACTTCCGCTCGGGCGCGAGCATCCTGGCCGCCGCGGACCGGGTGATCGCCCCGATTCCCGCGGAGCAGCGGCCCGATCCGGACAAGACGCTCGCCCCGTGGGCGGCGAACGGCGAGGGGCTGGTCGAGGTGCGCCGGTTCGCCGACGAGTGGACCGAGGCGCGATGGATCGCCGCGAAGGCCGCCACCTTGCACGAAGAGGATCCCGCCGCCAACCCATGGTCGAGCTTCGCGGTGCTCGCGCGCAAGAGCCGGCTCTTCGTCCCCCTGCAGGAGGCGTTCGGCGAGCGGCGGATCCCGATCGAGATCGTCGGCCTCGCGGGCCTGTTGAAGATGCCCGAGGTCGTCGAGGTCCTCAGCTACGCGAAGGCGGTTGCCGATCCGTTCGCGAGCGTGAGCCTCGCTCGCGTCCTGCTCGGCCCGCGCTACCGGGTCGGTCCGCACGACCTCGCGCGCGTTGCGTCCTGGGCGCGGCATCGCAACAAGCGAGACCGCGACGAGGACGACGATCGCGACCGGGCGCCGTTCCTGTTCGCCGAAGCACTCGAGCACCTGGACGAGGTGACGGACCTCTCCGAGAAGGGCCGCTCGAGGCTGGCACAGTGCCGGGATGAGCTCGCTCGCCTGCGGGCGCGAGCCGCGAGGCCGCTCGGTGAGTTCCTGGCCGAGATCATGCGGGTGACCGGGCTCCTCGCGGAGCTGGACGCGAGCCTCGATGCCGACCGGGCGCGCGCCACGCGACGAAACCTCGCGGCCTTCCTCGCCGAGGTGCATGCGTTCTCGCCGCTCGAGGGCGAGCTGACGCTCCGGTCCTTCCTGGACTACGTCTCCGTCGTGGAGTCGCTCGATCGCGAGGAGTGGGCGCCGGTGCAGCCCTCCGCGGAGGACTCCGTCAAGGTGATGACGATCCATCAGGCCAAGGGCCTCGAGTTCGACACCGTGTTCGTTCCGGGGCTCGCGACCGACCTGCTTCCCGACCTGCAGGTGCAGCAGAACCCCGCCGAGCGCGGCTCCTCGCTCGACTTCGAGCTGCGCGGCGACCGCCGGATCCTTCCCACGTTCCAGGGGAACTTCCGGCAGTTCTGGCTGGCGCTTCGCAGGCAGGAGGAGCTGGAGGAGCGCCGCACCGCGTACGTCGGCCTCACCCGGGCGCGGAGGCGCCTGTGTGTGACGGGCGCGTTTTGGTACGGCGAGGGGATGAGCCCGAAGAAGCCGAGCCTGCTCTTCGACGAGCTCGCCGCGTGGGGAGCCGAGACGGGCCGCGCGGAGCTGGGTCCCGACGCCGAGGTACCGGAGACGAACCCGCTTCTCGGCTACCGTGAGCGGTTCGTCCGCGACTGGCCGGGGCCGGCGCGCCAGGACGAGGGCGACCGGCTGTTCCCCGACGGGTGGCGGGCCGCGGCTGCCACCGAGGCCGCCGACGGATCGACGATCGCGACCGCCATGTCGGCGCTCGAGCCCGCGGAGCAGCTCGCGTTCGCGTCGGACGTCGAGGAACGTCGTACGGTGGCGATGCAGCTGATGGAGCGCGAGGACCGCATGCACGCAGAGGGCCCGACCCTCCCGAGCGCCGTGTCGGTGGCCGGGCTCATCGACTACGCGACCTGTCCGAAGCGGTTCTACTGGGCGGCGGTTCGGCCGCTCCCTCGATTCTCCGGTCCCGCGGCCAGGATCGGGACGCAGGTCCACGCGTGGATCGAGCGTCAGGGAAGCGGGCAGGCCTCGCTGCTCGAGCTGGAGGAGGCCCCCGACCTCACGGCCGAAGAGCTCGCGGGCGAGCCGGGCAAGATCGAACGGCTGCAGCGCAACTTCCTCGCGAGCCGGTTCGCGCAGATCGTTCCGCTCTACGCCGAGCGTCAGTTCCTGCTCTACCTGGACGGCGTCGTCGTGAAAGGCCGGATCGACGCGATCTTCGGTGAGTCCGACGGGCCGTGGGAGGTCGTGGACTACAAGACCGGCCGGATGCCGGCCGCCGACGATCCGGTCGCGGGCCTGCAGCTCGACCTGTACGCGCTCGCGTGCACCGAGGTCTTCGGCAAGCGGGCGCAGGACGTTCGCCTCACGTACTTCTACCTCGATGCAGGGAACGAGGTGTCGCGGCTCGCCGGTCCGCCCGGCGAGACTCGTGAGCGCGTCCGCGCGTGGCTGCAGGGCATCCGCGAAGCGCGGTTCGATCCGCAGCCCGGGCCGCAGTGCTGGCACTGCGACTTCCTGAGCTTCTGCGACGCGGGGCGCGCGTTCACTGCGGGACGGGAGCCCGGCGCCTGAGGAACCGCGCGAGGTCCTCCGGCTCGATCACCCCGATGAGCCGGCCGGCCTCGACCACCAGGACCGTCCGACGGGAGCCCGCGCCCATCCTGGCGACGACCTCGGTCATCCGGTCGTCCGGGCCGGCCTGGGTCACCCCGTCCAGCCCCACCATGGCGGCCTCGACGGGACGTTCGGGCGGGACCCGGAGCGCCGTGCGAAGTGAGACGAACCCCGCGATACCCCGGTCCGTCGTCATCACGGGGAACGCCTCGCCCTCGTGGCCTCGGAGGTACCGCTCGATCGCCGTGCCGAGCGGTAGGTCGCCGGGGATCGTCGGCGGCGGACTCGACATGACCAGGCGGGCGGTCGTGCCGGCCAGCAGCCGCTGCCGCTCCCCAGCCGCGAGCGTCGCCCCCGCGGCGCGGAAGAGGAACGACCCCACCAGGGCGGGCCACAGGCCATCCAGGAGGTTCCCGTCCCGCACCCCGAGCCAGACCCCACCCGCCACGATCAGCAGCGCGACCACCTGTCCCACGCGGGCGGCGATGCGCGTGGCGCGGTCGAGGCTCCTCGTCGCCCGCCACAGGGCCGATCGCAGGAGGCGCCCGCCGTCGAGCGGAAAGCCGGGCAACAGGTTGAACAGGCCGATCAGGACGTTCGCGTAGGCCATGATCCCGAACACCCCGAGCCAGATCGGGCGCGGCAGGCTGCTCCTCCCGAGCACGTGGCCCAGCAGGAAGAGGGCTCCGATCCCGAGGCTCGTGAGCGGGCCGACCACGGTCACGAGGAACTCGTCGGCCGGCCCGCGCGACTCGATCTCCGCCGAGGTGGCGCCGCCGAACATGAAGAGCGTGATGTCCCGCACGGGGATGCGGCGGGCCTTCGACATCGTCGCGTGCGCCAGTTCGTGCGCCAGCACCGAACCGAAGAAGAGGCAGGTCGTCACGGCGGCGAGCAGCAGCGCCGTCCCGCCCGCGAGACCCGGGAACTGCACCGGATCGGCGAACCGGTTCCAGAAGATCACCGTGAAGAGGGCGAGCGCCACCACCCACGAGGGGTCGACGCGGACCTCGACGCCGGCGATGCGCCCCAGCCGCCAGCCGCCGTTCATGGGCGTTCGGTGCCGTTCGATTCGCCCACCCCGGCGATGCGCTCGGGGTGCGCATAGACGTTGAAGCCGCCGGGGCGGAGGAACCCGATGATCGTGAGGCCGAGCTCCTCGCCGGCTTGCACCGCGAGGCTCGAGGGCGCCGACACCGCGCAGACGACGGGAATGCCGGCCACGCCGGCCTTCTGCACGATCTCGAACCCGGCCCGGCCTGAGACGAGCAGGACGCCGTCCGACAGCGGCACGTCGCCGGCGAGCAGGGCCGCTCCGATCAGCTTGTCGACCGCGTTGTGCCGTCCGACGTCCTCCCGCGCCGATCGCAGCCGGCCCTCGGCATCGAAGAGGCCCGCGGCATGCAGACCGCCGGTCTCCGAGAAGACCCGCTGCTGTTCGCGGAGCGTCTCGGGCAGCCCGAGGATCGTGGAGCGCTCCACCGTCGGCCCCGGCCCCACGGGCGTGCAGCTCACCCTGATGTGGTCGAGCGACGCCTTTCCACAGATGCCGCAGCTCGAGGTCGCGTAGAAGTTCCGCTGCGCGCTCCCGGCGTCGAACGGACGCGTGAGGCGAACGGTGACCACGTTGTACTGCTGCTCGTCCGCGGGGAGCTCGCAGTAGTTCACCTCCGCGATCTCCTCCCGGGACCGCACGAGGCCCTCCGTGAAGAGGAACCCGGCGGCGAGGTCGAAGTCCGCCCCGGGCGTTCGCATGGTCACCGAGACGCTGACCGGCTCCTGGCCGGGGCCGCCCGCACGGATCTCCATCGGCTCCTCGGTCGCCAACCGGTCCGGGCGCAGGACCGGGGCGCCGTCGCGCACCGCGCGCACCCGAACGGCGGTCATGGTGCGCCGAAGGGGCGGTCGGGTCGTCGTCATCCACCCATTATCGGCCCGGCGCGCGAGCGCAGATCACGACCTCGCGGTCGGTGAGGACGACCTCGATCGGCCGGTCGGATCTGCCGTGGGGAACCGCGTCGACGAGTTGCACGTGGAAGCCGATCCCGATCGCCCGGGCACCCGGCCGCAGCTGATCCAGCAGCCGATCGTAGTGCCCGCCACCGTACCCGAGCCGGTTCCCGGCTCGATCGAACGCGAGTCCGGGTGCCACCACGACGTCGATCTCATCGGCGGGGACTGGCGTCTCGTCGGACGGCTCCATCGGTCCGTAGCTCGATGGCCGGAGTCTCTCGTCGCGCCGCGCGGCCGCGACGCGGATCGCGTCGCTCCGCAAGACTGGGAGCACGACCCGTTTCCCGTCGGCCCACGCGCGCTCGATCAAGCCCCGCGTCGGGACCTCGGATCCGAACGACGAGAACAGCATGACCGTCGACGCGGCCCGAACGGCCGTCAGCCTGAACAGTCGTTCCTCGATCTGCGTCGCGAGCCGGCCGCGCTCCGCGGGCGGAATGGCGCCGCGAAGCTCCCGCATGCGGGCGCGCATCGCCTGCTTGGCGTTGCGCAGACCCGCTCGATCGCTCACGCGGTGGGAGGCTCCGGGATCAGGGCGCGCGCGGCCGTCCGGATCTCCGCCAACGCTTCGGAGACGCGGGCGCCCTCCGTCACCCGTCGCTGCATGTACATCCCCGCGACGAAGGAAGCGAGCGGCGCGAGCCGGCGCTCGACCCCGCGCGCGACCTCTCGAGCGAGGACCAGCACCGCCCCCACCTCCTCCGGCTCGAGAGATCGTTCGCCGAGCGCCCGAGCGAAACCGTCCAGCCACTCGTCCATGGGTGCCTCCTCGCGGTCGTCTCGCATTCTCCGACAACCGCCGGAGCGTCACATCCCGAACTGCGCGCTCAGCTGTCGGAGCTCGGCGATCGCATCGAGGCAGGCCTCGCACAGCCCACGCTCCGAGGGCTGGCCGCAGCGCGAGCACGGGACCTTGCCGGCCGTGGCTGCCGTCCCCTCGGGCTCGGCGGCCGGTGGGGCGATCGCCGAGAGCGGGGGCGCTTCGGCCGGCAGCGGCGTGATGACCTCGATGGGCGGGGGCATGGCCATCGGATGCGCCCCGCCCTCAGGCTGCTCCGACCAGCCGACGAACCGCTGCTGCGCGACTGGTGGGGGCGCCGGCTTGGCCTCGGCAGCCTGAGGTGGCGGGGCGGGCTCGGCCAGCATGTCCGCGGCCGGTGAGGGGATCGACTCGATGAGCTCCCCGGGCGCGGGTGGCGCCGACGAGAGCGCCGAATCGGTCACCGACGCGGCTGGCTGGACGAGTTCGGGTTGGGGCTCCACGGGCGAGGGTTCGGGCTGTGCGATGGGCTCGTCGAGGACGACCGGCTCCGCCGGCTGCATCTTCCTCTGTCGGCGCCAGGGCCAGCCCCGCTCCCTCATCTCCTCGACGGGAGGGGGCTCCGGGGGCGCCTCGATCTCCTCCTGCTCCGAGGGGACGAAGAACGAGCGCTCGACGGCAGCCTCCATGGCCTGCTGGAGTGACGCACCGTCCCTGCGGCGCCTGGCCGACGGAGGTGGCTCGGGGGGAGCCGCTTCGTCAGCGCGCGTCTCGGCCGGCAGGGCCTCAGGCTCGGGCTCGACGACCTCGGGCTCGACGACCTCGGGCTCGACGACCGCGGGCTCGACGACCTCGGGCTCGACGACCTCGGGCTCGACGACCTCGGGCTCGACGACCTCGGGCTCGACGACCTCGGGCTCCAGGAGCTCCAACCCGTCCGGCTCCTCGGCCTGCGGCTCCTCTCGCTCGTCGCGCCTGCGGCCCCGCCATCGGAAGCGCCTGGGGGCCTTCGACGACTCGGGTTCCTCGGTCGCCTCCGCCTCGTCCGCGGCAGGCTCCTCGACGCCTTCGGCCTGCGCGAGGTCCAGGGTCGGCTCGAGGTCCGGCTCGGTCCATCCGAGGTCGAACGCGATCTTCGGCCGTTCCTCCTCGACTCGATCCGTCTCGTCGATCGCCGCCTCCGGGGTGTCTGGTTCGGCGGGCTCGGCGACGGGCGGTTCCGGTTCGGCGAACGCGCTGGGCTCAGGGAGCTCCTCGACGGCCTGATCCTGCAGCTCGGGCTCGGCACGGAGGGCCTCGGTCCGCTCCTCGAGCTGCGCCGCGGCCTCCAGCAGGTCTTCGACCGCCTGGTCCGGCGCGCCGTCGCCGTCGGGCTCGGCGGCCTTCGTCTGGTCGGTGCGTTCCTTCAGCAGCGACGCCGTCTCGAGCAGCAGCGACTTCGTCTCCTTGAGCAGCGTCTCCGCCTGCTCGACCAGCGCGGCGGCGTTCCCCGAATCCTGCTGCTGGACGATGGGCGTGACGAGCGGGATCGGCGTCGGCGCCGCGACCTCGGCCGGGCGATCCGCGACCTGGAACGTGTGCTGGGTCGGCTCGCCCTCCATGTACTTGATGGCGGCCGGCGTCCATGTCGATTGCGATGACTCAGAGGTGGGAAGCGGGGATCCGCAGACCTCGCACGCCGGGCCGGGAGGTGAGAACAGGCCACACCACGCACAGGCGACCTGCGCCTGCTCGACATTGGCCTGAGGTGCGGTGACTTCAGGGTCGGGTCGCGCGTCCTCCCCCACCTGAGAAGGTTCGGCCGATCGGCTCCCCCATATGAGGGCCGCGCCCGCTCCACACATGAAAAGCGGCTTTCGACGTAGGACGCATCGATCGGCGATGGGACCGAAGGGTTCGGGTACCCTCGGGTGATGGCCGGTTCCATCCTTGGCAACGCCGTCCTTCGCGTCGAGGATCCACGCTTCCTCCGCGGCGAGGCGAGGTACGTGGAGAACCTCGCGCTCGAGGGCGCCGATCACGCGGTGTTCGTGCGCTCGTTCCTCGCGCACGCGCGCGTGATCGGCCTCGACGTGACGCACGCGCGATCGATGCCGGGCGTGTCGAGCGTGTGGACGGCGGACGACCTCGAACTGCCGCCGATGGGGGTGTTGGAATCGGTCGGCGAGGGGTTCGCCCGGCCGGTGCTCGCGCGCGATGTCGTCCGCTTCGTCGGTGAGGGGCTCGCGGTGGTCGTGGCGGCGACGCGAGCGCAGGCGCTGGACGCGGCTGAGGCCGTGATCGTCGACTACGAACCGCTCCCGGTCGCGGCCGACCCCGCGGCGGCGATGGCGGCCGGCGCGCCGCTGCTCTTCCCGGAGCACGGCTCGAACGTGCTGCTCGATCGGCGGAGCGGCCGGTACCGAGGAGGTGCGCTGGACGGCGCGGACGTCGTCGTTCGCGCCCGGTTCGTGAACCAGCGGGTGGCGCCCATCCCCATGGAGCCGAACGGCGGGCTGGCGGCGTTCGATCCAGAGTCGGGCGGGGTGCGGCTCTGGGTGCCGAGCCAGGCGCCGTTCGCCGTGCGGTCCGAGGTGGCCGAGGCGCTCGGGCTCGACGAGGAGCTCCTCCACGTCATCGCGCCCGACGTCGGCGGCGGGTTCGGCGCGAAGGGCGATACCTATCCGGAGTGGGTCGCGCTCGCGGCGATCGCCCTCCGGACGCGCGGTGCCGTCCGGTACGCGGAGACGCGCTCCGAGAACCTGAGCGCCATGGTGCACGGCCGCGCGCAGATCCAGGACGTGGAGATCGGCGCGCGGCGCGACGGCACGATCGTCGGCCTGCGCGCCGACGTGCTCGCCGACATGGGCGCCTACCCGGTCGGCGCCTATCTGCCGAGTCTCACCCGGAAGATGGCGGCCGGCGTCTACCGGATCCCGCGGATCGAGTTCCGGTCACGGTGTGTGCTCACGAACACGACCCCGGTCGGCGCCTACCGCGGTGCGGCCCGGCCCGAGGCGGCCGCGCTCATCGAACGCGCGATGGACATCGTGGCCGACGAGCTGTCCCTCGATCCCGTCGAGGTGAGGCGGCGCAACCTCATCCCGCCCGACGCGTTCCCGCACACGACGGTGACGGGCGGCGAGTACGACACCGGTTCCTACGAGGCCGCGCTCGACGCGGCGCTTCGCATCGCGGGGTACGCGGACCTGCGCGCCGAGCAGGCCGAACGACGCGCGCGGGACGATCGCCGGCTCCTCGGGATCGGGATCAGCTGCTACGTGGAGGTGACGGGGTTCGGCTCCGAGTTCGGGTCCGTCGAGGTGCACCAGGACGGATCGGCAACGGTGCTCACCGGCACGTCGCCCCACGGCCAGGGCCACGAGACGGCGTGGGCGCAGATCGTCGCGGGGACGCTCGGGCTCGCGATCGAACGCGTGCGGGTGGTGCACTCGGACACGCGGCTCGTGCCGAGCGGCGACGGCACCATGGGGTCACGTTCCGCACAGGTGGGCGGCTCGGCCGTCCTGCTCGCGAGCGAGGGCGTGCTAGACAAGGCGCGGCGGATCGCCTCGCACGCCCTGGAGGCGGCGGTCGAGGACGTCGTGGCGAACGACGAAGGGCGGATCGGCGTGGCCGGTGCGCCCGATCGATCGTTCACGTGGGGCGAGCTGGCAGCCATGGCCGCCGACGCCGAGGCGCTCCCGCGCGGGATGGAGCCCGGGCTGCGCGTCGCCGACGAGTTCTCGCTCGTCGGCAACACGTATCCGTTCGGCGCGCACGTGGCGGTCGTCGAGGTGGACCGCGAGACCGGTTTCGTTCGGCTCCTTCGCCACGTGGCCGTGGACGACTGTGGGCGGATCCTGAACCCCATCCTGGTCGACGGGCAGATCCACGGCGGCGTCGCGCAGGGCGTCGCCCAGGCCCTGTTCGAAGAGGTGCGGTTCGACGAAGCGGGAAACCCGCTCACGGGGAGCCTCCTCACCTACGAGATGCCGAGTGCCGCGGACCTCGTGTCGGTGGAGACCGCCCACACCGTCACGCCCACGCCGCTGAACCCCCTCGGCGCGAAGGGGGTGGGCGAGGCCGGCTCGATCGGATCGACGCCGGCGGTCCAGAACGCCGTGGTCGACGCGCTGTCGCACCTCGGCGTCCGCCATGTCGACATGCCGCTCACCCCGGAGCGGGTCTGGCGTGCGCTGTCGGGGGTCCCGGAGGCCCAGGGGCTGCGGTAGCCTTTGACGCGGCGTGACTTCCCGCGGCCCAACCCCAGCCCTTTTGAGCGACCCCGGACGAGCCCTCGAGCGGGTCTCGACGCCCGCGGTCGAACTTCGGTCCGTGACGAGGGTGTTCGGGGCCGCCCCGGGCCTCGTGCGCGCGAGCCTCACCGTCGAACGAGGCGACGTGCTCGTCGTGCGTGGTCCGAACGGGGCGGGCAAGAGCACCCTGCTTCGCGTGATCGGGACCGCCCTTGCGCCGACCTACGGATCGGGCGCGGTGCTCGGGTTCGACCTCGCCCGCGAGCGCGAGGAGATCCGGCGTCGAACGGAGCTGCTCGGTCACCGCACGCGCCTCTACGAGGACCTGACGGCAGCCGAGAACCTCCGATTCGCGTGCGAGATGCACGGGATCGACACGTCGGGGGTGCCCGGGGCGCTCGCGAGAGTCGGGCTCGCGGACGTGGCGGGGGAGCGCGTGTCGGGCTTCTCGCAGGGGATGCGCCAGCGCGTGGCGCTCGCCCGAGCCCTGCTTCGCCGCGCCGAGCTGCTCTTGCTCGACGAGCCGTATGCCGGGCTCGATGCCGACGCGAAGGAGGTCGTGGACGCGTCCATCGAGGAAGCGCGGTCCGACGGGCGCACGGTCCTGCTCGCGACCCACGACCCGGGTCGTGGTGGATCAGCCGACCGCACGATCCTGATGGACAACGGGCGGATCGTCGGATGACGCTCCTCACGCAGAGCCTGGCCGTCGCGGCGAAGGACCTCCGGATCGAGGTGCGGGGCCGCTACGCGCTGGGCTCCGTGCTGCCGTTCGCGGGCACGCTCCTCATCGCGTTCGGGCTCTCGCTCGGCCCCGGCCGGACGCTCCTGTCCCAGACCGCACCCGGGCTGCTCTGGCTGGCCGTGCTCTTCGCGTCGGTCCTCTCCTCGCGACGCGCCTACGAGCACGAGGGCGAGGACGGGGCGCTCGAGGGGCTCCTGCTCGCCCCCATCGACAAGGCGGCCGTCTTCCTCGGCAAGGGCCTGGCCGTCGCCGTCCAGCTGCTCGCGCTGGAGCTCGCCGTCGTGCTGCTCGTCTCGGGGCTGTTCGGCCTCTCGCTCGCGGCCGCGCCGCTGACCCTCGCCGCGGCGTTCGTGCTTGGAACGATCGGGCTCGCCGCGGTCGGGAGCCTCTTCGGCGTCCTCGCCGAGGCGCCGCGGGCGCGCGAGGCCGTGTTCCCGCTGCTGGTGTTGCCGCTGGCGACGCCCGTGCTCGTCGCCAGCGTACGCGCCACCGCGCTCGCGACCGCCGCAAGGGCCGGGGAGGCGGGCTCGTGGCTGGGCCTCCTCCTCGCGTTCGATCTGGTGTTCGTGTCGGTCGGTACCCTGGTGTTCGGTTTCCTCCTCGAGGAGTGACGACGATCACATGGTGAGCTCGCTCGAACGCGTCGCAGGACGGATCACGGCTCCCCGGGGCGAACGCGTCCTTGGTTGGGCGACGCTCGCCGCGATGGCAGGGAGCGCGATCATGTCGCTCGTGGTCTCCCCACCCGACGCGCAACAGGGAAACGCCGCGCGCCTGCTGTACATCCACGTGCCGTCCGCATGGCTCGCCTACCTCTCGTTCGCGGTCGTGTTCGTCGCGAGCATCGCGTACCTCACGACGAAGCGAATCCGGTGGGATCGTCTGGCGGCCGCCTCGGCGGAGGTCGGTGTCCTGTTCACGGCGCTCGCGATCGCGCTGGGCTCGCTCTGGGGCAGGCCGGTGTGGGGCACGTGGTGGACGTGGGATCCGCGGATCACCACCACGACGATCCTGCTCCTCATCTACGTCGGGTATCTCGCCGTTCGCCGCCTGTCCGATAGCCCGTCGCGCCGGGCGAGGTGGGCGGCCGTCGTGGGGATCGTCGGGTTCCTCGACGTCCCCATCTCCTACCTGTCGGTCACGTGGTGGCGCGGCCTGCACCAGGGAACGACCATCCGCCTCCTCGGCGAGTCGACGATCGCCCCGATCATGCAGGTCGCCCTCATGACGGGCGTCGCCGCGTTCACGCTGCTCTTCCTCTACCTGGTCACCGTGCGCCTGCGCCTCGGGCGCCTGGAGGACCGTGCGGTGGCCGAGGCCCTCTCGCCGAGGCTCGGCCAGCCGGTCGAGACGCTGATCGATGAGGAGGCGAGCGCCCATGGCTAGCGTCGCGCCGAGCCTCTGGGGGTACGCGATCGCCGGCTACCTGGTGACGGGGGCGGCCATCGGGCTCTACGTCGTCGCGCTGCACGCCCGAACCCGGCGAGCCAGGGATCGCGCCGCCGCGATCGCCGGGAGGCGACGGACCTCCACCCCGCCGTGAAGCGAGGACGCGTCGTGATCGTGCTGGCGGTCGTTGCCGGCACGCTCGTCTGGGTCGCGACGAAGGGCCTGTCGGGGAACCTCATCTACTACAGGACGCCGACCGAAGTGCTGCACGCGGGCTCATCGATCGTCGGCGAGCGGGTGCGGGTCGGCGGCTACGTCGTACCGGGAAGCGTCCAGGGCTCGGGCGCGATCGTGCGCTTCGTGGTCACCGACGGCACCACCCGCCTGTCGGTCGTCAACACGGGGAGCGTGCCGGCCCTGTTCAGCGACGGCCGAGGCGTCGTCATCGAGGGGACGTATGGGGCCGATGGGGTGTTCCATTCGGACACGCTCCTCGTGAAGCACAACGGCGTGTACACACCGCCCCCTCCGGGGGTCACGCCCACGTCCGCCGACCTCTCCGGCGGGGGATAGGCGGGCCCGGTCGCATGGACCGCCTCGGCACGTTCGCGCTCGTCCTCGGGCTCGGGCTCGCCGTCTACGGGCTGGTGGCATCCGTGGTGGGGGTGCGCCGCGACCGCCCGCTGCTCGTCGAGAGCGCTCGGACCTCCGCGTTCTCCCTCCTCGCCGTCGTGGCGGCGGCGAACGGCGCGATGCTCGCCGCGATCCTCGCGAATGACTTCTCGATCGCCTACGTCGCCGAGAACTCGAGCCGCGCGACGCCGACGTTCTTCAAGGTGCTCTCGCTCTGGTCGGCCGACGAGGGGTCGCTGCTCCTCTGGAACCTGATCCTGGCGGGCTTCATCGCGGCGGTCGCGTTCCGGTTCCGCCGAAAGCGGCCGGACACCTTCCCGATCGCGATGGCCGTGTTGTACGCCGTCCAGATCTTCTATCTCGTCCTGGTGCTCGGCCCCACCCGCCCCTTCGCGACGCTCGCGACGGTGCCCGCGAACGGCCGAGGCCCGCTGCCGCTCCTGCAGAACCATCCGCTGATGGCGGTGCATCCGCCTCTGCTGTATCTCGGCTTCATCGGGTTCACCGTCCCATTCGCGTTCGCGATGTCGGCGCTCATCTCGGGAACGCTCTCCGACCGGTGGATCCGCGTCACCCGTCGATGGACGCTCGCGGCCTGGATCTTCCTCTCGACCGGGCTCGTCCTGGGGGCGCTCTGGTCCTACGGGGTGCTCGGCTGGGGCGGCTACTGGGCGTGGGACCCGGTGGAGAACGTCGCGCTGCTTCCGTGGCTCATGGCGACCGCCTTCCTGCACTCGGTGATGATTCAGGAGCGCCGGGGCATGCTGAAGATCTGGAACCTGTCGATGGTCGTCGGTGCCTTCGCGCTCACGACGTTCGGGACGTTCCTCACGCGGGGGAGCATCCTCTCGTCGGTCCACGCGTTCGCGAAATCGGCCGTCGGTCCGATGTACCTCGGCTTCCTGATCCTGGTCTTGCTCGTGGGGTTCGGGCTCATCGCGGCGCAGGCCTGGCGGCTTCGGTCGGAGGGTCGCCTGGATTCGGTGCTGTCGCGGGAGTCGGCGTTCGTCGGCAACAACCTCGTGCTGCTCTCGATCACGTTCATCGTGCTCCTCGGCACGATCTTCCCGTTGGTGGTCGAGGCGCTCACGAACCGTCAGGTGACCGTCGGTGGTCCCTACTTCAAGGTGACGACGATCCCCTTCCTCCTGCTCCTGCTCTTCCTCATGGGCGTCGGGCCGTTGCTCGCGTGGCGGCGCGCGTCCGTCGCGCAGGTGCGCCGCCGGGTCACGGCGCCGGTCGTCGTCGGTGCCGGGGTGATGGTTGCGCTCGCAGCCGCCGGCATCCGAAACGTCGCGGCGCTCGCCGCGTTCGGCCTGGCGGGCTTCGTGCTCGCCGCGAACATCGGCGAGCTCGCGCGGGGGATCGGGTCGTTCGCGCGCGCTTCGGGGAGCCATGTGGTCGCCGCGGTGGTCCCGGCGACGATCAGGAATCGGCGGTTGTTCGGCGGGCTGGTCGTCCACGTCGGGATCGCGACGATGGCGATCGCGATCACCACGTCGAGCGCCTTCGCACACCAGACCGAGGTCACCCTCGCACGCGGCGACCGCGTGTCCTTCCAGGGTTATTCGCTTGAGTACCGGGGCCTGCGAACGATCCAGCAGCCGCAGCGCGTTGTGCAGGAGGCGACCGTGACCGTGGCGAAGGGCGGCCGGGCTCTCGGGAGCCTCACGCCATCCCTCAACTCGTATCCGTCCTCGGCCGATCCGATCGGCTCGCCCTCGATCCACTACGGAATCCTGCGCGACCTGTATTCGTCGCTCGTCGGATTCGACGCGAGCGGCGGCGAGGCCACGTTCCGGTTCTTCCTCAACCCCGGGGTGTTCTGGCTGTGGGTAGGCGGCGCGATCGTCGTCCTCGGCGGGCTCCTCGCCGCTTGGCCATCACGCCGCCCGAGGGTGGCCGAGGCGACACCCATATCCGTCGCCGGGCAGCTCGCGAGCGTCGGCTAGGGCGGGACGAACGTGGACGAATCGATCGATTCGGCGGGCCGCCACCCCTCGGGGCTCCAGCCGTCCCGGCGAGGCCGGCGGCGCCGCACCCGATGGGTGGCGTTCGCGGCCGTGCTCGTGGCCGTCACGCTCGCCGCGTCGCTCTTCGCGTTCGGCCTCGGCCGGGACCCAGGCGTCGTGCGCTCGGCCCTCGTCGGCCGGGCGGCTCCGGCGTTCGATCTGCCGCTGCTCTTCGGCGCCGGCACGATCCGGCTCTCGGACCTTCGAGGCAAGGTGGTCGTCCTGAACTTCTGGGCGTCCTGGTGCACCGACTGCCGGGTCGAGCACGACGCGCTCGCAGCGGCGTGGGGCCGCTACCGCGACCAGGGCGTCGTGCTGGTGGGCGTGGCGTTCGAGGATGCGGCGTCGTCGTCGCGAGCGTTCGCGAAGGCGCTCGGGATGGATTGGCCCATCGTGTCGGACACCGCGTCGCGAACCGCACTGGAGTACGGCGTCTACGGCGTCCCGGAGACGTTCTTCATCGGCCAGGACGGCGTCGTCGCCTCGCGATGGGTCGGACCGGTGCCGTACGCCCACCTCACCGACGAGATCACGCGCCTGCAGGCGGGGGCGACCCCGTGAAGGCCCGTGCCGGGATGCTCGTGATCGCTGCGGCGCTCCTCGCGGCCGCGACGGCGATCGTGGTGGCGGCCGCGCGAGGGCCGTCCGCGCCGGACACGATGGAGGGGCGTGTTCGCGCCGTCGCGAGCACCCTTCGGTGCCCCGTGTGCCAGGACCTCTCGGTCGCGGATTCGCCCTCGGCGCTCGCGACCGAGATGCGGGCGAGCATCGCCCAGCAGCTCCGGGCCGGCCGAACCCCGGACGAGATCCAGGCGGAGTTCGTCACCGCCTACGGTCAGTGGATCCTGCTCTCGCCGCCGCGGCGGGGCCTGACGCTCGTCGCGTGGCTCGTCCCGATCGCCCTCGCGCTCACGGGGCTGCTCTTCGCCGTGGCGTCGCTCCGGCGCTGGAGCCGCGGCCGCACGACGGCTGCCGTCCAGCGGGCAACGCTTACCCCCGATGACCGCCGGCTGCTGGATCGGGCGCTGCTCGGCGCCCCCGAGGATGTCGAATGACTTTCGTCGTGGTCCTGGTCTCGGTCCTGCTTGCGGGCGTGGCGGCGGCGGGGATCCTTCGACCCTTCGGCACGCGGCGTGCCGGTCTGCGGCTCGAGCCGCAGCCCGACCCACTCGAGGACGAGCGGGCGGGCCTCCTCCGCGCGCTCCGAGACCTGGACGAGGAGCGGGCGCGAGGAGGGCTCTCCGAGGAGGACCATCGTGCGCTTCGCACCGAGACGGAGCGTCGGGCCGTCTCGGTCCTTCGCGCCCTCGAGGCGCGCGATGGCGCCGGCACCCTCGGGGCGGACCTGCAGGAGCTCAGGCCGGCGCCCGCACCATCTCGTCCCACGCGAAGCCCTCGCGCCCGCGTGGCGGGCGTCGGCGTCGGCGTCGCGCTCGCCGCGGTGATGGCGGTCGCGCTCACGAGCGCCGTGCGCACGCGCGACGCGGGTTCCGGCATCACGGGCAACAGCCAGGACCCGCTCGCCTTCTTCGAGCAACGCGTGCACGACCATCCCGACGACGTCGCCGCGCGGCTCGACCTGGCGAGCCGGTACCTCCAGGTCGGGAACGTGCCGGGCGCGGTGGCCCAGGACCTCGCGGCGCTCCGGCTCGATCCGACGAACGCGGAGGCCCACGCCGACCTGGGTTGGGTGCTCTATCAGGCGGGCAAGCCCGAGGACGCGCTCCGCGCCGAGGAGCAGGCACTGCACACGGATCCGCAGTATGCCGAGGCGATGTACTTCGAGGGCGTGATCCTGCTGCGCGGCCTCGAGCGGGCAGACGACGCGGCCGCCGCCTTTCGCGCTTACCTCGCGGCCGCGCCCTTCGGCTCGCACCGCGACGAGGTCCAGCAGCTGCTCACGGAGGCCGTGGCCGCCTCGCCCAGCCCGTAGCGCTCAGTGCGTCGCGATGAGCCGGAAGTACTCCTCCTTCATCGCGTCGCGGAAGTAGTTGCGCCCGAAGGCGTTCATCATCCCCTCGACCTGGCTGACGTGGGCCTCGATCGCGAGGAGCTTTCGCTCCAGGATGTCGGCAGGCAGCGCGAAGTCGATCGCGAGCTGCTCGCGCGGGGTGACCGGCGGGGTGCCGGGTTCCATGAAGACGTTGAACCGGTTCATCACTGGCACGAACGTCTCGGCCCACTCGGGTGTCTCCGTCGCGTGGAACAGCCTGGCCTGCGGCGGCGCCGCGGCCGCGAATGCCTCCCCGGTCCACGCGCTCACGGCCTTGTGGTCGGCGTGTCCGGTCATCCCGTCGGGCCCGAAGGTGAAGACGGAGCTCGGTTGGACCTCCCGCATGATGGCGAGCACCTTGCCGACGGCCTCGGAGCGATCGACGCCGGCACACGTGCCGTCGTAGTAGTCGAGCCAGTGATGCTCGGTGACCCCCAGGACCTCGAGGGACGCCATCAGCTCGGCCTCGCGCACGCGACCCATCTCCGCGGTGGGCCATCGCTCCTCGTCCCACGAACCTTCCTCGCCGCGGGTGGCCGTCACGCACACCACGCGATGGCCGTCACGAACGGCCTGGGCCATGAGGCCGGCGGAGAGGTAGGTCTCGTCGTCGGGGTGGGCCCAGACGCCGAGCACGGTCCCGAGCTCCGACACCGGGATCGTCATGGCACGAGCTCGGCCTGCATGGCGGCCGGAAGCTTACCCCAGCCCTCCCGGGTGACGACCTGATGGACCGCCCACCCCTCGTCCGGTCGAGGGAAGTCGACGCGGTAATGGCCGCCGCGGCTCTCCTCGCGACGGCGCGCCGCGCAGGTGAGGAGCCACGCGACGAGCGCCGAGGGACCCGGCGCACCCGGGCGGCCGTCACCCTCGAGCGCGGCGCGCGCCGTGTCGAGTCCCTCGGCCGAGCGCCGCACGCCGAGACGGCGGTCGGCCAGCTCGCGGACGCTGGCAAGTGGCACACGTCCCGGCGCAGGAACGCCCAGTGGCTCGCCGGGCATCACGGAGGGGACGGGGCCATCCGACGCGAGCCCCGCCCGCCGGCCGAACACGAGCGCCTCGAGGAGCGAATTGGACGCGAGACGGTTCGCCCCGTGCACACCGGTGCACGCCACCTCCCCGCACGCGAGGAGCCCGGGGACCGTCGAGCGACCCTCCAGGTCGGTGAGGACCCCGCCGGTGAAGTAGTGCGCGGCGGGCGCGACGGGGATCGGGTCCCGGGCGAGGTCGAGGCCCGCGGCGGCGCACGAAGCCGCCACGGTCGGGAAGCGTGTCGCCACGTCCGGGATCGCCGTGGCGTCCAGGAACACCCGCCGTCCCGTCTCGTCACGGACGAGCGCGATGGCTCGCGCCACGACGTCGCGCGGGGCGAGCTCGCCTCGCGGATCGAACCCGGTCATGAAGCGCTCGCCGCTCGCGTCGAGGAGCACCGCTCCCTCGCCGCGCAGGGCCTCGGTCAGCAGGCGCGCGGGCTGCCCGGGGGCATCGAGCGCGGTGGGATGGAACTGGACGAACTCGAGATCGGCGAGCGCCGCGCCCACGTCCCACGCGAGCGCCATGCCCTCGCCGGTCGCCCGGTCCGGTCCGGTGCGCCGTCCGAAGATGCCGGTGGCGCCCCCCGTCGCCAGGATCACTCGCGAGGACTCGAGCTCCGATCCCTCGAGCCGGACGCCTCGAACGCGGTCCTGATCGACGAGGAGCGCGGTGGCACGCTCCGGCCGCCACTGGATGCGTCGTTCCTCACGCACCGACGCGACGAGCGCGCGAAGGATCGCGCGACCCGTCGCGTCGCCCCCTGCATGCAGGACCCGGCGGGCGCGGTGCCCGCCCTCGAGGGTCGGCGCGCCGCCGTCGTCGAACACCATGCCCCGGCGCCGGAGCTCCTCGACGGCGAGCGGGGCCTCGCCCGTCAGCGCGAG
>JACXTT010000256.1_pt1 | contig 87976 bp, 80 predicted proteins | sample 9270951 | NCBI WGS metagenome assembly JACXTT01 (sample SAMN15532306, study PRJNA645909) | rock metagenome | isolation source: weathered quartz diorite | place: Puerto Rico | collected 2017-06-21 | reverse complement strand
GCCGGCAGCCCATCGAGCGCGTGAAATACATCGTGTGGTCTCTCTTCCTTTTCTTGCTGATCGGCGTGGGTATTGGCTGGGCGATGTACCCCTTCTCGCGGTGAGAGAACGCGATTTTGTGGTTGAATTGACAGAAAATTTCCGCGGATGCTATTGTCCATAGAACGGGCCGAGGTAGCTCAGTGGTAGAGCAGCCGATTCGTAATCGGCAGGTCGTGGGTTCAACTCCCACTCTCGGCTCCAGTCTTTTCAACATCTTAGCTCACCTTACCCTCTCAGGCGTTGCACACTCATTGCACAATCCCGCCCGTTGCTGAGAATTTTTCGCTGAGTGCTGACAGTGCATCCACTTGCGAATCGCTCACGCTCTTGACATACACGTTCATGGTCAGGCGCATGTCACTATGCCGCAGAATCCCTTGGATTGTTTTATCGTCCACACCTAGCGCGTGGAGATTCGTTCCCAGGCCGCGCCGGAAAGCGTGCCAACCATGCCACTCGGGAAGCGATTTGTCACGCTCAAAAACATGTCCCTCTGGCTTGTGTTCCTCTCCGGGCCTACGGCAAACCGCGCAGCGAGATAGCGCGGAAGCGATAACGCGGCGCGAAAGATTGTCCAGATGCAGCGGGCTTCCGTTTCCAGCCGCGCCCGAGGCCTCTCTCGCGGACCCCTGAAAAGCCATAAAAACATATGCAAACCTGCTTTTCCATTCATCGCAAGAGGAATCTCCGCACAGTCCCAAGTCAATCGTTCGACGCGTAGATGAATTCGCCAGTATTGTGGGCCGTCTGGAGGGCTTTCCCGCTGCCTGGCAGCCTGGCGGCATGCCCCACACTTACGCGCTCGCTAGCCCTAATGCGTGCGGCCCACTAGCCCATAGGCACACACAATGTGCAACTGGCGTGCAACGCAGCTTGTAAGTGATTCAATCTAAGGCTTGTAAGTGCGATTGGCCGTTAGGCTAACCGTTGCTCATCCAAGAAAGGGGGAAGAGCAGTCTGCGGGCTCCAGCATTGGCCTCACGCTGCCCCCCCGTACCCATCGCCCACGCTTCGTGCGTCCTGCCCGTCCTATGCCCCATCGCTCGCCATCACAGCGCGATTATCGTGGGAGTAATTCTTTTTCGGAAAGCATGCTTTTTCGATGGCTGGGAGTGGGAGAGCCTGCCCACCCCGATGAAACAGGGCTGCCGCCCCCCCACCTCATCTGATTCAAAAGCTCAAAAACGCCATTCACTTCCGCCTTCCTGGAACTTAATTCGGGGAAATCAAGGCCTTGGGAGTTCGTGATAAACTCACAGCCCAACCCAAGGGCCAATAGAGAAATCCTGGGTGACACCGCCCAGGTAAGGAGCACGCATGTCCACGATCCACCTCCACCAGACAACCACCTCGACACCCGAGCAGTACGTCGCCGGGCTCACCGACTTCGGGCCGGGCCGCTCGAAGCTCTTTGGCAACAGCGCCGACGAGTACCTCAAGGTACATGATCGGGGCCCCTCGCACGCCGACGTCACGGAAGGCTCGGGCGGCATCTGGGAACGCCTGCACTACGACTGGTCCGATCCCAACCACGTCGTGCTCACCACGACCGACTCCAACCTATGGGGAGGCGCGTCCGGTCACACCTATGACTTCACACGTCGCCCGGATGGCAAGACCGACATCGACGTGACCGTCGTGCGCGACGGCAAAAACCTCAAGGGATGGTTGCTTGGCCTCGTGGTCGGAACCGTCGGCAAAGGGGTTTTGGAAAAAGCGTTTGCGAACTCCGTCAAGGCAATCGAAGCCCGGAACGTTGCGGCGAGGAAGGGAGACGCATCCATTTCTCGTGCGATGCACGCCTAGGTGACGCAATTCAGAAGAGCCGGTTAAGGACGATGCAATCTATCATAAAAGTTGGGCAACGATTCAAGTTCACCATACTGACGGACGATGCTCCGAGTGAGCGGCAGGGAGTCGTGATTCGGGTGCTCTCGAACCGAGAAGAAGGGCTCGGTCTCGACGTTGACCAATATATGTCGTATTGGGTTGAGGCTCAGGAGCTTCCAGAAACAGAGTCTTCAACGACTCTCGTCTTTGTTCGCAGCACGGACGGGAAGGTATATCTCGATGGCAAAGTGACCGACGTCATCTTACTGCCGTGACGCAGCGCCGATAAGGGCTGCCTTCCAGCCTTCCCCGATGCATTCAGGGCATGGGGATGGGATAGTTCGTCGGCCAGCGCTTCTCAATCTTTTCGAGAATCTGCTCTGCCTTCTCGATTGCGTTAGAGATGGCGCACTCTACCCCCCAAGGCTTAATTGAATTCTGAGCGAGCAGTATGTGTGGGACCAAGGCAACGAGTGGAGCGGCGCGTTCATTCGCGCACCGGCGGATAAGCGCCAGACCTACTATGCTGCTGACAACTCCTTGTGAGATTCTCCAGCTGCGAGTTCAGGCCAGATCAGCCTGAGCGTGACACCACATTCTTCGTCGTACACCAGTGTGAAAACATGTGAGCAACGCTCGCACAGCAGCCAGCAACCCTTCGATTCCAGTACAAGCCAATTGGAGGTCGTCCGCTGAACAGATGCGTATGCCAAACGGGTTTCGTTTTGTGTCGCATAGGGAGGGAGGTATACTCCGAGGCGGTGAGCTTATGCGCGCTCCTTACGGCCTAGAGATTATTGAGAGCTGCCTCTCGTGTCCTCACCGCGAGGATCGCCTCTTCTGCAACCTCCCTCCCGCTGCTGTCCAGAAGTTGGCAGCCATAACCTCGGCCGCGGCCTATCCGAAAGGGGCAACCCTCTTTGTAGAAGGGCAGTCACCCCGTGGTGTCTTCGTCTTATGCAGTGGCAAGGTCAAGCTTTCTACGTCGTCTGCCGACGGGAGAAGTCTCATTCTTAGGATCTCGGAACCAGGAGAGGTCCTGGGCCTGCCTGCAACGGTCACAGGGAAGCCCTATGAGCTTACGGCAGATGTAATCGAACCTACTCAGGCGAATTTCATCTCTCGGCAGGAATTCCTGCTCTTTTTGCGCGAGCACGGCGAAGCAGCATTGCGCGTGGCCCAGCAGCTCGGTGAAACCTATCATTCGGCGATAGCGGAAATGAGAACCATTGGCCTCTCTCATTCCGCGGCGGAGAAGTTGGCCCGCTTCCTATTGGATCTATCTGCAAATCATGATGAAGGAAAGGGGGAGGCAAGGCTCACGCTTACCCTAACGCACGAAGAAATCGCCCAGATGATAGGAGCCTCCCGAGAGACCGTGACGCGGTTGTTTGCCGATTTCAAAAAGAAAGAATACTTGCAAGTAAAAGGCTCTACGCTCATCATCAAAAATAAGGCGGGGCTCGAAAATGTCGTGAGTACCTAGCCCCTGCTTCCTGAACGCCCCCTTCACATTTAGACCTGTGACATCCGTCACGTCAGGTGGTGACCTGCGTCACAGCCGAGGAACCTTCTAAGTCCTACAATCCAGGCAAGCTCGGTCGATACCGAAGATTGCATGAGCTTTTCGATCCGATTGCGGGCGGAGGAACCATCCATGCGCGCCACGGTCGTACCTAGAAGCCATCTCCTCACAGTTCTTGTATTGCTTGTTTTGATGGCCGTGACGGTAATGACCGCCGCGGACAAGGCCACGTCCAAGGACCAGGAGAAACAGTATGTGCGGCCCACGGATCCTGCGCTTTACGTAGGAACCGAAACCTGCAAGACCTGCCACGAGGACATGCCTTCCAAGGGTTTTTACAAGACCTATGAAGATTCGCCGCATTATGTGACGACGCTGGATACGAAAAAAGGGCCTGAGTGGCATGGTTGTGAAGCCTGCCATGGTCCAGGGAAGGCACACGTCGATGGTGGCGGCGATAAGACGAAGATCTTTACATTCAAGAATGCCTCGGCCCAGGAAATCAGCGCCCGCTGCCTGGGATGCCATACATACGGCGAAGAGCACAGCAACTTCGCCCGTTCCGCACACCTTCAGAATAACGTGAGCTGCGTAGACTGCCACTCGCCCCACCATCCGAAGGAAAGCCAGTTCTTGATGAAGGAAAAGCAGCCGTTGCTTTGCTATGGCTGCCACCAGGAAGTGAAGCAGCAGTTCAACCGCCCGTTCCATCATCGGGTCAACGAAGGATTGGTACAGTGTAACGACTGTCACAACCCGCATGGAGGATTCCTCAGCCGTTCGGCGCGCGCCACTTCCTCGCAAGACACCGTCTGCTTCAAATGCCACTCGGACAAGGCCGGCCCGTTCGTCTACGAGCACAAGTCGGTAAAAACTGAAGGCTGTGCCGCATGCCACACTCCGCACGGCTCATCGAATGCGCGCCTGCTGAAGCGCGCACAAGTAAACCTGCTGTGTCTTGAGTGCCATGCCTTCTCCGCCGATCCAACAGGGCCGGGGGCGCCGCCTACTCCAAGCTTCCACAATCAGGCGCAGAAGTATCAAGCCTGCACCCTCTGTCACACGGCAATCCACGGCTCGAACACGGACCAGTTCATGTTCAGGCCATGAGGAAGGCGGCGATGCGAGCGACGGCGTGTGCACAAAGCTTCCGGTTCCGGGGGAGCGAAGCCTCGACGAGCCTCTTTCTGACAGCCGCCCTCCTACTCCTCTTGCCGGTGGCCGCTAGTGCGCAGCAGGAAGAGCAAAAGGGCGTCGACCAAGGAAATTACAACATCAAGCAGTTCATCGAATTTGGCGGGCGCTTCACCAATCTCTCTGGGGGTTTTCAGGCCTACAACACGTTCATCAACCTGCAACAGGGACCGCGGCTGCTCGGCTTCACTACCGAGGTGCGTTCGCTCGACCACCACGCCACGGTCTTTGACCGGCTGTATTTCAACAACTTCGGTTACGGCGGTGATCCAAACATGGTGTCGCGACTGCGGGTGAGTAAGAACAAATGGTATGGCTTGGACGCGCTCTTCCGGAAGGACGAGAATTTCTGGGACTACTCGTTGCAAGCCAACCCGCTGAATCCCACCACGCCTTTTACCAATGGCCCCGCCGGATATGGCCCGCCGGCTTGCACGGCTTGCGTTCTTGCCGTGTCTCCGCACCTCTTCAACACGCGCCGCAAGCTGGGCGATTACAGCTTGCTGGTGTTGCCGGACTCCAAGATTAGGTTTCGCGCCGGGTATGCGAGAAATATTGTCGAAGGTCCTGGGCTTTCCTCGATTCACGAGGGAACAGAGCAAATTCTGCTCGAGAATTACAAAACCACCGTGAACACCTACCGCCTGGGCGTGGACTTCCGGCTTCTCCCGCGCACGAACATCAGCTACGACCAGATCTGGAACTATTACAAGGGCGACTCTGGAATCACGGATCCTTTCCAGAACCCGTTGTTTCACCTGTCGAACGGAACGCTTGTAGATCTTGGGTGGTCCCTAAACGCAGGGGCCAACCAACCCTGCGGCAACACCTTTGGAGGAGCTCCTGCGGGTTCAGGAAATGTTAATCCGGCGTGTAGCGCCGCTTTCAGCTACTCGAACCAGAGAAGAACGCGTACGAACACTCTTACCGAACAGCTCAGCATGCAGTCCAACTATTGGAAAGACTTGGATCTCTCGGCGCGTGTCGGCTACTCCGGCGGTGATACCAATGTGTTTGGTTACAACGAAACGCTCAACGGACGTGTTTCAAGGACCAATGTGCGCAACGATACTTTCACCGGACCTGTGAGCGGCCAGCGCGTCGCGGCCACCGCCGATTTCGGCGCGACCTGGCATATCGTCGGCAACTTGAGTTTCCTGGATTCCTTCCGCTTCGCCAATTGGCACAATCCGGTTCAGTTTCTTTCGTCCGAATGCTCCTTCTTCAGTCCAAGCCTTTTGGCTCCGTCAAATGTGTTTTCAGCGACGGCCACGCTGCCGTTGGCATGCGCCGCGCCATCCGACGGCGTCGCAGGGACACCCGTACACAGCGCTTCATCCGGTCCGGATATCAGCATCCTGAATGTCAGCCAATTCCTTAAGCAGGACGAAAAAACAAACCTGGCCGAGCTTGAATATCAGTTCACACCAAGGTTCGGAGGGCGGTTGGGACATCGCTACCGTAGCCGCACCATCGCCGACGCCAGCCTGGCCTCTGGTACGTTTGTGTTCTTCCCCAATCTCCAGAACAATCGCACGCCGCCTGCCCCTTACAATACCGGAATCTGCCCTGTCGCGAACAACGCGAGCGACGGTAGTTGTACTCTGACCATGGCTGCCACAGCCGATAGCGCAGAAACTCAGATTCACGAAAATGCCGCGGTCGTCGGTGTGTGGGCGCGTCCGATCGATAATCTGCGCGTCAGCTTCGACGCGGAGATCGCCAAGGCAGACAACACGTTTACGCGCATCACCCCCACAGAAACCAAAGAATTTCGTGTGCGGGCCAAGTACAAAGTAGCAAACTGGGCGAGCTTGAACGGATCGGTCTACGTCTGGTTGGGGCGGAATCCCGACGTCACTATCAACAACGAACAGCACAACCGGGCCTATGGAATCTCCGCGATCCTTCAGCCGATGGAGAAGTTCGGGATAGAAATCGGGTATGACTACAACGACGTTTTCTCTCAGATCCTGATCTGCTACATCAGCGTTGCTGCCGGCCAGCCCGGTCCTGGAATCCAGGCATGCCCAAACGGCCCGGGACTGACGCAACAACTATCCACGTATACGAACAAGTCGCACTACGGTTATTTTGATTTCACGGCGACGCCGTTCCCCCATTTCACAGCACGCCTTGGCGCAAACCTGACGGGAACAACTGGCTCGCAATTGCGCCTCGATCCGCAGGCGCTTATTCCCAATCAGGTGACCGGGCCGCTCAATTCGAAATGGCTCCATCCCTTCGGCGGACTGGAGTACCAGTTCGCCAAAAACTGGGCCGCGAAAGCCTTTTGGGATTACTACGGTTACCATGAGGACCCGACCGCCGGGGCAGTGCAAGACATCTTGGTGCCCCGAAATTTCCGAGGCAAACTCGTCACACTCTCGGTACGATACGCGTTCTAGTAACAGACTGTCAGCACATCGGTTTCCGTGATTCAGCGAAGGAGGAAGCATTTCATGCAAAAAGATCCGATTCTGAAAGTAATTACAGGAATCTGCGCTTTAGCTGTGGCGGTCACGCTCTGCGTGCCCGCGAAAGCTGACGAGAAAAACGCAGCATTATACAAACAGAAATGCGCAGCGTGCCATGGCGTGGATGGCAAAGGTGAGACGGCCACGGGCAAGGCGATGAAGGTGCGGAGTTTTGCCGATCCCGAAGTCGCAAAGATGAGCGACGACGAACTCGCCGGGGCGATCGAGAAGGGCAAAGGCAAGATGCCGGCTTACGGCAAGAGCCTGAAGCCCGATGAAATCAAAGCCATGGTAGCTTACGTCCGCAGCCTGACAAAGTAATGCCGACATTTTTGATCCTTCTGCTGGTTGGATTCAGCATCCTGCTGATAGGCGTTTTGGTTTTTCGCCCGCAAGTCACAGCCACACGCGGCGGAAAAATGACGGCCTTCCTGGCGCTATTTACGTTGCCGCTTCTGTGCTTTGGAATGGGAGCTTCCAGCGAACTGGAACACGCAAAGAGCACTGAATTCTGTCTTTCATGTCACATCATGGAGCCGTACGGACGGAGCCTGCGTGTGGACGACCCGCAGCACCTAGCTGCGGCACATTTTCAAAATCATCGAATACCTGGCAATGAAGCGTGTTACACATGCCATACGAACTACGCGATGTTCGGCGGGATCAAGGCCAAACTGGGAGGACTGAGACATATCTACGTTTATTACGTTGGAACGCCTCCGGCTCCGGAGAACATCAAGCTCTGCGAGCCGTACAACAATCGCGAATGCCTGCATTGCCACGCGGGCGCGCGCTCCTTTGAAGAAGGTGTGGTGCATGCTGCCGATCCGGACTTAGTTCCAGCGCTGAAGGCGAACAAGACATCGTGCATTTCGAGTGGATGCCACCGAGTCGTGCACGACGTGGCCAGTTTGAAAGACGCGAAGTTCTGGAAGGGACGTAACTGATGCTCAGCACAAGTCTCCTTGAGCGGAAGCTACAACTTTCCGGAATCATCCTGATTCTCGGTCTTGTGGTTGAGAGTTTGTGCCTCCTGGGTCATGGCCCAATTGCCTTCATGCTCTTTGTGGGCCTTGCCGGCGTCCTCTTCGCGGTCGGCATCCTTCTCTATCTGTATTCGCTTGTGGACGATAGGGTGGAACCCTCCAAGCAATAAGCGGCAGCTTGAGGTTCGAGAAGGAAGCGAGGATCCGGGGAGTCCAAAATCAAATCTCTCTGTTTGAATCGGCTTCAGGCTGGATGCACCGCGCGAAAACTCTCAAGACAACGCCGCGCCGTGTCGAGTTCGGAAAACCGGCTGCCTTCCTGTTCCATCAAGTAATATTCGGCGTCACCGGTGCTCTCCGCTGCGGCGAAAATGTTTTTCCAATCGCCGGCTCCTTCACCGAAGAGAACCTTGTAGCCTTTCGCTGGATCCGGTGACCAATCCTTGAGATGAAGCGAGCGGATTCGTCCCGGGTTCGCGCGAATCCACGCCACCGGGTCCGAGCCTGCCTCCAGGCAGGTGCCCACGTCCAGTTGGAGCATGACGGAAGGCTTGGTATTCCGGGCAAGGATTTCGATGGGGCGCTGATTTTCGACGGGAGTAAATTCGCGCTGGTGATTGTGATAGCCGGCTTTCAAGCCGGAGGATTCGAGTTGCTCGGCGGCAGAATTCAGCGAATCCGCCACGGCTTTCCATCCGTCCAGGCCCGGTTTCGGGTCCGACGAGGCCATCACCACATACTTGCTGCCGAGAATCAGGTTCATGTCGCGGGCCCGGCCGATTTTTTCCTGGCTCAAAAACGAGCTTTCGTTATGCGTCGAGAAGCATTGCATTCCTAGCTCGTCCAGGAGTTTTCTCATGTGCCTGGCTTGATTTTCGGACCATTCGAAATAAGGTGCGTAAAACTCCACACCCTGATAGCCCATCTGAGCGACGGCCCGAACCGTGGCCTCCGTGTCCTTTTTCAGCTCGCTTCGAACGGAATAAAGTTCGAGCCCGACTGGGATCGATCCGGAACCTCGAGCAGCAAGAGCCCATGGCAGCACCGCGGAAAAAGCAAGAAAGGAACGGCGGGACAACGTTGGTGATGGCATTGCTGAATCCTACTTGAGAATCGGCGCTTTTTCACAAGCATTTTGCGAATCACTTCTTGCATCGATGACACCGCGGACGAAGCAAACGCGTTCGAGCCCGGCTGTTACTCCTTCAGCGCAGCAGACCTCGAAGTGCGGCCGGGAACGATACCCCTTACGATCACATACAGCACCGGGATGAAAATCAGATTCAGCGTCGTCGCCGCGATCATGCCGCCGAAAACAGTTGTACCAACGGAGATGCGCCCGGCGCGGCCCGCCCCCCGCGCCAAAACCAGCGGCACCACGCCCAGGATAAACGCGAGAGACGTCATCAAAATCGGTCGTAGCCGAATCCTCGCCGCCTCCACTGCCGCCTCCGCCACAGACATACCTTGATCCCGCAATTGTTCGGCAAACTCCACAATCAAAATGGCATTCTTGCTGGCGAGACCGATCAACATCACTAGACCAATCTGGCAGTACACGTCATTCTGCAAGCCGCGCAGCGCCTGCGCGCCGATGGCCCCAAGAATCGCCACTGGCACCGCCAGCAACACTATGAACGGCAGCACGTAACTTTCGTATTGCGCCGCCAGCGTCAAGTACACCACCACCAGCCCGAGCGCGAACAGGATCAGCGCTTTTCCGCCAGACTCGATTTCTTCCAGCGACAGCCCGCTCCATTCGAACGTCATTCCATTCGGCAGTTCCTTCTTTGCCAGCGCTTCCATCGTGGCGATGCCTTCCCCCGAGCTCCGCCCCGGTGCGGCAGTACCGTTGATTTCCGCGGAGCGAAACAAGTTGTAGTGGCTGATGACTTGTGGATTCGCCGTTTGCTCGACGGTCACAAGATTATCAAGAGGAATCATCTTGCTGGCATCTGAACGTAAATAGTATTGCCGAATATCTTTTGCTTGCGAGCGAAACTGCGTATCGGCCTGGACGTAAACGCGGTACGAACGGTTGTTGAAGTCGAAATCGTTCACGTAGACCGATCCCATGTATACCTGCAAAGCGTCCGTAATCTGGTTGAACGGCACTTGCAAACTCTTCGCTTTTTCGCGGTCGATGCGCACGAGGTATTGGGGATCATTCGCGGTGAAACTCGTAAAAAGCCCGGTCACATCCTTGCTCGCGTTGCCCTTGGCGACCAATTTGTTCGCCGCGTTGGCGATGTCTTGAAGTGAATTGCGCCCTAGGTCTTCCAATTCGAATTGAAATCCTCCGAACTGGCCCAGTCCCTGCACCGCCGGCGGATTGAACGGCACAACCAGCGCGCCGGAAACGGCGGAGAGTTTTCCGCGCAACCTTTGAATAATCGCGGCCGCCGAATGGGTATCCCCCTTGCGTTCCTCAAAGGGCCGCAGGTTTGCAAAGAGAATTGCTTGGTTGGATGCCGCACCGGAAAAACTGAATCCCACGATCGTGAAAATGCCATTGATTTCCGGATCGCGCGAAATCAACTCTTCCGCTTTCCCGCAGATATCGCGCGTATACGAGAGCGACGCGCCCTGTGGAGCCTGAACGATAAACATCAAGTAGCCCTGATCATCCTCAGGAATGAAAGCCCGCGGCACGCGCTGGTAGAGCGCGTAAGTGGCGCCGAGAAGCACAAGGAAAACCGCGAGTGAGGCCACGCGCCAATTCAACGCTCGCCGCACGCTATTCCGGTAGAGTTCCGAACCGGCGTTGAAGGCATTGTTGAATAGCTTGAAGAATCTGCCCTGCGCGCGCTCCCGGTGGTGTCCCAGGAAAATCGCGGAGAGCGCCGGAGTCAGCGTCAATGCGTTGAACGCGGAGATGGCCACAGAAAAGGCAATCGTCAGCGCAAATTGCCGGAACAAGATTCCCGTGGTGCCCGGAAAAAGCGCGACGGGCACGAATACGGCCACCAGAACCAGCGAAGTGGCGATCACCGCGCCCGCAACTTCCTTCATCGCCACCGACGCCGCGTTGTGCGGCTCGGTGATGCCCTCCACGATGTGCCGCTCCACGTTTTCAATCACCACGATGGCGTCGTCCACAACCAGGCCAGTGGCCAGCGTAATTCCGAAAAGTGTCAGCGTATTGATGGAAAAGCCCAGCAGCTTTACGAAGATGAATGTGCCAATCAGCGACACGGGAATGGTGATTGCCGGAATGAACGTGCTCCGCCAGTCTTGCAGGAACAAGTAGATCACGATGACCACGAGCGCGATGGCTTCCAGCAGCGTGATCAGCACGTCCCGGATCGATTCGCCGATCACCGTCGTGGTATCAAAGGCCACCGCCGCTTTGATTCCCGGCGGAAAGTTTTTCGAGAGCCGCAGCAACTCGGCCTTCGCGGCTTTGTCCACATCCAGCGCGTTCGCACCCGGAAGTTGCGTGACCGCCAGGCCCACCGCGTCGTGCCCGTCGAACCGGAGCAGTGTGCCGTAATTTTCCGCGCCTAGCTCAGCGTGGCCCACGTCCTTCACGCGCACCAGTGTCCCGTCACTCCCGGTCTTCAATATTATGTTGTCGAATTCAGAAGCTTCGCTCAGCCGCCCCACCGCGCGCACGCTGATCTGATAGGCTTGGCCTTCGGGCGACGGCGGCTGGCCGATTTGGCCTGCGGCAACTTGAACGTTTTGCTCTTGCAGGGCGCTCAACACGTTGGTGGCCGTCAGCCCGCGCTGCGCCATCTTCGAGGGATCGAGCCACAGCCGCATTGCGTACTTGCGTTCGCCGAAAACGATCGCGTCGCCCACGCCTTTCACGCGCTTCAGAGCATCCTTGACGTAAACATCCAGATAGTTGCTCAGGAACAGGCTGTCGTATTGTCCGTTTTCGGCATAGACTCCCGCGCCGAGAACGAATCCGCCGATCTGCTTGGTGATGATGATGCCGGTATTCTTGACTTCGTTGGGGAGCCGGCCGAGCGCCTGGTTCACGCGGTTCTGTACGTCCACCGATGCCAGGTCCACGTTCCGCGTTACGTCGAATACCACCGTTATCTGGCTGGTCCCATCGTTGCCGCTCGTCGAAGAGATATATTTCATCCCCTCGACGCCATTGATGGCCTGCTCCAGCGGAATCGTAACCGCGGATTCCACCGTCTGCGCATTTGCTCCGATGTAGCCGCTGCTTACAATGACCTGCGGTGGCGCAAGGTCGGGAAATTCCGCGATCGGCAGCGTGGGAATGGAAATCGCGCCCGCAAGAATAATAAACAGCGCGCAGACCGTCGCGAAGACCGGGCGCCGGATGAAAAAATCAACGAACAAGGAGGGGTTCCGCCTGGGGTTGAAATGGATGGCAGCGTTTCATGTAGTTGACAAGCACTACCGCGCGGCTGTGCCCTTGCTGTCGCCGGCCGCTTGCTCGGTGACGGCCATGCCGTCCTGCAAAAACTGGGTTCCAGAAACGATGACGTGGTCCCCTGGCTTCAAGCCCTCCAGCACCGCGAAGTCGTTCCCCAGGGTCTCGCCGAGCTTCAACGTCTTCTGTCGTGCCACAGTTCCTTTCGCCTCTTTCACCGAAACGAATGCGAAAAATTGGCCGTTGATGCGCTGTACCGCAAGCACGGGGATCACCGGGCCTTCGTGTATGCCCCAGGTAATCTGCGCGCGTACTTGCTGCGTGACGCGCAGTTTGCCCGTCGAATTCTCAACCATGGCTTTGGCAAGAACGCTTTGCGTTTCGGTATCGACTTGCGACGAAACGAATATAATGCGCGTGTCCCCGGCGGAATTGCCCGCGCTGTCCAGCAACCGCACGGGCAAACCCACTTTCAAATTGCGCGCGCGTTCGGCAGGAACGTAGATGTACGCTTCCAGCGCTCCCGGCTCGTCGATCGTTGTCAGCATCGTCGCAACCGTCACGCGGTCGCCCATTCGAACCGGAATATCGCCGACGATCCCGTCCATCGGTGAGGTCACGCTGTAGTAGTGAAGCTGAACTTTCTGCTGCCGTACTTGCTCATCGAGCGCCTTTAACTGCGAGAGTGCGGCATCATACCCGGTTTGCGCGTTATCGAATTCTTGTTTGCTGATCACTCCGGTATCCAGCAGCTTCTGCGCCCGGTCCAGGGAAATCTTGGCGTACCGCACGTTGGCTTCTTGCGCTGCGCGGGAGGCTTCCTGGCTGTTCAGCACGGCTTCTTGCCGCAGTGGATCAATTTGCAGCAGCGGAGTTCCTGCCGCCACTCGTTCTCCGGATTTCACGAAGATTCTTGTAACTAACCCTTCCACTTGCGGATTGATGGCTGCCGAGTGCCGCGACTTCAGCAGCGAGAGATACTCCGTGGTCTCGGGAATTTTCACCGCGGCCGCAATCTGCACCTGCACTGGGATAGCCGGCGCTGCGGCGGCCGGATTCTCGGCGGCGCTCTTTCCACAACTCGATGCAAATACGCCGCCCGCCAATGCTAGAAGCAAAGCAGCCGAACGGCGTACGTCGCCTCGGCTTCTCCCTCCATTTCGAATTGAGACAATTCGCCTCATTTGCGTCCGTAGTGCCTCAAATCTTACGACAGTTGTGAGCAAGAGCAAAATGCGGTCGGGGTCCGGCACTTGTTGGACGCTCCCAAGATCAATTGGTTTCTTCAGGATGGCAATCGGAGACTAGTAGAAATCGCGGGAGTCGATTCTTTTGCTCGAGAGGCCCAGCTGCAGGACGTCCATCTGGTCCGGACGGTCAAATACTTTTCCCGGAAAGAAGATCTTCGCGAGCACACGGACGCCGCCAAACGCAGCTCCCAGCACCACAGCCACGAGCATAAACAGCATCGTAGCGATCATGATCTTGGCAAGCATCGTCGTCCACGGCGGATCGGTCAGTGTGTGCTTTGGCTCATGCCAGGTGACGCTGGTCTCGTAATTCACGGCCGCGCGTAGGGAATTGCCATAGGCCGTCGACGATGGCCTCAGCACCACTGAAAGCAGCGAAGCGTCGCGCTCGATGGTTGTGCCGGCCTGCTTGGCCTCCGGCGAAAGTGCCTGCTCCAAATGCCGCAAATGCTGCTGCGCAAGCTGTGGCGTCGGATATTCGATCAGCAACAATCCAGCGGAGTCCGCGCCGTTGCGATACTCGGCTACGATGGCCTCCGCCTTGGACGCGAAACCAGCTTCCTTCGCAAGCGCTGCGAATTCCTCTCGCTTCAGTGCCGCCAGACCGCTCAGGAATCCCGCGGGTCCAAGTGCATACTTCTGCGTTCCATCGAGAAACCCTTTCGGCAAGCACAACCGGATCGGCGGGAGCGGCGTCGGGTCGGCATGCGCGCTCACAGCATTCACAAAGGTCGTCAGGTCCTCCGTGGAGATGGCTTGTACCGGACGCACCTGGAGAATAAAACTGCCCAGCAGCACCAGCATCCGATCGCCGTCCACAGCCGAAGTCCTGTTCAGCGTCGTGGGAAGCATACTGGAGTTCAGGTACGCGGTGTACACCTCGTAAGCGCTGGTGGGATCGTGATATTTCTCCAACGATGCATGGATCTTGGTGGTGCCCAATGAGTATTGGCAGAATTCGCCCGGCTTACGCCCAGCTTCCTTCCAAATGTTGACATAGTTGAGTGGCGCTTCGGTTTCAACCCACATCGGTGTGGGCTGGCCGGACCAGTCGCCAAAATGAGTAGGGAGGGCCTGCTGCTCGGCATACACGGGCAGCCCAACGGCAAGCACCAGCAAGAAAGCCACAATGAAGTGGAGTTTTCGCATCCCGGCTTCTATTAGACACCAAAACCTTAGTTCTGGTTGCGAGATTGTTCTACGGGAGCCGCCGACCCGCTCCGGTTACCCATCGGCCTTGCTGGCAGGTTTACGGTTACGCTGTTCATGCTCTGGAGATAGCTAGCGACGCCCTGGTACAGCCCTTCGGCCATCTTCTGGCGCTGTTCGGGCTGCTTCAACAGCTTTTCGTCCGCCGGATTGCTCAAAAACGAAATCTCCGTCAGGATCGATGGCATGTCCGCGCCAATCAGCACCACGAACGGCGCCTTCCGCACGCCACGGTTGCGGATTGACCTCGCGGACTTCTCGACCCGCCTTGCCAGCGAATCCTGAACGTCTTCCGCAAACTCCTTGGATTCGTCAATTTTTTCCGTCCGCGCGATTCTCTTGACCAGGTCTTGCAATTCGTGGACGCCTTCTTGGGAGGAAGCGTTCTCGCGCGCCGCGACTTCCATCGCTTCCGGCGAGCCCTTCAGGTTTAGGTAGTAAGTCTCGATGCCGCGCGCCGCGTGATCGCGGCTGGAATTCGCGTGGATGGAAATGAAAAGGTCCGCCTTTGCCTGATTCGCGATATTCGTGCGTTCTTCCAGCGGAATGAACGTGTCATCCGCGCGCGTAAAAACCACCTCCGCGCCGGGCAGGCGCTGCTGAATGATTTTTCCGAGCCGCAGCGCCACGTCCAGGCAGAGATCCTTCTCCATCAATCCTGCAAGGCCGATCGTTCCGGTATCGTGCCCGCCGTGGCCCGCGTCAATCACGATCCGGCTAATCTTCAGCCCTAGCGCGCGCGTCAGTGTGGACTGCCCGTCGCGCGTCGGGAGCGGCGCGGTCGAAGGCCGAACTAACTCCGGCTTCGCGTTGGCTGCCGCCTTCGCGGATTTGGATTTCAAGTTTTTCGCCGTCGAACCCGAATTGCGTCCCGCTGCCGGGGCGCCGCCCGCAACCGATCCACTGATGGCGTTGTTGGAATTTCCCGCCGGCGCAGGAAGCGGATTCTCACTCGAATTTCTTGCAGCAACGTTCTGGACGGATTTGTTGTTCGTTACTGCGCTCGCGTCTTCACCGTCCGCTTGCTCTCCGTGTCTTGCTTTGGCGGTGCGCACCGGCGCCGTTCCGGAATTTCCGTACAGATCGATCAAGAGCTTCGTCGGATTATTTGTCAACGAAGCGGTGTAATCCTTTACGCCCTCCACGTCCAGCACCACGCGCACCACACCCTGATGATTCTGCGCCACCCGCACCGCTGTCAGCAGGCCGCCCTCCACGCGAATATTTTCGCGCGCCACTTCCGGCGTCAGCCGCGCGGCATGCAAGTCAAAGTAAATGCGCTCCGGATTCGCAATGCGCCCGGAAGCATATTGCACGCTGTCTTCAAGATCGATGGTTACGCGGGTGGCATCGCCATTCGCGGCCGCGCGAATTCGTCGCACCCGAGGAACTTGCCGCGAATCCCGCCGCCCAACGGATTTGCCGCCGGAATGCACCGGCGCACTCGCGCGCGCCACATCATCGGCCGGTTCCGCTGGCGCGGAATTCGCCGCCGCGGTCAGCTCCGCAGATGAAGATTCGCTGTTCTGCAGCAGCGCTAGTTCCGCCAGTGACTCCTGCACTTCACGTTTCCGCGGCGAACGCGGATAGCGCTTTAAGAAATCTTCATACATCTTCTTCGCCAGCGTCGCATCGCCCAGGCGGTCCCGCTGCAATTTTGCAATCCGCAGGATGGCATCCTGGCAATACTTGCTCTTCGGATACTCGTGCACCAGAAACTGATACGAGTCCGCTGCCGACTGGTAGTAGCTGCGCCCGAAGCGGTCGCCCATTTCCGTGTACACCTCGGCGACGGCCAGAAGCGAATCAGGCACTTCGGGAGCGCGCGGCGTAATCAACGCGACCCGGCGATAACTGGAAACGACTTGCTTGTAATCGGAGAGCGTGCGCTTCTCGGAAGGTTTGCTGTTCAGCTGCTCGCGCTGTTCTTCGGCGCGCGCAAATTGCGTCGTCGCGGCCTGGCGTTTCACCGTCGTCGTGGTTTCGGAACTCTCGGCGCGCGCCCTCGCGCCAGACGTCGGCGCCACGCACAGCGCCAATCCCATCGCCACAAAAACTGGCGAAACGCTGGCGAAGCTCCTGTACAATTTTTTTTCGCCCAGAAACATCAACCTACATCCCCCAAACGCTACTCAACTATGGCCGCAACCCAGGCTTCACGACAATAAATTCTTCAACAAGTTTCCGATCCCAATACAGGATCGCCGGAAACCTGAGAACCAAGCTCCAAAAACTTACAACTTTCTCTATTCGTTGCTGAATATGATGCGGCCGTCAGGCGCAACGTCTCTGTGGATCGCGTGTCGATTGATAAACGCATCTGCAAGTCGCCCCGAGCCCGGCCGGAAATAGGCATTCTGTACTTTTTGCACGTAATCCCGCGTTTCGCGGAACGGCGGAACCCCTTGTGCCTTGTCAACTGCCCCTTCACCCGCATTGTACGCCGCCAGCGCCAGATCCAGGTTGCCGTTGTAGCGTTGCAGCAACATCTTCAAATGTCTAACCCCCGCGTCGATATTTTGTTGCGGGTTGAACAAGTCGTACGCTCCGTATCGTTGTGCCGTCGTGGGAATCAACTGCATCAATCCGCCGGCGCCTTTGCGCGAATATGCCCGCGGGTTCCAGTTCGATTCCGTTTCAATCACCGCTCGAACCAGTGCCGGATCCACGCGATGCCGTTCCGCAGCTTCTCGTACGAGTTTTTCCGTTCCGTCCCGGTCAATGCTCATGGCTGGACGGTTGCGTCCCGTAAAAGAAGATTCGCCAGGCAGGTAGATGGTTGCGCGCGGCCTTGCTCCGCCAAGCTTCAGCGTCGCCGGCGGTTCGGCATTGACGAAGAGCTGCCTTCCTGTCGGTTCCGAGACCTTGGCGATCTGGGCACCGGCGCGCGGTGCGAAAAAACTCGCGCAAAGAACCAGCGTTCCCAGATGAAGCCCTGCCGTGATTGCCGTGCGTTTCACCATTGTGCCTCGGGGAAGGCAAACATCATTCTTGCAATCGGATACAGCCGAATACAGAGTGTACAGTTTTCGACACTGCCCGGTGGGGGTCAATGTCTCTTCCGTACTAGGGGCCCCTCCCAAACGGCCTACCCCTGGGGTAGACCGCCTAGCGAGTGATTTGTCTTACGAAGCCGAGCGGGCAGGGGGTCGGCTCGGTTAGAGCCGCACGGGACACGACCCGGTCAGGGTCGCGCGCTTGCGTGTAGCCGGCCGGACGGCTTCTGGCGCTATCGCGGCCCGGCAAGGGCCGCACGTATCCCCATTATAACAAGGGCTCGAGGAGGGAGGGGATACTCAATAGGGCACTTTTTAGGGCAGCTGTGTCTTTTCCGCCAGCCTCAGCCAGGTCCGGCCGACCGCCCCCGGAACCGCCCACCTGCTTGGCCAGCGCCTGTATCAGCTTGCCAGCATGGACTTTAGCGGTCAGGTCCCTGGTGACCCCGGCGATCAGCGCCACCTTGCCGTCCTCCGGCATGCCCAGGGCGACCACCCCCGACCCCAGCTTCTGCCGGAGGGTATCCACCAGCTGACGGAGGCCCTCCCGGTCGACGTTTGCAACCTCGGCGGCAATCAATTTGACCCCTTTTACCAGCTGGACCCGGGCCGCCAGCTCGTCCACCTGGTTCAGGGCGCCCTTGCGCTTTTGGGTCTCCAGCTCCTTCTCCAGGTGCTTGGCGGTTTGCGAAAGCTTCTCGACCTGGGCAAGGATCGCGTCCTCACCGACGTTGAGCGTGCCGGCCAGTTGCTTCAGGATTTGTGCCTGATGCTGATAGTGCTCCAGAGCGCCCAGGCCAGTGACCGCCTCGATCCGGCGAACGCCGGCCGCCACGGATTCTTCGCTGACGATCTTCAACACGCCGATGTCGCCGATGCGGTGCACGTGCGTGCCGCCGCAAAGTTCTTTTGAGTAAAAGCCGCGAACCGCCCGCGGATCGGGAATCGTTACCACACGTACGTTGTGCTCCGGATACTTGTCCCCGAAAAATGCCAGCGCCCCCGAAGCGAGTGCGTCTTCGAGTGACGTGACGTTCGTTTCGATTTGCGTGTTCAGCCGAATCTCCTCGTTCACTTGTTGCTCGATGTCCCGCATCTCTTCCGCATCCACGTGCGCAAAGTGCGAAAAATCAAAACGAAGGCGCTCCGGCGCATTCAGCGAGCCGGCCTGCTTCACGTGCGTGCCCAGAATATTCCGCAGCGCCGCGTGCACGAGATGCGTCCCCGAGTGGTTGCGGATAATGCGCGCCCGCCGCTCCGCATCCGCCACAACCGTCACGCGATCCCCGACGCGCAGCGTTTCTTTCGCCACGACTTTGTGCGCCACAAGTCCGGCAACGGGATAAAATGCGCCTGCCACTTCCGCAAGCAGCTGCGATTCCGAATTGTCGTAGAACGCGCCGGTATCCGCCACTTGCCCACCGGATTCGGCGTAAATCACCGTGCGGTCGAGAACGACTTCGCCGTTTTCGCCGGGATTGAGTTCGTTCACCGCTCCGAGCTTCGTGATGATCGCTTCGATGCAGCAATCCTTTGCGCACGTCCCAAAATAAAAGTCCGGCTCCGTGGTGAATCGGTCCGCAATCTTCGCATACGCCGGATTCGCCGCTTCTTTCGCCCCGCCCCTCCACGATGCCCGCGCACGCGTCCTCTGCTCGTCCATCGCTTTCTCGAAGGCCTGCCAATCAACTCGGACACCCGCGTCGCGACTGACCTCTTCGATAAAGTCCCTCGGGAGACCGTAGGTGTCATACAGCGTAAATACTTCTCTTCCGGGCAACGGATCATTGGCGGGATTGCGCGGAGGAGGTCCTACGAAATAATGGGAGACCAGTTGGTCAAACTTTCTTAGCCCCACCGCCAGTGTGTGACCGAATCGTTCCTCCTCGACGAGCACTATTTGTGGCACCCGTGCGGCTGCCGAATCGAGAAGCTCTGGGTAGGCAGCTCCCATGAGCTCGCGCACTGAAACAACCATCTCATTGAGAAACGATTTTGTGGCGCCAAGGGAACGCCCATGCCGGATGGCGCGGCGCATAATTTTGCGGAGGACGTAGCCGCGGCCTTCGTTGGAGGGCAGGACCCCATCGGTGACGAGAAACGTGGTGGCGCGAGCGTGGTCAGCAACGACACGCAAGGAAGAGGCCATCCCAGGCGGCAAGCTGTTTTCCAAATCCGCTTCCTCATTGAAATCTACGTCGCAGAGTTCAGCGGCCCGTTCCATCAGGGGCACGAAAAGGTCCGTATCGTAATTGGAGACGACGCCTTGGAGGACAGCGGCGACTCGTTCGAGGCCCATGCCCGTGTCCACGCAGGGCTTGGGTAGGGGCCAGAGCTTGCCGCTTTCATCGCGATTGTATTGCATGAAGACGAGGTTCCAGATTTCGACGTAGCGGCCGCAGTCGCAGGGGAATTTGCACTCCGGCGCGGTTGTGCCGTGACCAAGCTCTGAAGCCCTAACACCCATGTCATAGTGAATTTCGCTGCAAGGTCCGCACGGGCCGGTGTCGCCCATGGCCCAGAAATTTTCCTTCAGGCCGGGAACCGCGACAATACGTTCGGCTGGGACCTTCTGCTCGAGCCAAAACTTGCGCGCGTCGTCATCGACGCCAAGTGTCGTCCCGGGCGCAACCTCGGCACCGCCAAACACGGTGACGTACAGCTTATTTTTATCGATGCCGAACCACTCGGGCGAGGTGACCAGTTCCCAGGCGTAGGCGATGGCTTCCCTCTTGAAATAATCGCCAAAGGAAAAATTGCCAAGCATCTCGAAGAAAGTGTGGTGGCGCTTGGTGAAGCCGACGTTTTCCAGGTCGTTGTGCTTGCCGCCCGCGCGCACGCATTTCTGGCAGGACGTCGCGCGTGTGTAATCGCGCTTTTCGAGTCCAAGAAACACGTCCTTGAACTGGTTCATCCCCGCATTCGTGAACAGCAGCGTAGGATCGCCATGCGGCACCAGCGACGAGCTCCGCACGCGACGGTGGCCCTTGCCCTCAAAAAAGCGCAGGAATCCTTCGCGGATGTCGTTCCCGCTCCAGAATTTCTTGTTTTCCGATCCGTCGGTCACGTCCGCCTCAGTTCTGGATGAGATTGCAGTCCCACATTATCGCAGAGGGGGCGAGATAGCACCATTGGAGGGGCGGAAGACGGAGCGAGGCGGCGCGTTCTACATTGGGAGGCGACTTCAAGTATTCCTTTAAGAATTTTAGTTAGAAAGCCCCACGCCACCCGGCAGTTTTCAGAAAGAACGTGGATCCATTTGATTGCAAACGAGTTCTCAAACGCTTTTTGTTCAAAGAGAGAAGGAAGAGAGGGGCGGCAAACACCAAACCTCAAGCGAAACTTGAGATCCTTGGTTAGCAAGACCGACGACACCCGGCAGTTTTCGTAAATGCGGATTCTAAAGGAGTTGCAGGCGTCACAGTTTGTAAATGCAGAATCTAAAGGGGTTGCAGTGACAGGTTTTTCGTCACGGTGACGCCAGTGGGGCTGAAAGTGGTAAAAGCGCGAGTTCACGACTGATGATACCAGGCCGGCAGTTTCCTGTCAAATACTATTACACAGTGGTACTGGGGCTGAGCCTCTTGCGTGGGAGAATTTGATTGAAAACGAAAGGGTTAAAGATTGCTGCAACGTGCGCGTTCCATTTTGGAACGGAAAGCGGGATTACTGGAGCTCAGTGTCGGCTTCAGCGACGTCTTCCCGGGTGAGGGAGCGGAGTTCACGGCGGATGACGTCGGAGGAGAAGCCAGCTTGGAGGAGACTGCGATAGATGGAAGCCATTTTCTTTTCGTCGATTTCGCCGCGGAAGGAGCGCAGCTTGCGCTCGATGCGCTGCCGCACCATCGCGCCTTCATCGGTGGACTTGGCGGCTTCCGCAAGCGCCGCCTCGATGTGCCGGTCCGGAATCCCTCGCCCACGCAAGTCGCGCGCAATCCGAAATTTACCTTGCTTGCGCGATTCGGTGCGCTGCCGCGCAAACTGCTTCGCATACCGCGCGTCATCGATCAGGCCGTTTTCTTTCAGGCGCGCCATCACCAGTTGCACCAGCAGTTCGTTGTCGCTGCGGCGTTCAAGCTTTTTCTTCATCTCGTGAACGGAATGCGCGCGCCGCATCAACGCGCGCACCGCGACATCGTACAGTTCCGATTCCGTTTCGAGCTGGCGCGGCTTGGAGAACACCGGGGAAGCATAGAGGAAGAAGTGGCCCTTCGCAATGAGCGCTCAGGATAAACGAGTGGCTAGTGGCGAGGACAGAACAAAGATTTAAGGCAGAGGACGCAGGGGTCGGGACACAGAGGTCACTAAGAAGAACAGAAGGTAGGGAATCTAGAAGACAAGGGGTGAAAGTTTCTTTTGGCCGTCGTGTCTAGGGCTTGATCCAGTGAGCGATTACTATCATTGCGCCAATTCCGGACACGCCAACTGCGACGTCCAAGACATAGTGCTTTTTCGGCCGCTCGTAGCTTGGCTAGCTGAACAACCAGACTACTTGCGGGCGAAGCGCTCGAAGTCGGCCATCTGCGAGGCCATTTCCTCGCGGGCGGCGTCGGAGGCAGAGCGAATGCCCTGAATGCGCAGCTTGAATTCGTCGGCGTTTGATGCGCGCGCGAGAGCTTCGTCGAGGGTGATGAGCTGCTTGGAGTAGAGATCGAAGAGCGATTGATCGAACGTCTGCATCCCGTACTGGCTGGTGCCGGCGGCAATGGCGTCATGGATCAAGCGCGTTTTGTCCGCGTTGATGATGCAATCGCGAATGTATCCGGTGGCGATCATGACTTCGACGGCGGGCACGCGGCCCTTGTCATCGGCGCGGCGCACCAGGCGCTGGGAGACGACGGCTTTCAGCGTGGCGGCAAGCTGCAAGCGAATCTGCTTCTGCTCCGGCGGCGGAAACACGGCGATGATGCGCTGAATCGTTTCCGTGGCGTCGAGAGTGTGCAAGGTGGAAAGGACGAGGTGGCCGGTTTCTGCGGCGAGGAGCGCCGTGGAAATGGTTTCGAGGTCGCGCATTTCGCCGACCAGAATCACGTCCGGGTCCTGACGCAGAGCAGCGCGCAGCGCCGTGGAGAAGTTCGCGGTGTCCACTTCGACTTCGCGCTGATTGATGAAGCTCTTCTTGTCGCGGTGCAAGAACTCGATGGGGTCTTCGATGGTGATCAGGTGATCGGCACGATTCGCGTTGATTCGGTCGATCATCGCGGCGAGCGTGGTGGACTTACCGGAACCGGTGGTTCCTGTGACGAGCACCAAGCCGCGCTGCTCTTCGCAAATTTTTGTAATGACCGGAGGCAGGTTCAACTCGTCCGTGGTGCGGATTTTTGTGGGAATGACGCGGAGCACCATGCCGACGTTGCCGCGCTGCTGGAAGACGTTGACGCGGAAGCGTCCCAGGCCGGCGACGCCGTACGCCATGTCCAACTCCGCCGTTTCCTTGAACTTTTGCTTCTGGCGATTGGTCATCATGCTGAACGCCATGGAAAGCATTTCCTCCGGCGTGATGCGGGGGACGTCCGTGAGCGCGGCGAGCAAGCCGTCCACGCGCAGATAAGGATGGTTGCCGACTTTCAAGTGCAAGTCGGACGCTTTGTTTTCGACAGCGCGACGGAGCAGATCGTCAATGCTTACGGCCATATCGTGTAGACCCCGCAAGAATGCAGCTAATACGCGACGCTAGCACCCGGCCGGAGACCGGACAAGGCGGCTGAGCGAGCAGGTTTCGCGGTAGTTAACTGGCCGAAGGGAGAGGTCGAAAGTTGACAGTTGAAAGTCAAGACCACGGGAGGAGGTGCCGCCGTTAGTCAGCGGTCAGGGCTTCTTGAGAAATAAAGAATCGTAAAGAAGGCCGGCGAGAAATCCTCCGGCGAGCGGGCCGACCCAGTACACGCCGTGATTGGCCCAGTGCGTGGCGGCCAATGCAGGGCCGAAAGCACGCGCCGGGTTCAGGGCGGCGCCGGTGAGCGGGCCGGCAACCAGGATGCCTAGTGAAATCGTGAGGCCGATGCCAAAGCCCGCGATGGATTTGAACGCCCCCTTCTCATCGACAGCCGTGGCGAAAACGACGAGCACCAGAAAAAAGGTTGTAACCGCTTCAAGAGCCATGCCCGCCCAGCGGGGAAAATCGCGTGCAAGCTCCGGAACGCCAAGAGCAACGGCGCGCCAGGTTTCTTCGGGGACGACTGCTTTCAGGAGAAACGCGGCAGCGGTCGCGCCGGCGAGCTGCGCGACCCAATACAGAACGGTATCAATTGTGTTCACGCGCTTCGTGACCCAGAAGCCGATGGTGACAGCGGGATTGAAATGTCCGCCGGAAATGTGGCCGAGCGCGGAAACCATGATCGCAATCGCAAGGCCGTGCGCGAGACTGATGCCGAGAAGGCCGAGTCCGCCCGCGCCGTGCAGGTATTGATCGGTGCAGACTGCGCCAGCGCCGAAGAAAATCAGGGCGAACGTTCCGATGAATTCCGCAATCAGTTTTTGCGATGTGTTGTACACGAAGATCCTCCGTCCAGGGAGCTAACTTCGCTGCTGACTCCATTGAAATGTGACCGATTCGAACGGCTGCATTCTAGCCGTAATGCGACGCGGAGCGCCAGCCCTCCGAGCAAGATTCAGCGGCTTGCACGGCGCAAGAGCTAATTCAGCGGTGGCAGTCCGATTTTTTTCAGGAGTTCGACGAACCGTGGATCTTCGGTCCAGTACGAGTCCACGTCAGCACGCGCACGGATGGTGTCCATGCGAGCCTCGCCTTGCTGATAGGCCAACTCGAGCGCGGCAAATGCGTGGTCCCTTTCACCCAGGCCCACGTAGATGTCTGCGATTCCCAGCCAAGAGACGTACTTTGTCTTGGCTTCTTCAATCAAATCTCCAAGAATCTTTCGAGCCCTCTCGGTCTTGCCGGCCCGTGCGCAGGCATATCCGAGATAACCGCGGTAGTAACTCGATTCCGGTACGGCTTGAACTGCTATCTCCAATTCGGTCACGGCCTCGTCAAATCTCCTCTGAAGAATCAGAACTTGAGCGTAGCCAAAGTGGGTGATTGGGAAATTCGGGTCCATATCGAGAGCTTTGCGATGTACCTGCTCGGCTTCCGCAATATGCTTCCCAAACATCAGCGCCTGGCCCAAATTGAAGTTGAGAATAGGCGTGAAAGGCTCGAGCTCCAAAGCCTTACGGATCTCCTTTACCGCCTCCTCGTAACGACCGGTGGCCCACAACAGTTCCCCATACCATTGGTGGGAATAGGGGTAACTGGGATTGAGTTCGAGCGCTCGCTGGAATTCCCGCTCGGCCCCGGAGAAATTCCATTCAAAGGCCAGCAGCACGAGACCCATCGAAGCATGAGCCTCACCCAAAGAGGGATCCAATTCGAGTGCTTTTTCTGCGGCTTGGCGAGCTTTCGCGCCGGCTTCCTTCGGCGAAAGCGCACCACTGTTGCGCGCCAAGGAGAAGTAAGAACCAGCAAGCCCGGAATACGCCAGGGCGTAATCTGGGTCCTTTGCGATGGCTTGCTGGAAATAGTCAATCGCCTTGTTCAGTCCGCCGGTCGTCCGGCGGTTCCAATAGTATCGGCCTTGTAAGTATAACTGGTAGGCCTCGGGGCTCTGAGTGGGCCGCTGGGCCATGAGATTTTGCTGGGCGCCGGTAAGCTTCAGTTGCAGATTATCCGTGATGTCGCGGGTAATCTCCGATTGCAAGGAATTTACGTCAGTGAGCTTGCGTTGATACTGCTTGCCCCACATCTGGCGGTCGCGTTCGGCGTCAATCAATTCTGCGCTGATGGTGACGCGATCGCCCAGCCGCGTCATGCGCCCGGTCAGGATGGTGTGAACGCCGAGTTCGCGAGCGACGGCGGGCGGATCGATGGCTTTGCCTTTGTAGCGATAGGCCGACACCAGCGAGACGACCTTCAACTTTGGCAATTGCGCGAGCGTGTTGATGAGGCTTTGCGTGATTCCTTCGCTGAGGTATTCGGCATTTGCATCGCCGGTGGCGTTTACAAATGGCAGAACGGCTACAGAATCCGCTGAGTTTTCTTTCAAACGGTTGACCCCGAAGAGCAGCACCAACGCCAGAACAACGGCCATTGAAAGGCCCGCGACAAGCAGACCCATGCGCGATTTCATGCTGCGCGCGGCAACGCCGGCTGTACCCGTTGCGGCAGTCACACGTGAAGTGTCCGTGTCACGTTTCAGGCGTTTCAGGTCCGCGCCGATCTCGGCGGCGCTCTGGTAACGCAGGGTGCGGTCCTTTTCCAATGCTTTCGAAACGATTTCGTCGAAACGCGCCGGGAGATTCGGTTTCACGGCGCTCGGAAGCGGGGGAGTGCGCTCAAGGATGGCGTGAAAGATGACGGCTGAAGTAGGGCCAGAAAAAGCAACGCGGCCGGTGGCCATTTCGTAGAGGACAGCGCCGAAACTGAAAAGGTCGGTGCGCGCGTCGAGTTCTTCGCCTCGCGCTTGTTCGGGGGACATGTAGGCCACGGTGCCCATCGCGATGCCGGGACTGGTGAGAGCTTCTTCCGCGGTCACATCATCGAGTGATCCGAGCGTGGTTCCTGGCGCATTGCCCTCAGGCGCGAGCTTCGCCAAGCCAAAATCGAGGAGCTTGGCCTGGCCGCGCGCGGTCATGAAAATGTTGGCGGGTTTGATGTCGCGGTGAACGATGCCTTTCTTGTGCGCGGCGTCGAGCGCGTCGGCGACTTGCATACCAATTTCAAGAATGGCCTCGACACCAGGAGTCCTCCCCGAGATGCGCTCTTTGAGCGTTTCGCCCTCGAGCAGCTCCATCACGATGAAAGACTTCCCATCGTGTTCCCCAATTTCGTGAATGGTGCAGATGTTCGGATGATTCAGCGCAGAAGCTGCACGCGCCTCGCGGCGGAAACGCTCGAGCGCCTGAGGATTCTTGTTGAGCGCTTCGGGAAGAAACTTCAGGGCGACGCGGCGGCCGAGCTTCAGATCTTCGGCGGCATAGACCACACCCATGCCGCCACTGCCGAGCCGTTCAAGAATTTTGTAGTGCGCAATGGTATCGCCGGTCATGAGAAGGGTTGCCGCTGCGCGAAATGATAGGGGGTACCGCGAAGTGAGTCAACGCGACTGAATAACAAAGCCGCCAGAAAGGCAGGGGCACAGCCTTCCAAAGTTGCCAAAGAAGGCTAAGTTTCGATGAGACTAGCGCGTGGCGGCGCCGACGGGAGCGTTGACTGGAGTGAGCCAGTTGTGGCGGTCGGGCTTACTGCCGCTGGTAATGGCAAAGAATTCTTCCTGCAGCTTGCGCGTGATGGGGCCCGCGACGCCTTTGCCGACCTGGATGCGATCAACCGAGCGAATGGGAGTGACTTCGACGGCCGTGCCAACGAAGAAAACTTCATCCACGATGTAGAGCATCTCGCGAGGAATCACTTGTTCCTTCACAGGAATGCGCAGATCTTCGGCGAGCTTCACGACAGCGTCGCGGGTGATGCCCGGCAAAATACTGGTGGCCAGAGGCGGCGTGTAGAGTGTTCCGTCGTGGACGAGGAAGATGTTCATGCCGGAGCCTTCGCTGACGTGGCCGCCGGAATCGAGGGCGATGCCTTCCGCGTAGTTGTTAAACGAAGCTTCCATGCGAATGAGCTGGGAGTTCATGTAATTCGCCGCGGCCTTGGACATGGCGGGCAGGGTATTCGGGGCGATGCGCGTCCAGGAGCTGACGCCGACATCAACACCCTTTGCGAGAGCATCGGGCCCGAGATAGGCCCCCCAGGACCAGCAAGCCATGTAAATGTCGATCGGGGAATTCAGTGGATTCACGCCGGCTTCACCGTAACCGCGGAGCACGATCGGCTTGACGTAACAAGAGTTCAACTTGTTGGCGCGAACGAGCTCTGTGGCGGTGTTGCAAAACTCGTCGACGGAGTAGGGAAGGTCCATGCGATAAATTTTCGCGGAATTGATGAGCCGTTGCATGTGTTCGCGGAGGCGAAAAATCGCGGGACCCTGCTTAGTCTCGTAGCAGCGAATACCTTCGAATACGGCCGAGCCGTAGCTCACGACGTGCGAGAGAACATGAAGCTTGGCGTCGTCCCAGTTGATCCACTTTCCGTTGTGCCAGATTTTCTCGGTCGCCTGAATCGGCATAGATGCTCCCTGTGTGACAGTGCTACTCGTCGTGGTGCCGCCCGAAATCGCAGAATACGGTACGCGGGAGAGCGCGTCAATGCGTCCCGCGTATTGAAAACATCTGATTCGAAACCAATTTGGCGTTTTAGGAGGCGTCAGGGCCGAAATGCCGAGCTACTTTCGTGAGTCGGCCGGCGGCGCAGTTTTCGACGGCGCATTGAGCGAATCAAACATTGCTTGCGCTTGGGCCATGGTCCGGTTGGTTTTGTTCTCCCAAATCCCCAATAGGAGGAAGGGGATAGCGGTGGCGGCCGCGAAAAGTTTGGCCCTGCGAGGAATTTTGGACTCGGGCTCCCAGCGGAAGAGCTGGGCGGACAAAAAGAACGTCAGCATAGCCCAGACGACGAGCGAGCAGAGCGCGAGCAAAACATCAACACTCCAGGGAGCAAAGGCCCAGTAGATCGCGCTTTGGAGACCGGTGACCAGGTAGGTGGCGGGAAGGAAAAGTCCAACACGCTTGACGACCTGCGGAAGAGAGGCAAGCGGCACTGTCGCCCCGGAAAGGAAAATCAGAGGCAGCCAGATAAGCTGGTTGATGACCTGAGTTTCCTGCATGGTGTTGGTAACGCTGGCAACGACGAGCCCCAGGGATGCGAACGATACGGTCCCGATGGCGATCAGCAGGAACGCTGAAACGAGGTTGCCGAAATGCATTACCTGAAAGAAAGACCGCGCAAACAGGAATTCGACGAGCACGGTGGGCAGCGTGAGGACAAAATTAGCGACGATGCTGGACGCCAGCATGTCGCTGGGTGTCACCGGCGTCACGTGAAAGCGGCGCAAGATGCCCTGTTCCCGGAACATGACGAGAGCCGCGCTGAGACCCCAGAAGCTGCCCATCACGGTCAAGGCGACGACTGGACCTAGAAAATACTGCACCAGCCGCGGCATGCCTCTTGCGAAGACTCCCGCGTAGAGAAAGAAAAATCCGAAGGGCATGATCACGCTGAAAAACAAAAACATCTTATTGCGCAGCGTGAGCTGAATACGCATGCGAGTCAGAGTGGCAAAGTTCGTCAATCGCGCAACCTCCTTCCGGTCATTTCGATAAAAACGTCCTCGAGGGAAGGAGTAGCGATTTCCAGACTGATCAAATCATTTCCCTGCGCTTCCAGATGTTTTACGAGTGAAACGATCGCTTGCGGCGGGCGCTGCGAGTGAAGGACATATGTATCGCCAACTTGCCGGGCGTCGGTGACTCCGTCCAAGTCTTTCAATGTCCCATTGGTCTCCGGTTTCGACAGTCGGACTTCGATGCGCGTGGTGCCGCCGGAATGCGCTTTCAGATCACGAGGCGAGCCGAGGGCAATCACTTTTCCGTGGTCGACAATCGCCACGCGATCGCAAAGGCGCTCGGCTTCCTCGATGTAATGCGTGGTCATCACGATGGTTTTCTGTTCGCGCCGGAGCTCTTCGATGATGTCGTAGATCTCTCGCCGCACCTGCGGATCGAGACCCGCGGTTGGTTCATCGAAAAAAACGACCTTTGGATCGTTGACCAATGCCATGGCCAGCGCCAGTCGCTGCTTCTGCCCGCCCGAGAGCTGGCTGTAAAACGTGTTGCGCTTCTCTTTCAAGCCGAAACGCTTGAGCAGCTCTTCCGGGTCCCGCTTGCGCTTGTAAAAGCTCGCAAAAAGCCGCAACGCTTCCATCACGCGCAATTTGTCTGGGAGGGATGTGGATTGCAGCGCCGCACCGATTGCATGCTTCAGTTCTTGCGCGCTGCTCTGGGGATCCAGACCGCAGACGGAGACTCGGCCACTGTCCAGGGTGCGGAGCCCCTCGAGAATTTCAACGGTGCTTGTCTTGCCGGCGCCGTTCGGACCGAGCAGACCGAAAACCTCGCCCTCTTCGACATTGAAGCTGACGCCGCGAACCGCTTCGACCTCGCCGTAACGTTTGACGAGGTTCTCCACCTGAATTACGGAATTTGCCATCTTCGCTGGCCACCCACTCGGCTGAGGGCACACTCAAGAGAGCGTATAGCATACCGCAAATGGGCGACTGCCTCGCAGCGCTCAGGCGGCAACCGTCTGCGGCCTCACTTTGAAATACGCTTGAGGGGCGCTTTGTATTTCACTTCGATTTTTCGAGGCGGTTTCCAGAGGTGACGTTTGAGGTCGACGCGAGATCCGACCATCGTGACGCCTTCACTTTCGAGAAGTTTTCTTTGCAGGGATGCGTAGGGTTCGCGGATGAGGATTTTTCCGCGCTCACCGAGAACACGATGCCAGGGAATACCCTTGCCGGAAGGCGCCGCGGCCATCGCGCGTCCCGCGGTGCGCGCGCCGCCGGGCAGGCGCAGGGCCTTAGCGAGGCCCCCATACGTTAGAACCCTTCCGCGGGGAATTCGTTGCACGTAACGATAGACGGGATCCCAGGACAATTCGAATCCATCTCCCGGAGCATTGCAAAACTCGCCCGTCATCCTAGGCGGGCGCCAACAGAACAAGCAAGAGAAAAATCCCGCGGCCGGGTTTAACCAGGTAGAAGAGAACTTGAGCGATTTAGGAACCTAACGGAGCGTCGGGCATCTAATAGAAGTAGGAGCAGGGAAAAGGAGAAAGGCCGTGAGGAAGCAAGAACGCGGAGAACCGATGGAAAGCATCAGAAAAAATGATGCGAAGTTCGGCGCCAATTCCGTCAGGATGGCCGCGTTACTTATAAGACGCAACTTATCCAGCGAATGTGTTTCTTGTATTGGCGGCGTGGCGAAAGAGAAATACACTACACCGCATGACATTGCCCTGAGGTGACGTCATGAGTGAATACATTCTTCCACTCGATCCCAGCAAGCGCAGCACGGATACGCTGGATTTCCAAACAGCCCTGCGCGCAAAGATTGTCGGCCAGGCGGAAGGCGTGCAGGCGCTGGTGGACCTGTATCAGGTTTTCCGCGCCGGATTGAATTCACCCGGACGTCCGGTAGGAAACCTCCTGCTTCTCGGGCCAACCGGTTCGGGCAAAACGCGCATCGTGGAAGCCGCCGCCGAAATCCTCTTTGGCGACGCCCGTCTTGTAATCAAGGTCGATTGCGCGGAATTTCAGCATTCCCACGAGATCGCCAAACTGATTGGTTCGCCGCCGGGATACTTAGGTCATCGCGAAACGCATCCGCTGATCAATCAAGAAGAGCTGGCCAAGAGCCACACCGACAAGCTGAAGCTGAGCTTCCTGCTCTTCGACGAAATTGAAAAGGCCAGCGACTCGCTCTGGCAACTGCTCCTTGGCATGCTGGATAAGGCCACGCTGACCCTGGGTGACAATCGCAAAGTCGATTTGTCTCAGACGGTGATCTTTCTCACCTCCAACCTGGGGAGCGGCGAAATTAGCGAACTCATGCAAGGCGGCATGGGTTTCGTTCAACCCAAAGACACTCCTGCCGCGGGCCTCGATGAGAAGGTCGAACGTACCGCCACGGAAGCGGCGAGGCGCAAGTTTTCGCCGGAGTTCATGAACCGCCTCGATAAAGTCGTCGTATTTCACCCGTTGCAACGGGAGCAACTCCAGCAAGTGCTCGACATTGAGCTGGGCCACGTGCAACAGCGCGTCTTGGACACGGCCAACGGACAATTCTTGTTCCGCGTGACAGACGCGGGGCGGGAATTCCTGTTGAAGGAAGGGACGGATCAGCGGTATGGGGCCCGCCACCTGAAACGCGCCATTGAGCGGAACGTGGTTTATCCGCTGGCAAACTTGCTGGCCACCGACCAAGTCAGTTTGGGCGACTTGGTTTGCATCGACTGGGACCAGAGTCACAATCGGCTGACCTTTGCCAGGGAAGGCGAGGGCGCGCTCATCCAAAGCCCGGCGCCGCTGCTGGCCGCAGCTGCGGCTGCCGTAGAAGCGAAAGATGGCAAGAGCATGGATGCGCCCCCGGAAGCAGCAAAGGAAGAGCGCAAGACCCGGGCAGCGCAGCCGTCTGGGGCACCAGCGGCCGCGACGCAGGCGCGGAAAAAGCCGGATCGCTCGAACTCTTAAAGTAACACTTGAATTTGGACTTCAGGGCGCGTCGAAAGATGCGCCCCTTTTTGTCGCCCAGCGGATGACACAAACTGTTTCAGCTCTCTCCCATTTCACGCAATTGAAACACTGTCTCACAGGTTGAGACTGTTTCCAGAACTGCAACTCTTGTATGTTGTTGAGTTTGCGCTGCTTTTCAACTCGCACAGTTGTGGAAAAGATTGGCACTCCCCATGCACTATCTCAGGGTTGCGCAGGCCTGAGACGCGCATTGCGTTTGGGGCAAGTTGGACGCAAAGAAGGGTTGGGTGCAATGAGGTCCGCCGTCCGCCAGCAACTGGATCCGAGCATCCGTAGCAACGACACTCGTGATTTTCACTCCTCCTTGCGCGCCAAAATTGTGGGACAAGAAGAAGGTGTGCAGTCCCTTGTGGACATGTTCCAGGTCTTCTGCGCCGGGCTGAATTCGCCGGGACGCCCGGTGGGCAATCTTCTGTTCCTGGGGCCGACGGGTTCCGGAAAAACCCGCATTGTGGAAGCGGCCGCGGAAATCCTCTTTGGAGACCCGCGTGCGGTAATCAAAGTGGACTGCGCGGAATTCCAGCACTCGCATGAAATTGCCAAGCTGATTGGTTCGCCTCCAGGCTACCTGGGGCACCGCGAGACCCATCCCTTGATCACCCAGGAAGAGCTGTGCAAGAGCCATACGGACAAGCTGAAGCTTAGCTTCCTGCTCTTCGATGAAATTGAAAAGGCCAGCGACGCCCTGTGGCAATTGCTGCTTGGCATGCTGGACAAGGCCACGCTCACCCTGGGTGACAACCGTCGCGTGGACCTCTCGCAGACCGTTATCTTCCTGACGTCCAACCTGGGCGGCGGGGAAATCACCGAATTGATGCAGGGTGGCATGGGCTTTGTTCAACCCAAAGACACTCCAGCGGCAGGCCTCAATGAGAAGGTCGAACGCACGGCCACGGAAGCGGCGCGCCGGAAATTCTCTCCGGAATTCATGAATCGGCTGGACAAAGTGGTGGTGTTCCATCCGCTGAGGCGCGAGCAGCTTGAACAAGTTTTGGAAATCGAACTCGGCCAGGTGCAGCAGCGGGTTCTGGAAACGGCCAAGGGGCAGTTCCTCTTCCGCGTGGCGCCGGCTGGCCGGGACTTTCTGCTTCAAGAAGGCACGGACCAGCGTTATGGCGCACGTCATTTGAAGCGCGCCATCGAGCGCCACGTGGTCTATCCTTTGGCGAATCTGCTGGCCACCGAGCAGGTGCACCTTGGTGATCTGGTTTGTATTGACTGGAACAAAGAACAGGATCAGTTGACGTTTGTCCGCGAAGGCGAAAATCTTGCAATGCCCGCTCGCCGTCCCGAGGCGATGCTTCCAGTTCGCGCCGCGACGGCAAAGAGCGGCAAGGCGGTTGACGCGCCCGGCGCGACGACTACGCCGGAGCCTTTGCCGCGGATGGCTCGCTAAGTTCCAGTCTCTTCAGTCTTGAGTTCCCGCCCGGGTGGTTCGCCGCATGGGCTTTTTCCTTTCATCCTCTACAGGTGTAAAGTAACCCTGAAAAGAAGAATGCCATCCTATCTTGCGTGGGGTCCTGGAGGCCGTCGTGAGCATCCATTCGTGGGATTCGAGATGCGTCGAGAAACGTGCCATTCGCAAGCTGCCGGTACGAACGCCCCGGCTCGTAAGGGGAGCTGCTTTGCTTCTTGGAACGACCCTCTTACTCTTGCCGAACGCCGAAGCGCAGCGCACGCAGCTCAAGCCCGGCTGGAACATGTTCTCGCCGCAGCAGGATGTTGAGCTTGGCAAGAAAGCCGCGCTTGACGCCGCGAAGCAGTTGCCTCTGTGTAATGCTCCCAAAGTGGACGCCTACCTTACAGAGCTCGGGATGCGCCTGGCGTCCAAACTTCCCACGGGCGGCGTGCAGTACCCATTTGAATTTCATTGCGTGAACGACAAGGCCATCAATGCGTTTGCTTTGCCCGGCGGATATGTATTTATCAATCGCGGCGTAATCGAATCCGCGGACAACGAAGGGCAGCTCGCGGCAGTGATGGCGCATGAGTTGTCGCACGTTGCGCTGCGCCATGGCACGAATCAGGCGACGAAAGCGCAAGCTGCGCAGGGATTTCTTGGAATTGCCAGTGGCATCTTCGGTGGATCAACGGGCGGAGCTCTGTTGACCGAGCTTGGCGCATTCGCCGCCGGAGGCGTACTCCTCCGGTATTCGCGAACGGCGGAGTCCCAAGCCGACGTGATGGGCACGCAAGTTCTCTACGATACGGGATATGACCCGCGGGCCATGGCGCAGTTCTTCGAAAAGCTCGAAGCAGAGACGAAAGGGAAGAACCCTCCGGAGTTTTTGTCCGACCACCCGAATCCGGAGCACCGCGTCGGGCGTGTGGATGAGGAGCTGGAGAGGCTAGGCGGCGTTCCACCGAATGCCAAGCGCGATTCAGCTGAGTTTGAAGCTATCAAGCGCGAAGTGCTCGCACTACCGGTGGTAAAAAAGCGCGCTCCGGGTGCGGCTGGCGCGGCAGCACCGCCTCCGCTACCCTCACGCAATTTCGCGATGTACGAGGTAAATTCATACACGATCAAGTATCCGGACAATTGGAAGAAATATCCCGATAGCAATGGCGGCGGCGCTTCCTTTGCGCCGGAGGGCGGCATCCTGGACGACGGCAGTGGCCACGCTGCGCTTGCTTATGGTTTGATCGTCAGCATCACACCAATTCAGGGCAATGCAAGCGATGCGAATGCGCTGGAAAACGGGACGCGGCAGGTCCTGCAAGATCTCCAAAAATCGAATCCGAAAATGAAAATCCAGCGGCAGGGCGAACGCGTGCGTTTGAACGGCAAACCTGGTCTTTCCACCTATCTGACCAACGACTCGCCTGCCGGCGGCCTGGAAACGGATTGGGTCATCACGGTGTTGCGGCCGGAAGGCCTGCACTCCTTCATTTGCGTCGCTCCGCAATCCGCTTACAGTAACTACGACAAAACATTCTCATCGATCCTGGACAGCGTACGCTTCAAGAAATAGCAAAATAAATGCGTTTCTGACGGCGTAGTTCCGGAGCTGACAGAGAGAAGGAGCGCGGAATTCACGGAAGAATTATTCCTTCGTGGTCAGCGCTGCATCCTTTTTTCCCGCATGTTCTTTTTGGTAGAGCTCGCTTGCGCGCAATAGTGCTTCCGTAATGCTTACGCAGATATTTTCGGCGCCGACGTGGCGTTCGAATTCGGCCTGCTTCATCAGTTGCGAAGGCTGCTCCCGCGCACCGCATAGGAGGAGCGAGCGCCCCGAATCGTGCAGCGTGTCCGCAAGGTCGCGAATGGCGCCGAGGCCGGTGGCGTCAATGGCGGTCATGTTGCGCAGCCGGAGAATCACGATGCGCGGCAATTTATCGAGGGATTGCAGAATCTCTGAAAACTTGTCGGTGGCGCCGAAAAGAAATGGTCCGTGAATCCGGTAGACAATCGCGTAGTTGGGAATGTCCTTTCCCTGGAGAACGTGGACGCGGCTGTCTTCTACGTAGTCTTTCGTTACGGGACTGACGGTGGTGGTTCGCGAAACTTTGCGGATAAACATCAGTGCGGCGAGAACCATGCCGACTTCCACGGCAAACGTCAGATCGGTCACGACAGTCAGCGTCAGGGTCAGCAGCCACACCGCAATGTCCGCGGAACTGAGCTTCAGTATTTCTGGAATCTCCTCCCAATCGCCCATGTTGTAGGCGACGATCATCAAAATCGCAGCCAGCGCCGCCAGCGGCACGTTTTTCACGAGCGGCGCGGCGAACAGCACAATGGCCAGCAAAGTCAGCGCGTGAATCATTCCTGCGATGGGTGTCTTGGCGCCGGAACGCACGTTGGTTGCCGTGCGCGCGATCGCTCCGGTGGCAGGCAGCCCGCCGAACAGCGGCGAAACGATATTTGCGATGCCCTGCCCGATCAATTCCACATTGGGATTGTGCTTGTCGTTGCTCATGCGATCCGAAACCACCGCGGACATGAGCGATTCGATCGCGCCGAGCATCGCCACGGTGAACGCCGCTGAAAAAAGTTCCCGCACGATGTCGTAGTGAAATGCTGGGACCGCGAACTTGGGCAGGCCGCTGGGGATGCCGCCAAAACGCGTTCCGATCGTCTCCACCGGAATATGGAGCAGCATGACCGCGGCGGTCGCGCCAAACGTCACCAGAATCGCGCCCGGAATTTTCTTCGCGAACTTCATGCAGAACACCATTAGCGCGATCGAAAGAATGGACACGGCGGTTGCCGGCACAGAAAACGTGTTCCACGCGTTGGCGAACGCCATCATGCGGTGAAAGAAATCGCCGGGAACGTGATCCATCTTCAATCCGAAGAGATCTCGGATCTGCGTGCTGGCGATCAGGATCGCGATGCCATTGGTGAAGCCGACGACGACGGGGCGCGGAAAGTATTTCACCATACTGCCCATGCCCGTCACGCCGAGCAGCACCAGCAGCACGCCCGCCATCATGGTGCACGCGAATAATCCGTCGATCCCGTGCTTCGCGACGATGCCGGCGACCACCACGACGAACGCGCCCGTCGGCCCCCCAATTTGCGTCTTGGATCCGCCCAGGAGGGAGATCAGAAATCCCGTCACAATTGCGCAATACAGGCCCGCTTGTGGCGACAGGCCGGACGCAATCGCAAACGCCATCGCCAGCGGCAACGCGACGAGGCCCACGGTCACGCCGGCGATCAAATCGGAAGCGAACTTGTGACGATCGTACCCCCGCAGCAGGAGTATTGATTTCGGGAGCCAGGCTTCGATTGCGGGTGTCATGGCAGCGTCGGAGAAAAATCTCTCTCCGGATTCTAGCAGGAGAAAAGGCAAACGAGACGCGCAGCGCGCTCGTCTGTGTCGTCTAGGGAATCGACCGCCCGAATTTAGTCGGCGGCTTCGCTTCGGGGAGTCGCCGGTTTCCAGCGCAGGATCGGTTTGCGCGCAGCACCAACTTCATCCAGGCGGCGAACGCGCGTCGTGTGCGGCGCGGTCTTCACAATTTCAGGATTGGTGGCCGCTTCGTTCGCGATCGCTTTCATCGCGTCAATAAAAAGATCGCACTCTTCCTTGGACTCCGATTCCGTCGGCTCGATCATCAGCGCGCCGGACACAATCAAGGGGAACGCGGTAGTGTACGGATGGAATCCGTAGTCAATCAGCCGCTTCGCAATGTCCATGGTGTTCACGCCGTTCTTCTTTTGGATGGCGTCGCTGAACACCACTTCATGCATCGAGGGCAGGGAATACGGCAGATCGAAAACACCTTCAAGAAGCTTTCGAATGTAATTCGCGTTGAGCACGGCGTCTTCCGTGGCCTGCCGCACTCCTGGGCCGTACGCGAGGATGTACGCCAGCGCACGCACCAGCACGCCAAAATTACCAGAAAACGCTTTCACCCTGCCGATCGAATCCGGCCGCATGGGCTCGAGCGCCAGACGGCCGCCGTCTTTTTCCACGAGGATCGGTACTGGACGGTACGGTTCGAGGATTTTTTTCATCGCCACCGGTCCCGCTCCGGGCCCTCCACCACCGTGGGGCGTTGAAAACGTTTTGTGTAGGTTCAGGTGCATCACGTCAACGCCGAGATCGCCCGGGCGCGTCACGCCGGCAAGCGCGTTCATGTTCGCGCCGTCCATATAAAGCAGCGCCCCCTTGGCGTGCAGAATTTCCGCGATTTCTGGGATGCGCTGCTCGAAAATGCCGAGCGTCGAAGGGTTGGTGATCATTAGCGCCGCGACGTCTTCGGTCACCAGCTCGCGCAGCTTTTCCACGTCAATCTGTCCGTGTGACTCGGACTTGATGTTCTCGACTTCATAGCCGGCGATTACTGCCGTCGCCGGATTCGTTCCGTGCGCGGAATCCGGAATCAGCACTTTCTTGCGCGGATTGCCCTGCTTCTCCAGGTACGCGCGAATCAACAGCAGCCCGGTCATTTCTCCCTGCGCGCCCGCGGCAGGCTGCAGTGTAATGGCGTCCATGCCGGTGATCTCGAGCAGGCATTTTTCCAGCAGGCGCAAAATCTTCAGGCACCCCTGCGAGAGTTCCTGCGGTTGGTACGGATGTTCGGTTGCAATTCCGTCGAGCCGCGCCACGAATTCATTCACGCGCGGATTGTATTTCATCGTGCAGGAGCCCAGCGGGTACATGCCCAGGTCAATGGCGTAGTTCCACGTCGAAAGCCGCGTGAAGTGGCGCAGCACCTCGATCTCGCTCACTTCCGGAAATCCTTCGACGCCTTGGCGGCGATAATTTGCTCCCAGCACCTTCGCGGGATCCGCCGCGGGCACATCGAGCGGCGGAAGTTCGAACGCGCGCTTTCCGGGGGACGATTTCTCGAAGATCAACCCTTCGTTCTGATTGGTATGCGCTGTGGCCTTCTTAATTCTTTCGTTCATTCTCAGCTTTCTGCCTCGAAAGGTGACGCAGTACGGAAAATCAACTCCGCTCAAATCGGCTGCTCGAGCGCCCGCTTCAACGCGCCCGCAAATCGTTCGATCTCCGTGCGGGGAGTCGTCTCCGTCACGCAGACTAGTGCACGCTTCGTAAGTTCCGGATACGGCGTGCCCAATGCAAGCGGCCCGATAATCTTGTCGCGTAGCAGCTGTGCGTTGATCAACTTCACCGAGCGCGGAAACTCGACCACAAATTCATTGAAGAACGGCGCATCAAACGTGCGCCGCACGCCGGGAATCTTCAGCAATTCAGAAAGCGCAAACTGCGCCTTTGACAAATTCTGGTGCGCCATCTCGCGCAAACCTTCCTTGCCGAGCAGCGTCAGGTGCACAGTAGCTGCCAGCGCGCAAAGCGCCTGGTTGGTGCAGATATTCGAAGTGGCCTTATCGCGCCGGATGTGCTGCTCGCGTGTCGCCAGAGTCAGCACGAATCCGCGGCGGCCTTCCGTGTCGGTGGTTTGTCCCGCGAGGCGCCCCGGCATCTGCCGCACAAACTTGTCACGCGAAGCGATCACGCCGGCGAACGGCCCGCCGTAACTGGGAGCCAGCCCGAAGCTCTGCGCCTCCATGGCCACAATATCCGCCTCTACCGGCGGGCGAACCAGCCCGAGCGAAAGGCCTTCGGCAATGGCAACCACGAGCATTGCACCCGATGCGTGCGTCGCCTCCGCGAGCGGCCCGAGTGTTTCGATCACTCCGAAAAAGTTCGGCGATTGCACGACCACTGCCGCAACGTCGTCCTTCAGCGCCGCCTGCAGCGCCCTTGCGTCAACCGTGCCGCTCGTCGTGAACGGAATTTCCTCCACATGCAGTCCGGAATTCTTCGCGTAGGTCTTCAGCACGTCGCGGTATTCCGGATGCACGGACCGCGCCACGAGCACGTGCCGCCGCCCCGTCTGCCGCTCCGCCATCAGCACGGCTTCCGTCGTTGCCGTCGAGCCGTCGTACATGGACGCATTCGCAACTTCCTGACCCGTCAACTGGCACATCAGCGTCTGAAATTCGAAGATGCCTTGCAGCGTGCCTTGCGTGATTTCCGCCTGATACGGCGTGTAGGAGGTGAGGAATTCGCCGCGCTGGATAATGGCGTCCGTCACCACGGAGCGCAGATGATTGTAAACGCCTGCGCCCAGAAAACTCGTGTACCCGTTCGAATTCTCCGCCGCGCGCTCTTTGAAATACTGGATGACTTCGGCTTCCGAATATGGTCCAGGAATATCTAGCGGCTCGGGCAGTCGAAAACGTTCCGGAATGCTGGAAAACAATTCCTCGATGGACTTTGCGCCGATGGCGGCGAGCATCTCCTGCCGCTCGGCGGGGCTCTTCGGGAGATAGCGCATCAGGCCGAGGCTTCCTTGCCTTTGGCGGCGATGTACGCTTCGTACGCGGCTGCGTCCATCAAGCCGTTCAGTTCGCTCGCATTCGTCAATCGCGCTTTGATGAGCCACGCCGCCCCGTGCGGATCCGTATTGAGTTTTTCCGGAGTGTTGTGCAGTTCCGCGTTCGCTTCGAGCACTTCGCCGGAGGCCGGCGCATAAATCTCGCTCACCGCTTTCACCGATTCCACGGTCCCGAAGGTTTTTCCGGTTTCGAGTTTCGCTCCCGGCTTCGGCAGCTCGACGAATACGACGTCACCCAATTCATGCTGTGCGTAGTCGGTGATTCCGATGGTCGCGAGGTCGCCCTTCGCGTCCACCCATTCGTGTTCTTTCGTGTAGCGGTACTGTCTCGGATATGCCATTTCAGACTCTCCCGTCGAATTTACAATAGCTTTCCCCGCGGCAGCCCACCGTTCAACGCAGCATCCCGCTGCGCTCAATTCTTGGGCGGAGCCGCAGATTCCTCGAGAGCCTTTTTCAGATCAGGATGCTCGTCGAGCACTTCCACCATCGCTTCGCGGCCAATCTTCTCGCCCAACTTCATCGATTCCGTCTGCATTTCGACCATGGTTTGCGGTAGAACGGACAAAGTCTTCTGGCCTAGAGGTGTCTGGTAGAATCGCATCAGCCCCTCAAGTTCTTCTTTACTGAAATACTTGGCGTAAATCGGAACCGCCAGGTCCATCAATTGCTCCACGCGGAGCTTGGATTGAAATTTTTGGAGAAACAAGTCCGCCAGCTTTTCGCGATACTCGCCGGGAGGCAGGGAAGACATCAGCATGGGCTTCATATTGCTGCTCATTCCCGCGAGCACTTGCTGCATCATTTTCGTCATTCCCATGACCTCAAACATCTTTCGAATCGCCGTCTCTTTCGCTGAATCGATACTCGACGCGGAATTTGGGGAAGTTGCTTGAACTGGTGCCACGGCAGTTTGGGTGGGAGCAGTTTGCGCGGGTTTCGGGCCTTGCACGCGCGCAGCGGTGCCGTGTGCGACCGCTGCGAACGGAGCAATCCAGCACAAAAGGAGAGCCGTCAGGGTTTTCATGGATGCTCCTTTGATTTCCTCTCAAGCCGTTTTCGTCGCGTTCGATGTGGATGCTAACTTCGGCCGCTTGTAAAACGGCGTCGGAACCACCCGCGCTTTGCACTTCTGACCGCGAATTTCCACGTATAAGATTGTTCCGACGGCTGAATATGCTGGTGGAACGTATCCGAGCGCGATATTTTTGCCCAGTGTCGGGGAAGGCGAGCCGCTGGTGATCACGCCGATCACTTCGCCGGTTTCATTGCAGCAACGGTACTCGTCGCGCGCAATGCCGCGATCGATCATTTCCAGCCCAATGAGCGTCCGCGTCAATCCTGCCGCTTTCGCGCGTTCGAGTGCGGCGCGCCCTATGAAATCGCCCTTCTCCATCTTGCAGTAGCGGTCCAATCCCGCTTCCCACACGTTAATCTTGTCGCTGATCTCATGGCCATAGAGCGCCATCTTCGATTCCAGCCGCAGCGTGTTCCGGGCTCCCAATCCGCAGGGAACGATCCCGAATTCGCGCCCCCCTTCCATTACCTGATTCCAAACTTTTTCGCTCGTTACCGTGTCGGACGGCACATAGATCTCGAATCCGTCTTCACCGGTGTATCCGGTCCGCGCAATCAGCGTGTTCTTCAGCCCGCAAACCGTCCCATGCGTGAACCAGTAGTTCTTGACCGCGCTCAACTCCGTATCCGTAAGCTTTCGCAAAACATCCACGGCGCGCGGCCCTTGAATCGCCAATTGCGTGTAGGCGTCGCTCAGTTCCTCGACGACGCAATCAAATCCTTTCGTGTTCGCGCGCACCCAGTTGATGTCTTTCTCCCGCGTTCCCGCATTAATCACCAGGAGAAAATCGTCTTCGCCCAGCCGGTGCACGATCACGTCATCCACAAACGTGCCTTCCGGGTAGAGCATCGCGGAATAGTGCGCCTGGCCGATGGACAGCTTCGACGCGTCGTTCATGCTGATGTGCTGCACGGCCGCCAGCGCTCCTCCCGGCTTCTTGCCGCTGCGGATTCGAATGTCGCCCATATGGCTGACGTCAAAAACACCCACGCCCCCGCGCACCGCTTTATGTTCCGTGATCAGCCCGCCGCTCGACGGGTATTCCACCGGCATGTCCCAGCCGCCGAAATTAACCATCTTTGCGCCAAGGCGGCGGTGGATTGCGTTCAGCGGCGTCTTGCGAAGCTCACTGATGAGAGGAGTTGTGATGGATTCCATTCCAAGCGCTCGGGCAGAGACCGATACTAGCATGCACGCATACACGGGTCAAAGATGGCGGCGCGGCGGAATCGGTGGCGCGGCCAACTGGGGAGGTAAATGACTCAGCGTACCCACATGACCTTCGTCTTGCCGCGACTCCATGGCTCAGGTACAGTTTTCCCGGAGGGTCCTATGCAAGCTCCTACCGTCTGCATGCAGTGCGATTTGCCGGAAGAGCGCTGCACTTGTGAAAGGTACTGCACCATCTGCAAAGGACAGCACAATGTGCGCCTCTGCATGGACGGTCTCTATTACTGCCCGGATTGCCGGGAAGCTTGCGACGTCTCTTTAGCCAGCAGCCGTGGCTACTGAACCCAAGAGCTTCCGCGTACAGATTGACGCCGATGCTCGCCTGGCTGCGGCGGTCGGCGGCGCGGTTCGCTACCTCGCCGACGCTGCCGGGATGGAGAACGGCAAAGCCATGCAATTGCAGTCTTCTGTGGTTGCCGCTTGTGTCGAAGTTTTTCAGTACATGACCGGCGATCATCCCCATTTGCAAGTCACGCTAGCGCGCTTCTCGGACCGAATCGAGGTCGCTCTATCCCATCATGGTGACGCTTCGCCAGCTGTGGGGCTCGATTCCATTGCGAGATTCGCCGCCCAACTCGGCGGCGAAGGCGGCGCGAATTCCTTCGTGGGTGTGGACCGCGTCCAGTACGAAACGCATGACGGAGAAACCGTGACACGCCTGACGAAATACATCGGCAAACTCCCTTCCAACATTTAGCCTTCGGTCAGAAATGGGAAGGGCCAGACGGCATCGGTGTCTGGCCCTTCTTATCCTGCGTTGTAATTTCTCCGGAATCCTACATCTTGAACGCGAACGTGTTCTTCTGAATCAGCGCTGTGATCTGATCGTCGTTTAGCGTCATGCGCACCATCACGCGATCCCCCGCGGGAATGATGCTCGCCTGGCTGAGAAGCTGGGCCATATCCGGGTTGTCTTTCTTGGATTGATATTGCTTGTACATCAAACCCATTTGCAGCAGTTGTCCTAGCGAGTTGGCGTCTTCTGTTGATCCGCACACCGCCTGGAACTTGCCATCGACGCTGCTGCTTGCGTCCACGTTGATGATCATGTTTTGCATACGCAGCAAGAGTTTTGCCGCTTCGGGAAACTGTTGCACTTCCGGAGCAAGCTGCTGCATCGCCAGCCGCGTGTACGCCGGACTCAACACCAACCACACCACGCCCGACCCGTTCGCCTCATTGATCAGCGGATAGAGTTTGTCGTTGCGCAGCAGTCCTTCTTCGGTCCCAAACCGCACTTCGATCATTTTCTCGAGTATGGACCGGTGGCCAAATGCCGCCGTGCTCGAATCAAGGAATAGAAAGAAAAGGTCATTCGGTCCCGACCCCGTTCCAAATGCAAACATCGTGTAGCCGCGCGCCTTGAAGGTCGGCAGCTTCTGCTGTTTAAAGTACGCTTCCGTCGAACTCGGATTGTAAGTTCCAAGGGCCACGCCGACAATCTGTTCCCCCGTCGGCACCGCCGTAGAACCAGTTCCTTCGGTCTTTGCCGTCAGCCCTTCGGGCACCAGCGCCCACGCCAATTCATCCACCTGCGAATTGGGGTCCACTCCCGCCGACGCAAGAAACTTTTCGAATTGGCGGAACCGTTCCGGAAGCAGCTGCTCCTTTAATTGCGGAAACCACTTGAGCGTGCGCGCCTTTTTCAGGTCCGCGTAGGCAAATTCGCCGACTTCCTTGGGGAAGAGTGCGATTTTATCGGAGCCCAGACGGTCTGCCCGAACCTGCGGCGGAATCATCAGCGCCATTGCAACTAGAATGCCCGCGGCCACGAGTCTGCTGAAAGCCGTGGTCAGTTTCATGTAGTGCTCCTTTCGATCGGGGCAGAGGGAAATTTTATTCTACGCGCTTGTGGCCCGCGGCGCATCGCCCAGGCGCTCCCGCAGTGCCGTTATCTGTTCGCGCATCGATGAGACATATGCCGCGTCCTTAATCCCATCGAGGTTGACCTCCACGTTCGCCAGCGCCCCGCGCGCTCCTGCGACCGCCATCAATTTCGCTACTTGCAAGTCTGACTTCATGGATGCGGCCGCGATAGCTTCCAGTTGTCCCAGTCGTTCGAAAAGTGCAACCGTATTCTCAGCCACTTGCATCGGCACTTCGGCCGCGCCTTTCGTCGTTATCTGAATCGCTTCCTCGCGCTTCCGCGTTTCTCTCGCATTTCCCTGCGGCAGCTTGAACGCCGCCATCACCGCGTCGTACGACTCCGCGTCGCGGTCGATCGCATTTGTAAGTTCATTCGCGCTGCGGCGCAATTCGTCCAGTGCCGCGGAAAGCTTGTCCACGTGCATGACCTGCGACTTCTTCTTCCGCGATAGTCCCGCGACCATCTGCCCCAGTGCCGCCGCCATTGCCCCCGCGAACGCCGATACGCTTCCTCCGCCCGGAGTCGCCGCCGGCGCAGCCACCGCTTCCAGAAACGGCCGCGCGAGTCCCGCAAGTTTTCCATCCTTCGCGGCCTGCAGAGACGCGCCGCTCAGCGCGGCCTCCAGCTTGTTTTCGAATACCTGTGCTGGTGAGAAATTCTCCAGTTGCAGGAAAAAATCCGCTGCCATCTCAATCGCCTTTTTCGGAATCAGTCCGACGATTTCGCTGCCCACCGGTATCACGCCATACCGCTCCGCCTCGCGCTTCACCATTTCGTAGACGCGGTGCATCGGGGTCTGCTCAAAATCCGTCAGGTTAATGGAAACTTGCGCCAGGTTGCGCCCTTTCAGGTCCACGCCCATCGATTTCACGTGGCGCAATCCGCCCGACGAGTAACGAATTGCCTTCGCAATCTTGTTTGCGATGCTCACGTCGGAAGTGTTCAGATTGACGTTGTACGCAATCAGAAACTTGCGCGCTCCCACCACCGTCACGCCCGCCGTCGGATGCAGCTTTGGCTCGCCGACGTCCGGCTGGCGCTCGTGATTCTTTTTCATCTCTTCGCGTAATCCCTCGAACTGGCCGCGCCTCACATTTTCGAGGTTCACGCGATCCGGCCGTGTGGCCGCCGCTTCATAAAAAAATACCGGTATGCGATACCTCTTCCAGATTTCCTCGCCCACGCGCCGCGCTAGCGCCGCGCAATCCTCGATCGTCACGCCCTCGATGGGAATGAACGGGAGCACATCCGTCGCGCCCACGCGCGGATGCGCCCCGGTATGCTTCGTCAGGTCAATCAATTCCATCGCTTTGCCCGTGCCTCGCAGTGCTGCTTCGGCTACCGCCTCCGGCTCGCCCGCCAGCGTTACCACGGATCGGTTGTGGTCCGCGTCCATCTCCCGGTCCAGCACGTACACCCCGGGCACGCCGCTCATGGCGGCAACGATCGCGTCCACCTTCGCGGCATCACGGCCCTCGGAAAAATTCGGCACGCACTCGATCAGTCGTTTCATCGTTTTGGTTTCTTGTCCTGTAGCCCAGTTGTCTTCTTGGGTGGTTGTCCGGGCCAGTTGGCCGGAAGTTTTGGTTTGCGGTCGGGCAGTGTCGGCCGTTCGTACACGAATGCTGGTTTGCTCTTGCCGTTTGGCGCCGCAGGATTAGGCTTGGCCTGCCCCTGCGTCCCCCCCGTTTTCAGCGGCCATTGCGGCCCGATCATCGGCTTCATGATCGGATGAGTTGGCATCTTGGCAGGGTGAGCGGAAGTCGTCGCTGCTTCAATGTGCTTCTTTTTCGCCGCAGGCTCCGATTTTTCCTTGAAGTAACTCTTCAACTGCCGCGCGAACCAGGCGAGTCCCGCCACCCACAGCCCCACGATCAGCGCGGTGGAAGTGTCCATCCCGCCCGCTTTGAGCAGGATGAAGAGCACCAGAAAAATCCCCACCAAAAATCCGTAAAAATATTCCTCGAAAAGCCCCTTCGCTTTCGGCGGCCCAATCCTAAGCAGCCGCACCCGCTTGATGGGCTTCTTGGAATAGTTAGATTGGGGACTCTTTGGGGACATGGATTACCCGCCCACGCTTCACCGTCATCCAGCAGTGGTCCACACCAAAATAATAAGGAATTTCCCGGTAGTCGGCCACTTCGAATACGGCGATGTCCGCTTGTTTGCCAACTTCCAGGGAGCCGATGGTCTTTTCTCGCCGCAACGCATAGGCCGCATTGATCGTCGCCGCAGCAATCGCCTCCGACGGCGTCATCCGCAGTTGCGTGCCCGCCAGCGACAAAATCATGGGCATGCTCAGTGTCGGGCTCGTTCCCGGGTTGTAGTCCGTCGCCAGCGAGACAATCGCTCCCGCATCGATCAGCTCCCGGGCCGGCGCATATTTTTCTAGTCCCAGATGGAAATCGCATCCCGGCAGCAGCGTCGCCACCGTCTTCGATTTTCCCAGCGCACGAATATCGCTCTTGTTCACCTGCTCGAGGTGATCGCAGCTCGCTGCCCCAAGCTCCACCGCCAGTTGCGCCGCACCGGTCCGGGACAATTGTTCCGCATGCAATCGCGGCGCCATCCCAAATTTCTTTCCGGCTTCGAGAATTCGTTTCGATTGCGCCCTCGTAAACGCCCCGCGATCGCAAAACGCATCGCAGAATTCCGCCAGGTTTTGGCTCGCCACTTCCGGCATCAGTCTCTCCGTCAGCAGCGCAATATATTTTTCCGCCCCGCCCGCTTTTCCCCGGAATTCCGCGGGCACCACGTGCGCCCCCAAAAAGGTCGAGACGATTTCCAAAGGCTGTTCCGCCGCCAATTCCTGATGCAATCGCAGAATCTTCAGTTCGCTGGCGACATCGAGCCCATACCCGCTCTTCGCCTCAATCGTCGTCGTGCCGTACGCAGCAAACTTTTTCAACGCCTCCACGGCCCGCTTCTTCAACGCCTCCGACGTCGCCGCGCGCAGCCTCTTCACCGAATTAAGGATCCCGCCGCCCTTCCGTGCAATCTCTTCGTAGCTCGCCCCTTCAATCTTCAGCTCGTATTCTTCCGCACGGCTCGCCGCGTGAATCAGGTGGGTATGCGAATCCACGAACCCCGGCAGCGCTACGCGCCCGCCCAGTTCCAATTTCTCTGCCGCGCGCGCCTCCGGCAACGCTTCAACCTGCGCGCGTGTCCCCACCGCCGCGATCACGCCATCGCTCACCAGCAGCGCGCCATCCTGGATGATGCCCAAGTTAGAAAGGGAATTGCCCCGACGCGGACCGCGCCCGCGCAAGGTCAGAAGTTGCGATGCTCCGGTAATGAGAAGGAAATCCGGCAAGTCTTCCGTATTATGCCGGACGCGCAGCAATCCTGCACGCCTGCAAGTAGGACAGGCATTCCTGCCTGTCCCGGTTTTCATGCGCTAGCCGCTTGCCCCTTGAACGCCGGCAAAAATACTTCCTCCACAAAAGTCTCAAACGTAGTCGGCGTCGTGTTTGCCGCGGATCTCGCTTCCAGCGGCTTCATGTATCCGTTGTTCAGCGCGGCAGACATCTCGCAAAGCAGCTCCCCCATATTCCTGGAGATTCCCATCCCCATCATTGCCTGGATCACCTGCTCATCCGGCAACTGCATGTAAGCAAGACCCGGTTTTCCGATTGCCGTGCCGATAATTTTTGCCGCTTCGGTGTAAGTCATGTCCCGCGGCCCCAGCAATTCCTGCGTCTTTTGCTCCTCGAAGTCTAGTCGCAACAGCGCCTCCGCGGCCGCCACGCCAATATCGCGCGTTGCAATCAGTGGCAGCGGAACATCCGCGCGAACTGGCCCTGCCATCATGCCGAATGATTTAATAATGCCGATTTGCGCCAGCATGTTCTCCATGAAATATCCGGCGCGCAAATGCAGCGCGTTCAGTCCCTTGATTTGCGCGAGCCGCTTTTCCATGTTGTGCAAGCCGGCGACCGGCCCCGTCTTATCAGGCTTATCCGCGCCGACGCTGCTCAGCGTCACCGCATGCGCGACGCCAGCCTTTTCCAGCGCCCTCGCGATCGACTCCGTCACTTGATCTTGATACGCCCGGAAATCCGGAAGATTCATCGCCGGCGGAATCAGAACGTAGACTCCCTCCGCTCCTGCGAACGCCCGGCTCAACGCATCCGCATCGAGGACATCCGCCGCAAAAGCGTCCCCGCCCCGGCTCACATATGGCGACAATTTCTTGTTGTCGCGTCCAATCACTCGGACCTTCTTGCCCTTGTCGAGCAATTTCCGCGCAGCCGCCGAACCCGTGTTTCCCGTTGCCCCCAAAATGGCGTACATGACCCCTCCTCTCACTGCATGAATTCGATGCAAGCACAAACTGGAAAGGGTGCCGCGTGAAATCGTGGTCTTACCAGGAAGCCGTCCAGCTCTATTGCATCGGAACTTTGACGCCTGTCTTCTTCGCAAACGCAATCGCTTCGGGATATCCGGCATCCACATGCCGTACCACTCCCGTCCCGGGATCATTCGTTAACACGCGCTCGATGCGTTTCGCCATTTCTTTTGTTCCGTCGGCCACGGTGACCTGCCCCGAATGCTGCGAATAGCCAATCCCCACGCCGCCGCCGTTATGAATTGACACCCAGGACGCGCCGCTCGCGGTATTAATCAGCGCATTCAGCAGCGGCCAATCCGCCACCGCATCCGAGCCATCCCGCATCGCCTCCGTCTCGCGATACGGCGACGCCACCGAGCCGCAATCCAGATGATCGCGCCCCATCACCACCGGCGCCTTCAATTCGCCCTTTGCCACCAGATCATTTAGTGCCAATCCAAACTTGTCGCGCTCGCCATATCCCAGCCAGCAGATGCGCGACGGCAGCCCCTGAAATTTCACGCGTTTCTGCGCCAGCTTGATCCAGCGTGCCAACTGCTCGTTCTGCGGAAAAAGCTCCAGCACGAGTTGATCTGTCCGCGCGATGTCCGAAGCTTCTCCGGAGAGCGCCGCCCACCGGAACGGCCCCTTGCCTTCGCAAAAGAGCGGCCGGATGTACGCCGGCACAAAGCCCGGAAAGTCGTACGCGTTCTTCACCCCCTGTTCGAACGCAAACGTTCGAATGTTGTTCCCGTAATCGAACGTCACCGCGCCCAGCTTCTGCAAATCCAGCATTCCCCGGACGTGCTGCGCCATCGCCGCCATCGACCGCTTCTTGTACTCTTCGGGATCCTTCTTCCGCAGTTCCAGCGCCGAATCCAAAGTCATTCCGTTCGGTACGTACCCGCCGATGGGATCGTGCGCGCTCGTCTGGTCCGTCAGCAAATCCGGCACCACGCCGCGCTTCGCCAGTTCCGGAATCAAGTCCGCGCAATTGCCCACCAGCCCGACGGAAGTCGCTTCGCCCTTGCGCACCGCATTCTTCAAAATCCGCAGCGCTTCATCCAGTGAAGTCACCATTACGTCGCAATAGCCCGTCTTCACGCGCCGCTTGATGCGCTCTGGGTCCACATCAATCCCCAGAAACGCCGCACCATTCATCGTCGCCGCCAGCGGCTGCGCTCCGCCCATGCCGCCCATTCCGCCAGTAACGACAAGTTTTCCCGCTAGATTCCCGCCGAAGTGTTTCTTCGCCGCCGCGGCAAACGTTTCGTACGTCCCCTGCAGGATTCCCTGCGTCCCGATGTAGATCCAGCTTCCCGCGGTCATCTGCCCGTACATCATCAATCCCGCGCGGTCCAGGTCATGAAACTTGTCCCAATTGTTCCAGTGGCCTACCAGGTTCGAATTGCACAGCAGGACGCGCGGCGCATACTCATGCGTCCGGAAAATCCCCACCGGCTTCCCCGATTGCACCAGCAGCGTCTCGTCCGCCTCCAGCGCCTTCAGCGATCGCACAATCGCACGAAAACAGTCCCAATTCCGCGCCGCCTTGCCAGTCCCGCCGTACACCACCAAGTCTTCCGGCTTCTCCGCCACCTCCGGATCAAGGTTATTCAGCAGCATGCGCAGCGCCGCTTCCTGCTGCCACCCCTTGCAAGAAATCTCTGCCCCTCGCGGCGCGCGATACGGTCCCTTTGACAAATTCCCCTCCGTCACCGTTCCTGACGCGCTCCGCGACAGTGTCGAACTCATGAATCTCCCTCTCCGCCGCTCATACTAACCCACGCTACTCCCTTTTGCACTCGCGCCCTCTCGTACTCTCCTTCGATCCTTTCGTACGTCGGACTCTCCTTGGGTTTGCGTTTCGTTTAGCTCGGCAAAGGCAACTATATGGTGCTATAAATCCCCTCAATCACCTCCATGGAGGCGGTTCAATGGCACAACCGATCGCGAATCAACCTTCTTCCGCACCCGGAAAGCGGCGGAGCCGGCGTTTTCCCTTCATCTCTCCCGTGGAAGCGACCTGGCAGGAGGCTAACGGTAAAGTTTTCCGCGAAGCGGGGCAGGCCACGGAAGTGAACTCTCAGGGTGGTTTGCTGGAGATGAAGACTTACCCTGCACCCGGCACACAGATTGAGCTGACGAGTCTCACTTCGCATGAAACTTCGCAAGCTCGCGTTGTCGGCGTTCGTCGCAATAACGAGGGCCGCTTGTTGGGCGTTGCCGTCGAGCTTTTCGTCCCCAGTGAGACCTTCTGGGGCAAGAATCTCCAGCTAAAGAAAACCTGCGCCGACCTGGTCAGGCTGGAGTTTGAGATGCGCTCGGGCCCATTCGACCCGCGCATCCTCACGGAATTCCGGGATGCCGTGGACAATGTGCGCAAGACGGCCTGGGCCGTTCAAGAGTGGCAAGAACGTCAGTTACGGCAACAAGATCCGCTCACGGTGCTCCCTTTGCTGACCGCTGAAGGGATCCGCCGCGCCACTCAGCTCTGCGACTCCATTACTGCGGGCCTGGCCGCACACGAGGTAGCCCGCGAAACCGTGGGGATTGACGAATTCTTCCAAGCCGTCGAGCGCGTCCACCAAAGCCTCCTTGCTCTCTTAAAGGACCGTCAACCCTGACCGTAAATTTACAATCGGCTGTGGGTGGGCCGCCATTCCTGGCTGTCCGCTGCTGCGCTCAGAATGAGGCTGCAGCTAGTGCTCCACGTTTCTCAGCATTTCCCGCTCCTCAGGCGAGAAGTGGCTGTACCGCCCATGCTCGATTTCCCGCTCGCGCGCAAACGGCGGCATTTCGCGCAACGCGCGCATAGCGTTCAGCACTTCGCGGCGCGGTGGCGCCGAATTTCGCTCCAGCTGCTCGCTGGCAGCGATCGTGGTTGCCGCATCGCTTGTGCGAGGAACCGCAGACGACCGAAACGCCGCACTCGCCATCGTCACGCTGTTCGCGCTCGGCGGACGGTTAGGCTCCGACGACGGCGCTCCTGAATCCTTCGGCGCGGTCATCGGCAGCCGGTCGATGGATCTCGGCGCGTGGGAACGCGGCGGAGGATTCGAGTCGTCCCCATATCGGTAAGGCCGATACGAGTCGGCAGGCGGAGGGTCGTCGTAAGAATCATAGTAGGGATCATAGGGGGGAACGTAGTAGGTCGTTGGCCACCAAGGATCGTACCAATATCCGTAAGGATAGCCATATCCGTATCCGGGCCAATACCCATAAGGCCAGCCCCAGCCAAAGCCCCATCCCCAATCCCAGCCCCAACCCCATCCTCCCCAACCCGAACCTCGTCCTCTCCAACCCCAACCCCGTCCGCGCCAGCCCCAATCCACCGCGGAATCCGTCGCCACGAAACCCCCCGCGGAACGCTCCCCCGCGAAAGCCAGCTCCGCCGCGAAATGCAGTCCCTCCGCGAAACGCGCCGCCACCGCGGAATCCCATTCCGCCTCCGAATCCGCTACCGCCGTGAAACCCGCCCCCTCCGCGAAATCCTCCGCCCCCGTGGAATCCACCTCCACCGTGAAATCCTCCCCCGCCATGAAACCCGCCTCCACCATGGAATCCACCGCCGCCATGGCCGCCACGCTGCGCGAGTGCAGGCGCGGGTCCGCCAAGAAGCACGAGCGCGAAAATTGCAAATAGAACTACAGGAAGGGTCTTCTTCATTTCAGTCTCCAATCCAACCACTCGAGACTGCCGGGCAGGAGGAAACTTCCGTAGGGGGCTTCTGTAGGGGCACAGCACGCTGTGCCCGTTTTCAGCAATTGCCGTTGGCAGCCCAACAGCCACCCATCCTACGCCTCCGCCACGCTTCCAGCCACCACCTTCGCCGCGCCCAAGCACGCCCTGAGCCAACGCTTGTCATTCCGAGCGAAGCGAGGGATCCTGGCTGGACTTAAACTCAGTCACGGTCACTGCGAACATCGCCAATCTGTGTTTTCTGCTTTACCCACCGGCTTCTGCCTGCGCAGACATCGCCACTGCTTTCCAGACTTTCCCTGAAAGCTGGAATCCTATCTCCGCGACCACTTGCCCAAGGCGAACGTCCAACCCCGGCGGCTGTGACGTGGTTCTGTTTCGTAGCGCCGGTTTACCCCTAGGGGCTTGTAGCTACGCTTTTCGCGTGAGCATCGAACGAAGCAGCTTCAAGGAGGAAAAGAATGTACCGCGTCCGTCAGGAAGACTTGCCGTTTGTGGGGAGCTCCCACGAATTTGTCGGGGCCGAGCAGGGAGACGTGGGCGTCTCCGTCTTTTTGTTCAGCGGGCTGCCGGGCAAGGGTCCCGGGCCGCATCGGCATCCCTACGATGAGATCCAGTTTATCCGGGAAGGCCGTGGCATATGGACCGTGAATGGAGAGACGTTTGAAGGTGGCGCCGGGGACATTTTCGTCATCAAGGCCGGTGAGATTCACAGCTTCAAAGCCGTCGGGGATGGCCCGCTGGTCCAGGTGGACCTTCATCTAAGCCCTCGATTCATACAGGAGAATTTAGGCTGGTAGGCGGGTGGAGCATAGGCCGTACGACAAATTAGGAGGGGGGGCCGCATCCTCGCGGCTCTTTAGGCTTGCCCGCCGCAGAAGGGGCGCAGGTTTCCAAGCTTTGCCCTGATTCGCCTCCGCTATCCCACTCTAACCAAAGCACTTCCAACTATTTCTTGACATCATTAGTCCCTTTGTGGTAAACTTGTGTTTGATACTCAGCCACCACCATCCCGCGGCCTCGCTCAGCGATAGGACTCCTGCTCGCACCTCTGCCGCCATCCTCGTAAACCGTTTAGAATCAACACTTCGACAATTCTCTGGAAGTGTTCATTCCAAAGGACTTACAGGAATGCTAAATCCCTTAGAATCCGCACTTACAAAAAAGGGGGGAGGGGGTCACTCGTCGCCCCTTCCATTTTCTTCCAACCCAATCGCATCCTCAGTACCAACGAACCTTCGGGAACGGGACTCGCGTTTCATTGCGCCCCCCAATTCCGTAGGGTAAAGTGACTGCCACACCATGAACTACGGGACCCTTCCTTCGCGCCTCCTGAGCGTCATCGACAAGTTGCCGAACCCCCGCGCGCAGATGATTCGGCGCGAAGGCCGCTGGGAACCTATCACCTCGCAAGAATTTCTCCGCCGCGTGGCCGGCCTCTCCACCGCCTTCGTGGAACTCGGCGTCAAGCCCGGCGATCGCGTCGGGCTTTTCTCCGCGAATCGTCCCGAATGGCACACTGCGGACTTTGCCATCACCGGCGCCGGCGGCGTCACCGTTCCCATCTACTTCCACGAGTCCCCCGACCGGATGACCTACATCCTGAAGCATTGTGGCGCCAAAGTTGTCTTCGTCGCTGGCGCCGCACAATTGCAAAACGTTCTTGCCGTTCGCAAGGATCTTCCCGAACTTGAGCAAATCATCGTCGCGGATGCCGGTGCGGACGTTCCCACCGAGTGCCTGCGCTACGAAACGCTCATCGGCGGCGCAAGCGGCGCGGACGTTGCCTCCTACCGTTTGCGCGCCTCTCACGTTCTTACCGGTCAGCTCGCCTCTCTCATCTACACTTCCGGCACTACGGGCGAGCCCAAGGGCGTGATGCTCACGCACAGCAATTTCTGCTCGAATGTCACAGACCTGGGGGACGACTTCCGCCTGGATCCCAAGAATGACGTCGCACTTTCCTTTCTCCCGCTCGCCCACGTCTACGGCCGCACGCTCGACTACATCTACCTCTTCCAGGGCGCCGCTCTCGCCTACGTCGAATCGATTGATGCCGTCGCCCAGGCTCTTCTGGAGGTTCGTCCCACGGTAACCGCCGCCGTCCCGCGCTTCTTCGAGAAAATTTACGCGCGTCTGGTGGAGCAGGGTTCCCGGAACACGGGCATCAGGCGAAAACTTTTTGATTGGGCGATGAAAGTCGCGCAGCGTGCCACACCTTGGCGCACCACCGGAGCTTCCGCCAGCGTCGCACTAAGGCTTCAGTGGAAGTTGGCGGATAGGTTGGTCTACAAGAAAATCCGGCTCGGCACTGGCGGCCGCTTGCGCATCATCTCTTCGGGCGGGGCGCCTCTTTCCAAAGTGCTCGCAGAATTCTTTTGGACCGTCGGCATCCCTATTTATCAAGGCTATGGCCTGACGGAAACTTCGCCAATTGTTTCGAGTAACTACCCTTACAATCGCATTGGCAGTTCCGGCAAGCCCATCGTCAACGTGCAGGTTCGCGTCGCGGAAGATGGCGAGATTCTCGTCAAAGGTCCTTGCGTCATGCAGGGCTATTACAAGAATCCGGAAGCCACCGCCGAAGTGCTCAGCGACGATGGCTGGTTCCGCACCGGCGACATCGGCTACCTGGACAAGGACAACTATCTCTACATCACCGATCGCAAAAAAGACTTGCTGAAAACCGCTGCGGGCAAATTCGTCGCACCGCAGCCCATCGAAAACGCTCTCAAAACCAGCCCGTACATTCTCAATGCCATGGTCGTCGGCGATAAACGCAAATTCATCGTGGCCCTGATCGTCCCGAATCCCGTGACCGTCTCCGCCAAACTAGCCGAGCAGGGAATCAAGTTCACCAACAATCAAGAAATGGCCGCCCACCCCGCGGTGCACGCGCTGATCGATGCCGAAGTGAAACGCCTCACGGTGCATCTCGCGCAATACGAAACCATCAAGCGCTTCGCTCTGCTCCCCGAAGATTTCACCTTCGACAATGGCAGCCTCACCTTCACGCTCAAGCTCAAGCGCCGCGTCGTCGAACAGCAGTACAGCTCGGTCATCGAATCTCTCTACGCCGACGTCGCCGAACCTCGCCCGATGCTTCAGGATTGACCGCGGTTCTTGAGATTTCCACGAACCATTTTATTGCTCCCGCTCATCTAACTTGTGGCTTAGAATTTGGGGTTGCACAGGAGGGGATGGACCATGACCAAGACAGCGACTGCAGCAGTTCGCATGTACAAGAGCAGCGTCGGCGAGATCGAGGCAAACCGGCAAGCCATAGTTGCGCTTCTGAATGCCCGTCTCGCGGATAGCGCAGATCTCCGCAGCCAGGTGAAGTGGGCCCATTGGAACGTCAAAGGCATGCACTTCATCCAGCTTCACGAGTTATTCGATTCCGTTGCCGCACATCTCGAAGATCAGACCGACACCATCGCTGAGCGCATTGTAACTCTCGGCGGCGTGGCTAATGGCACCGTTCGCGAGGCCGCCGCCAAGAGCGGTCTCAAGGAAGCGGACCTGACCGCCTCCGACGGAGCTTCCCAGCTTAAATGGCTTGTCCACAACGTGGCCCACCATGCCAACGCGCTACGCCAAGCCATCAATGAGAGTGATGATCTCGGCGACAAGATCACCTCCGACCTCTTTACCACCGTCACGCGTGAATTGGACAAGGACCTCTGGTTCCTGGAAGCCCATTTGCAGTCCTAGCCCGGCTCCAGAAAAGGGTCAGCAATTCTGGCGGCTTGGCATCGCCGGAAATCGGGCGTTTCGCCGCGCCGGAAGCGGTAGCCTGTCCGCCTGTACAGGTTCATCAGCGGAAACCACTCCGCCTGTTCCTAGTGGCCTCGGGCATCCTTTCTTCGTAGACTGCAATCGAATTATCCAACGCCCACATCAATTCCCAGACTCAGTTACTCGCTGGCACTGGAATAATTCCAGAATCGCACGGCTGTTGCTGCTGCCAAATCGAATATCAAATGGGAGGGGACAATTGAAATTCATCACGCGCTCGACTGACAACCTTTGGAAATTGCCGGTTCTTAGATTTCTTCTCCCAGGATTTGCCTTAACGCTTGCGTTTCTGGGCCTTTGCCCCTCGATCTTCGCGCAATCTCCGGTTCCCGCCGCCACCGGGGCGACAAAAGACAACCCCGAAGGCTTCACTCCCGGCTGGACGCTGGGAGCCAAGTTCGAAGGAAGTTACAGCGACGGCGACGGTTCTGTTTACGATGTTGGGTCGGCGCTTGGCTACAATTTTTCCCGCCATTTTGGAATTGACGCAGGCGTCCCATTTTATTTCGTGACCACTCCGACTTCCATCAAACAGAACAACCCCGGCGCGGTGTCCGGCATCGGCGTGGGAACTTTATTCGCCGACCTCCGTTGGAACTACCCGAACAAGTCTTTAAATTATAGTTCAGCCATCCACGTTACGGCTCCTACCGCCGATACCAAAAAAGGCCTAAGCACGGGCCACGCAACTTGGAATTTGGCGAACCATTTTGATCACGCCTTCGGCGATTTTTCTCCGTTCATCGACGCCGGCGTGGGCAACACCATTATGGACACTCGATTTTTCCACCGCCCGTTCATCACCTTCGGCTATAACGCTCAATTTAACGGCGGCATCGAGTATGATCCGGGCAAATTTAGTTTTTCGGCCGCGGCTTACGACGTCGCTCCCTGGGGAAATCAGACAGTGACCAGCCGCGTTTTCCGGTGCGGCTCTGCGGCGAAATGCAGCGCGAGTGGCGCTACGAGCAATCGCAAGAGCTTCACTTCATCTAGCGTTTCCACGGGCGGCGCGGATCTCGTGCGCGACAACGGCTTAAACGCCGGCGTTGATTACAAACCGGTTGGTTACCTCGATCTCGAATTCGACTTTAGCCGCAGCGTTCCGCTTCGACTCAACAGCTACTCCTTCGGCATCGGTGTGGACTTAAGCTGGCTCCTGCGGCCACACGCCCATTGAAGGCTCCGCCATTCTGTCAAATCCCTCTGCATTGCAAGGCAGGCTGGTGACTCTCGGGCCGCCAGCCTTGCACTGGCTGTCAGATTAACTCGCAATTTGTCCGCCAGCCTCTAAAGGTCTAAAATCCTGTTGAGGTCAACCATGCCGGACAATTTAGTCATTGCGGGCCGCGCTTTCCATTCCCGATTGATCGTCGGAACCGGGAAGTATCGCAGCTTTCAGGAAATGGCCCGGGCCCACGCGGCGAGCGGCGCGGACATGGTCACCGTTGCCGTTCGCCGCGTGAACCTCACCGATCGCAGCAAGGAATCTTTGCTCGATTACATCGACCGCGAGAAAATCTTCATCCTGCCGAACACCGCCGCTTGCTACACCGCCGACGAAGCCATCCGCACCGCGCGGCTCGCGCGCGAAGTCGGGCTGTCGAATTGGGTGAAGCTGGAAGTCATCGGCGACCAGCAAACATTATTTCCCGACACGGAGCAGCTTATCGAAGCGACACGTGTGTTGGTGAAAGAGGGATTCGTCGTTCTGCCGTACACGAATGATGACTTGATCGCGGCGCGCAAACTGATTGACGCCGGCGCCGCGGCCGTGATGCCGCTCGCCGCGCCCATCGGCTCCGGCCTCGGCGTCCAGAATCCCGCGAATCTCCGCATCCTTCGCGAACGCATCACCGAAGTCCCCATGATCGTGGACGCCGGCGTCGGCACCGCTTCCGACGCTGCCGTTGCGATGGAGCTCGGCGCCGACGGCGTCCTCATGAACACCGCCATCGCCGAAGCGCAAGACACCGTCCTTATGGCCGAAGCCATGCGCGACGCCGTCATCGCGGGCCGCAAATCCTATCTTGCGGGCCGCATGCCCAAGCGCCTCTACGCCTCGGCGTCGAGTCCCATGAGTGGAGTGGTCCGTTAGCGTTAACTAGTGTCCCAGGAATCCCCAGAGCACGTGCCAGATCAAGTAGAAAAAAACGCGCAGCAAGATGGAACTCAGGAAACCGTAGCGTCGGAACAGCCATGCTTGCCCGAGATTGAGCGCATAGTCTTCGGCGAACACGCAGGCAAATGCAAATCGCGAAGGGCCAGTGATAATTTCGCGCAAATCCTGGGAGAGCGGCTCAAGAAGAGAAGTCAGCACCGCCAGCACCCAGAAAACTCGTTCCTGGGTGACGACCCCGCAGAATCACTCCTGATATCAGCCAGAGGAGCAGCGGTATCAGCAGCAGCCGGTAAATGACCTCGACGACGATGGCCCCGCCGGCGTAGATCAGAGCGGACGGGGGAAATTCGATGTGAATCGTCGGCAGATGCATTTTCTCCGCGACGAGCTTGGTCCATCCCGTCGCGAGATCGGTGATGATCGCTATCGCACCGAGCGCCATGCCCAGCGCCAACGGCAGCCAAACACGCTTGGCATTCGTGCCTGGCTCCCCCCACGCCGGAGGAAATCCCGTGCGAGCCGCGAGCATCACTCCCAACAGGCCGCTGATCGTCCAAATCGCGAGGAATTTCCATTCGAATACCGCTGCCTGCGCCGGCGAGCGAAATACTTGGGGGAAATACGTCAGCACCAGCTTGATGGCCACGAGAAACGCCATCAAAGCGAGATACACCTTCAGCGAGACGGACAGCGATGGTTTCATGCGCAACTCAGCGTCTCGGCGTTATCTTTTGTTTCAGAGTGGTTGTCAACGAGAAACTTACGGCTTCACTAGCCAGCGGCCTTTTTGGCCAGCGCGCTGTCGTAGCTCTCGCCGTAGATGGCCGGCACTTTGCCGCCCATCGGCCGCAGGTACGTCGTCAACTGGCCACGATGATGGATCGAATGGTTCAATCCGATCTGCAGGAAAGTTACGGCCGGCCGCTGGAACATCCCGCGAAAATCCACCATCTTCAGTAGTTGTTCGCTGCTCAATTTTGTGAGCGCTTCGCAATTCTTTTCGAATCGCTCCGCGTACCAGGCCGCAAAATCCGCCGGCGTTTTCGCGCTCTCTGGAAACGCCGCGGGCGCGGTGCTGAACTCCCCGTTAATGGTGGTTTCCAGAAACCGATTTTCCGACGCTGCAATGTGCCGGACAAGCTCCATCGCCGTCTTCGCATTGGGATCAGGCCGGTAGTCCGGCTTGTCTGCGGGCACTGCTTCGAGCACGGCTCTCGTCATGCGATGCTCGGCCTTCAGCATCGGCATCAACGCATCCTGCAACAAGAAAATCGCCTGCTCTGCCGTCAAAGGTTTCGCCATTTTCGTCCTCCAAGGTTTGGAACCCCATTCTATATCCGAAAGATGCGGAGGCGGCTTACTAGGTTATTTTTCCCGCAGTCTATTTCTGGAACTGCAGCGCTGCGCTACTCGTAGCGCAGCGTCTGGATCGGGTCCACGCGGGTCGCGCGTCTCGCAGGAATGTAACAAGCCGCCAGCGCCCCACCGAAAAGAAGAATCGTGACGCTCGCAAACGTCGGTAGATCCGTCGCTGTCACGCCAAAGAGCAAACTGGCCATCAATCGCGTGAAAACAAAGGCCAGAACAAGTCCTGACGCCACACCAATCAAGATCATACCTGCGCCCTGCTTCATCACCAGTCCCAGCACGTCTCCGCCTTGCGCGCCAAGTACCATGCGCAATCCGAATTCTTTTGTGCGCCGCGCGACGGAATAGGACACCACGCCGTAGATGCCCACCGTTGCGATCGCGAGAGCGACACCGGAAAAGAGCGAGAGCAAGAGCGTGAGGAATCGCGGCCGCGCCTGGGCGCGCGAAAGCACATCCTCCATCAACCTCACATCCGCCAACGGCAACGACGGATCGATCTCATTCATTTGCTCACGCACTGCGCCTGCCAGCGACCGCGGATCACCTGCCTGCGTCCGCAGTACCAGGTACATGCCCGATTCGCCTGCGGCCTGCTTTTGCTGATACGGCAAGTACAATTCGGTTCCAGTGGGGCGGTCCAGCCCAGCGTTCTTCACGTCGTCGACGACACCAACAATCGTGCACCACGGATCGGTGAAGGTGGGCCGAATACGCCGGCCGATCGCGCTCTGATTCGGCCAAAACGTCATCGCCATGGTCTTGTTGACGATGGCAACATCCGGCGCCTCCTGCGTGTCTCGCTCATCGAAAAGCCGTCCCTCCATCAGGCGGATTCCCATAGTCGCGAAATACCCCTTGCTCACTACCTGATAAAAGTCCACGTTCTGCATGAAAGGCGCATCTGGCTGCTGCACGAATCCTTCGATCTGCGTATCGTTCATGTTGGGCGGCCGGAGGGGCGGCAATCCGGAAGCGAGCGCGGCGGATCGCGCGCCGGGGAGATTCATCAACCGTTCATCGAGCCGTGTCCAGAAACCCGTGATCTTGGCGTTGTCCGTGTACGTTCCGCGCGGCAGCGAAATGCGCAGGGTGAGCACATCATCGGCGTGCAAGCCGGTATGGACTTCCTGCAATTTCCAAAACGCGCGCAGCATCAGCCCGCAACCGATGAGCAAGACCAGAGCCATTGCCAATTCGCCGGCCACGAGAACGCGGCGAAAGATTTGCGCTCCGGCCGCAGCTGTCGTGCTGCCCGCGGTGTCCTTTAGCGATTCGGAGATTCCACTGAAGATGAGAGGGGCAATGGGCGCGAGTCCGAAGAGAATTCCTGTGAGCACGCTGGTACCGAGCGTGAAAAGAAGCACGCGCCAGTCCATGGCAATTTCATCCGCGCGCGGAATGCCGCCCGCGTTCGTCAATTGAACCAGGCGCACTCCCGCAAACGATAACGTGACGCCGAGGGCCGCGCCGCAGAACGCCAGTAAAATTCCCTCCGTCACAAATTGCCGCGCGAGACGTACCAATCCCGCTCCCAATGCTCCGCGAATGGCAATTTCGCGGCGCCGAGCTTCGGCCCGCGCGAGAAGCAGGTTGGCAACATTCACGCTGGCGATCAGCAGAACGAACAGCACAGCGCCAAGCAGCATCAACAATGCCGGCCGCACGCTCGAAACGACTTCCGCTTGCAGTGGAAAGCTGACGATGGTGTGAGTCTTCGGATGGAAGCTATGCGTCTTCGGCACCCGCTTTTCACCGTAACTTTGAACGAGCGAAGCGAGCTCTCCCTGCGCTGCTCCTCCGGAAACGCCCGGCTTCAGCCGTCCCAGCAGGTAGTAGTTGTGGCCGCCTCGATTTCCCGGGTTTGCCGGATCCAATCGTAAGGCCGTCCAGATTTGTGCCGGCTCTGGTTCGCCCGGCGGAAACTGAAAACCCTTCGGCATCACGCCGATGATGGTGCATTTCAAGCCATCGAGGTACGTCTCGCGGCCGACGACATTGGGATCACCGGCAAAAACGCTTTGCCAGGTGCCGTAGGAAATATCGGCCACCACCTGCGCTCCGGGTACGTCGTCCGTTTGCGATATCAGGCGTCCATGGATTGGCGGCACGGCAAGCGTTTCCAGGAGTCCGCCGCTCACGTACGCCGCCGTGACGCGCACGGGTTGCGTTTTTCCCGCCAGGTTTGCTCCGCCGGTGATCCACAGATCGAGTGAGGCCCAGGAATGGGTATCCCGGCGAAGATCCAGAAATTCCGGCCCGGAAGTCCAGAAGCGGTGGAGTCCGCCATTCGGGAACGTCGGAAATTCCGTGTAGATTCGAATGAGCTGTTCAGGATGCGGGTAGGGCAGAGGTTGCAGGAGCACGCCATTCACAACCGTGAATATCCCGGTCGTGGCTCCAATTCCGAGCATCAAGCACAGAACCGCCGCCGTCGTGAACCCAAGGTTTTTGCGCATCATTCGGACGGCAAACTGGACGTCTTGCCAGAGGGTCTCCATCGGATACCTCCACCGGGGAAAGGTACGTTTGCAGCCTGTGGTATGTTCCCGGTAACTGAAGATTATGCACGTGCAAAACGTTCTTTGGTTTCCTAGCCAGCATTGTCCCTGACCTGCTTTGGGTTCAGCATTTTACGGCGTCGACGGAAGGAACCCCTAGGAGGAACTTTCTGCAGTGACGGCCGGGGTAGAGAGCTGCTCGCGCGCGGCGAGCCATGCTTCCAACTGCTCTCGTCCCTTGCCATGGAACGAGTGAATGAGGATTCCGGACATTCCTTCCTGATTGGTCCAGGCGACTTGTCCTCTGCCGCTGACGGTGGCCCCGAACGGCAATTCGAATTCGAAATCAATCATCGAGGAATGCTTCAACTCTCTCGTGGTGCGAACCGAGATTCCGCCTTCGCTCAGGTTGGCCATCCTGGCCCGCTGATCCCCGTCCGCGTCTTTCAGCAGCACCGGCAGGCTTACGGGATGGCGAAAATACCGCCTGTGCTCGCGCTCCATCATCTCTTTCGCGATGGTGATGTGCAATGCGACACTCTCGGCCGACAGTGGTTTTAGGAGAAGGAAATTGGCGCCGGCGCTCAGCGTGACCGTGGATTCTTTCGAGCTCTGGACGCAGGCGAAAATGACCGACTTCGCATTGGACGTTCCTTTGCGGATGTCCATGATCAGTTCCAGCGCCCCCGGAGCTTCCATGTCCACGAAGACGCCGTCGAATTTGCGCCGCCTCAGGCTATCGCGCGCAGGCTCAGCGCCGGGCGATAAACTCGATTTGGCTCCGTATTTCTTTACCCCGCGGGAAATGGCGGTCGCGGCCGCGTAGTCGCTGGACACCAGCACGAACTCGAGCGGCAAGGGCGGGGTCATGGCGGTCCAAATACCCACTGCTATCCAAGAGTCTTCTTGATGGGCTTACAACTTCCGACAATAAGTCGTGGACCTCTCAACTGTCGAGGCTTTTCGCCGCGCCCTGCCCCCAATCGAACACTCCCAGGCCCTCCTCGGGTCCTTTGCCACTCGGTGGATCGTGACCTGGGGTTTCAACATCGATGGCCGGCTTCCCGGGTTACGTTGTTCGGAACAAAAAATGCCACAGGACATCCACGGCGGCGTGGACCAGGGACGAAGCGAAGATCGAGCCCGTCTTGCGCCACGTCCATCCGTAGAAAAGGCCCGCGATGGAAGCGAGCAATACGTAGCGCCAGTTTGGAAAGCCCATGTTGGTGATGTGGGAGAAACCAAAGAGAAGGGAAGCGGTCCACCAGCCGGCGAGTTCACTTTTGGAGGCACGGGCCAGCATGTTTTGTAGCAAGCCGCGAAAGAGGAGCTCTTCCGGCCAAGCGGTAAAAAAGAGAATACCGAGGGAGAGCAACGGCAGCGATTTCCATTCGCTGAAGCGCGGGGCAAATTCAATGAAGTGGATGGCCTGGCCCAGAGGAATAGCGATGCAGCCGAAGACGATAAAGCTGGCGAGCACGAAAAAGCTCCAGTGGCGGCCCCAGCCGATGGAATAACCGATGCCGTTGATGCGGCGCAGGAGCAGGAACGATGCAAGCGCGACGTTGACGCAGAGCAGCACCGTGAAAACGTACGCGAGGCGCCCCCCGGGATAGGGCCACAACCAGTGCGACGGCGAGAATTTCACGGCCACCCAAATCCCTGCGATGGTTGCGAAGTCTTGCCAGCAGCCGGGTGGTTGCCGCTGCGCCGAGGCCGCGAGCGCCAGCGGGAGGAAGACAAGACCAGCGATCGCGGTGGCCCGCGTGAATGCGAAAGTGTTTGTTCCCAGAGCGTAAATCAGGTAGACAAGGAACACCGCGACGCCCAGCAGGAAACCACTGCCGGCGCCGAAGCGTGCGGCAAGGCTTTCCGGGACGCCGCGCGCGGCAAAAAGAAGCATCAACAGAAAGAAAATCGCGAAGGCCGTCAGGGTGGCTGCGAAGCCGCGGCCGCCGTAACCGAGCCACGCAGCATAAAGCGCTCCCGTAAGTGTGAGCGCGGCCCACAGGCCGAGCATGGGAAGCGGGCCGAGTTGGCGAGCGGCGGACAAACGAGGATTGTAACGCAGAGCGATGGCAGACCAAATCCAACCGGCGTCCCAACGGCTCACGTATATCGATTGGATGCGCGGCCTGGCCTGCGTGCTGATGTTCCAGACGCATTGCTATGATTCCTGGCTGAGCCCGGAAGCGCGAAATTCCGCCTTGATGGCCTGGTCGCGGCTTGGCGGGACGTTGCCGGCGCCGCTCTTTATTTTTCTCGCGGGGATTTCCGTTGCGCTGGTGACGGAGAAAATGCGCGAAAGGGGAATCGACCGAGGCACAATCGCGAAGCAGACGATATTGCGCGGGGCCGAAGTTTATGGACTGGGATTGCTTTTTCGCTTGCAGGAATTTGCGCTCGGGTATCCCTGGTCGCCCGCGACGGATCTTCTGCGCGTGGACGTGCTGAACATTCTTGGCCTTTCCATGATGCTCTTGGGTGGGCTTTGCTGGCTCACCGGGAAAGGGGACGTCACCGCCGCGAGGATTCGAACGCTCATCGCGGGGTTGATTGCTGCCGCGGTCCTTGCGATGGCCACGCCCCCGCTCTGGACCACGCATCGCCCGAGATTCCTGCCATGGCCGCTGGAGTCGTACATCAACGGCGTGCACATTTTCAAGGAGCCGCAGCCGTGGCTTTTTCCGCTGTTTCCCTGGACAGCGTTCGCTCTCGCGGGACTCGCGGTCGGTTTTTTTGTCTTTTCGGAATTTGCGCGGCGCAGAGAGGGATTGGCATTTGCAGCCCTGGGTGGCGCTGGAATCGTCGCCATGCTTCTCTCAATGGCATTCGATTCGTCACCCATCCGGCTCTATGCAGTCTACGACTACTGGCATAGCGGCCCGAATTTCTTCCTGATGCGCTGCGGCATCCTGCTCGTGATTTTGTTTTTGGTTTACGCGTGGTGCCGCTGGGGTTTTGGGCAGAAAGGATTCAGCCCGCTCATCCAGCTCGGGAAGACTTCGCTGCTGGTCTACTGGGTGCACATCGAATTTGTCTACGGGAGATTTTCGATCCTGCCAAAAGGCCAGTGCAGTCAACTGAAAGCCACTGTCGGGCTGATCGTGATTTTTCTGGCAATGCTCGCGCTCTCGTTGTTGCGGACGTCCTGGAAAAAACGGACCGTCAGCGCTTCACAGTAGGATTCTGCGGCAGCTGCTGCGACAGCGGAATCTTGATGATCACTTCGCCGGGTTTGGCAAGGCCCAGCTCGTCGCGGGCGATTTTCTCGATCTTGTGCGGGTCCGTCTTCAGTTCCCGCACTTCCTGCTCGAGCTGCAAATTCTCTTTATTCAATTGATCGAGACCGGCTTCGACTTTATTGATTTCGTTTTGCGTGCGGCGCATTGCCAAGTACCCGTGGGTGCCGAAAACGTCGTGCACGACGAGCACCAGCACGAGCAGCCCGAGCAAGACGGGCCCATAGTGCTTCAAAAGCGACTCGAACTTTTCCTTGGAACCCATTTCGTTCAAATTTGCAGAACCCACCTTGTGGCTTCGCGCGTCAGCTTCGCGGAAGCCTCCGCGCTCTCGGCTTCCACGTAGAGGCGAAGCAGCGGCTCGGTCCCGGACAAGCGCAACAGCATCCAGGAACCGTCATCAAACACAAATTTTGCTCCATCCGTGCGGTCAATGGATACGACTTTCCGGCCCACGAGTGTCGAAGCGTCCACCGCCACCTTCTTGACCGCATTTGCCTTTTGTTCGTCGGAGAGGTGCAAGTTTTCACGCACGGGCCAAAATTCACGGCCCAGTTTCTTGAACATCGCGCGAACCTGTTCACCGAGGGAAGCGCTGCGTGCGGCCAGCATTTCCGCGACGAGCAGGCAGGCGAGGATGCCGTCTTTCTCCGGGATGTGGCCGCGAATGGTGAGCCCCGCGCTTTCCTCGCCGCCGAGCGCGATCTTGTCCTCGCGAATCAACTGCCCGATGTATTTGAACCCCACCGGCGTTTGATGGACGGTCTGCCCGTGCGATTTCGCCGCCGCATCCATCATCTGCGTGGTAGCTACGCTGCGCGCCGCAGGCATGTTCCATTTGCGGGTCTCGACCAGATAATCGTAGACAAGAGCGAGAATTAAGTTGGGCTGAATCCACGTGCCGTCGCCATCCACGATGCCGAAGCGATCCGCGTCGCCGTCCGTTGCCAAACCCGCCGTGGCTTTCGAATCGACTACCGCCTTGCGCAGCGGCGCGAGATTTTCTTCGGAGACGTCGGGGCCGGTTCCATCGAAGAGGCAATCGCGGTCGGTGCGCATGGCTTGCGCGGCCACTCCGTGGTCGGCGAGCGTGCGGTCCAGATAGCCCGCGCCGCAACCGTGCAGCGCGTCCACGACGAATTTGGATTTCCCCTTGCGCAGCGCATCGAAGTGAACCAGCTCCTCGAGCCGCTTCAGATAGTTTTCGCGCAGGTTGACCTTTTCCGTGGACGGATCCTTCTCATGCGATTTCACGGCCGGCGACATCGGAAACGGGCCGTCTTTCTCAATTATTTTCGCGACCCGCGCTTCAATATCCTTGGTGACTTCCGGAAGGGCGGGGCCCGCGTCCGCCGAAGAAAACTTCAGCCCGTGATACTGCGCGGGATTGTGACTCGCCGTGAAGTTAATCGCCCCGTCGAGCTTGCGGCGCGTGATTTCGAAGGCGACTGCCGGCGTCGGCGTGAACGTCTCGCAAAGTAGCGTTCGAATGCCTTGCCGCCGGAGGATATCCACGGCGAGTTGCGAAAATTCTTCGGAGAAAAAGCGCGTATCGTAGCCAACAAGAATCGTAGGCTGCTTGGCTTTGGTTTTCACGTGCTGCGCGATGGCCGTCACCGCCAGCCGCACGTTGGCGAAAGTAAACTCGTCGGCGATCACGCCGCGCCAGCCCGAAGTGCCAAACTTGATGGGTGAGCTCGTCATGGAGCGGTATTCTATTCTCACTTTGCCCAGGACAAAAGCTGTTCTCGCGGCTTAATCTCGACCGGGGAGGGAAGCGATGAAAACGGGTGGACGGAATCGCGTCGTGCTCGTGACGTGCGGGACGCTGAGCGAAGGAAGAAAGATCGCGCGCCGCGTAGTTAAAAAAAAGCTGGCTGCGTGCGTCAACGTCCTGCGGAGTCCGATGGACTCGTACTACACCTGGAAGGGGAAACTCGAAGTGGTGCGCGAATACCTGCTGGTGATGAAAACAACCTCGAAACGGCTGGCGGAGCTGGAAAAAGAAGTGAAACGTCTCCACAGTTACGACGTGCCGGAGTTCATCGCCCTGGCAATTACCTACGGCTCCCGCGCCTACCTCTCCTGGGTCCAACAGAGCGTCAGTCGACCGCAGGGATAAGCAACGCTATTCGTAACGCAGCGAAACCATCGGATCGACGCGGATGGCGCGCCGCGCGGGAAAATAGCCCGCGCCAAGGGCTACTGCAAGAAGGAGCACAGTAAATCCCGCAAGAATCGTGAAATTCACGCTCACGACGCCGAAGATCAGGCTGGCCATGGCTCGGCTGATGGCGAACGAGATTGGCAAAGCAATCGCCAGGCCGATTCCCGTTAGCTTCAGAGCTTGGCCGAGGACCAGGTTCATAAGATCGCGTGGATTCGCCCCCAGCGCAAGACGAATACCGATTTCGTGCGTTCGCTGCGCGACGCCCTCGGAAAGCACGCCGTAAACTCCGATCGAAGAGAGCGCCAGCGCGACCACGCCGAAAATACCCATCAGGATGCCCATGATGCGGACAATGGCGATGGAATCGGCTATTTCCTCTTCCAGCGTGTTTATCCCAAGCAAAGCGATTCCCGGACCCGCTTGCCGCGCAACGTCACGCACCGCGGCGACGTAGCCCGCCGGGTCCGATGCCGTTCGAACCAGCAGCGTCATCGAACGTTGCGGAGCCTGCATAAATGGTTTGTAAATCACCGGCCGCGTAACTGGATTCCACCAGTTCTGCCGAACATCGCCGGCCACGCCAACCACGGTGAGCCACGGTTCCGCCGAGTCCGGCGGACCGAGCTTGATTCGACGTCCCAGCGCGTCTCCTTTGGGCCAGAAGCGCGAGGCCATGCCGCGGCTGATGACAGCCACGCGCGCCGCATCGGCGCCGTCCGCATCTGAAAAGATACGGCCGGCGATCAACGAAACCTTCAGCGTGTCAAAAAAATCAGAACTGGCGATCTGCATATCAGCAGATGGCATTTCGCTGGTCTTGAGTGCCGTTTGGCCCTCGATGGTGAAGTAGCTCGTTTCGTTGTCGACATTGCTGGCGGGAGGATTGGTCACGAGAGCCGCGTGCTGGACGCCCGAGAGAGAAGTTGTTCCACGAAGAAGCTGCTGATAAAAACTGTAGATCTTCACGTTGTCCGCGTAAGATTTCTCCGGAAGAGAAACCTCGATTCTCAAGACGCTGTCGGGCTCAAAGCCTTGATAGACGCTCGCGAGCCGGGCAAATCCCTGAATCGTCAGGGCCGCGCAGACAAGCAACACCAGCGCGAGCATCACCTGAGCGACCACAAGTGTGCTGCGCACTCTCCGCTTCGCAGGTGTCACCGCGCCAGTACCGGTTTCCTTGAGAGTTTTGTTGGGTTCGACGCCACTGGAGTGAAGCATGGTGGCTAACCCAAGAAAAACTCCAGCTCCTATGGCGACCAGAATGGTGAACGCCAACACATTGCCGTCCACGTGAATGCCATCCCATCCGGGAACCCACTTGGTCCAGCCCGCAGGGATACTGACGCGCAGCGCGCGCACGCTCCCGAAAGAGGCGGCGATGGTTACGACTCCGGCCAGAACCGAGAAGAGTAGCGTCTCGGAAAGGAAGAGCTGCCCCAGGCGGCTGCGGCTGGCGCCAAGCGCGGCGCGCAGCGCAATCTCTCTTTGCCTGCCAATCATGCGCGCAAAGACGAGGTTGGCGAGATTCGCGCAAGCGAGCAGGAGAACGAAAACGGCGGCAATTTGAAGCAACAGGAAGAGCGGAAGTGTGAACGCATACAGCTCTTTTCGAAGTCGGAGCAAAGTCGTAAGCCGACCTGAGTTCGTTTTGGGATAGTCCCGCTCGAGACGACGCGAGAAGTTGGTCATCGCTACACGAGCCTGCGCAACGCTGACTCCAGGCTTTAGCCTGGCCAATGCGCTGAGCGAAAGCTGTGCGCGGTCGTTTTCCTCCGCGGGACTTAGCGCGAGCGGCACCCACAGTTCCACGGGCACCGGATAATCAAAATCCTTCGGCATGATTCCCACAATCGTATAAACGCGGCCGTTCAAGGAAATCGTCTTGTTCAGCAGTTGCGGGTCGCCGCCGAACCGGCGCTGCCAAAGTCCGTGACCCACGATGGCGACTTGATCCAAACCCGGACGCTCTTCGGAAGCAGTGAAAAGTCTGCCGGATGCGGGTTGGACGCCGAGGACATCGAAGAAGTCCGCCGAGACGCCGCAACCGAGGATCGGCTGGATGTCGCTGCCCGCGCCCATGCCGAAGCTTTGCATGCGGTAGGTTGTGAGCTTTTCAAAGACCTGTTTCTCGGCGCGCAGTTCCTCCGCGTCTGCGGGTGCGAGATACCTGGCATCGAAACCCTCGTCGATTCCGCGGTCTTCCCAGACGCGGACAAGGGAATCGAGATCGCGGAAGTTATAAGGGTGGAGAAGCAGCGCATTCACCATGCTGAAAATGGCCGTGTTCGCGCCGATTCCGAGCGCCAGCGTCAGCACGCTGATCACTGTGAACCCAGAACTCTTTCGAAGCGATCGGAAGCCGTATCGCAGATCGGCAAGCAGCGATTCGAGACGGTTCACTCCACGCGCGTCGCGGCACTCCTCTTTGAATTGCTCGACGCCGCCAAATTCCAGCAGCGCCGCGCGGCGAGCGCCTTCGTGAGACATTCCTGCGGCGAGGTGCTCCGCGATCTGCTGTTCCAGATGAAAACGCAGTTCCTGATCGAGCTCTCGCTCAACCGCGTTCTTACGGAACAAGCTGCGGAACCGATGGAAAATGCTTTGCAGCCAGCGCATGGTCATCCTCCCATTTCACGCCGTCTTCAACACCAAACCAATTGCCGCAGAGAGCCGCTCCCAGTTGGCTTGCTCTCTTTGCAGATACTTGTTCCCGGACTTGGTCAGGGAATAGTATTTCGCACGGCGGTTATTTTCAGATTCGCCCCATTTTGCCGCAATCCACCCTTGTTGTTCGAGCCGGTGAAGTGCCGGGTAAAGCGCGCCCTGATTCACCTGCAGCACCTCTTTGGAAACCTGGCGGATGCGCTGAGCGATGGCCCATCCGTGCATAGGCTCGAGCGCAATGGTCTTCAGAATCAAAAGATCCAGCGTCCCCTGGACAAGATCGGTAGGTTTGCTCATCGTGTTCCTCTCAGTTACTGAGGGGGAGTCTACCGCCGCTCTTGTCAATAAGCAAGGGGAAGCGCGGACCGGACGGAGATCTTCGCTTGGGATCGGACTCCGCTTACGATGTAAGACTCCGGGCCATGACCAGACGCTGCAAAAGTTACCGGTTCTTAGGATTGTCAGACGTAAAGAAGTGCTTGGTCGAGGTCCGCGATAATATCTTCGACGTCCTCGATGCCCACGGAGAGGCGCACGAGTCCTTCGGTGATGCCAACGCGATCTTGAACTTCTTTTGGCATCGACGCGTGGGTCATCATGGCAGGAAGGGAAATCAATGTTTCGACGCCGCCAAGACTTTCAGCGAGCGCGCAAAGCTTCACGTGATTGAGGAAACGGCGTGCAGCGTCAAGCGAGCCAAGATCGAAGGCCAGCATTCCCCCGGGACCCTTCTGCTGGCGGCGCGCGATGTCGTGCTGCGGATGTGAGGGCAGGCCGGGGTAATAAACCTTGCGCACTTTGGGATGCGCATCCAGGTGGCGGGCAATGGTGATGCCGTTGGCGTTGTGCTGCAGCATTCGAACCGCAAGCGTCTTAATACCGCGAGAGATGAGATAGCAATCCATCGGCGCAAGGCCCGTGCCCGCGGAACGTTGGATGAAATAAATCTTCTCCGCATCGTCCGGGCGCGTCAAAACCACGGCGCCACCCGTGGAATCGCTGTGCCCGTTGAGATATTTGGTCATGGAATGCACAACGATGTGAGCGCCCAGTTCGACGGGCCGCTGCAGGTAGGGACTGAGAAACGTGTTGTCCACAACCAGCGTCGTGTTGCGTTCGCTCGCGAGCTTGGCCATCGCGGAGATATCCGTGACACGGAGCGTGGGGTTCGTCGGCGTCTCGATGTAAAGCATTTTGGTGTTCGGACGGAGCGCCATGCGAACGGCATCCGGTGTCGAGGTGTCCACGAAACTGAATTCCAGGCCGAAGTGGACGAGCAGTTGCGTGGAAAGACGAAACACGCCGCCATAGACGGCCTCGGAAAGAACCACATGGTCGCCGGGGCGGAGAAGCCGGAAGACTGCGTCAATGCCGGCCATGCCGGACGAGAAAACGTAGGCGCCGTGGCCACCCTCGAGCTTGGCTACCGTGCGCTCGAGCGCCTTGCGATTGGGGTGATTCGTCCGCGCATAGTCATACCCTTTGTTCTTGCCGAGCTCTTCGTTGACGTAGGTGGAGGTCTGATAGATCGGCGCAACAATGGCGCCGGTCGCCGGATCCGGTTCCTGCCCGACATGAATGGCGTTGGTGGCAAAACCCATTGTGATCTCCTTGCTATGCCTCGTGTGACTCTGAATTAGCCGGTGCCCATTTCACGGCACGTACCTACCGGGAGAGGTCTGTTATCTCTTCCCACGTTCATGAATCTTTGTCACAGGGGGTGCTGTGCGCCGGCTAGGAGCGAATCTCGGGCTTGAGGACAATTCTGTCTGAAGCTCGTCGAGGTCCGATTCATCGTTCCTGCGTCCCGGCCTTGTCTTCCGAGCAGTTTCTTGAGAACTTACATTAGCCATTTCGTTGAGTCAATTAGCCAGCACGAAAAGTTTCCAGGGTTCCAAGGGCGCGGAGCAGCGCATCGAACCGAATTGGCATCGAATCAAGCAGGTTCCGGACTTGACCCTGCCCCATTCTTGCGGAGAGGATAGTGTTCACCGTTCCATGAGAGCCTGGAAGAATTTCACCGGTTGTCTGTGTCTTGGCGTTGCACTCCTGGCCGCGCAAGGCCTCGTGGCCCAGGATCCGCCGCCCGCCCCAAATGAAAAAGTTCCTCGTGTCAAGACGGACGTGCTGAGCCGCATCACCATTGAAGTGAGTGGTGGTGAAAAAGATACGCCGGTCGAAAATGCCAGCGTCTATGTGAAATACGTCGAGGAACGCAAGCTGGCGAAAGATAAGAAATTGGAATTGAATGTAAAGACCAATCGTGACGGTATTGCGCACGTACCCAACGCGCCGCTGGGCCGCGTGCTGATTCAAGTGATCGCGGAGGGATGGAAGACTTACGGGCGTTGGTACGACATCACGGATACGAAGCAAGTGTTTAAGATTCGGCTCCAGCGGCCACCGAAGTGGTACTAAACAAAGCAGAACCGTAGAAAAGCGGAAGAGCTCGAGAGTCGAAGAAAGAATTTCCGCTGCGGCCGCGATGAACTCCCTGCACTTTTTGTTTCAAATTGACAACTCGTTTGCCTTGCATTCGTTCGCGAATCTTTTTCCCAACTTGAAATGCAAAGATAGTTGCACAGATATTGTGCAAAGCGTGCAAGAACGTTGAAGAGCGAGAAGTTAGCGTGCCCGGACGAGAGTTTTCCACAAACTTATCAACACTTGTGTTGAAAACTTCACTGAAGCGAAATATTTTTTTTGCAATTCGGCACTCGCCTTGCTGTGCGTCCGCTTTGACCAGTACGAAATGTGGATGATACAGTACAAACTTGGTTGTGCCTGATGACTGATACATACGAAGGCCCATTTTCCCTCCTGCAAATGTTGTGGGGAAGTATTTCCGCGCGGCCACTCCGAAGTTTTTTGAGCGTGATCGCCATCGCCATTCAAGTCATTCTCGTTCTGATGATTGTCGGCATGACCTCGGGGGTCATCTCCGAGTGGGGCAAACGCGTCGAAGGCGTTGGCGCGGATATCCTGGTCCAGCCGCCGAACTCGTCGATTTTTTTTGCATTCTCCAGCGCCGTCATGCAGGAATCGCTCGGTGAGCAACTCGCCGCGTTGAGTGGAGTCGATGAGGTCGCTCCAACGGTGATCCTGACGGAACCAAAGAACTTAGTGATGGTCTATGGTATCGACTACAAACGATTCAATGCACTGAGCAAGGGATTCCTCTTTCGCGCCGGCCGGCCCTTTCAAGGGCCCGACGAGGTGATCGCCGACGACATCATCGCGCAGACGCGCCATCTGAGGGTCGGCAGCCAGATCACGCTATTGAATCATACGTTTACAGTCAGCGGGATCGTCGCCCACGGGAAGGGCGCCCGCTATTTCATTCCCATCCGCGCGGCCCAGGAAATCGCCGGGGCGGAGAAGCGCGTCTCCATGTTTTATGTGCGAAGCAAGGGAGATACCGAAGCCACGCGCGGTCAGATTCTCAAACTGATGCCTCAAAACAAGATCCTTTCGCTGTCCGAATATGTCTCGCTGATGACTTCCTCGAACTTGCCGCAGCTTCGTCCGTTCACGCGCACCATGGTCTCTCTCGGAATTGTCGTGAGCTTCCTCGTGGTTTTGCTGAACATGCACACTATGGTCATGGAGCGCACGCGGGAAATCGGCATATTGAAAGCGCTGGGATTCTCTCGATTCGACGTCGTGCGAATGCTGCTCGGTGAGACCCTCATTCTCACTTTACTCGGAACCGGACTGGGAATCGCACTTACTTTTCTAGCGCAGGCGATTCTGAAAGAGATAAATCCAGGGCTAACAATACTGATTTCAGCGGGCTGGATTTTCTCTTCCGTCGTTCTGGCACTCTTCGGCGCCGCGATCGGTGCGGTCTACCCGGCACTGCGAGCCGCGAGTTACGATCCCGTGGTGGCCCTTGCCTACGAATAAGCGAAACTAGTCCTGCGTGGTTTGCTTCAGGTCCTGACGCCTGCCCCGGAGCCAGATACGCTTGCCGTTGCCTCCTGTGCGGGAACTTGCTATTTTTTCGACCGATTCGAATGCTGTGCGCGAGGCATTCCTTCCTCTCGACCGCGGTTCGAACTTCGACCGCAGTCAGGTCGGATCCAATTTCAGTTGCCCCGGCGCTTCTCCAGAGTGCTTTTTGTGGTCAAATGGGAAGGGAAGCACTGTAGAGACACCATGCCCTTTCCCGGCGACAAGCATTTCCAGGCGCGGATCCTCGAACGCCGCGATCTTTCCCTGGACTTGTGGCTCCTGCGGGTGGACCCGGGCGGCCCTTTCAAATTCCTTGCCGGCCAGTACGCAACGCTGGGAGTCGAACAAAACGGGAAACGGATCGAAAGGGCCTATTCGATCGTCTCGTCGCCTTATGAGGACGCGCTTGAATTTTTCGTTGAACTCGTTTCCCACGGCGAACTTACGCCTCATCTTTACAATTTGAAGCAAGGTGACACCTTGCTTTGCCGCAGGATCGCCAAAGGCCGTTTCACCCTGGACCTGCGCAGCGGTCGCACGCAACACCTGCTGGTCTCGACGGTTACTGGCATCGCTCCATTTGTCAGTTACATCCGCACCCTTTATCGCGATTGGAAGAGCGGCGATAGCCCGATGCCCGGGAACCACAAGCTCTACTGTTTGCAAGGGGCCAGCCGTTCCTGGGAATTTGGCTATCGCGAAGAATTGGAGTGCTACGCTGCTGAAGTTCCGTGGTTGAAGTATGTTGTGACGGTCAGCCGCCCCTGGGAGGACGAAAGCTGGAAAGGCGAGACCGGCCGCGTAGATGATTTATTGCGCAAGCACGCCGATTCCTGGGGTTTGCGGCCGGAATCCACTGCTGCTTATCTTTGCGGCCATCCGAACATGGTGGAAAACGCCCGCGGCATCTTGCGGCGCGCCGGCTGGAAGAAGGATGCCATCTTCGAAGAGCTCTATTTTCAACTGGGCAAGGGCTCGCAGGCCGGTCTGGCCGACGTCGCTGGTTCCTAGGGTTCACATCAGAAGGTGATTACGCGCCTGGCGCGCTGGCTTCCAACTGCCTCGTGACATCATCCAGCGTCGAAAGCGGCAAGAGCAGATGCACCTGCTCGTCCGGCGCCTCTACGTCAATCTGCAATTTTCCGTTGCGCGTGCGGATTTGGACGTGTTGCTGGCTGTCCACGACCTCGACCAAGTCGACGTCGGGGTATTTTTTCAGTTCCTTCACGATCGCATGCGCAATCGACAACGCCTCTCGGGAGTGCTCCACGGCCTCCCTCAAGTGTTTTCGCGGCACCAGATGCAGCGTCATCGGGACGGCCGCTGCCGGCACCCACATGTGCACGTGCGAACCTCCGGCGCGGTGCTCGTCCACGTCAATTCGAATCACCCCCTCATGAAAGGTATAAGCGCCCGCAATGAAAAGCGTGCCGGTGAGCCCAAGAGCTGCTTTCGCGAGTAGTATCATTTTCTTTTCCTCTTCGGGTTAATCCGTCACGTTCTTCGAGTCGAGCCACACTTTCACGGTGTTTTCGTTGTCCTTCACGGAAACTAACTCGGTGTCTCCCGCTGCGGAAAGCGCGTGCAACGCCGCCACCAGGTCCAATTCGTCCTTCCCGGCGGAAAAGAGCGCGTCGATCACCTTCATGGGCACCTTGATCTCGACCTGTGCTCTCTTGGACTTCCCCTTATCCAGCACATGAACGATTAGGTGGTTGTCCTGCTTGGCGACGCGGACGTCGTTGTCAGTACCCTGCACCGTCACGTATTCGCCGTCCTTGGCGGTTCGAATGGCGTCCACCATCACGCGCAGGTCCACGTCATTCACGTGCGCGCAATCAATCTTGACCTTGCCGCCATGCAGGCGATCATGGTTGATGGCCGGAAGTACCTTCTCCGCCAGTTCGAGAGGCACGTTGACGCGCACCGTTTCTCCTTTGGCATCCGAGCTGATCACCCGTACGTGCAGCCAACGGTCCTGCTTCGCGGATGTCGTTGATGGCGTGGAGCTTGTCTTGGCGCTGGGCGTTTGCGCCAGGGCCAGGCCCGGGATGAGGAGCAGCGTGGTGGCGGCGGTGAGTGCAGTTCTAGTGCAGAAACCTCGTTTACAGTCGGACATTGCAGGGTACCTCCATGCCGGCAGCTGGGCCGGTGCTTGAAGAGAGGTACGAGGCTTAGCTTAAATAAGTTTCCTAAAAGGTGGGCGCTCGCGCAGAATCCACGGCCCTTATTGAGGCGGCACTCCGCCTAGTGGGGATGCAACGTCGAGGCAAAGCTCTCTTTTGCTGCTGAATCGTAGAGGTGCAACAGTTGCGAGGCGCGTTTCAGTAAATCGCCGGGCAGGTCGCCGGCCTGGTAATCCACCCATCCCGTCGTATACGTGAGGCTGACCTTCCTGCCCGAGCAGTTCACTTCTATGGGGCCGATGCGGTTCAAGACCAATTTCACTTCGCCCAGGTTGCACTCCGGCAAGACGAGCAGGAAATCGTCGTTGGCCAGGCGCACGGCAAAATCCGAGCCGCGGCACGCTTTCTTCAAGCGTCGCGCAAACTCTTTCAACGCCTGGTCCGCGGCAGACAAGCCGTTATGCTGCGTCAGCTCCGTGAACTCCTCCAGATGGATTGTGGCGATACTCAAAGAAGTGTTCTGCCGCCGAGCACGAGCGATCTCTTTTCCGAGTTGTTGCTCGGCGGACGCTCGCGTGTACAAGTCCGTGACGGGATCCAAACCTCCAACGCCGGAAACCCCAGTAACCTCAGCTCCTGCCGTATCCCCGCTCGCTTCTTGCCCGGTCAGGTGTCTCCGCGCCCGCCGAAAGCTCCACTGCCGGTAAACCAGCCAGCCATTGAAGAGCAACAGCAGGCACATCGCTCCCCAGCGCGCCTGCTCGGGACGAATCTCATAAAAATGTTCTGGGCGCGGGAAGAACGAGCGGATCGAAGATAGCGCCAGTGCTACGGCCGCAAGCAGCGTCACGAAGAATGCAGACAGCCAAAGCCACCACTCGCGCCGGCTAATCTTTTTCAAATCCGATTCCGCCTGTTGAGCGCGAAAGGGCCCCGATCCCTCAAGGGGAGAAGGGGTGAGCTTGCCGCCTAGTAGACCTAACATGTGTGCATGCTTCCTGTGGAAAGACGAATACAGCATCACTCTAGGCTCTTGCTGCGGCCTGACGCAACGCCGAAATGGTACAGGCTCGTTGCCCCTAGGAACCTGACCGAAGGGTCAGGCTGAAAAAATGGAAATTCCCGCGCTGAACGCTCCAGCCGGTTCATTGCGATCCACTCGATGCTGGCTCGAGATCCGCGGCGCTGCGCGCGAACCAACTGCGGTCATCGAAAAGATTGTTGCGGATGCGCATCCACTGATTGGGAAGCTGGCTGCGCAGCGGCTGTTCCGGTATGTCTTTGGAGCCGTCGACGAGCCTCTTGATTTCGTAGGCCTCGATCTCCAGGAAGTGGGAGTCCTTGGCGGCTCTCACGCGTGCCGCGAGCTCTCCGAGCTTGGCGGCCAGCAACGCGCGGCGGTCTTCATCGAACGGTCTCTCGTCGAAGACCAGCCGGTCGATATCGGTGATTTCCTGGCGGTATTCGTCCGCGTTGAGGATTACGACTTGGAGGGTTTCCTCCAGAGATTTGGCGGGCTGCTCGGGAGCGGATTTGCCGCAACTCCACAGCGATCCGAGCGCGACCACCAGCGCCATGGTCAGCAAGGTTCTGAGGCACAGCATCATGGAAACTTTCTCCGCCAGTGATCGATCCAACGTTGACTTCTCCTCATTCTAATAGGAGATTCGAGTCCAGACAGCCTCGGGAGCGCCGTAGGTGCGGCATAAGTTAGCTCAGTCCGTAAGGGCTGGGTCAAAGGAGCTCACCAGCAGATCGTCTCCATCACGTCCGCCCGGCAAGGACCTGCGCCGGAACGGCTGTACGGCTACAACGTGGTGTACAAGTGGCAGCCCACCCAACTCGGGTCGGAGATCGAGATGGAGCTGGCGGCGAAGTCCAAGCCGCCCAGGGGGCTGATCCAAACGGAGGTGCATGTCCGGCGCGGCACCTCGGGATTGGTGGTGATCGGTCATCCCATGCGCGGCGTTCCGGTGCAACAATAGCCGAGCCTGTGGAGGCGTTCATGACGGGTGGACCGTCGAAACTGGGCTGGATATCGTGGAGACGGGAAATTATTTCTTGGGAGGCTTGCTCTTATCCGGAGGTGACTCGCCGTCGGGAAGCTCGATGTGCCAAATGTCTTTGTCGCTCTGCAGGCCGAAGACGCCAACGTGGTTCGATTCCGCGGTGCCGATTTGCCCGATCCAGACAACCTTAAAGCGAGCTTTGCGCCAGCGGCGGCGGACTTCGATGGTATCCCCGGGTTTGGTCAGGAAGCCAACGCCGTCGAGGCGCGCTCCATCCTGGCACAGGTCCACTGTGTACGCGCTTTGCGCGAAGGGATTGCCTTTAGCGTCGATGCCCTTCACGGTTACGCGAAGCGACTTCGCGACGCGCGGCTTCTTGCGCGTGCGTTTCCAAAAATCGGGAACCGGCGTCTTGAAGGTGATGCCGATTCTCGACTCGTTGTCCGAGTAGCGGTCCACGTAGACAACGCGAACTTCTTGCTCGGCGCGACTAGCTTTGTGGATGACAAAAACCGTATCGCCGACTTGGAGTTTAGCCTTCAGGATGACCAACGCTCCGCTGGTATTGACCATGATCGTTTCGGTGTCTTCGTGAAACGCGCCGCCCTTGCCCGCGAATCCGTAAACCACGACGGGAATGCGCAACGCCAGGCGCGGGCTGGCACGCAAAACCTTCTTGCTGGGGCTAAGCGTCGCGCGAGAAATGGAACGCCCGGTCTGCGCTGCCGGGGCATCGAGGGGAGCGATTTCGATGACTTCTCTGGGCATGCCGTGCTGCTCGCCATGCTCGCGGCACTTGAAGTCCCAGCCTTGTTCAAAGACTTGTTCGAGGGATTCCTCGCGGTCGGAAAGCGTCACCCAAGTGTCGCTGTCCCCCTTGGAACACGAGAGCCGGACTGCAAAGTTCCGAGCCATAGGAATTCCCCGCGTTTCCTCATCATACCGCGGCACAACCGGGTGGCCGGGCGGAACGGCGGTGCGGTGCTTTGAAATGTAACGGGGCGAAAGGACAGGATGGGGCGAAGGCTCCGGAGGTGGCACATCATCTCGCTAGGCAGCGTCGAAGATTATTGGGGGCAGGCGGCTCCGCCGTCGATCCAAATTTTCATTTGCGCGACAGTGTCCGCGCGGGAAAGCGGTGGCAGAGCGCGTCCCGTGCCGGGGTCCCAGCCCCAGCCGACCAGATCATCGGAGGAAACGTGTTCGAGCAACTCCGCGAGCGAACGGCCGCCGGTCTGCTTGGGATCTTTGAGCTGGCGGCACAGTGCGGCCGGCGTGCGGCCCACGAAAACCATTTTGTGCTCCGGCGCGGGGAGCGACCACTTCGGATTTCCCGGCGGCATGTTTGCGCCGGGCAGATTCGTAGACTGGTGGCAGGTGTCGCAGCGCATGCCGTAGACGCCGTGACCATCTTTGCCGCGCTTTACATTTTGCAAATGGACATGACTGTCGTCGCCTTGCAGGGGGGTGTCCCCGGCGGGGTGGCAGTTCTGGCACCGCGGCGACGTGAAGACTTTGTAGATTTGCAGAAATGCTTCGCGGGAGGCGTTAGCGTCCGGCTTCGGAGTTCGCGGAGCGGCGTGAATCGTGGCGATGGTGGTGACGGCGAGCAGGGAGATGCTGCAAACGGCAGAGAGCGTGGAAAGCGATGAGCGGAGATGATTTGCTTTTCTTGCGGTCATGATTTGGCCTCGCTTCCGCCGGCGAGATCGCTCGCGCGAATCGGCAAGCGCCGGATGCGCTTGCCGGTGGCCGCAAAAATTGCGTTCGTGAGTGCAGGCGCGACGGGAGGAACGCTGGGTTCGCCGACACCCGTTGGATTCTGCTCGCTCGGGACGATGTGAACTTCAATTTGCGGCGACTCGAACATTCGCAGCATTTGATAGTCGTGGAAATTGGTTTGTTGCACGCGGCCATTTTCCAGCGTGATTTCCGTTTTGAGTGCGGCAGTGAGGCCGAAAACGATGCCGCCTTCCATCTGCGCCTTGACGATGTCCGGATTGACGGTGCGGCCGCAATCCACGACGCAAACGACGCAATGCACGCGCACGGTGCCGTCTTTGTCCACCGAAGCCTCGATGACCTGGGCGACGTAGCTGTCGAAAGAAAAGTGCGTGGCGATGCCGCGTCCGCGTCCGGCCGGCAGCGGTTTACCCCATCCCGCTTTCTCTGCGACTAGCTGCAGAACGGCGAGCATGCGCGGCTGGTTGGCGAGAAGCTTTCGGCGCAACTCGTACGGATCTTTTCCGCCGGCGTGCGCCACTTCGTCGAAAAAGCTTTCGACGGAAAATCCAGTGTGCGAATGGCCGACAGAGCGCCACCACTGGACGGGCACGCCGATCTTGGGCGAGTGCAAGTCCACCTGCAGATTCGGAATGCCGTAGAGCAAATCGGCGGCGCCTTCGACGGAGGTGCTGTCGACTCCATCCTTGATAGTGAACTGTTCGAATGACGTCCCTTGCATGATGGATTGGCCGACGATAGTGTGCGTCCATGCGGTGGGATTGCCCTGCGCGTCGAGTCCCGCGGCGAAACGGTCGTGCCACATGGGGCGGTACCAGCCGCCGGCAAGATCATCCTCGCGCGTCCAGACCACTTTGACGGGGGCCTTGGCGATTTTCGCGACGTGCACCGCTTCGACGACGAAGTCGGATGCCGGGTTGGCGCGACGGCCGAAGCCGCCGCCGAGAAGTGTAGTGTTGATTTTGACTTTTTCCGGGGGAAGCCCGGCGGTTTTGGCCGCGTTAGCGCGATCGACGGTTTCGAATTGCGTACCGGTCCAGATTTCGCAAGTGTCGGAGCGGAGGTCGACGACGCAATTGAGCGGCTCCATCATGGCGTGGGCGAGGTAGGGCACGTCGTATTCGGCGGTGATGGTTTTTGCTGCACCTGCCAAGGCAGCGGAGGGGTCACCGGCTTTTTTCGCGATGTTTCCGGGAGTCGCGGACTGCCTGGAAAAATCGGCGAGCATTTGCGAGGTCGAGAGTTTCGCGTTTTCGCCGTCGTCCCAGGTGATTCTTACTTTTTCGCGGGCGAGTTTTGCGGGCCACAAGCGATCCGCGATGACAGCAACTCCGGAAGGGATTTGTTCGATGGCGCGGACTCCGTGAATTTTGAGGGCTTCGGCGGCGTCGAAACTCGCGACTTTGCCGCCAAACACTGGCGGCCGCGCGACGAGAGCGAATAGCATTCCGGGCAGCCGCACATCCAGACCGAACTGCGCGGTGCCATCGACTTTGGAAGGAGTGTCCAAGCGGCGCACCGGTTTTCCGATCAGGGTGAATTGCTTGGGATCTTTCAGCGGAACGTTGGCGGGCGGCTTCAATTGCGAAGCGGCGTCGGCGAGCGAACCGTACGTAGCTTTCTTTCCGGAGGCGGAGTGAATCACCACTCCCTTTTCGACGCGGCATTCGGAAGCGGGGACCCCCCATTTCTGCGCAGCGGCGTCCACGAGCATAATGCGCGCCATCGCACCCATTTTGCGGAAACGTTCCCACTCGGATGGCGTGGTGCTGCTGCCGCCGGTCATTTGAACACCGTACAGCGTGTGGTTGTACACGGAGTCGACGGGAGCGGCTTCGACTCTTATTTTGGACCAGTCCGCTTCGAGCTCTTCGTTGAGGAGCATGGGCAGGCTGGTGTAGATGCCCTGGCCCATTTCGGAGTGATTGGAAATGACGGTGACGGTGTCGTCGTGCGCGATTCGAAGGAAGGCGTTCGGGGTGAAAACGGTGGCGCTTGCAGGAGCTTTCGAATCAGGGTGCGCGGCCAGCTCGGGCACGTAGGCTGACATCCACAAGCCACCGCCAATCGTTGCAGTGGTTTTCAGAAAATCGCGGCGGGCGATGCACGGCGGTTTTGCCGAGGGGACATTCGAATGCTCAGCGGCGGATAACTCTGGGGTAGTCTTGATGCGTTTTTCGAGGCGGCTCATGACGACCTCTTTTCCGCGGCCATTTCGACGGCGCGGTGAATGGCGCGGCGGATGCGTAGGTAGGTTCCGCAGCGGCAGATGTTGCCGGACATGGCTTCGTCGATGTCTTTGTCGGTCGGCTTGGAATTCTCTTTCAGCAAGATCGCGGCGCTCATGATTTGCCCGGACTGGCAGTAGCCGCATTGCGGGACGTCGACTTCGATCCACGCGCGTTGCAGCGGGTGAGAAAGGTCGTTCGAAAGACCTTCGATGGTGGTGACGTGCTTGCCTGCAGCGCGCGCGAGCGGCGCCACGCAGGAACGGATGGCCTTGCCGTCGAGGTGCACGGTACATGCGCCGCAGAGGGCCATGCCGCAGCCGAATTTGGTTCCAGTCAGACCTAAAGAGTCGCGGATGACCCAGAGCAAGGGTGTGGAAGGATCATCGTCGACTGATACAGATTTTGCGTTGAGATAAAAGGAAGTCACAGTCCGCCTCCAAGGAATTTCAGGACCATCCACCACTGCAATGAGCCGAGGGCGCGGCCAGGAACCCGCAAACGGCTCTACTTTGCGCCAATTGGTTTTTGGATGCAACGAGAGGATTCGAGGTGACACGGGGAATTACGTTCTTGCGGGAACCCATTTCAGGAAATTGGCGCCGAGGGGAGGGAGGGTGGAGCAGAGAGATTGGACGCGGGCCAGGAGGGATCTCCGAGCATGCCAACGGAAATTGGCACTCGGCGGTAACCTTTGCAGAATTGTGGACTCGTATGAGGCGAACGGGACGAGCCGCAAAAGGGGCTCACCGGAGATTCCATATAGAGGAGAGATTCGAATGGTTCGGACGATCAAGACAGGATTGGCATTTGCGGCGCTGGCCGCGGCTTTCTCGGTTCAGTCAGCGGCGTACGCGCAGGAGCCGATGAAGCAAGACAGCATGAAGCAGGACGACAAGATGATGCACGAGGGCAAGGCGAAGACTCTAGTCACGGGGAAGTTCCACGGAAAGGTGCACAAGACGGAGGGCCGGGCGACGGTCTATCAAGAGTCGGACGGGAAGCTGACACTGCGGCTGACCAACTTCAAGACTTCGAACGGGCCGGATGTACACGTGATTCTCGTGGCGACGGCGGATGCCAGGGATGACGCCAACTTCCTGAAATACAACACGGAAAAGCTGGAGCTGGGAAAACTGAAGGGCAATGAAGGCGACCAGAATTATGAAATTCCTGCGGGAACGGACCTAACGAAATTCCGGACGGTTTCCATCTACTGCGAGCGGTTCAACGCGAACTTTGGCGCGGCGCCGCTGGAGAAGTTCTAAGGACTCGAAAGAAGAGGAGATCGGGCTGGATGGCCTGCCCGGTCTGATTCTTCGGAGAAAAACGATGAATACAAATACAGGCTCGTGGGTATCACGGAAAAAAGGGATTCTGGCGGCGATTGGGATTCCGGTGCTGGTTGCGGCGTGGTGGGCGTTCCGGCCGGAGAAACTGTTCATCAATCAGAGGGTGAATGAGGCAGCGCCAGCCACGCTGAGCTCGGAGCCGGAAGCGCTGTACACAGGAAAGCTGGAAGGGAAGGTTCACGCGACGAGCGGGCGGGCGACGATTTACAAGTCCTCCGATGGCAAGCAATATTTGCGGCTTTCGGATTTCACGACTTCGAATGGGCCGGACGTGCACGTGCTGCTGGTGCGTGCGGAGGACAAGGCACTGGGGCAGGAAATCGTGAAAGGCGACCTCGATGGCGTGGAGCTTGGTTCGCTGAAGGGAAATCAGGGAGATCAGAATTATGATTTGCCAGCGACGGCGGACTTGAATCAGTATCAGGCGGTGGCGATTTACTGCGAAAGATTTCACGCGATTTTTGGCGTGGCGAGACTGGAGAAGTTCTAAAAGAGAAAGTGCAGGCGGCAATGAAAGTCCCGCCCTGGTTCGACTACGCTCAGCACAAGGTTGAGGAGGGCGACCACAGTCTGTTATGCGAATGACGGAGACAAATGAAGCGAGACTGATCGCGCGGATTCTTGATGGAGAGAAAGAACTGTTCCATGAGCTGATCCGGCCCTACGAGCGGATGGTTTATCTGACAGTGTTCTCGATTGTGAGGAACGAAGCGGACGCCGAGGATGGGGCACAAGAGACAGTGATCAATGCTTACCGCCACCTCAAATCATTTCGGGGTGACGCTAAGTTCGGCACGTGGCTGACGACGATTGCGATCAATGAGGGGCGGAAACGGCTGAGGAAGGGAAAGACTGCCGCGGAGGAATCGATTGAAGAAGAAGCTGAGGAGTATGAAGGGGACTACACTCCCGCGCCACTGACGGACTGGCGCGAGATTCCATCGGAAGCTTTGGAACGGAAAGAAATACGGGAAGCGCTGAGGGGCGCTGTCGCGGAGCTCCCCGACATTTACCGGCAAGTTTTCACACTAAGAGACCTGGAAGAACTGAACGTGGAGGAAACGGCGCAGGCGCTGGGGGTTAACGCCAACGTTGTGAAAGTGCGGCTGCACCGCGCGCGAATCATGCTGCAAAAGCGGCTGGTTCCTTTCCTGAGAAGAACGGCCCCGCCACGCAGGTGGTTCTTCGGGAGAGCATGATGAAACTCGACTGCAAGCACGTCTGGGAGCACATCTCCGAATACATCGACAAGACTATTGATGCCGAGCTGCGGGAGGATATCGAGCGACACCTGGAACACTGCGAAATCTGCTCGGCGATACTGGATTCGACGCGGAACATTTTGGTTTTGACAGCGGACGACCGGACATTCGAACTGCCGGTGGGCTACAGCGAACGGCTGCACGAGCGGCTGGCGAATGAGCTGGAGGGTTCCGAGAAGGATCCCAAGAAAGAATGAAGAAAGCTATTCCGGCCTCGCATTAAGGGACACGGTGAACCAGCGGGTGAGTGATCCATTCGGCGGCGAGAAGAAGCAGGGTCAGGACAGAGAGCGCGATTTGAAAACGCTCGGAATTGAGTTTTTTCTTTGTAAGAGGTTGCTGCCGCCACTGTGACGCGGGGCGGCTGCGCAGGCTTCGCACGTTCCAAATTACAAACAGGTTCAGGATGGCTCCGAGGAACGCCAGAGTCATCATGGGGATGCGAATGGCATCCTGATGGAAGCCGTGGGCGGGGGCATGAATGCCGGCGGCAGCAGCGAGAGCGCTGAGGCCGATGGCAATGCGCACGCCGCTGATGGCGATGACGGCCGTGCAGGCGCTTTGCAGCACAGCGAATACCATGCCGGACCAATTGAAAAGCTTCGGATCGAAATAGAAGATCCTCGCCCTGTGCGGTCCAGCCGTTGCTTGAGGGATTTCTGCCTGGTTTTGTACTTGTTGGGTCATGTCTGCAGTTTGATGAACTTCGTCAAGATTTCGATGTCCACTTCATGTAGACGGCGGCGAGGGGCGGGAGGGTAAGGACGAGGGAATGAGGACGGCCCTGGGCGGGGACGTCCACAGTTTGCTGGCCGCCCATGTTGCCGACGTTCGAACCGCCGTAGTGGGTGGCGTCGGTGTTCAAAATCTCTTTGTAGAGGCCGGGATTGGGTACGCCGAGGCGGTAGCCGCCGCGGACGACGGGTGTGGCGTTAATGACTGCGACGATCACATCCTCGGGATTTTTTCCACGGCGGATGAAGGAGAGGACGCTGTTGTCCGAGTCGTTGGCGTCAATCCATTCGAAACCGTGCCAGTCAAATTCGACCTGATGGAGGGCGGGCTCGGCGGCATAGAGATGATTGAAGTCAGCGATGAGCCTCTGGATGCCTCGATGGGAATCGTGCTGGAGCAAGTCCCAGTCCAGGCTGTGCGCTTCGGTCCATTCGCAGCGCTGGGCGAATTCCTGGCCCATGAAAAGAAGTTTCTTGCCGGGATGGGCGTACTGATAGGCGTACAGAAGGCGGAGATTGGCGAATTGCTGCCACATGTCGCCGGGCATTTTGTGGAGCAAAGAATTTTTTCCGTGGACGACTTCATCGTGGGAGAAAGGAAGCTGGAAATTTTCGGTGAAGGCATAGAGGAGTGAAAAGGTGAGCTTATTGTGCTCATACTTGCGATGGACGGGGTCGTGCGAAAAATATTTTAGCGTGTCGTTCATCCAGCCCATGTTCCATTTGAAGCTGAAGCCGAGGCCGCCGAGGTAGGTGGGACGAGAGACGGCGGGCCAAGAGGTGGACTCTTCGGCGATGGTAAGGACGCCGGGGAATTTTCCGTGGGCGACTTCGTTCATGCGCTTGATGAAATCAATGGCGGGGAGATTTTCCCGGCCGCCAAATTGATTGGGCACCCATTCACCGGGTTTGCGGGAGTAGTCCAGATAGAGCATGGAGGCGACGGCGTCCACGCGCAGCCCGTCGATGTGATATTTGTCGAGCCAGAAGAGAGCATTTGAAATCAGGTAGTTTTGGACTTCGTTGCGGCCGTAGTTATAGACGAGCGTGCCCCAATCGGGATGCGCGCCCTGACGCGGGTCGGCATGTTCGTAGAGATGGGTGCCGTCGAATTGCGCGAGGCCGTGCGTGTCGCGCGGGAAATGCGCGGGGGTCCAATCGAGAATGACGCCGATTCCCGCTTGATGGCAGCGATCCACAAATTCCATGAATTCAGCAGTAGAGCCATAACGACTGGTGGCAGCGAAGTAGCCGAGCGTTTGATAGCCCCAGGAGCCGTCAAAGGGATGCTCCATGATGGGGAGCAGCTCGATGTGGGTGTAGCCGAGATCTTTCACGTACGGGATGAGCTGGTCACCGAGCTCGCGGTAGGTCAGCCAGCGATCGTTTTCCTCGGGAACGCGGCGCCAGGAGCCGAGGTGCACTTCGTAGACGGAAATGGGCGATTCGAACCAGTTTTTCTGGGCGCGCTGCGAAATCCATGCGTCGTCGTTCCATTTGTGGTGATCGAGGCGCGCGACGACGGAGCCGGTCTTGGGCCGGAGCTCACCGCGGAAGGCGTAGGGATCTGCTTTGAGCGGAAGGATATTTCCATTGGGGCCGACGATTTCGTATTTGTAGACTGCGCCTTCGTCGAGCTCGGGGAGGAAAATCTCCCAGATGCCGGAAGAGCCGCGGGCGCGCGTGGGATGGACGCGGCCGTCCCAACCATTGAAGTCACCAACGACGCTGACGCGCTTTGCGCTGGGGGCCCAGACGGCGAAGTGGACGCCGCGGACGCCTTCGAGAGTTATGACGTGGGCGCCGAGCTTTTCGTAAGTGTCGTAATGACGGCCCTCGCCCATGAGATAGAGATCGAATTCGGTAAGTACCGGAGGGAATGCGTAGGGGTCGTCGGTTTCGAACGGGATTCCTTCGTGCGTCCGACCTTGAATTTTGTAACTGCTTGGGGCGGGTGGGCTGGTCTGATTCGAAGGCCAGGTGGCTTCGAAGAATCCCTCGGGGCGGAGTTTCACGGCATCGGTGACTTTGGGCGGCGCAAGCGCAGTGCCTTCGGCGACTAACGGCTTCAGAGAAATAGAAGTGGCATCGGCCCAGGGCAGGAAGAAGCGGACGGCCCAGCCGTCCTTCACGGGATGCGGACCGAGGAGAGCGAAAGGATCGGAATGCCGCGCGGCGAGCAGGGCATCAATTTGCGCATTGAGGCGCGGATCGCCCGAAGCGATCGGTGCTGCGTGCCGCATGGCTCGGCGCTGCTCGGACAAGGCCATAGTCTCCGTGTGGTGACGAATGCAAGACGTTGGGTGAGTTGGCCTGAAAGAGGACCCACGTCCCCCTTGATATTATGGCGTTGGGAGCATAAATGCCATCTCGTTCGATGATGGTGGGTCAATTTCCGGTGAGTGCATTTATCAGGAGCGGCTTGTTCCCGGGTGCTAAATGGGTTCGCAGTGGTGGCAGGTTCGTTGTGCCAAGGGCAGGAGAAGCGTATGATGCGCGAGCCAGGTCTACACCGGAAATTCCGGTTACGACCTCGACCGTGCGGCTCTACCAGGGTGTCCGGTCATCCACGCCAGTTCCGGAAATCAATCAGGAGTTGGAA